>Ga0116226_10000709_pt1 | contig 28435 bp, 27 predicted proteins | sample S1TSphfallax_FD_89692 | JGI IMG/M metagenome (GOLD analysis project Ga0116226, IMG submission 89692) | Host-associated microbial communities from peat moss isolated from Minnesota, USA - S1T2_Fa - Sphagnum fallax MG | ecosystem: Host-associated > Plants > Peat moss > Unclassified | place: USA...
AATGAACAGGGTGGTCAATATCAGCGCCGGAAACAACGTCTGCACGCCATCCTGAGCTGCGCGGATTTCCACCAGCACCATGCTCGAACCGGCAACCAAGACCGCGGCTGCCGCAATCAGCAGATAGCGGCCGAGCAGACGGGGGACGAAGCTCGCCGCCAGCGCCGCCACCAGCGTCGGCACCGCCACGCCGAGCAGCATGATGCTGACGAAGCGGTTCAAGGCATTGCCGAGTAAGAAGCTATCGACGATGCACAGCGCGAATGCGGTGGCGATCGCCACAAACAGGTTTATGCGGATGTGCGGCAGCGTCAGCGCAAGGTGGCTGGCGATAAATTCGCTTTCCAGGGCCGCATCGAAGGTCAGCCATGGGATTCCGGCCTGCAACTGCCGGGCATGGGCGAGATCCGGTAAGTCCTCGACTGGAAATCCGTGGTTCTTTTTCATCAAGTCTCAAGGTACGCAGCATTCTGGCGCCGCTCAATGAACCATGCCACAGTCCCTTGCCGAAAAGCGGGTTTTCGTCCGCATTTCAGTGGCTTTCCAGGATGCCCGCGAGATTCGTTCCAGGCGTCCCGCGGCCAGACGTCAATCCTTAAGACAATCAGCGAGATAAGTGTCGAAATCCGCGACGTCTGTGGCCTCGATTCGCGCCTGAGCGGCATGCGATTCGGCGGCGGCGGCGGCAAACTCGGTCAAGCGGCTCTCATTCGGCGGGTAGAGCCCCAGAAAATAATCCTTGTGCAGCTTCGACATGCGGGCGGCGAGTTCGAAGAAGGTTTCTCCGGTCTGACGCATCTCGGTCAGCAACCGCGCCGACGGTGTCCGCTCGACGTCGGCGAGTTTGGCCCGTTGTTGCTCCAGTGATGCCATGTACGGACGCTTGGGTTCACCGTGGTCGAGCATCTCGCACAAGCCCTCCATGGCATCGAGCAACTCATGGGCCCACTTGCTCATGGAATAGTTTCGACCCTCGCGGTTCAGGGTGAGTCCCGGCTCGCGCCCACGGCGCGCCACCTTGAGGTGGTTCGCGTCCAGATCTTCCTGTTCCTGTCGCCCGATCGGCTCGCTTTCGCGCAGCAGACAGAGGGCCAGGAACGCCTCGAGGAAACGCAGCTTGTTCTGGTTCACACCCACCGGATCGAAGGCGCTCACATCCAACGCCCGAACTTCGACGTATTCGACGCCGGCACGCTTCAACGCCTTCGTCGGCCGCTCGCCGGAGCGTGCCACACGCTTCGGCCTGATGTAGCTGTAGTACTCGTTCTCGATCTGCAGGATGTTGGCGTTCAACTGACGGTACTCACCGCCCACCTTGACACCGAGCTTTTCGTAGGGTGGATACGGAGTACTGGTGGCCCTCGACAAGTCTCTGACGTACTCGTCCAAACTGTTCACCGAGACGCTGACGGTGGCTTGATTCTTGTTGCGGTATCCGATGTCGCTCATCCGCAAGGAGGTTCCGAACGGCTCGAACAGCGTGTCTCGATCGAGCGCCGTCAAGTCGTTCTCCCGGCCGGCGAAAAAACCTTTGGAAACGGCGGGAGAGGTGCCGAAAAGATAGAGGATCAGCCAGCCATAACGCCGATAGTTGCGCAGCACACCGAAATATTGCTCGGAGATGAAATCCTGCATGGGCAGCCTGGTCTCGTTGACATGCGACAGCACGTCCCAGAGCGCGGCGGGAAAAGAATAATTGAAATGGACGCCGGCTATGGCCTGCATGATCCGGCCATAGCGCACACCCAGACCCTCGCGGTAGATGGTCTTCATCCGACCCACGTTCGATCTGCCGAACTGCGCGATCGGGATCTCGGCATTGTTCAGGGTCGCGCCGGGCATGCTCGTTGCCCACAACAACTCATCGCCCAGGTGTCGATAGACGAACTGATGGATGTCACAGAGGTATTGCACCAATTCCCACGTTTCGAGGAACGGCGGCGTGACCAGTTCGATCAGTGCTTCGGAGAAGTCCGTCGTGATGTTCGCATTCGTCAGCGGCGCGCCCAGGGCGAACGGATGTGGGGTGTGGACGATCTCGCCGGCGGGTGTCACCCGCAATGACTCTCGTTCGACGCCCTTGCGGCCGCCGCGCAACACCGCCCGCTCGCCGGAGTTGATGAGTGCGGCAAGACGGCGCTCGAATTTCTTGTCGACCACGTTACGCAACCGAACATCCTCGAAGGAACGGAATTGTGTTTGGCGGCCTAGGATACTCGAACCCACGGGCCCCGATGTTAAGGAGCCTGTCCCAGGCAGCTCGGCCCTAGGGCAGCTCGGCAACCACCTCGATCTGCACCAAGAAACCCGGGTCCACCAGTCGCTGCACCTGCACCCACGACGTGGTCGGCAAACGCTCCTTATCGTAGTACTCGAAACGCAGATCCGACGCCTTGAGCATGGCGTCCATATTGGTGGTGTAAATGGTCTCCTTGACCACGGCGTCGAACGTGGCGCCGTTCGCCGCGAGCGTTCTCTGGATGTTCACATAAGCGGCACGCATCTGACCCGCCATGTCGCCCGGCGCCACCAATCGCCCGCCGGCATCCGCAGCCACCGAACCCGAGATGTACAGCGTCTTGTCGATCAGCACCGCTTGCGAGTACCCGAAGTCCTTCTCGTATGAATTCAAATGAAAGATCTGTTTGCTGCGGGGCGGCGGCGGCGGTGTGTCAGCGTCGTGTTGCCGGTCGCAAGCGACGCCGCCCACCACGAGGATCAGCACGGCCGCCCGCGCGATTACCCTTTCCATGCGTTCCTCGACATGTCTGACTCGATCACCCAGGTTAGTCCACTTTGGACGCAGGGGCCACGTCAGCGGCGCTCGCCGCGCGTGCCGCTGCCTCAGCGGCAATCGCATCGGCGACCGATTGTTTCATCCACGATTGCATGTGCGTCGCCAACAGATCGAGCGGCATGGCGCCGCCACGCACCAGCTCGCTGTTGAATTCACGTAGATCGAAATGCGAGCCCATGCTTTGCTGCGCGAGGCTCCGCAGCGCCTGGAGCCGCAATGCGCCGACGGTGCAGGCCAGCGCCTCTCCCGGCAGGGCGATCATCCGATCGACTCTGGCTGCTGCCACGGGGCCATCGTCCGCCAGGAGTTTCTGCAGATAGTCGATCGCCCGCTGCCGCGTCCACCCATCGGCCTGCAGTCCCGTATCGACGACGAGGCCGGCGGCGCAGGCGAGCTCGGTCCGCAGTTCGTCATACTTCGACTCGGCGCTCGTATACAGGCCGAGTTCCTCGCCGAGCGTCACCGCGTACAGAGCCCAACCATCGTTGAAACTCGGCTCGACACCGAAGCGCCGAAATGTCGGCAAATCGGCCCGCTCGCGTTGCAGTTGCATCTGCAGGTGATGTCCCGGCACCGCCGCGAACAAGTACTGCGACTGCAGATCGACGATGGGCCGGAACTGGAGCCCCGCGGTATCGACGTAGAGAACGGGACCGATCGCCCCGTTGGGACCGCTCGCACGATAGAACACCGACCGCGCGCCCGGTTCCAGATAGGCATCGGCCGGTCGAATCGCAAAGTCGGCCGTTGGCAGCACCGCGAACACGCTGGGTGCGGTGTTTGCCACCCGCAGCTTGAGATCTTCGGTTGCGCCCGTGAGCGCCTCGGCGACGCTGTACGCATAGCGTTCGTCGTGGCGCAGGTGCTCGAGGAAACCCACTGAATCCGCGAATCCACTCTCGGTGACCAGCGCCTGCAGGCGGCGTTGCAGCCGATCCACCTCCTCGAGCCCAGCCGCATGGAGCTCTGCCGCAGTGCGGGTCCCGCCGGTGCTGCGCCTGACGAGATAGGCGTACCACGCATCTCCCAAGGGCAGGGCCGATAGCGCGACGGTCGAGCGCGCGCGCGCCAGATATTCGTTCTGCAGGAAATCATGCAATGCGCGATAGGCGGGCAATACTTGCTCTCGAATCAATGACTTGAGCGGCTCTGACGCCAGGTCTGAGCGCAGTGGTTGAAAGAACGCATTGGCATCGCCATCGCGCCCCAGAGCCGCCAGCTGCGGCAACAACTCCTCCACCAAGGGGCGTGGCAGCGTGTAACCACGGCGCAGGCCATCGCGCATGCCGGCGATGGCCTCTGCCGACCACGATGAGAAATTGCTGACCCGGGTGCGCCATTCCGCGAAGTTTTTCGGGTTCGTCAATGCCAGACGCTCGGCGGCTCCGGCGGCGGATGCGAATTGCCAGGGGACGCCCTCGTAGGGATTGACCGGCAACAGTTCGAAGGGAAAGGTCAATCCCTCGATCGCGGCACGGCGCTGACGCTGGAACATTTCGTAGGTGAGCACCGCCTCGGGGTCGAGAGCCGCCACCGGTATCGCCGACAGATCGGCCAACGCTCGCCGTTCCAACGCCAATGAGTCGGCCAACACTTGCGGATCGATGGCGCCGGCCGGCACCGCCGCAAAATAGACGCCGGTGCCATACCACGCGTACCAGGGATTGAGCGCCGCATTTTCGTCCCAATAGCGCTCCACCACCTGGCGGAGAAGATTGGTCGGAGCTACCTGTGTCATGGCGGACGCCTGCGGCGCCGGCGCGGACGAACCATGGCAGGCGGTCAGCGCCAGCGTGAGGAGAAGCGCTCTCGAGGTCGAAATACTCGGCATCGGCTGATTATAAGCAGGCGGGTGGGTTCATAATTTGCTGCTTTCAGGCGGAACCCCACCGCTGCCCGAGGGAAGACTCATGCTGGTCGGAAAATCCGTGCGACCCGTCGCCATTGTCGGCGGCGTTCGTATCCCGTTCGCGCGCAGCCATGGCGCCTATGCCCATGCGGACAACCAGGACCTGCTCACGGCGACGCTCCGGGGCATCGCCCTGCAATTCGGTCTCGAGGGTCGGCGCGTGGATGAAGCCGCCGCGGGCGCGGTCATCAAACACCCGAGTCAATGGAATTTGACCCGTGAAGCGGTGCTTGGCAGCGGTTTGTCGCCGCTCACCCCCGCAAGGGATGTGCAACTCGCCTGCGCGACCAGCCTTGAGGCGGTGCTGCTCCTTGCCAACAAGATCGCGCTTGGCCAGATCGATTCAGCCATCGCCGCGGGGGTGGATACGCTGAGCGACCCGCCGGTGTCCTTCACGAGGGGCTTTCAGCGGCTGTTACTGTCCAGTCTGCGCGGCAAGAACCGGTTGCAACGCCTCAAGCCGTGGCTGAATCTGCGGCCGACGCACCTGCATCCGGTGCTGCCAGGCATTGCCGAACCCCGCACCGGACTATCGATGGGAGAAAGCGCCGAGCTCATGGTCAAGGAATGGGGTATCACTCGTGCGGAGCAGGATGAGTTCGCGTTGCAGAGCCAGCAGAAGGCCGCCGCGGCGTACGCATCCGGGTTTTACCGCGATCTCGTCCGGGATCATCTGGGCCTGACACGCGACGACAATGTGCGTATGGATTCGAGCCTGGAAAGTCTGGCCGCTCTCGTTCCTGCCTTCGATCGCACCGGCGGCGGAACCTTGACCGCCGGTAATTCGACGCCGATGACCGACGGCGCATCGGCGGTGTTGCTGTGTTCGGAACAGTGGGCACGTGAGCACGACCTGCCGGTGCTGGCTTTTCTCAAGTATGGCAAGCTGGGCGCGGTGGATTTCGTCGGCCGTCGTGAAGGGCTGTTGATGGGACCCGCCCATACCATCCCGCGGATGCTCGACGATGCGCAGCTTTCGCTGGAGGATTTCGATTTCCTGGAGATCCACGAAGCTTTCGCGGGACAGGTTCTTTGTACGCTGAAAGCCTGGGCGGATCCGGCATTCTGCCGCGACCGCCTCGCGCGTGCCGACGCCCTCGGCGCGGTCGATCGCACGAAACTCAACGTCAAGGGGGGTAGCATCGCACTGGGCCATCCGTTCGCTGCCACCGGCACCCGCATGGTGGCGACGCTCGCCAAGACATTGCACGAGTCGCGGGCGAAGCGGGGGCTCATCGGTATCTGCACCGCCGGCGGTATGGGGGTGTCGGCCATCTTGGAACGCTGACCTCGAACGCGATATCCTCTCGGCCCATCTGTTCAATCCGACCCGTACGATGAAGGAACGCAAACTGCCATGGGAAAATTTCTAGAACTCCGCGCCGCTGATGGTCATCAGTTCTCTGCCTATCTGGCCGAACCCGAATCGACGCCGCGTGGCGGTATCGTCGTCATTCAGGAGATCTTCGGAGTCACCAGCCATATCAAGGCTGTCGCCGATCAATACGCCGCAGCGGGCTACCTGGCCATCGCGCCGGCGTTGTTCGACCGCTTGGAGCGCAACATCGACGTCGCCTACACGGACTTCCCGAAGGCCATTGGCTACATGCAAGCCTCGAGCATCGACAATGCGTTGCTCGACATCGCGGCGGCGGTGGAGCGCGTCGCGGTCGCCGGTAAAACCGGGATCGTCGGCTTTTGCTGGGGCGGCCTGCTCACTTTCATTGCCGCGGCGCGCTTGAAAGTCGCTGCGGCGGTGGCGTACTACGGCGGCGGGATAAGTCAACATCTATCGGAAAAGCCGCAGATACCCGTGCTGTTTCATTTCGGTGAGAAAGACTCGCACATCCCGCTGAGCGCCGTGGACCAGATCAAAGCGGCCTTCCCGGAAGGCGTCTACTACATATATCCGGCCGACCACGGTTTCAATTGCACCGATCGAGCGAGCTTCGAACCGCAGTCGGCGGCGCTCGCCCTCGAGCGCAGCATCGAGTTTTTACACAAGCACGTCGGCTGAACCGCAAAAAGCTCTGGCAGCATGAAACTCAACGATTCGGGGTTGTTCCGCGAGCTTGCGTTCGTCGATGGCCGGTGGCTCGGCGCGGATGACGCCGCAACGAGCCCGGTCACCAATCCCGCCACCGGCGAGCGCCTCGGCGTCATCCCGCTGATGGGGGCGGCGGAGGCTCGGCGCGCGATCGACGCGGCAGCAGCCGCTTTGCCCGCGTGGGCGGCGCGCACCGCAAAGGATCGCGCCGTGATTCTCAGGCGTTGGTTCGATTTGATGCTCGCCAATCAAGAGGACCTGGCGGTGATGATGACTGCCGAACAGGGCAAACCGCTCGCCGAATCGAAAGGTGAGATCGTCTATGCGGCAGCCTTCATCGAGTGGTTCGCGGAAGAGGGCAAGCGGCTTTACGGCGACGTCATTCCCGGCCACCAATCGGATAAACGCATCCTGGTGCTCAGGCAGCCGGTCGGCGTCGTGGCGGCCATCACGCCGTGGAACTTTCCGTCCGCCATGATCACCCGCAAGGCGGGGCCGGCGCTGGCCGCCGGCTGCACCATGGTCTGCAAGCCCGCGACGCAGACGCCCTACTCGGCGTTGGCTCTCGCCGAACTCGCCACCCGGGCGGGCGTACCCGCCGGGGTCTTCAACGTCATCACCGGCTCATCGACCGCCATTGGCGGCGAACTGACCGGCAATCCCAAGGTGCGCAAACTGACGTTCACAGGGTCGACCGAAGTGGGCAAGAAATTGATGGCACAATGCGCCGGGACAATGAAAAAACTGTCACTCGAGCTCGGCGGCAACGCGCCTTTCATGGTGTTCGACGATGCCGACCTCGATGCCGCGGTGCAGGGTGCACTCGCCAGCAAATTTCGCAACACCGGCCAGACCTGCGTCTGCGCCAATCGGTTGTTGGTACAAGCCGGCGTCTATGACCTGTTCGCCGCGAAGCTCGAGGCGGCGGTGCGCGCCTTGCGCGTCGGCGACGGACTCGAGGCTGTCACCGACCAGGGACCGTTGATCGATGCCAATGCGGTGGTCAAGGTCGAAGAGCACATTGCCGATGCCGTGGCGAAAGGCGCGCGCGTCGCGTTGGGCGGCAAACGTCATCGCTTGGGGGGCACCTTTTTCGAACCGACGATCCTGACCGAGGTGACCCCGCAAATGTTGATTGCGCGTGAAGAGACCTTCGGGCCGATTGCGCCCTTGTTCAAATTCACGACTGAGGCGGAGGCGATCGCCATGGCGAACGACACCGAGTTTGGCCTCGCAGCGTACGTCTACACGCGCGATCTGGCGCGTAGCTGGCGCGTTACGGAGGCCATCGAATACGGCATCGTTGGTCTCAACACCGGCATCATCTCCACGGAAGTCGCGCCGTTCGGCGGCATCAAAGAATCGGGAATGGGTCGGGAAGGTTCGAGATACGGCATCCTCGATTACACCGAACTCAAATATGTCTGCGTCGGCGGGGTGAGCTAGGAGCAGAAGGCTGCTCAGGCGCCGTAACACGTGCTGGCTCGATTCCTCGAGTTTTCGATCGCCACCGCCGATATTCGCGCGTCTCTGGATTTTTATGCAAAGCTCGGCTTTGTCGCCGCGCCGGTCGGTGACGCCTGGCCTCACCCTTACGCGGCGCTGACCGATGGACGGCTCTGCCTCGGCTTGCACGAAGATGACGCCTTCGTGACCTCGACGACTTTCGTGAGGCCCGCGCTGCGTTCGCACGTGGCCGGTCTCGAAAGGCTCGGTGTCGTGCTCGAGGTCTCGCGACTCGCGGAGGATGTGTTCAATGAAGTCGCCTGGTTCGATCCCGCCGGTAATCTGATCCGGTTGGTCGAGGCGCGCACGTTCTCGCCGATCGACCGGTCGGCCGGGGACGTCGCGCCATGCGGCTACTTCGTGCAAATCGGCCTGCCCGCCGCGGAGCTCGAACTCACCAAGGCACATTGGGAACAGTTCGGCTTCGTCGGCATCGATCAACCGGACGCGCCGCTGGCGCATGTCGCCTGCACCAGCGATGGGGTCGACATCGGGCTCTATGAGCCGGCGGACATCCGCGCACCCACATTGATTTTCGAAGTCGACGACTGCGCCGCGACCCTGCGGCGTTTGCTGGCGGCGGGCATGGTCCCAAGCGGGCGTGTCCCCGCCGCGCTCACGGCGCATGCGGCGGCCCCGCAGCGCGCGGCGCAGCTGCGGGCGCCCGAAGGGACGCTCATCCTGCTGATGTCGCCGTGATTTGAGCTCGGGAGCCGCCTTTAGTTGCTAGACTAGTCGCATGCAACAGCCAGTCCTCAAGGCTCGCTACACCGCCGTTGCCCAGCTGCTGCACTGGGTGATCGCGGGGCTGATCGCCACCCAATTCGCGCTCGCCTGGACCGCTGATGATCTGCCGCTCGGTATGCACAAGTTGGCGCTGCTGGCGCGCCACAAGAGCTTCGGCATGACGGTGCTGATGCTGGCCGTGCTGCGGGTGATCTGGCGTTTGGCCCATCCGCCGCCGGCTCTGCCCGGCGACATGACGAGCATCGAACGGGTGCTGGCCAAGACGACCCATACCGCGTTCTACGTGCTGCTGTTCGTCATGCCGATCACCGGCTGGTTGATGTCGTCGGCGAAGAATTACTCGGTGAGCTGGTTTCACCTATTTACCTGGCCTAATTTGCTTGCGCCCAACGAGACGGCATTCAAATATTTGAAAAGCACGCACGATTATCTCAGCGACGTGCTGCTCGCCGTGGTGGTCCTGCACATCCTCGCGGCGCTGAAGCATCACTTTTGGAACAAGGACGATGTCCTCAAGCGCATGCTGCCATTCACGGGAGATAGGAAGCCATGAAGCTGCGGCTGTTGCCGGCCTTATCACTGCTGAGCTCCTTGGGGTCCGGCATTGTGCTCGCCGCGCCCGCCTATGTGGCCGATCCCGCCGCCAGCCACCTCGATTTTAGCGGCATTCAAGCAGGCGCCGAGTTCAAGGGTAATTTCCACAAGTTCTCGGCCACCGTTGAATTCGCGCCCGACGCCCTGCCAACCTCGCATTTCGACGTGCAGATCGATCTCGTTTCGGTCGACACGCTGGACAAGGATCGGGACACGACCATGCGCGGGCCCGATATCTTCGACGTAGCGCATTTTCCGACGGCCCACTATGTGACCCAAGTCATCAGCAAGACGGCGGGCGGATTTAGCGCGACCGGTTCACTGACGTTGCGGGGAGTCACCAAGAACGTGCCGATCGATTTTCAATGGGTGCCTTCGCCGACGGGCGCCAAACTGCAGGGAACCGCAACCCTGAAGCGGCTCGACTTCGGCGTCGGCCAGGGCGACTGGAAGAGCACGGAATGGATCGCCGACACCGTCAAGGTCGGCTTCAATCTGCTGCTGAAGCCGAAGTCTTGATCCGCTCACCTGTATTTAAAGGAGTCTCTGTTCATGAAAATTGGCGTACCGAAAGAAATCAAGATTCATGAATACCGGGTCGGGTTGGTTCCCGCGGGAGTCCGGGAGCTGGTGGATGCCGGACACCAGGTGCTCGTACAGAGCAGCGCCGGCGCGGGAATCGGTTTCGAGGATGCGCATTATCAAGCCGCCGGCGCGACGATAGCCGCGAGCGCCGCCGACGTCTTCGCCGCCGCGGATCTCATCGTCAAGGTGAAGGAGCCGCAGCTCGCCGAATGCCGGCTGCTGCGTCCCGGTCAGGTGCTGTTCACCTATTTGCATTTGGCGGCAGACCTCGCCCAGGCGCAAGCGCTCATCGACTCCAAGGCCACGGCCATCGCCTATGAAACGGTGACCGCTGCGGACGGCTCCCTGCCGTTGCTCACGCCGATGAGCGAAGTGGCCGGCAGAATGTCCGTGCAGGTCGGCGCGAATTGTCTGCAGAAGGCGAATGGGGGTTGCGGCGTACTGTTGGGCGGGGTGCCCGGCGTCGCGCCGGCCAAGGTGGTGATCCTCGGCGGCGGTGTATCGGGCACCCATGCCGCGGAAATGGCCGTGGGCCTGCGCGCCGATGTCACCGTCGTGGATCGCTCCGTCAAGCGTCTGCGTGAATTATCGTCGACTTTCGCCAGCCGGCTCAAGACCGTGTATTCCACCGCTCATGCCATCGAGGAGCTGGTGCGCGACGCCGATCTGGTGATTGGTGCGGTGTTGATCGCCGGCGCCGCGGCGCCGAAACTGGTCACACGCGCCATGGTGAAGAGCATGAAGCCGGGTGCGGTGTTGGTGGACATTGCCATCGATCAGGGCGGATGCTTCGAGACCAGCCGGCCGACGACTCACGCCGAACCTACCTTCCTGCTCGACGGCGTGATCCATTACTGCGTCACCAACATGCCGGGGGCGGTGCCGCGCACCTCGACCTTCGCGCTCACCAACGCCACGTTGCCCCACGTCAAAGCCCTCGCCGATCTGGGCTGGCAGCAGGCGCTCGCCAAAGACCCTGGGTTGGCGCATGGACTCAATGTTCACGACGGGAGGCTCACGCATCAGGCGGTGGCGACGGCGCTCGACCTCGATTGGCGCGAATATCGAGCCGCCTGACGATGAGTCGCAACCCGCGGTTCGACGTGTTGTTCGAGCCCGTGCGGATCGGCCCGGTCACGGCCCCCAACCGCTTCTACCAGGTGCCGCACGCCAGCGGCATGACGAATGCCCTGCCGCAGGTAAGAGCGGCGTTCCGCGGCGTCAAGGCGGAGGGCGGCTGGGGTGTCGTCTGCACGGGTGCGGTGTCCATCCATCCGAGTTCCGATGACTCGCCGCTGCCGTTCGCATCGCTGTGGGACGATCGAGATATTCGCGCCCATGCGCTGATGACCGATGCCGTCCACGAACATGGTGCTCTGGCGGGGATCGAACTGTGGCACGGCGGCGCCTGTTCGTTGAACCGGACCAGCAGGATCGCACCGCTCTCGCCGTCAGGAATGCCGTGGATGTCGACCCATCTGGGCTTCATGGGCAATTTGCGGCCCCGGGCAATGGATGCGGGCGATATTAAGGATCTTCTGCGCTGGCAGGCCGACGGCGCCAAACGCGCCATGCGGGCGGGGTTCGACATCGTTTACGTGTACGCTGGGATGGGCTATCTGCCGTACGAATTCCTGCTGCCGGAATACAATCAGCGCAGCGACGCATACGGTGGGTCGATCGCGAATCGCGTGCGCCTGGTCAGGGAACTGCTTGCGGTCACGCGCGACGCAGTCGGGGACCGCTGCGCCGTGGCGCTGCGTATCAGTTTGGAGGAGCTCCGTGGCAAGCCGGGCACGAACGCCGAGTCGGAGGCGCACGAGGTGGTGGGGCTGTTGGCCGAGCTGCCCGACCTTTGGGACGTCAAAATGGACTCGAGTCCCACGGACTGCGCGCCATCGCGCTTCGCTGCCGAGGGCAGCCACGAACCCATCATCGATTTCGTCAAACGATCGACCAACCGGCCGGTCGTCGGTGTGGGTCGGTTCACTTCGCCTGATGTGATGGTGTCGCAAATCAAGCGCGGCATCCTCGATTTCATCGGCGGAGCGCGGCCGTCGATCGCCGACCCGTTCTTACCAAACAAGATCAACGCCGGCCGCGAGCACGAGATTCGTGAATGCATCGGCTGCAACATCTGCATCTCCAGCTGGCACGACGGCGTGCCGGTGCGCTGCACCCAGAATCCGACGGCCGGCGAGGAGTGGCGCAGCGGTTGGCATCCGGAACGTTTCGCGCCACCGAAAAGCGCTGCCGCGCTGTTGATCGTCGGCGGCGGTCCAGCCGGTCTCGAGTGCGCCGTGACCCTGGCCCGACGTGGCTATGCCGTGACCGTCGCCGATGCGGCGCCGGAGTTCGGCGGGCGGCTCAATTTTGAAACCCGTCTGCCGGGTCTGCGGACCTGGGGACGGGTGGCGGATTGGCGTCTGGGCTTGTTGCGGTCGCTGCCTAATGTGAGTCTTTACCCCGGCGGCGCCCTCGATGCCGACGACATCCTCGCACTGGAACATCGGCACGTGGTGATCGCCACCGGCGCGCGGTGGACGAAAATGTTGTTCTCAAGCCTCGAGTTTCCGGTGGGCGAGCTCGACGTCCCGCAGGTGTACACACCGGACGATCTCGCCCTGGGCGTACTCCCCGAGGGACCGGTGGTGGTATTCGATTTCGACAATTACTACCTGGGGGGCGCCATCGCGCTGCGCCTGGCTGAGCACAGCCGCGCGGTAACCTACCTCACCACCGCCGGCAACGCCTCGGCATGGACCTTCATGACCAACGAGCTGCCGCTGGTGCACCGCGCCCTATGCAAGGCCGGGGTTGCCATTCGCACGCTGCAGCGGATCACCCGCTTCGATGGGGAGACGGTCACGGCCGCCGACGTTTACAGCGGCGAGGAGCGGCGTCTGCCATGCCGATCGCTGGTCATCGTCGGTATGCGCAAACCCCGGGACGAACTGTATCGCGCCCTGATGGCGCGACCGACTGATCTCGAGACAGCCGGTATCGCCACGGTTACACGCATCGGTGACGCGCTCGCGCCGGGCGCCATCGTCCATGCCGTGCATAGCGGTCATCGCTACGCGCGCGAGTTCGACGCTGGCGAGGCCGACGCGACAGCGCCGGCACCTGCGCCCTACATTCGGGATTTTCCGCTATGAATGTTGCGCGGGAGCTCGGCTGAGCATGGAACGATCCCTTCCGACCGCGTGGTATCGCGAGCCGACCATTTTCCAGGTGGAGAAGGAACGGATATTTTGTCGCGAATGGGTTGCGGTCTGTCGCGAGGAGGAATTGCCGAGCCCTGGCGACAGCCGGGTTCTGGATCTGTTGGGTGAGAGCATCCTGTTGCTGCGTAACCGTGAGGGACACTTACGCGCCTTCTATAATGTCTGTCGGCATCGTGGCGCGCGGCTCTGCCCACCCAGCGGCGCAAAGATTGCTCCGGACCGGGTGAAACTGGCCGGCGGCGTGACCGGCGGTCGGCTCATCGTCTGTCCCTATCATCAGTGGTCATACGATTTGAACGGGCTGCTCGTCGCCGCGCCGCATTTGACGACTGCCGCCGGCTTCGACAAACAGGCCTTTTCCCTCTACCCCATCGGCGTGGACACCTTCGGTGGGTTCGTCTTCCTGCACTTGAGCGGCGGCCTTGCGAACAGCGGCTTTGCGGATCTGCCGACGCAGCTCGGCTCGGCGAGAGAGCGGCTGGTGAGATATCCGCTCGCGGCACTGCGCATCGGCGCCACCAAGCATTACACGGTGGCGGCGAACTGGAAGATCCTCTGTGAGAATTACAACGAGTGCTATCACTGCAGCGGGGTCCACCCGGAGTTGTGCGCCGTGGTACCGGCGTTTCGCGAGGCCGGCGGCTCGAATTTGGATTGGAATCGCGGCATCCCGCATCGGGACGGCGCCTACACCTTCACGCCCAGCGGTACCACCTCGAGGCCCCCCTTCCCGGGACTCGACGCCGACGAACGCGTGCGGCACAAGGGCGAATTGCTGTATCCCAATTTGTTCCTGAGCTTGGCCTGCGAGCATGTCGCCGCCTTCATCCTGATGCCCCGCGGCCCCGACCGGACGGATATCACCTGCCACTTTTTATTCGCGAGCGAGGAGATCGACAGACCCGGCTTCGATCCGGCGGACGCGGTCGACTTCTGGGATTTGGTGAATCGCCAGGATTGGACGGTATGCGAAGCTGTCCAGGAAGGCATTGGCGCGCGCGTCCACGCTCATGGCTATTTCTCGCCGATGGAGGACTGGAACCTCGATATCAGGCGCTACGTCTGCGAACGGATCGAAGCCCATCTGCCGACTTGACCGCCCCCCGACTCGCAGGCAGTCGGCTATGCTTGGCATTACCCGATGATAATAAAAAAGGGACTTGCATGGCAGCCAAACGGACGGAACCGAAATTTCATCGCGAAACCCCGGCGGTACGTCGTGAGGCGCTCATCGAGGCTACACTGCATTGCCTCAAGCATCATGGTCACGAGGGTGTCTCGGTCAGGCGGATCAGCGCCCAAGCCGGCGTCTCCATCGGCCTCATCAACCATCATTTCCCGAGCAAGGCGGGGCTCGTCGCCGAGGCGTACGAAACTCTGGCGATGGCGCTGCAGAAATCGATCAGGGAGCAGGCCGAAAATCGCGCGGTAACCCCCCGAGCGCGTATCAGCCGGTTTTTTCGCGCATCCTTCGCGCCGGAACTTCTCGATCCTCGGCTGTTCAATGTATGGCTGGTTTTCTGGAGCATGGTCGCGCACTCGCCGGAGATGCGCGAAGTGCACGATCGGACGTATGGCCAATATCGAGCAATGCTCGAGAATCTGCTGGGACAGCTGTCCACTTCGGGGTCAGCACCGCAGTTCAAACTGCGGCCTGCCGCCATCGCCCTCGCAGCGCTGCTCGATGGTTTCTGGGTGGAGCTGTCTCTCGGCGCCGAGACCTTCAAAGCACGCGAGGCCATCGGACTCTGTGAGGACTGGGTCAATGCCCTGTGCGACGGCGCCTTTCCGCGCCTGTTATCCAGGGCATCCCGGACCAGGCGGCGCTAGGCGCCGGACCAGCCAGCGCCGGCCGACCCGCTCAGCGCTTGAGCAAGGCGTCGCGAATCTCTTCGAGCAGCACTTCCTGCCGCGGCGGCGGCGGCGGCGGTGCATCGGGCGCAGCGGCGGGCGGCTTCTTCAGTTTGTTGATGCCTTTCACGGCGATGAAAATTACCAGCGCGATGATCAGAAAGTCGAATATGGTCTGCAGAAAGGCGCCGTATTTCAACAATACGGGCGCGCCTTTGGGATCGGTCCCCAAATTCAAGGCGAACTCGCTCAAGTTGACGCCACCGATGAGCAGGCCGAGCGGCGGCATGACGATATCGCCCACGAAGGAAGACACGATCTTGCCAAAAGCCGCGCCGACGATCACACCGACCGCCAGATCGATGACATTGCCCCGCATGGCAAATTCTTTGAACTCCGATCCGATGCTCACGATATCGTCCCCTTTTTCAATGTTGTGATCCCGAACCCTTGAAGCAAATCCCTCAGAACGAATAAACCAGATTGATCGTTTCCAACTCATCCAGCTTCTTCACGCCTCCGGGTGGGCTGGTGTTGTCCTGGATGTTGTATCCGACACTCAATGCCAGCTTGGTGGAAACCTTCACGGCCACCGCCAGCGTGTTCGTGATCAGGGTGTCATTCGATCCAGTCTCGACCAAAAGCTTGTCGGTCAACGTCGTGGTTTTCGTAAACGCCTGCGAATAATTCAACCCGAAGGTCTCCACCACGCCGTTCTCACTCGGCAGCAAAGTTCGGGAGGTCACCTGCCCGTTGCTTGCCGTGACCACATCCTCGGGACGCAGTTCGCGATAGCCGACGCCTACCTGGACCTCCAGCGTGGTCGAGGAGGTATCGATCAGCTTATAGCCCACACCCGAGGTGACGGTGGCCTGGTATTGAAAGCCGCTGAACAGATCGTGCTCATAGCGCAATCCGCCGAACACATAAAACTCCTTGGTAAATGCGTAGTCGGTCTGCCATTTCGTATCCCAACGTTCCGCCGACACGACTTGCCCACTGACGGCGTAGAGACCTCCGAGATGAACCGCATGAGTCCAGGGCCCGTCGAGGTAGCCGGCGTCCAGTGCGGCATTCGCCGACTTGCCATCCGAATTGCCTTTCGAGTCGGTGTAACCTGCCTGACCCTTGCCCGTCCAAACATCCTGGGGTGGCGGTGGCGGATCATCGGCAAATGCCGCCACCGGCGCCAGGCAACATAGAGCCACGGCCGCCTTCGCGAATTTCATGCAATCCCCTTCAATCCCTGTTGATCGAGGGCGCGAATCATTACAGATTCCGCCATTTTCTGTCTCGTTAAATCTTGAAAAACTCTGCCAAGCGGCTCGGCTCGACGTTGCCGCCGCTCAACACCACGCCGATGCGTTGTCCCGCGAAGCGTCGCCCCATCGCAAACAATGCCGCCATCCCTAAGCAGCCGGTGGGTTCGACGATCATTTTCATGCGGGTGGCACAGAAGCGCAGCGAGTCGAGCAATTCAGCATCGGATACCGTAAAGATATCCTGCACGTCGCGCCGGATGATGGCAAACGGATAAATGCCGAGCGCCTGCGTTTGCGCGCCGTCGGCGATGGTCGACGGCACGGCGATACGGACGATCGTCCCCTCGCGCAAAGAACGTTGACCATCGTTCCCCGCAGAGGGTTCTGCTCCGTATACGGCGCAGCCGGGCGACAGCGCCTTGGCCGCCAGTGCCGAGCCCGCGAGCAGTCCGCCGCCGCCGAGACAGACGAACAGGCTGTCGAGGGTACCGACGTCTTCGATCAACTCGGCTACCGCCGTGCCCTGACCCGCGATCACATCCGGATGGTCGAAAGGCGGCACCACCACGGCACCCTCCGCATCCGCCAGTCGCTGCGCGATTGCCTCGCGGTCCTCGCGATAACGGTCGTAGCGGACGATGTGACCACCATAGCCTCGGGTGGCATCGACTTTCGTCGGCGGCGCATCGTCGGGCATGACGATACTGGCCTTGACGCCGTGCAGGCGTGCGGCGAGCGCCACCGCCTGGGCATGATTGCCCGATGAAAAAGCGACGACGCCGCGGGCCCGCGTGGCCGGGGCCAGCTTCGCCAGCGCGTTGAAGGCGCCGCGAAACTTGAACGCTCCCGTACGTTGAAAATTCTCGCACTTGAAGAACACCGATGCGCCGGTTGCGGCATCGACGGTGCGCGATGTGAGCACGGGCGTCCGCTGTGCATGTCCCGCGAGACGCGTCGCCGCCGCCTCGACGTCGGCATAGGCCGGCACGCGCACGACGTCGGACGCCGCGTCAGCCAAGGGGCGACACACCGAACAGCCGGACATGCGCCCAGGTGATGAAAAACACGTACGTCGCGAGTCCCAGCACGACGGCCAGCAGATCGTTGAATCGGCCCGGCGGCGCCATGCGGAGCGACTGCGGACGGCGCTTCAAAGAGATTCGGTCCACCACCGCCCACGCGAGGAAGCCACCGAACAGCAGGACATCCGCGAGCCTGCCGTTTGCCAGCAGATGAGCGAGCGCCCAGAATTTGACCGCAGCCAGCATCGGATGCTTCGTCGCGGTCCTGATCCGACCGGGCAGATTGGCGGCGAACAACAGCGGAAAGACCGGCAGCATCAAGAGAAACGCGACATGCCGCAGCCACGTCGGCGGCGTGTACAACACCACCGGCGCCAACCGCGTCAAGCCGAAGCCACGCACCGTCAGTATCAGGCCCAGCAGCGAGATCAACGCATAACCGATCTTCCAGGGACCCTCACCCCATCGGCTGCGAGCTTGGTCGCGCGCGGCCGGTGCGACGATCGCAACCGAATGCATGCCGAGAAAAATCACCAAACCGCCGATCAATTCTGCCATGTCCGCCCTTCATCACGCAGTCGTGCGTCGCCCCGCAGTCTAGAGGGTTGTACGCGCGCCCGCGATACGTCGTGCCTGCCCGCGTAAAATATTGCCGAAGCCATGCGCGTCGAAGAAGGCGTCGAGACGGGCGATATCGAGGGCACGAGGCTTCAATTGATCCAAGGTGAATTCCAGCGGGATGTCGCACACGATCCCGGTCAGGCGTCGCGCCAGGTAGGCGGCTTCCTTGTGTGCGAGCAGCCGCAGCGCAATCGCGCCCGCACCACGCAGCTTGAGGGCGGGCACTCGCTCGAGGTTTGCATACAGTTCATCCAGAGATCCGAAAATTGCGAACAATTCCGCCGCGGTTTTCTTGCCGATGCCGGGCACGCCGGGGATGTTGTCGACGCTGTCCCCGGTCAGGGCGAGAAAATCGGCGATCAGTTCCGGGATGGCCCCGAAACGCGGCCCGATGTCATCATAGTAATAGTGCGCGTTGCCGCTGTAGTCCCAGAAAATGTCCCCGTCGCGGATCAGCTGTGACAAATCCTTGTCCCGGGTCACGACCACGTTGCGTAAACCAGCGGCGCGCGCCCGGGCGCTCAAGGTACCGATGATGTCGTCCGCCTCGTAAACCGCACTCGCGAACTCGGCCAAGCCCATGTGACGGCAGAATTCGCGGCAGAGCGCGAATTGCCTCTGCAAGTCGGTGGGAGGCGCTTCACGATTGGCCTTGTACGCCGGATAGATGCCGTTTCGAAAAGACGTTTCGCTGCGCAAGCTGTGGTCGAAGGCAACACCGATGCGCTCCGGCCTGACCTGTTCGAGCAAATCCGATATGAAGCGTGCGAATCCATACAGCGCGTGAGTGGCGTTGCCGTCCGCATCGACCATGTCCGGCGGCATTGAATGGTAGGCGCGAAAGATGAAGTAGCTGGCATCGACGTGATAAACGACGCCGGAACGCCCGCCGGGGAACACCGGCATTTACATCGGCCAGCGTTGCATTCGTTCGTGCAGCGGGCTGGAGCGGGGGAAGTGCGCGATCAGGTATTCCATCTGGTCCGCCAGCACGCGGCGGCCTTTCAAATAAATATATTCCGCATAGGTCGGGGTGAACGGCACGGCCAGAAGCTGCATACCCGCTTGTTCGGGACTGCGCGACGCCTTCGCGTTGTTGCATCGACGGCACGCCGACACCACGTTGCCCCAAGTGTCCTGACCACCTCGGCTGAACGGCGTCACATGATCACGCGACAACAGGCTGTAGGGAAACCGCGCACCGCAGTACAGGCACAGGTAGGCATCGCGCCGGAACAGCGTCTGATTGTTGAGCGGCGGCGTGTAGGCCGCGCCGCGGAGATTGCCCGGATTTCCTGTGTGCCCATGGGTGGCGATGATGGAATTCACATCGACCGTGGTGCGCAACCCGGTTTTCGCGCAGGTTCCGCCGAACAATCGATACAGCAGCGTGCCGCAGGTGTAAGCCACCTGTTCGGTATGATAAAGCCGCGCGGCTTCGCGATAGTCCACCCATTCGAGCGGCATGCCCGAAACGTCGGTGCGCAAGATTTGCTGGGACAACGGGTGGCCTTGCGGAAGAGCCGCGAGGTCGTCCGCCCAATCCACGATGCCAGGCTTGTCTTTATCCATTCGCTCCATAACAATACTAAAGATAATCGAGTCTTATGTGACAATTCAACGATTGGGGAGATTCCGTTCATGGCAGTCATCATCGGTATCCTCCGAGAGACGGCTGCGAACGAGACTCGCGTAGCGGTCGTCCCGGAGATCGCGGCGAAGCTGAAGGCTTTGGGAGCCCGCGTCCTGCTCGAGGCTGGAGCGGGAGTCGCGGCGCATTTTCCCGATGCAGCCTACGCGGATGCGGAAATCAGCGACGCGCCGACCATACTCTCGAGTGCGCAAATTCTGCTCAAAGTGCAGCCGCCCAGCCTGGACGAAGTCGCTGCCCTCAAGGAAGGTTCGCTGGTCGTCGGTTTCATGCAGGCCTATGCCCGTCCCGATCTGGTCAAGGCGCTCAAAAGCCGGCGCATCACCAGTCTGTCAATGGAACTGGTGCCGCGCATCTCGCGCGCCCAGTCGATGGACGCGCTGTCCTCGCAGGCGGCCGTCGCGGGCTACAAAGCGGTGCTCATCGCGGCCAATACCCTGGAGAAATTCCTGCCGATGCTGACCACCGCTGCGGGCACGATTCGCCCGGCGTCCGCACTGGTGATTGGCGCCGGCGTCGCCGGGCTGCAAGCCATCGCAACCGCTCGTCGGTTGGGTGCTGTCGTCGAGGCCTATGATGTACGCAGCGCCACCAAGGACCAAGTCAAGTCGCTGGGCGCGAAATTCGTCGATACGGGAGTCTCCGCCGAGGGTGCCGGTGGCTACGCCCGGGAGCTGACGCCGGAGGAGAAGCTCAAGCAGCAGGAAGTACTCGACGCGCGCATCGCCGCCAGCGACATCGTCATCAGCACAGCCTCGGTTCCGGGACGAGCGGCGCCGCGCATCATCAGCCGCGCTGCCGTGGAACGTATGAAGGCGGGTTCGGTCGTCGTTGACATCGCCGCCGAACAGGGCGGCAATTGCGAGCTGACCCGCGCGGGCGAAACGGTGCGCCACGGCGGCGTCAAAATCTTGGGTCCCGTGAACCTGCCTGCATCGCTTCCCTATCACGCCAGCGAAATGTACGCCCGCAACTTGTTTAACTTATTGAAACCCGCGTTGGTCAAAGGCGAGCTGTCGATCGACTGGCAGGACGAGGTGTTCGCCGGCGCGGTCTTGACCCACGAAGGTCAGATCAAACACGAAGCGACGCGCAAGTCGCTGGAGGCACAGTCCACATGATCGATGGCGTCATCGCCCTATATATTTTCATGCTCGCGGCATTCACCGGCTACGAAGTGATTTCGCGGGTGCCGGTGATCCTGCATACGCCTCTGATGTCGGGTTCGAACTTTATCCACGGCATCGTGCTCGTGGGCGCCATGGTGGCTTTGGCGGCGGCCGACAGCACCGTGCTGCGCGTGATCGGCTTCGTGGGCGTAGTGCTCGCTGCCGGTAATGCGGTCGGCGGCTACGTCGTGACCGAGCGCATGCTGAAAATGTTCGTTTCGGCCGGCAAGAAAAAAGCACCCTAGGTAAGAAGCACCGCAAGTCGAGAGCCTCAAGTTCATGCTGTCCCCGTCGACCATCCACACGCTCGTTCAACTTTCGTATCTGATCGCGGCGGCCCTGTTCATCCTCGGCCTGAAACGCATGAGTTCGCCGGTCACCGCGGTGAGCGGCATCCGCTGGGCGGGTGTCGGGATGATCCTCGCGACGGTGGTCACTGCCGCATTCATGGGCGCATCGCCGCTCAATTTTGTGCTGGTGATCGCCGCCATCGCCTTGGGTGGCATCATTGCCTGGGTCAGCGGCAAGCGGGTCGCGATGACCGACATGCCGCAGATGATTGCACTCTACAATGGCATGGGCGGCGGCGCCGCCGGCGCGATAGCCGCGGTCGAACTCTACAGCGGCAATGAACACAATGTCGTGCACCTGGCGATGGCCACCCTGGGCGGTTTCATCGGCGCCGTCTCCTTCAGCGGCAGTTTGATCGCCTTCGGCAAGCTCCAAGGACTCATCACCAAGTCGGTCCGCTTCGGCGGCCAGAAATTCGTCAACCTGGCCATTCTGCTGAGTACTGCGGGCTTGGGCATTCTGATCGTCTCGGGAGTGCATGCCGAGCCGGTGTTCATCTCGGCATTCTTCGCCTTGGCATTGCTGCTCGGCATTGCGATGACCCTGCCGATCGGCGGCGCCGACATGCCCGTGGTGATTTCCCTGTACAACGCTCTCACCGGTCTCGCGGTGGGATTCGAAGGATTCGTGCTCGACAACGCGGCGATGATCATTGCCGGCACCGTCGTCGGCTCCGCCGGCACGCTGCTCACCCAGTTGATGGCGAAGGCGATGAACCGCTCGTTGGGCAATGTGCTGTTCGCCAATTTCGGCGAGAGTTCCGCCGCCGCCGTCGGTGGTGTCACCGGCACTCAAAAGGCCATCGAGGCGTCGGATGCGGGTGTCATGATGGCGTACTCGCAGAAGGTCATCATCGTGCCGGGTTATGGTCTCGCCGTGGCCCAGGCGCAGCACAAGGTGTGGGAACTCACGCAGCTGCTCATCGACCATGGAGTGACGGTGCGTTTCGCGATCCATCCGGTGGCGGGACGCATGCCGGGTCACATGAACGTGCTGCTCGCCGAGGCCGGCGTGCCTTATGATTTGATCGCTGATCTGGATGAAATCAATGCCGAGTTCGAGACCGCGGACGTCGCGCTCATCATCGGCGCGAATGACGTGGTCAACCCCGACGCCCGCACCAACAAGGGTAGTCCGATTTACGGCATGCCGATATTGAACGCGGACAAGGCGAAGAACGTCATCGTCATCAAGCGCGGTCAGGGACAGGGGTTTTCCGGCATCGACAACGCGCTGTTCGTCCTCGATCAGACCCGGATGCTGTACGGTGACGCCCAGGCGGCGGTCAGCCAGCTCATCCAAGCCGTCAAGGCAGCGGGCTGAACGACGCGCCCACCAGCACCACGAGCGCGCGCGCATGGTCGGCGGCCGCCACATGCCGTTCGACCTCCTTCAGCCTGCGGGACCGACAGTCATCGATCACCAGGACGCTGTCGCGGTGAAGCTGCGCAGCGACCCCCGTGGACGGTGCATCCAAGACCTCGAAGCCCATTTCAGCCCAGAGCCCGCGCGCTGCGCCCAACACGGCCGCCTGGTCGTCGGCGGACAGAGCCAGGGTCTTGAAGTCACCCGCTGAGATCAGGTCTTGCAAAGCGCCCTCGAGGGGACGAAGCCCGGGCGCGCGTTCGAGCAGAGCTGCGCAGCGGGCGACGTCGACGGCATGACCTCGCCGCGCCGCCATCGTGGCGGCGCGGCGCTTCAGTGAATGCTCCGCCTCCAGCAGATCTCGTGAGGTGCAGCGTCCGGCCGGCGAATCTGCGTCCAGGGAGACGAAGTCGCGGCAACGAAGCACCGCCTCGCGCGCGCGTTCGAACTGCGCCGCATCGGCGGTTCGCGAGCGCAGAAATCGCTCCAACTGCTGCCTGCTGAAGATCGGCCGCTCATGGGTGAGGGCGCGCAGTGCAACGGTCGGATCCGCGACGATCATCTCGCCGTTCTCGTTCGCAATATGCTGTTGCTCGCCGATGCGCGCCTGCAGATGCGCGGGTAACGTCGACTCCCGGAGTCGCGCGCGGGCGACCCCTATCCTGCGGCCGGCTTTGAGTTCGATCCCTTGCGCCTCGAGTGTGCGGTGATCGATGCGCACGGCATGCCCGGCCCGTGCCAGATGCTCGTTCGTGCGCAGCGCCCAGGCAGAGCGCCAGTGGAGCAACACCGCTTTACCGTTCCATGAACGTTCCTTCGGCCCAAAGCCCTCTGGTGAGACGCCGCGCAAGGTGAGCAGGACGTGGGCATGCGGATTGCCCTCGTCGCCGCGGATGCAGAAATCCGCGATCATCCCCCTGGCGACGAATTCGCGCTGGATGTAATCGCGAGCCAGGTCGATGCGCTCCACCGGCTCGAGCTCGAGCGGCAGCCCAACTTCGATCAAGCGGGCCAGCTGCGCGTCCTTGCGGACCTCCCGCGCCTCGACCCGATTCCACAGCTCGCCACGATTCTGGGACCACGCCGGGGCCGTGGGCGGCGCCAGGATCTGCGCATGCACGACACCGCGTTTGCCCTCATAGTTGTGCGCCACGCCGTAGCGCTCATCGCGCAACCGCGCCCCGCATCGGTAGGCAGCGGCGGCGACTACGCTTTGTCCGCGGCCGCGAGAAATGATGGTCGCGGAGAAATGATAGATGGCCACTCGATCGGGCGGGGGGTCAGCGGCCGTGCGGCCGGACTGCCGGTGAATGGTGCTCGAAGTTGCGCCGTTGTTCCGGGGTCATCTGATGCCATTGGCGCTTGAGTTCGCTGCGCCGCTCGGGCGGCATCTCGCGGAAGCGCTTGAAGGATTCGCGTACGCGCTGCTGCTGTTCGGGAGGCAAACTCTTGAACTGCTGCCAACGCTGCCGCAGCACCTGCCGCTCCTCCGGCGGCATCTCCCGCCATTCGTGGAACCGCTGCTCGGCGCTCGAGCGCTGTTCCGGTGTCATCGCCAACCATCGCTGACTGCCTCTGACCAAGGCCTGTTGACGTTCCGGCGGCAGCGAGCCCCACGAGTCCTGATACTTCTGCAGCAGATGTTGCTGGTCGGGCGACAGGGACTGCCACTGCTGCGGCGCAGGCACGGGTGACTCGGGCGGCGGCGGAGTTTGCGCCGTCGTGACGTTCGCCGTAGCCGCACTCAACAACAAACTCATGCACAAGGCGCGAATCATGAGCTCGCGTCCTGCCGCGGCGGCGGCGGCCTCTCCGCCCTGCCGGGTGCCGTCGGCTTCAATAATTCCCATGCGGCATCACCCACATCATCCGCGCCCAAAAATTCCATGAGGTCCTCATCGGGCCGTGACGTGCTCTGCGCCTTGCCGGCCGGCGTATCCTTGGCTTGTGCTGGCGACCGCGACACCGGCACACGTGCATCCACGGCGGACTGCGCCGACGCAGCCGGCACCTCGGGTGGTTGACCCGGGTACGCTGCACCTGCCACGACGAGGAACGCCAACCAATAGTGGCCTACGCTCAACTCAGGCCGCCGGCCCCGAATTTGCCACCGGCACGGCATTCGCCGCGGTATCCGCGAAATCATAAAAATCGATGTCGTTTTGCAGCATTTCCAGCGCATCGCCGGAACCCTCATCGCTCGACGCGAAGATGTCCAAATCTTCAAGGGTCGCGGCGTTGTCAGCGACGGCGGGTGGATGATGACCTGCGGCTGCACCCATCCACAAGGCGACGCCCAACACCGCGGCTGCGGTAACGCCCGCCGCCGGTGTCCAAACACGTACCTGCAAAAACCACGGCCGCCGCTGCACGGCGGCCTCGAGAGCCGCCTGTCGGGCATGATTGAGTCGGGATATCACCCGCATGTCGAGCGATTCGACGCTGCGACTGAAAACCTCGCGGCTGTGCGTTTCAAACGCGCCGGCGCTCGGGTTTGACTCTTCAGCGATTTCTTTCATCACCATACCTCGCCAAGTTGCTCGCGCAGCGCATGCACCGCACGTGAATAATGAGTCTTCACACTGCCCTCCGAGCATCCCATGGCTTTCGCCGTGTCGGCGACGTCCAAGCCTTCAAAATTTCTCAGCATGAATGCCTCTCGCTGACGCGCCGGCAATTCGCGCAGCGCCACCTCCAGCTTCTCCATGGCTTCGCTCCGCATCAGCAATTCAGGCGCATCGGCAGAGCCGCTGGCGACGTTGTCGAGCGGATCTTGAGCCTCATTGTCGGGGTCTTCTTTGACGCCCGGCAGCCAAACCATCCACTTCTTGCGAACCGTCCGCCGACGCTGCAGGTCGCGAATGCCGTTTTCGAGGATTCTATAGAATAAAGGCCGCCATTCCGCGCTCGGCTTCGAAGCGTAATTGCGGGCCAGTTTCAACATCGCATCCTGAACCACATCCAACGCATCGTCAGGATCACGCAGCGCAACTTGGGCCATGCGGAACGCCCGGCGCTCAACTTCGCCCAAGAATTTGTTTAGCTCTCGAGTTTCGTCCAGAACCGCTACCCCGCGTGCTGGCGCGGGAACATCCCAGACCGTCCAAGCTTGGGTTAGGGTATCAAAGGCTGGCATAGCGCGTCCTCTTCCGGTCGACGACCTTTTCCATTCACTGTATAAACGGCGCAGCGGCGCAGCGGTTGACGAGACTTTCCGCAGGTGCGCACAAGCGCCTCGTTGGATGCCGGATCAGCGACTTACGCACATCGGCGGCCGCGGCCTTGCAATATTTGCAAGCGACATCTCGGTAACGCCTCCACATAGGTCTTTAAGTTATTGTTTGGATTCAATTTATTTCGATTTCGAGCAGAATTTCACCATTTTGAGTAGGACCCGAAATAGAACGGGCACTTAGGGTCAATGATCCCGGCTTCTCAACAGAGTTATCCACAACAAATGTGGACAAAGGGATGGCCTTGATTCTCCAAATCGCACTCGACACTCCGCTGCGTCGAGTGTTCGATTACTTGCCGCCGAGCGCCACCGGCCATCAGCCCACTCCGAAGGCCGGTGTGCGGGTGCGAGTGCCTTTTGGCAGGCGTCAGATGATCGGCGTGTTGGTGGCGATTGCAGAAAACTCCGTCCTGCCTCTGCCTAAGCTCAAGGCCGCCGTCGAAGTCCTCGACGCCGAGCCGGTTTTCGATGAAGCCACCCTCGAGCTCCTGCGTTGGGCCGCCGACTATTACCACCATCCGATCGGTGAGGTGATCGCCGCCGCCCTGCCGGCCGCCTTGCGCGCCGGGCAGCCTGCCGACGAGCGGATCGAGTTGTGGTCACTGAGCGAGGCGGGCCGGAGCGAATTCCATTGCCCGACAGTGCGGCAGAGTGCCGCCCAGCGGGCGATTCTGGCCGCCCTCGCAGAGCATGGGCCGGCGCCCTTGGAGGGCTTAGGGCTTGCCTGCAAGCGCTCCCACCTCCTGCGTCTGGCGCAACGCGGCTGGACGGTGACGGCCATCGCAACACCGGCGCCACCGGCGATCGTGCAACGGCCGAGCGACGTAACCTTGACCGCGGAGCAAGCGCGGGTGGTGGCGGCGATCCGCGAGTCGCGCGATCGCTTCGCCGCCCACCTTCTCTATGGCGTGACCGGCAGCGGCAAGACCGAAGTCTATCTGCGCGCCATCGGCAGGGTACTCGATGACGGCGGCCAGGCGCTGGTGCTCGTCCCGGAGATCGCGCTGACGCCGCAACTGGTCGAGCGGTTTCGTCAACGCTTCAGCGCCGGTATTGCGGTGCTGCATTCCGGACTTTCCGCCGGGTTGCGCCGCGATGCATGGCGGCGCGCGCACGGTGGTCGTGCGCGCATCATCATCGGTACGCGGTCTGCGGTGTTCACCTCGCTGCCGCGGCTGGCGCTGATCGTCGTCGATGAGGAACACGACGCATCCTATAAACAGCACGAGGGGTTTCGCTATTCGGCCCGTGATTTGGCGGTCTGGCGGGCGCAGCGCGCCAAGATACCGATCCTCTTGGGTTCCGCCACCCCGTCGTTGGAAACTCTAGATAATGCCGCCCAAGGCCGCTACGCGAAGTGGCTGCTGCCGCAACGCCCCGGTGCGGCCAGGCCACCCAATCTGGCGCTCGTCGATTTGCGCAAACATGCCTGCGAGCAGGGTCTCTCCCAGCCGGCGATGCAGTCGATCGGTGAACATTTGCGCGCCGGCGGACAGGTCATCGTCTTCTTGAACCGCAGGGGCTACGCGCCGACCTTGTTTTGCATTGCCTGCGGCTGGGTGGCCGCTTGCGCGCACTGCGACGCGCGCATGACTCTGCACCGCCGTGCTGCGCAGCTGCGCTGCCATCACTGTGGCGCGGTCGGCGCGGTGCCGCCTGCTTGCGGCGGCTGCGCACAGCCCTTGAACCCGGTGGGCCAGGGCACGGAGCGGGTCGAGGAGACCCTCGCACGCTTGTTTCCCGCCGCCCCTCTGGCGCGACTCGATCGCGACACCACTGCCGCACGCGGTACGCTGACGACGCTGCTCGACCAGGTGCACAGCGGCGCGGCCCGCATTCTGGTGGGGACGCAGATGCTCACCAAGGGGCACCACTTTCCGGATGTCAGCCTGGTGCTGATCCTGGATGCCGATCAGGGGCTGTTTGCCACTGATTTCCGGGCCACCGAGCGCCTGGCGCAGACGATCACCCAGGTGGCGGGGCGTGCCGGCCGCGGCGAGCGGCCGGGCCAGGTGCTGATCCAAACAGCTTTTCCCGAGCATCCGCTGCTCAATCGCCTCATCACCGAGGGCTATGAGGGGTTCGCGGCAACGGCCCTCGAGGACCGGCGCGCGGCCGAATGGCCGCCTTATACGCGCCTCGCCATGCTGCGGGCAGAAGCCAGAAACGAGTCGGGACTGAATGCATTTCTGCAAGCCGCGGCCGCCTGCGGTGCGCGGCTGGCCGACGCCACCATCAAGGTTTTGGGTCCGGCAGAGGCGCTGCTGGCGCGGCGCGCGGATCACCATCGGGCGCACGTTTTGATCCAAGCGCCGGCTCGCCCTGCGTTGCAACGCTTTCTCACCCGCTGGCTGCCGGAGGTTGAGGCACTCCCTGGTCCGCCGGCGTTGCGCTGGTCGATCGATGTCGATCCTCTGGAGATCGACTAGCCGCCGCAGCGCAGGCGGGGCGCCCTTGAACGGCCGCGCAGTGGCAGGCACAGCGCGCTAAACTTGC
>Ga0116226_10000710_pt1 | contig 28407 bp, 19 predicted proteins | sample S1TSphfallax_FD_89692 | JGI IMG/M metagenome (GOLD analysis project Ga0116226, IMG submission 89692) | Host-associated microbial communities from peat moss isolated from Minnesota, USA - S1T2_Fa - Sphagnum fallax MG | ecosystem: Host-associated > Plants > Peat moss > Unclassified | place: USA...
CGACCGTGGCCGAATTCACCTCGACACCCCCCTTGGCCTTTGCACTGGCCCGGGCTTCCTGCGCCGACACTTCAGCCTTGGCGGCCGACTTGGGCGCCTTGGCTGGAGCGGCCGGCTTGGCGGCCGATTTGGCCGCGGGCTTTGCCGCAGCCTTCACCGCCGGCTTGGGCACCGCTTTCAAGGGCGTCTTTGCCGCTTTGGCGGCAGCTTTCACCGGCGTCTCCGCCACCTTGGCGGATGCCTTGGGAGCGACTGACTTGACCACTTTCGCTGCCCCGCTTTTTACCACATTTTGGGCAGCGCCCTTAGTGGTAGCGGCGGTTTTGGTCGAATTGGTCTTGGTCACTTTCTGGCTGGTCCGGCTTGCCGCCGGACTTTTGCTTGCGTACGCCACCTGAGGGGCGGATCGATCGGCTCGGGCCACGGGTAGGGTGCGAGCGGTCTTGCCTATGCCCCGGTCATCAGACGCCTTGCCCGGGGCAGCACCCCGCGCCAGATCGATCATGCCGCTGCTGGCCCCGCTGCTTTTAGCCCCGTTTTTTACCCGACTTATAGTCTTTGCCATCCTGATCTCGCCCTTTACAAGAAAACGAAACGCTGGGAACCTTTAATTATATCATACCGTCCCGTCGGAACCCGAGGGCCTTGCCAACCGTTTCTTCAATTCGGCGGTGCGCCGCGACAAATCGACGAATTCGGCGGTTTCGTCAGGGCTCAGCCGGCCCTGTTTAGACAGCCTGTCCAGCCGGTCGGCCCACAGTTCATAGCGCAGACGCGCAATCGCGGCACGCAGTTCCTCGCCAGCAGCCTGCTCCAGTGCCTGATGGCGCTCGGCGTCGGTTTCGTTGTCCGGATCGAGCAACATCACATCACGGACATTTTCATCATAGACCAGAATTTCGTTGATGATTTCCTCATACAACGGGGCATTGGCGGATACCCTGAGTAGTTCTGACAGCACCGCAAAGCGCGCGGTGGGCCCCAATTCACGGGCATGTGCCAGGACTTCGCCAAACAATTCGTGATAACGGGTGGTCTCGAGCAAAATCGCCTCGTCGTCACCATCCAGCGTCTGCGCGATACGCGGAAACATCACCAGGTTGCGCAGCGCGCGCTGCTCGTTGCCGGTCACCCGACGCCGCTCCGACATCGGCGGTGCACTGCGCGCCGGTGCCGCCGCCCGGGTCCCGACCTCGCACAGCGCCGCGACTTCCTCGAACGGCGTATCCAGTCGATCCGCCAGCATATGCAGGATTTGCACACGCAAGGCGTTGGCCGGCATCGCCTGCAATAGCGGCTTGGCATCGAACAAGGCTTTGGCGCGGCCCTCGGGCTGTTCTAACGGCTTGCCCGCCGTGATTTCGTTAAGCAGGAACTGCGACAACGGCAAAGCGCGTTCGACCTCATCGGCGAAGGCGTCGGCGCCCCGCTCGCGTACGAAGCTGTCCGGATCGTGTTCAGACGGCAGGAACAGAAAGCGCACACTGCGATTGTCGGCCGCGTGCGGCAGACAAGCGTCGAGCGCCCGCCGCGCGGCCTTGCGCCCAGCCAGATCGCCATCGAAGCTGAACACCACCGTATCGGTCTGGCGAAACAGCTTTTGCACGTGTACCGGGGTACAGGCCGTGCCAAGCGTCGCCACCGCGTTCGGAAACCCGAGCTGCGCCAGCGCCACCACATCCATATAGCCTTCGACCACCAGCACGTAGCCCTGTTCCCGGATCGCCAGACGCGCCTCGAACAAACCGTACAACTCGCTGCCTTTGTTGAACAGCGGGGTCTCCGGGGAGTTCAGGTATTTCGGTTCGCCGCTTTCCAGCACCCGCCCGCCAAAACCGATCACCTGGCCGCGCACGTTACGGATGGGGAACATGATGCGATCGCGAAAGCGATCGTAGCGGCGCGACTGCCCCTGCCCATCGGCCTTGTCGCTGTTGATCACGAGCCCGGCCTCGACCAGCGCTTCGTCACGGTAGTCGGAAAACACCGCGCCCAGGTTTTGCCAATCGGGGGGCGCATAACCCAGCCCGAAATGGGCGGCGATTGCGCCCGTCAGGCCCCGTTTTTTCAGATACTCGATGGCCTGGGGCGCCGTCTTCAATTGCTTGCGGTAATAATCGGTCGCTGTACGCATGGCGTCACCCAGCGCGGGCGAAGCTTGCGGGCGGTTGCCGAAGCCGCCCTTGGCGCCGGCCGGCGTTTCATTGGGTACCGTCAGGCCGCAGGCCTGGGCCAGCTCGTTGACCGCCTCCGGAAAGCTCAGGCCGGTGTGTTCCATCATGAAGCTGATGGCGGTGCCATGGGCACCGCAACCGAAGCAATGGTAGAACTGCTTGGTCGGACTGACGGTAAACGACGGGCTCTTCTCGTTATGAAACGGGCACAGTCCCATGAAGTTCGCGCCGCCCTTCTTCAACTGGACATACCGACCCACCACGTCGACGATATCGACGCGGTTCAGCAGGTCCTGCAAGAAAGCATGCGGAATCATGCGCGCGGCACCTGGAACCGGTGGCGCTTAACGGCTGGCCAGCGCGTTCTTGACCAGACCGGAGATCGCCGTCATATCGGCGCGACCGGCCAGCTTTGCCTTCAGCACCGCCATCACGCGCCCCATATCCTGCGGGCCGGTGGCGCCGGTCTCGGCAACCGCGGCTTGCACCTCGGCAGCCACTTCGTCGGCCGACAGTTGTTGCGGCATGTATTCGAGCAGCACCTGCAGTTCAGCGGCTTCCTTGGCGGCGAGATCTTCGCGGGCGGCAGCCTGGAACTGGGAGATCGAATCCTTGCGCTGTTTGATCAGCTTGTCGGTGACGGCGATGACGGCAGCGTCGTCGAGCTCGATGCGCTCGTCGACTTCGCGTTGCTTGATGGCGGCCAACAACAGGCGGATCGTGCCCAGGCGCTCGCTATCCTTGGCGCGCATCGCGCTTTTCATATCTTCGGTAATGCGTGCTTTGAGACTCATTGAAGGTGTTTCCAAAAAATAGCCGATACATCAGATAGATAGGCAATAGATGCGGCTGCGCGGACCAAAACCAAGGGCCGCTTGCGTCAACAAGACAAAAAACCCGCTTTGGGGGCATGCCCAAAGCGGGTTCGGCAGACCTGCGCCGCCGCGTCGTTTGATATTAGCACATGGCAGGGGTCGTTTAGACGCCATCGGCAAGCGCACAAGCCTCTGCGCATGCTTGCCCTGCCGCCACGCCGGAAGCCCAGGCCCACTGAAAATTGTAGCCACCCAGCCAGCCGGTCACATCCACCGCCTCGCCGACAAAATACAGGCCGGGCACGCGCTGCGCCATCATCGAGGTCGACGACAACTCACGCGTGTCGACCCCACCGCGCGTCACTTCGGCCTTGCGCCATCCTTCGGAACCACTGGGCAGCAAAGACCACTGCGCCAACGTCCCGCCCAGGGCACGCAGGGTGCGATCGGGCAAATCGGCAAGGCGAGCGTCAGCCGCGATGCCCTGTGCTTCGGACCAGACCGTGGCAAGGCGGGCCGGTAATAAACTGGCCAACAGATTGCCAAGCTGGCGTCGCGAGCCCGCCTTGCCATCGAGCAGGATCTGGGTCGCGTCGCGCCCCGGCAGCAAATCGATTTCGATCGGCTGCCCCGGCTGCCAGAAGCTGGATATCTGCAAAATGCCGGGACCCGACAAGCCTCGATGCGTGAGCAGCAGGTCTTCGACAAAAGTCTGGCGCTTGCGTCCCTGCCCGGTCGCGACTTCCACTTCGAGCGATAGCCCCGAGAGTGCCGCGAACGGGGCCCAGTCGGCCGAGGTAAAGGTCAGCGGGACCAATGCCGGGCGAGGGTCGATCAGTTTCAACCCGAACTGACGGGCGATGCGATAGGCAAAGTCGGTGGCACCGATCTTTGGAATCGACAAGCCACCCGTCGCCACCACCAGCGCCCGGCAGGCGATCTGACCGGCATCGGTGGCCAATTCGTAACCCTGTCCGGCGGTTCGTACTTCGCGCACCGCTACGGGACGGCGCCAGACGACCCCACCTGCCTCACATTCCCGGCGCAGCATCTCGATGATGGCTTCGCTGGAGTCATTGCAGAACAACTGGCCTTTGTGCTTTTCGTGCCAGTCGATGCGATGGCGCGCGAGTAAGTCGAGGAAATCGCGCGGCGTGTATCGGGCCAGCGCCGAGCGGCAAAAATGCGGGTTCTCGGACAGATAGTTGGCCGGCCCCGCGTGCAGGTTGGTGAAATTGCAGCGGCCGCCGCCCGAAATGCGGATCTTCTCGGCCAGACGCGGCGCATGATCGATCAGCACCACACGCCGCCCGGCCTGACCGGCGACGGCGGCGCACATCATGCCGGCTGCCCCGGCGCCCACCACAGCGATATCGAAATGTTCCATGGCGCGCATTGTACCTGCGCGCCTGAGTGGACGAGGCCGAGTGGCAGCGCCCGCTGGTATACTGATACCGAAAGTCGGCACTTGCGCGCAAGCCCGCGAGCTTGGACGGGCCGCTTGCCGCAACAATCGCAGCACCCCCTTTATCGGTCTTGAGCGGCACCGTTTTGCCGCCGCATCCCGCACACACCCCATGCTTGTTCTCGGTATCGAAAGTTCCTGCGACGAAACCGGCCTCGCCCTCTATGACACCGAGCGAGGCTTGCTGGCGCACGCGCTGCATTCGCAAATCGAGATGCATCGCGAATATGGCGGTGTGGTGCCGGAACTGGCCTCGCGCGATCATATTCGGCGCGTGCTGCCACTCTTGACCGAGGTGTTAGCGCGTGCCGACGCTGCACCCGAGACGCTCGACGCCATCGCTTATACCCAGGGGCCAGGCCTGGCCGGCGCGCTGCTGGTGGGTGCCGGCGTGGCCAACGCGCTGGCGCTGGCATGGCATAAACCGGTGATCGGCATTCATCATCTGGAAGGCCATCTGCTGTCGCCGTTACTGGCAGCGCAGGCACCGGCCTTCCCCTTTGTCGCACTCCTGGTGTCGGGCGGCCATACCCAATTGATGCGGGTGACCGACGTCGGCGTCTACGAGATTCTGGGTGAAACCCTGGACGACGCCGCCGGCGAAGCCTTCGACAAGACCGCCAAGCTGCTCGGCCTGGACTATCCCGGCGGGCCAGCGGTATCGAAGCTGGCTGAATCCGGCCGGCCCGGCGCAGTGGTATTGCCGCGTCCCATGCTGCATTCCGGCGATCTCGACTTCAGCTTCAGCGGCCTCAAGACCGCCGTCCTGACGCAGGTGCGCAAATATGGCGCAGAACTGGACCCGCAAGCGCGTGCTGATGTCGCGCGCGGCTTCGTCGATGCGGCAGTGGATGTGCTGGTCGCCAAGGCACAGGCGGCCCTCAAACAAACGGGACTGGAGCGACTGGTGGTGGCCGGCGGCGTTGGCGCCAACCGGCAGTTGCGCGCCGGGCTCGACCAGGCGGCCAGGCGGCGCCGCTTCGAGGTCTACTATCCGGATCTGGCGCTCTGCACCGACAATGGCGCGATGATCGCGTTGGCCGGCGCCCTGCGCCTCGCGCGCTGGCCCGAGCAAGCGAGTCACGACTACGCATTCACGGTCAAACCGCGCTGGGATCTGAGCACACTCGCGGCCTGACGGCACAAGGCTGACATTCAGCGCTACTGCAGCCCGTACATACCGGCAAACGGATCGAACCATCGGTACCCGTTATAAAACAGGGTAACGATGTCGCCCGTATCCCATGACAAGGTGGCCGCGCCACCTGAAGAAACTTTCCAAGCTCCGCGCAGGTTGTCACTAAATTCGATCTTTCCTGTTGCATAGCAAGGGGAATAGCGCTCCTGCGCGCCAAGCTTGGCTGGAACTGGATAAGCGCGGGAGAAATACTGTCGAATCTGACTTTCCGTGGGTCTGAATTGAGTGCAGCTAAGCGAAGGAGACGCGTTTTTTATATCACTTTGGCCGACTGATTCGATCGTGACACGGGTTATCGATCTGGCAAAAACTAGCAAAGGGTCTAGGAAGAGGCTAATAACGATAAGAATGAACAGCAGCCTTCTCACTTCCACCTCGCCGTCTTGGCCTCTTTTTCAACTTTGTACGAAACGTCTTTCTAAGTGCCTGAAAGTGCGCATGAGTCCCGCGCAGATCACCATTAACAATCACCGGAGAAACGAAAAATCATCGTAGCGGATTTAAGTATCTCGAAAAATGGGGAAATTGCCCAAAATCAAACTGGGATCTGAGCACACTCGCGGCCTGACGGCACAAGGTTCGCAGCAAAACAAAACGGCCGCTCATGCAAGATGAGCGGCCGTTTTGTGGGTCGAATCCGCAGCGTCAGGCTGCCGACATCGTATTACGCCACCAGCTTGGCGACGCTACCGCCTTCGCTATGCGCCCCTTCGAGGAAACGCTTGCGTATCGAGGCCTCGATACCGCTGGCGTCCAGCCCTTGCAGGCTGAGCAGCTTGGCGGGGTCGCCATGATCGATAAACACGTCGGGCAGACCCAATTGCAGCACCGGACGGGTAATGCCCGCCGCCAGCAAGGCTTCGACGCAAGCCGAACCCGCACCGCCCATCAGACAGCCCTCTTCGACCGTGACGAAGGCGTCGTGCGTCTGCGCCAGTTGCGCCAGCAGTTCGGCATCGACCGGTTTGACAAAGCGCATATTGACGACGGTGGCGTCCAGCGCCTGGCCTGCGATCAGACTCGGTGCAACCATGGTGCCAAAGGCCAGGATCGCAATACGCTGACCCGCCGGCAAGGTGCTTTCACGACGCACTTCGCCACGACCGATAGGCAAGGCTGTCATCTGCTTGACCGGCTCGACCCCGGTGCCGGCGCCGCGTGGATAGCGCACCGCCGTCGGACAGTCCTGTTGCAAGCCGGTGTACAGCATCTGGCGGCATTCGTTCTCATCGGCCGGCGCCATCACGATCATGTTCGGAATGCAGCGCAAAAAGGCCAGATCATAGGCACCCGCGTGAGTTGCGCCATCCGCGCCGACCAGGCCGCCGCGATCGATGGCGAACAACACCGGCAGGTTTTGCAAGGCAACGTCGTGGATCAACTGATCGTAGCCGCGCTGCAGGAACGTCGAGTAGATCGCCACCACCGGCTTCAGCCCTTCGGTGGCCAGCCCACCGGCGAAGGTCACCGCATGCTGCTCGGCGATGCCGACATCGAAATAGCGATCCGGAAAACGCTTTTCGAACTCGACCATGCCGGATCCTTCGCGCATGGCCGGCGTGATGCCGACGACACGCGAATCGAGTGCCGCGATGTCGCACAGCCATTCGCCAAACACCTGCGTGTAGGTACGCTTGGCCGGCTGCGTCGACGGCTTGATCCCTTCGGCCGGATTGAACTTGCCCGGACCGTGGTACAGCACCGGGTCCGCCTCAGCCAGCTTATAACCCTGCCCCTTGCGGGTCACCACGTGCAGAAACTGCGGACCGCGCAGTTCCTTGATGTTCTGCAGGGTCGGGATCAACGATTCGAAATCGTGTCCATCGATCGGACCGATATAGTTGAAGCCGAATTCCTCGAACATGGTGGCAGGCACCACCATGCCCTTGGCGTGCTCTTCGAGCTTGCGCGCCAGTTCGAGCATGGGCGGCGCCACGCTCAACATGCGCTCGACACCCTTCTTGGCGGCGGCATAGAACTTGCCCGACATCAAGCGCGCCAGATAGCGGTTCAAGGCGCCGACCGGCGGCGAAATCGACATGTCGTTGTCGTTCAGGATCACGACCAGCGGCACGTCGTCATACACGCCAGCATTGTTCATCGCTTCAAACACCATGCCGGCCGTCATGGCGCCATCGCCGATCACGGCGATGGCATGGCGATCGTCGCCGCGCAGCTTGGCGGCAACCGCCATACCGAGCGCAGCGGAAATCGAGGTGCTCGAGTGCGCGGTGCCAAAGGTGTCGTATTCGCTTTCGCTGCGGCGCGGGAAACCCGAGATGCCGCCGAATTGGCGCAGCGTCGGCATGGCGTCGCGGCGGCCCGTCAGGATTTTGTGCGGATAGGTCTGGTGACCCACGTCCCAGACGATGCGATCGTCAGGCGTGCCGAACACATAGTGCAGCGCGATCGTCAGTTCGACCGTGCCGAGGTTCGACGACAAGTGACCGCCCGTCTGCGAGACGCTTTCGATCACGTAGGCACGCAATTCATCGGCCAGCGGGCGCAGCTGACTGCGGTCAAGGCGGCGTAGCGCCGCCGGATCATCGATGGTTTTCAGCAAATCGTACATCGTCGTTCCATTCTAGGGACTTGCGGCCCGAGGCCGTCAGTCACCGGTTCATTGTTCTATAAACTGCTCGCGCCCAGACATCGGCGCGTCACCCCACCAAAGCAGGTCACTCAGCTCGCGCGATCGACGACCAGATCGGCCAGCTCGGCCAAACGCTGCCCCCGCACCCCGAACGGCACCAGCGCCGCATGGGCGTCGCGGCGCAATTGCTCGGCCAGCGCGCGCGATGCGTCGAGCCCCAACATCGACACGTAGGTGGGCTTGCCATCCTTGGCATCCTTGCCGGCTGTCTTGCCCAGCGTGGCGGAATCGGCGGTGACATCGAGGATATCGTCCACCACCTGAAATGCCAGTCCGATGGCGGCCGAATAAATATCGAGCGCGGCGCGCTCGGCCGGGCTGACTTCGGCAGCGGCGCCGCACAATGCGCCCATCCGTACCGAAGCGCGCAACAATGCCCCGGTTTTGAGTCTGTGCATGGTTTCAAGTTCATCCCGACTCAAACGCACACCGACGCTTTCGAGATCGATGGCTTGACCGCCTGCCATCCCCTGCGAACCGCTGGAAAAAGCCAGTTCGCGCATCAGGGCAGCCTGCTGGACGGCATCCAGCGCGGGGCTGCCCAGGGTCACGAAGGCTTGCGACTGCAGGGCATCACCGACCAGCAGCGCGGTGGCTTCGTCGTATTGCACATGCACAGTGGGTTTGCCGCGACGCAGCGCATCATCGTCCATCGCCGGCATATCGTCGTGGACCAACGAGTAGACATGGATCATTTCGATCGCGCAGGCGGCCGCGTCGAGCGCCTCGGGGCGTGCGCCGACCGCCACGCCGGCGGCATGCACCAGCAACGGCCGAACCCGCTTGCCGCCGCCCAGAGCGGCATAGCGCATGGCCTCGTGCAGGCGCTGCGGTAGTGTGGTCGCAGCCGGCAAGAAGTGCTCGAGCGCGGCTTCGGTGCGGTTCAGCACCGCTTGCATCCATTCCTTGAAACTGAGTGTGGGATGGGTGTCCCCGTTAGTCATATCGGACTCCAGGACCTGCATTCACGCGGCCCCTGTTTCTAGATCTGTATCAAACGCCCGTCCTGCCTGGGCACCGCTTGGCGTATCCGACAGCGGCTTGAGCGCATCGCCGTCGAGTACACGCACTTGCTGCTCGACCTGCTCAAGCTGCTGTTGGCAAAAAGCGACCAATGTTGCACCGCGGCGATAAGCCGCCAATGATGCCTCCAATGCGAGGTCGCCGCTTTCCATTTGACCGACGAGTGCCTCTAGTTCGGCCAGTGCCGCTTCATACGAAGCCGGCACCGCCTCCTGGGCTGCTGCTGGGGTCTGATCGGCGCCCGCGCTAGCGCGCTGAGCCCCGGCAGAAGATGAAACGACCGTTTTTGCCATGGATTCCGGAAATTTAGGCTAATTGGGTATTTTACGGCAAAAACGCCGACATGCCCGACAAGAAAGGAATTCGCTCCTTATACCCAAGCGGACCGGGACGCAGAACAATTTCAACATAAATCAGGAAGTTACGCCCCTCCGGTACATTACAAATGGTATAATTTCAGGTTCCCTTAATCGACTTTTTCCAAGGTTCGGTTGTTCACTGCTTTCACGCGTTTTCCGGGAGTGGGAATGTCCAATCTGAGCAATGCCCTGCAGCTGAATAGCATCGGAAGCCAGCTGCCCGTATCGGCTTACTTTGACGAAGCGCTGTATCAGCGCGAGCTTGACACCTTATTCAAAGCTGGACCCCGTTATATCGGCAGCACCGCTATGGTGCCGGCTGTAGGCGACTATTTCGCGCTCCCCGGCGAGGCCGAGGGGCGCGTCTTGGTGCGCAATCCGCATAACCAGGTCGAGCTGCTGTCCAATGTGTGCCGTCACCGCCAGGCCATCATGCTGAACGGCCGCGGCAATGCCGACAACATCGTCTGCCCCCTGCACCGTTGGACCTACGATCTGAAGGGCCAGTTGCTGGGCGCACCGCATTTCCCGGACAATCCCTGCCTCAACCTCGGCAATACGCCACTGCAAAACTGGCAGGGCCTGCTGTTCGAAGCCGGCGCCTCGGTGCGCGACGTCCACGCCGATCTGGCTGGCATGAACACCGCGCACCTTTTCGATTTCAACGACTATCTGCTGGATCACGTCGAAATCCACGAGTGCAACTACAACTGGAAAACGTTCATCGAGGTCTACCTCGAGGACTACCACGTGGTCCCGTTCCACCCCGGCCTCGGCAGCTTCGTCTCCTGCGACGATCTGCAATGGCAGTTCGGCGAGTGGTACAGCGTGCAGACGGTGGGCGTACACGCCGATCTGACTCGTCCCGGCAGTCAAAAATACCGCAAATGGCAAGAAGCGGTGTTGAATTTCCGCGACGGTAAGGCACCTGAATTCGGCGCTGTCTGGATGATCTACTACCCGAACGTGATGATCGAGTGGTATCCCCACGTGCTGACCGTATCGACACTGATCCCGCGCGGCCCCCGCCACACGACCAACATCGTTGAGTACTACTACCCCGAGGAAATCGTTCTGTTCGAGCGCGAGTTCATCGAGGCAGAGCGTGCCGCGTATCAGGAAACTGCTGCAGAAGACGACGAGATCGCCGAGCGTATGGATGCCGGCCGGCTGGCTCTGTTGCAGCGAGGCGAATCGCAAGTCGGGCCGTATCAAAGCCCGATGGAAGACGGCATGCAACATTTTCACGAATTTCTGCGTCGCCAGTTAGGCGCGGTCTAATCGTATAATCCGAGTCAGGAAGCGCAACCGCTGCGCCCTGATTCGCGCCCTCTTGCGTGATCCGGCGGCGGCGCAACCGCGACGTCCGCTTGCTGCCGCCGACGTCGCCCGTCAACCTGGGAACGTCATGCCACACACCCGCTATACCACGCTGATTTCGGCCGAAACGCTCGCAAAACGCCTGTCCGAAGCGTCAGAGCAGACCCTGGTCTTCGATTGCCGCTTCGAACTCACCGACCCGGGCGCAGGCTTCGATGCTTATTCGCGCGCCCATATCGACAGCGCGTATTACCTCGATCTCGACCACGATTTATCCGGCATCAAGACCGGTAACAATGGCCGTCATCCGCTGCCCGACCGCGATATCCTCGCGCGCAAGCTGGCCGAATGCGGACTCGAACCCGGCATGCAGGTCGTCACTTACGACGCACAGGGTAGTATCTATGCGGCGCGCGCCTGGTGGCTGTTGCGCTGGCTCGGACATGAGGCGGTGGCGGTGCTCGACGGCGGTCTGCAAGCGTGGGTCGCGGCAGGCCATGCCGTGGTGGTCAACCCCGCCTTGCCGCATCGGCCGCCCGGCAGCTTCGTCCCGGGCAAGCCGCTGACCGCCTCGGTCGGGGTCAGCGAAGTCGAGCATAACCTGAGCACGGGCACCGAACTGGTGATCGACGCGCGCTCGCCAGACCGTTATCGCGGCGAAAACGAAACGCTGGATCCGCGCGCGGGCCACATCCCGGGTGCCGTCAACCGCTTCTTCAAAGATAACCTGACAGCGGACGGGCGCTTCAAGCCGGCCCATACGTTGCGCGATGAATTCGCCACGGTCATCGGTACGGTGCCGGTCAACCGCGTGATCCTGCAGTGCGGCTCCGGTGTCACCGCCTGCCACAATGCATTGGCGATGGAGCTGGCTGGACTGCATGGCGCAGCGCTCTACGGGGGATCCTGGAGCGAATGGTCGGCCGACCCGGCCCGTCCGATCGCGACTGGCGCCAATCCCTGAGAGCCGGAATCCGGCTTTTCGGCGCACGCCGATCAAGCCGGGGCAAGCCTGCGCAAGATCCGGCAAGATAGCTATCACGCCGGATCGCACACCGCGCTATTCGACCCCGTGTTCGCGCAACCAGACCAGCGCGCGCTGCCAACTGTCTTTGGCGTCGGCAGGCCGATAACTGGAGCGGTAGTCGGCAAAAAACGCATGCGGTGCATCGGCATACACCACGAACTGGGAAGTTCGCGCCGCCGGCGACGCTTGCGTCGCCACGGCAACCTTCATCTGCTCGATGCTGGCTTGTGAAATACTGGGGTCAAGCCCCCCATACATGCCCAGCACCGGCACCTTCAATTGCGCGACCCGGTCGATCGGATTGACCGGCTGCAACGCATTGGGCGTGCCGACGAGGCGCCCATACCAGGCCACCACCGCTTTCTGCTGAGGATTGCGCTCCGCATAGAGCCAGGCGATCCGCCCGCCCCAGCAAAAACCTACCGTGCCGAGCCGGCTTAGATCGCCACCATTGGCACCGGCCCAGGCCACCGTCGCATCGATGTCGTCGAGGACCTGAGCATCAGGCACCTTGCCGACCAGGTTGTCGTTGAGTGACTGGATGGTCGGATAGGCCGCCGCATCCCCTTCGCGCGAATATAGATTGGGCGCCAGCGCCAGGTAACCGAGCTTGGCAAAGCGCCGACACACGTCGGCGATGTGCTCGTGCACGCCGAAGATCTCGTGGATCACGATCACCACGGGCAAGTGGCTGCGCCCGGCGGGCTGGGCTCGATACACCGGCACCCAATCGCCTTCGGAGCGCACCGCCACTTCGCCGACCTCCAGGCCCTCGCTGTCGGTATGGATGGTCTGGGCCGAGACCGGCAGCACGGCAGCCGCAAAGCCGGTACCGAGCGCCGCTTTGATAAAACCGCGCCGATCGAAGGACACATGGGGAATCAGACTATCGACTTCGGGTTTGAGCATGGGAGTCTCCGAGTGCTGTCTTGTCCGCAAGCGAGGCGGCCGCTCGCTTAGAGCGGGCCGTTGACACCAAGTTGCAACGACGTGCCGCGATCAGTGCAATTTTACCCGTGGCAAAGTCGAGCGCCGCAACCAGTGCGCGACCGTATCCAGGATCATGCGCGGCCAGCCATGCAGGGCCGCGATATGCAAGCGATACAGCGACATGTACATAAAGCGGGCGAACAGGCCTTCGACCAGCATATTGCCGCCTATCACGCCGCCCATCAGATTGCCTACCGCACTGACGTGACCCAGTGAAACCAGCGAGCCGAAATCGCGATACTGGAAGGTCGGCAGCGGGCGCCCGGCGACCCGCGCTTCGAGCGCTTTCAGCATAAAACTGGCCTGCTGATGCGCGGCTTGCGCGCGCGGCGGCACATTGCGATTCTGCTCTGGCCAGGCGCAGGCGGCACAGTCGCCCAAGGCAAACACGTTGTCGTCGGTTTCCGTTTGCAGGGTCGGGCGCACGTTCAACTGCCCGAGGCGATTGACCGCGAGGCCGTCAAGCTGGGCCAGGATCGCGGGCGCCTTGATACCGGCCGCCCACACGGTCAAGTCGGCATGGAACGTCTTGCCGGAAGCTGTTTCCAATGCATCCGGCTTGACCTCGGTCACCCGCTCGTTGGTGCAGACCTGCACACCCAGCTTGCGCAGCAGCTCGGTCGTGGAGGTCGATACCCGTTCGGGCAGGGCTGGCAGCAAACGTTCGCCGGATTCGATCAGGGTGATGCCGATATCGTTCATCGGGTCGAGTCGATGCAGGCCGTAGGAACCCAGCACGTGCGCGGTGGCGCGCAGCTCGGCCGACAATTCGACGCCGGTCGCGCCGCCGCCTATGATGGCGATTTCGATGCGCCCGGGCGGGACGTTGGCGGCAACGCCGGTCTCGGCGCCGAGGTTGGCCACAACCTCGTCGCTCACGCCGCCTTGGGCGCGCATGCAGGCGGCAATCAGGCGGCGCCGGAAACGCTCGGCCTGCGCCACGGTATCGAGGGCAATGGCATGTTCGGCGGCGCCGGTAACGCCGAAGAAATGGGTAATGCTACCGACCGCCACGACCAGCGTGTCGTAGCTGAAGGTCCGCTCGGGCAGCAGCACCGTGCCGTCTTCCTGATCGAGCACGGCGCCGATCTGGACCGTACGCGCGCTGCGGTCTATTCCGATCAAACTGCCCTGCTGGAACTCAAACCCATGCCAACGCGCTTGCGCGGCATACTCGAGCTGATGCGTGAAAGGGTCCATACTGCCGGCTGCCACTTCGTGCAGCAAGGGCTTCCAGATATGCGTCGGATTACGATCGACCAGAATGACTTGCGCGGCCGGCGCGGCGCGCAATGCGCCCAGTTTGTCACCCAAGCGCGTGGCCAGTTCAAGCCCCCCTGCGCCGCCGCCGATTACGATGATGCGATGCATACCCTGCCCCCTGTTTTTATGAACTTCGGCAGCATGTGGCGACGCGCTCCGGCCGCGCCGCGCATGCGTTTGATCAGAGTGTAACCGGAATCATTCCCTATTCTGTGGCACGCGACAGTTTTGCCATGCGGCAATCCGTCGCGCTGACGTACCTTGCGGTTTGACCGCCCTATCTTGACATCCACGCCCGCTCAGTGCGCTTCTTCCCAATTTGCGCCGGCGCCCACTTCGGCCACCAAGGGCACCTTCAACTCGGCCACCGCGCACATCAGCGCGGGCAATTCCAGCTTGACCTCATCGAACTCGGCGGCCGGCACCTCCAGCACCAATTCATCGTGTACCTGCATGATCATTTTCGAGCGCTTGCCGCTGCGTTCCAGCCAGCCCTGCACCGCGATCATCGACAGCTTGATCAGATCGGCAGCCGTGCCCTGCATCGGCGCGTTGATCGCCGCGCGTTCGGCAGCCTGTCGACGCGGACCATTGCCGCCGTTGATCTCGGGTAACCAGAGGCGGCGCCCGAAGACGGTCTCGACATAACCCTGGCGCTTGGCGCGCTCACGGGTCTGCTCCATGTATTCGGCAACCCCGGGATAGCGCATGAAATAGCGATCGATATACAGTTTGGCGGCGTCACGCGTGATACCGAGATTGGCTGCCAGACCGAAAGCGCTCATGCCGTAAATCAGACCGAAATTGATGGTCTTGGCGACACGGCGCTGGTCGCTGTCGACGGCGGCGCGCTCGATGCCGAAGATTTCGGCAGCGGTAGCGCGATGGATATCCTCGCCGTGTGCAAAGGCGCGCAGCAGATTCTCGTCGCCCGAGATATGCGCCATGATGCGCAGCTCGATCTGCGAATAGTCGGCCGACACGATGCTGCTGCCGGGCGGTGCAATAAAGGCTTCGCGGATACGCCGCCCTTCGGCGGTCCGCACCGGGATATTTTGCAGATTGGGGTCGTTCGAGGCGAGCCGGCCGGTTACCGCGACCGCCTGCGCATAATGCGTATGCACGCGGCCGGTATCGGGATTGACCATCTTGGGCAGCTTGTCGGTGTAGGTCGATTTGAGCTTGGACAGACCGCGATACTCGAGCAGCACCTTGGGCAAGGGAAAATCCTCAGCCAGCTTCTGCAACACTTCCTCGTCGGTCGACGGGGCGCCACTCGGCGTCTTCTTGACCACCGGCAATTGCAAACGGGTAAAGAAAATCTCGCCAATCTGCTTGGGGGAGTTCAGATTGAATGGGCCCTCGGCAAGCGTGTAGGCCTGCTGTTCCAACTCCAGCATCTTGGCACCGAGCTCGTGGCTTTGACGCCCCAGCAATGCGCTGTCGATCAGCACACCATTGCGCTCGACCTTGCGCAATACTTCGGCGGTCGGCAATTCGATCTGGCGGTACACGTATTCCAGACCGGACTGAACCTTGATCTGCGGATAGAGCGCCTGGTGCAGACGCAAGGTCACATCGGCATCCTCTGCCGCGTAAGCAGCGGCCTGCTCCAATGCGACCTCATCGAAACCGATCTGAGACGCGCCCTTGCCGCAGACTTCCTCGTACTTGATGGTCTTGTAGGCAAGATGACGCAGGGCCAGACTGTCCATATCATGGGTCCGATGCGATTCGAGCACATAGGATTCCAGCATGGTGTCGTGCTCGATCCCGGCCAGCGTGATGCCGTAATTCGCCAGAACCTGCGCGTCATACTTCATATGCTGTCCGACCTTCTTGCGGGCGGGGCTCTCCAGCCAGGGCTTGAGGCGCTCCAGCACCTGCGCCAGCGGCAATTGCGCTGGCACGCCCGGGCCACGATGCGCAAGCGGCAGGTAGGCCGCACGGCCTGCGGCCACACAGAAGGACATGCCCACCAGTTGGGCCTGCAGCGCGTCCAATGAGGTGGTTTCGGTATCGAACGCGGTCAACTCGGCCTGCTCGATGCGGCTCAGCCAGGCTTCGAACTGATGCCAGTCGAGCACGGTTTCGTATTCGCCCGAACTCATGGCCTCGGCAGCCGGCAAGGTCGCTTCGAACAGATTGGCCTGCCCGCCCTCCGGCGCCGTCGCGGCAGCTGCTGAGGTCGCCGCGGCAGGCCCGCTTGCCGCAGTGCCACTTTCGACTTCACGCGCCCAGGTTTTGAAGCCGTGACTGCGGAACAACGGCAGCAGAATATCGCCCGCCTCGGGACGGGTCGCCAGCGTGTCGGCGATCGATACCACCTGCGCGCTCAGATCGCAGGCGGTCTCGACCGTGACCAGGCGCCGCGCCAACGGCAGGAAATCGAGCGCCTGACGCAGGTTTTCGCCGACCACGCCTTTGATCTCGCTGGCGTGCGCGATCACACCGTCCAGCGTGTCGTATTGCTCCAGCCATTTGACCGCCGTCTTGGGGCCGCACTTATTGACACCCGGCACATTGTCGACGGTATCGCCGATCAGCGACAGATAGTCGATGATGCGCTCGGGCGGCACGCCGAACTTGTTTTTGACGCCGGCGCGATCCAGCACTTCGTTGCTCATGGTGTTGACCAGCGTGACGCGGTCGGTCACCAGCTGCGCCAGATCCTTGTCGCCCGTCGACACCACCACGCGCATGCCGGCCTGCTCGGCCATGACTGCGAGCGTGCCGATCACGTCGTCGGCTTCCACGCCCTCGAGCATCAGCAGAGGCCAGCCCAGCGCGCGTACCATCTCGTGGATGGGGGCGATCTGCGCGGCCAGATCCTCGGGCATCGAAGGCCGGTGTGCTTTGTATTCGGCATACATGTCATCGCGAAACGTTTTGCCCTTCGCGTCGAACACACACGCGCTATACTCGGCGCTGAAGTCGTTGCGTAGGCGCCGCAACATGTTGACCATGCCGTACAAGGCCCCGGTCGGCTCGCCGTTGGGGCCGCGCAGGTCCGGCATCGCATGGTAGGCGCGATACAAATAACTCGAACCATCTACCAAAAGCAGGGTCTTATCTTGCAGATTGACTTGCACTGACATATGAGCAAAAGAAAAGTGATACCGAGTCTGCGGTCGTTGGCAGACGAGGATCGCGCGACCATCAAGAAGGCGCGCGCATCGTGGCAAATGTTCACGATTATGGCAGAGTTTATCGAGGCGACAGAGTATCTGTCAGAGATCCGGCCAGCCGTCAGCATCTATGGCTCCGCCCGCCTGAAGCCGAACTCGCCGTACTACAAACTGGCGACAACCATCGCCCGCAAAATGTCCGACGCCGGTTTCGCCGTGATCTCGGGCGGCGGCCCGGGCATCATGGAAGCCGCCAACAAAGGCGCGTTTGCCGGCAAATCGCCTTCGGTCGGCCTCAATATCGAATTGCCGCATGAGCAGCACGGCAATCCGTGGCAGGATATTTCGCTGCGCTTTCGTCATTTCTTCACGCGCAAGGTGACGTTCGTGAAGAATTCCGATGCCGTCATCGTGATGCCGGGCGGTTTCGGCACGCTGGACGAAATGGCCGAAGTGCTGACGCTGATCCAGACCAACAAGTCGCGCCACGTGCCCATCATTCTGGTCGGCTCGAAATTCTGGTCCGGTTTGCTCGATTGGTTCGAAAACACCATGCTGCCGATGGGCGTGATCAATCGGGCCGACCTGGAGCTGATGCAGGTGGTCGACGATCCCGACGAAGTCCTGACTCAGATACGCGCGTTCTACGACAAGCGCGACCAGGAAAAAGCCCCGCCCGCCGGGCCGACCGAAGACGACAGGATGTTCTACCTGTAGGCTGAGTGCCCTGCTGGAGCGTCTTGCCGGAACACCCTACTGGAACGCCACCTCGGCGAAGCTGCGTAATTTACGGCTGTGCAGCTTCGCCAAGCCGTTCTCGCGCAGCAATTCCATCGCCCGAATACCGATCTGCAGATGCTGGTCGACCTGGGTGCGATAAAACTGGTCGGCCATGCCCGGCAGTTTCAATTCGCCGTGCAGCGGTTTATCCGAGACGCACAACAGGGTGCCGTAGGGAACCCTGAAACGAAATCCATTGGCAGCGATGGTCGCGCTTTCCATATCGAGCGCAATCGCGCGGCTTTGGCTGAAGCGTTTGACCGGCCCGCGATGGTCCAGCAACTCCCAATTACGGTTATCGACACTGGCAACAGTACCGGTACGCATCACCCGTTTCAATTCCGCGCCCTCCAACTCGGTCACCTGCGCCACCGCGCGCTCGAGCGCCACCTGCACTTCGGCCAGCGGCGGCACCGGCACCCACAAGGGCAGATCCGCGTCCAGTACATGGTCTTCACGCACATAGCCGTGCGCCAGCACATAGTCCCCCAGGCGCTGCGTATTGCGCAGGCCGGCGCAATGGCCGAGCATGATCCATGCATGCGGACGCAAGACGGCGATATGATCGGTGATGGTCTTGGCATTGGACGGGCCCACGCCGATATTGACCATCGTAATGCCGCTGCCATCGGCGCGCTTCAGGTGATAGGCCGGCATCTGCGGCATGCGTGTCACCGGCACGCCCTCGACCTTGGTCTGTTTGGCGCGACCGTGATTGGCACTGTGCGTGACGACATCGCCAGGTTCGACAAAGGCCACGTACTGGCTGCGGTAACGCCGCTCATCGGCGTCGCTCGCATGCTGCATCAATTCCAGCCCGTATTTGACGAACTCGTCGATATAAAACTGGTAATTGGTGACCAGCACATAGTTCTGAAAATGTGCCGGCGAAGTTGCGGTGTAGTGGCGCAAGCGATGCAGCGAAAAATCGACACGGGCGGCAGTGAACAAAGCCAGCGGCGATGGCTCGCCCGGTAAGGGTTCGTAAGTTCCGTTCGCGATCCTGTCGTCCAGACCGGCCAGGTCGGGGGTATCGAATACATCGCGCATCTGCCGCATGCGTTGCTGGTCCAGATCCCCTTCCAGATGGATGCCCTCGGGAAAGGCGAAATGGATAGGAATCGGCTCGTCAGACACACCCACTTCGAGGCTGACCTGGTGGTTTCGGCACAACAGTCGCAATTGCTCGCGGTAATAGTGATCGAATAGATCCGGGCGCGTCACGGTGGTCTGGAACACCCCGGGGCCGGAGACGAACCCATAGGACCGGCGCGAGTCGATATTGGTCGCAACATCAGTCCGGATGCGCACAAACGGGTAACATGCGCGCACCTTGCCCGGTGGGTTCTCACCGCGCCGATAACATTCGAACGCATTGCGCAAGAGCCCCGTATTGTTTTGGTAGATTTCACACAGATAGTCGACGGCACGGTCAGCGTCGTCGATACTCTGGGTTATCAGCGCAGGCTGTGCCTGAGCCGTCTTGTGCGGTTTTTTGTTTTTTTGATTCATAGCAAGAGAGGTCGGCTGACTCCGCGCCACCCTGCCCACTCGACCTGTTCACTTGATACATCGGCATTGCCACCGGTGATCAAGCGTTTTTATGGACTCAATGCAAGCAAGGTGCGTTCGTTCAGTGCAGAATGCCATGGAAGCGCTCATGACGGAAGCGAGTTTGCTAGAATCCGCCGAACTTTTTGGAGAACCGAGATGAATCCGCTTTTCGCCACACGTTTCGCCAGGCTGGCCGCCGCCGCTGCCGCCGGCATCTTGGTGGCCGGCACGGCTGCGGCGCAAAGCGCCCCGTCGGCCGACGCAACCGCCGCACCCGTCAGCAAAGCGGCGCCGCTGGACGCCAACGAAGCAGCCGGCCTGCCCAACCTCGATGCAATCAACCGCCCGGCCGAACGCGGCGCAGCCAGCGCCACCGTCGACCTCAACGTGCCGCGCACGCCGAGCTTCCACGAGAAATCCCCGGGCGGCACCGAGATCACCGAATATCGTGACACCGGAAAACCGACCGAAATCGATGTGCATTCCGGCATCGGCACCAGCTACCAGATGACCGCGCCGACGGATACCGCGCCGCGCGTCAAAAATGATGGCCCGGCCGACAACCGCCTGCCCGCGATCAAACTGAGCTACTGACCTCGCGGCCTACCGCTCCTTTCAACGCATCAGGCACCCAGGCGCCACGCGCACCGGGGGCCACGGCCGGGATCTGAGGCACACACGCCCAGCCCGACCGACTTCTTTTACAGATACCTTGCATGGCCGTCTTTACCGCTGTCTCCGAAACCGATCTTGCGCAGTGGTTGAGTCACTACGACCTGGGCCGCGTCGCCGACTTTCGCGGTATCGCTTCGGGTATCGAGAACAGTAATTTCTTTCTGACCACGACGCGCGGCGACTATGTGCTCACCGTGTTCGAAAAACTCAATGCGCAGCAACTGCCGTATTACCTCGAACTGATGCAGCATCTGGCCTCGCACCAAGTACCGGTACCCGATCCCGTGACGCGTCGCGATGGCGCGCTGTTCGGACTGCTGCACGGCAAGCCGGCCAGCATTGTCACCAAGCTCGAGGGCAGCGCGCAATTGGCGCCCCAGGTTGGGCATTGCGCCGAAGTCGGCCAGATGCTGGCACGCATGCACTTGGCCGGCCGTGACTTTGCCCGCCATCAGCCGAATCTGCGCAGTCTGTCCTGGTGGCAGGCCACCGAGCCCGAGGTCGAGCGCTATCTGAGTCCCGACCAGCGCCAGTTGCTGCGCGACGAACTGGCCTGGCAAACCGCCTTCTTCGCGAGCGCCGCCTACCGCGGCTTGCCCGAGGGTCCGTGTCACTGCGATCTGTTTCGCGACAACGTGCTGTTCGTCGCCGGCACGCAGGGCAAGCCCGACCGTCTGGGTGGCTTCTTCGATTTCTACTTCGCCGGTAACGACAAGTGGCTGTTCGACCTGGCCGTTTGCGTCAACGACTGGTGTATCGACCTCAGCACCGGTGTGCTCGATCCCGCGCGCACGCGGGCGCTGGTGCGGGCTTACCAAACCGTGCGGCCGTTCAGCCCCGACGAAGTCATGCATTGGCGCACCCTGCTGAGAGCCGCCGCCCTGCGTTTCTGGATCTCGCGCCTGTACGATTTTTATCTGCCGCGTTCGGCCGAAATGCTGAAACCGCACGATCCGACACACTTCGAGCGTATCTTGCGAGAGCGGATTACCGCCTCCGATCTACCTTGGTTTTAAAGGCTGTTCCATGCAACTGAACCTCGTCGGCGCCAAAACGGGCTATCTGTGGTTCCGCCAGGGCATCTGGCTGTTTCGACGCAACCCGATTGGCTTGCTGTTGTTGACCTTGACCGCGACCTTCGCGCTGATCGTGCTCTCGCTCATCCCCATCTTGGGTTCGGTCGCGTTTTTCGTGCTGCTGCCGTCGATCTCGGTCGCCTTCATGATGGCCTGCCGCGATGTGGTGCTGGGCAAGCCTATCAATCTGGCTGTGCTGGTGGCGCCCTTGCATCAATATGGCCCGCGCGTGGCGAAATCCCTGCTGCTGCTGGGCGCGTTGGGCGCCTGCACCTGGGCGCTGCTGTTCGAGCTGGTCAACTGGATCGGCGACGGCGCCTTCCTGGAGCTGGCGCTGTCCGATCCTAGCAACGGTCAGGCGGTCCTGGCGGGGGCCAATCTGGGCCTGCCGCTGGCCGTGCTGTGGCTGGGTGCCATCCCTATCATGATGCTGTTCTGGCACGCGCCGGTGCTGATCGCTTGGCACGAAGTGGCGCCGGTCAAGGCCATGTTTTTCAGCTTTGTCACCTGTCTTCGCAACTGGGGAGCGCTACTGGTGCTGGTCGTAATCTGGCTTGCCGTGGGCTTGCTAGCCATGTTGACGCTGGGTTTTATCGTCACCGGGCTCGATCTGGATCTGCAGATCATGTCGGCCGGCGCGATGCCACTCGCCACCCTCTGGCTGACCGCGCTGCTGTGTTCGATGTATGCGACCTACCGTGGCAGCTTCCGCGTACCGGACGAGCGCGGCCCCAGCGGGCCCGAGGCACGCCCTTGATTGCGCCCTTGATTGCGCCCTGAGATTGCGCCCTGAGCGCCGCTTTGCGCCCAGGACAGGCCTTATACGCGCCGAGCGCGAGACTCAGTCTATCGCCTGCAGTTTGGCCACGGCCAGCGCCAGCCACTTCTGCCCATGGCGCTTGAAATTCACCAACGCGCGCGCGTCAGTGCCATTGCCTTCCAGCCCCAGTACCGAGCCTTCTCCGAACTTGGTGTGAAACACGGCCTGGCCGATCTTGAAGCCCGCTTGCTCGGCCCGCTGTTCCTGCGCAAAGGCCGGCAGACGCTCCACCGGGGGGGGAGCGGCCGGCGCCGGACGCGAAAACCAGTCGCGCCCCCAACCGGCATCGCTGCGCCCACCGTTCCAGCCGGCACGATTTGACCCGCCCGCCTCCGCCTTGGGCGTCAACCACTTCAACACGCCTTCGGGTAATTCGTCAAAGAAGCGGGAGCGCACGTTATAACGGGTTTGACCGTGCAACATGCGGCTTTGCGCGAAGGACAGGTAGAGACGCTGCTTGGCGCGCGTGATCGCCACATACATCAGGCGCCGCTCCTCCTCCAATCCATCGAGTTCCAGCGCGCTATTTTCGTGCGGGAACAGCCCCTCTTCCAGACCGGTGATGAAAACCGCGCTGAACTCCAGCCCCTTGGCCGCGTGCACCGTCATCATCTGCACGGCATCCTGACCCGCCTGGGCTTGATTGTCGCCGGCCTCTAGCGATGCATGGGAGAGGAAACCGGCCAGCGGCGTCATACGCTCGGGCAATGGAATACCCTCTGCATCCAGCACTTCAATGCCGTCGTCATCGGCACCCAGCGGCGCGCTCAATGGGGTCGCCGCGCTCGCGCCCGGCTTGAGCGGCAGCACCCGCGCCGGCGCATTGATGCCATAGCCTTCTTCGCTGACAAAGGCGGTCGCGGCGTTGATCAATTCCTGCAAGTTCTCGAGGCGCTCCTGCCCTTCGCGTTCGCCCGAGTAGAACTGGTTCAGGCCGCTGGTATCGTTGATATGCGCGACCATTTCCGGCAAGGATAAAGCCTGGGTTTCGGCGCGCAGCTTCTCGATCAGACGCACGAAGGCGCCCAGGCTGGTGCCGGCCTTGCCCGTGACGTACGGCACGGCGGCGGCCAGCGAGCAGTTGTAGAGACGTGCCGCATCGGCTAATTGTTCGAGTGAGCGCGCGCCTATGCCACGGGCCGGGAAATTCACCACACGCACGAAAGCGCCATCGTCATTCGGGTTGTCGATCAAGCGCAGATAGGCGAGCGCATGCTTGACTTCCTGCCGCTCGAAAAAGCGTAAACCGCCATAGACCCGATACGGGATACCCGCCGCCACCAGCGTGTGTTCGATGATGCGCGACTGCGCATTGCTGCGGTAGAGAATCGCGATTTCCGAGCGTGCCGCGCCTTGATTGATCAAACCGCGGATTTCCTCGCTGATCCAGCCCGCTTCCTGGGTGTCGGTCGCCGCTTCATAGACGCGCACCGGTTCGCCATGGCCTGCATCGGTGCGTAGATTCTTGCCCAAGCGGCGCGAATTGTTCGAGATCAGCTGATTGGCGGCATCGAGAATGTGTCCATGCGAACGGTAATTCTGCTCCAGCTTGATAAGATGCTGAACACGGTACTCGCGTTCGAAATCGGCCATATTGCCGACGTTGGCGCCGCGAAACGCATAGATGCTCTGGTCGTCATCGCCCACCGCAAAAACTGCCGCGTGCTCGCCAGCCAGCAGCTTCAGCCATGCGTATTGCAGATTGTTGGTGTCCTGGAATTCGTCGACCAGCACATGCTTGAAGCGCGACTGATAATGCGCACGTAGCGCCGCATTGCGTTGCAGCAGCTCGAAGCAGCGCAGCAGCAGTTCGCCGAAATCGACCACGCCTTCGCGCTCGCACTGTTGCTCGTAGGCCTGGTACAGCTCGACCAACTTGCGGTTGAAGTTGTCGTTGGCTTCGACCTGATGCGGGCGCAAACCCTGCTCTTTCGCGTTGGCAATAAAATGCTGCAGGCTTTTGGCGGGATATTTCTCGTCGTCGATATTCAGGGCCTTCAGCATCCGCTTGAGCGCCGACAATTGGTCGCCCGAGTCGAGAATCTGAAATGTCTGCGGCAAACCAGCGTCGCGATGGTGGGTGCGCAGCATGCGGTTGCACAGGCCGTGGAAGGTACCAATCCACATGCCGCGCGGGTCGATCGGCAGCATCGAGGTCAGCCGCCCCAGCATTTCGCGCGCGGCCTTGTTGGTAAAAGTGACGGCGACCACGCCTGCGGGACTGACGCGGCCGGTCTGGATCAGCCAGGCGATGCGGGTAGTCAGCACGCGGGTCTTGCCGCTACCGGCGCCGGCCAGGATCAGCGCGGGTTCGTCGGGCAGGGTCACCGCGGCAAGTTGTTCGGGGTTCAGATTGGCAAGCAGATCGGGCATGGACGGGATTTCCTCGTGGGCTCCCATTATAAAGGCCGGCCGCCGACGGCGTCGGATCGATCACGCAAGTGCCCCCGAATCCTGGCTGCGGCGGCTGCTGGAGCGAGACGAATCGCCACTTGTTACGCTGTAACGTGCGAAATACACGTTGCAGCGGCCGGTTTCCGGCGTGACCCCTTATAATTGAATGCTTTACACGCAACTCGGCAAAATTCACCATGAGCGACCGCGACGATCACGCTACTGCAACCCCGACCGCCACTGACGCACTGGCCAAAAGTTTCGAGCCGCAAGCGCTCGAAGCCCATTGGGGGCCGGAATGGGAAAAGCGTGGCTATGCCCAGCCGACGCTGGAAGCCGGACGCGAGGACTTCTCCATCCAGCTGCCGCCGCCCAATGTCACCGGCACGCTGCACATGGGCCACGCGTTCAATCAGACCATCATGGATGGCCTGACCCGCTATCACCGCATGCGCGGCGCCAATACGCTGTGGCTGCCGGGCACCGACCATGCCGGGATCGCGACGCAGATCGTGGTCGAACGCCAGCTCGACGCGCAAAAACTGTCGCGCCACGACCTGGGCCGCGAAAAATTCGTCGAACGCGTATGGGAATGGAAGGAGCAATCGGGTTCCACCATCACCAAGCAGGTACGCCGTCTGGGCGCCTCGATCGATTGGTCACGCGAATACTTCACCATGGATCCGAAGATGTCGGCCGCCGTGCGCCGCGTGTTCGTCCAACTTTATGAGCAGGGTCTGATCTACCGGGGCAAGCGTCTGGTGCACTGGGATCCGGTCCTGATGACGGCGGTGTCCGATCTCGAAGTCGTGAGCGAAGAGGAAGACGGCTCGCTATGGCACATCAACTATCCGCTGACGGACGGCTCCGGTCATCTGACGGTCGCCACCACCCGGCCTGAAACGCTGCTGGGTGACGTCGCCGTGATGGTCCACCCGGAAGACGAGCGCTACAGCGCCCTGATCGGCAAGACCGTGCGTCTGCCGCTGACCGAGCGCGAAATCCCCATCATCGCCGACGACTACGTCGATCGCGAATTCGGCACCGGCGTGGTCAAGGTGACGCCCGCGCACGATCTCAACGACTATCAGGTAGGCCAGCGCCACAACCTGCCGCTGATAGAAATCCTGACGCTGGACGCCAAAATCAACCAGAACGCGCCCGAGCGTTACCAGGGCCTGGATCGCTTCGACGCGCGCAAACAGGTCGTGGCCGACCTCGAAGCGGCCGGCCTGCTCGATTCGGTCAAGCCGCACAAGCTGATGGTGCCGCGCGGCGACCGCACCGGTGTGGTGATCGAGCCCATGCTGACCGACCAGTGGTTTGTTGCCATGAGCAAACCCGCACCGGCACATACGCTGCATCCGGGTCGCTCGATTGCCGAGGTCGCCCTGGATGTCGTGCGTCAGGGGCAAATCCAGTTTGTGCCGGAAAACTGGAGCACCACCTACTATCAATGGCTGGAAAACATTCAGGACTGGTGTATTTCGCGTCAGCTGTGGTGGGGTCATCAGATTCCCGCCTGGTACGACGATAACGGTCGCGTCTATGTGGCCGAAACCGAAGAAGCCGCGCTGGCGCAAGCACGCGCCGCCGGTTACAACGGCACCCTGAAGCGTGACGATGACGTGCTCGACACCTGGTTTTCATCGGCGCTGGTGCCGTTCTCGTCGCTGGGCTGGCCCGAGCAAACGCCGGAGCTCGCGCACTTCCTGCCGTCATCGGTGCTGGTCACCGGCTTCGACATCATCTTCTTCTGGGTCGCCCGGATGGTGATGATGACGACGCACTTCACCGGTCAGGTGCCTTTCAAGACCGTCTACGTCCATGGTCTGGTGCGTGACGCCGAAGGCCAGAAGATGTCGAAGTCCAAGGGCAATACGCTGGATCCCATCGACGTGGTCGACGGCATCGATCTTGCCACGCTGGTGGGCAAACGCACCACGGGCCTGATGAATCCCAAGCAGGCCGCCACCATCGAAAAGAAGACCCGCAAGGAATTCCCCGATGGCATTCAGGCCTACGGCACGGACGCCCTGCGCTTCACCTTTGCGTCGATGGCAACGCTGGGCCGCAATATCAATTTCGATCTGGCGCGCTGCGAAGGGTATCGCAACTTCTGCAACAAGCTGTGGAACGCCACCCGCTTCGTGCTGATGAACTGCGAAGGCCATGATTGCGGTGTGGGCGAATGCCAAAACACCTGCGGGCCGGACGGCTATCTCGACTTTTCGCAGGCAGATCGCTGGATCGTTTCACTACTGCAACGGGTCGAGGCCGAAGTCGAAAAGGGCTTTGCCAACTATCGCTTCGACAATATCGCCAGCGCCATCTACAAATTCGTCTGGGACGAATACTGCGATTGGTACCTGGAACTGGCGAAGGTGCAATTGCAATCGGGCACGCCGGCTCAGCAACGCGGTACGCGCCGCACCCTGCTGCGCGTGCTGGAGACCACACTGCGCCTGGCCCACCCTATCATCCCTTTTATTACCGAAGCGCTGTGGCAAAAGGTTGCCCCGCTGGCGGGCCGCTATCCGGCCGATCAGGCAGCAGGGGCCGCCTCCATCATGGTGCAGCGTTACCCGCAGGCACAGCCGGAAAAAATCGACGAAAGCGCCGAGTTGTGGATGACGCAACTGAAGGCCATCGTCGACGCCTGCCGCAATCTGCGCGGCGAAATGAACCTGTCGCCCGCGCTACGCGTGCCGCTACTGGCCACCGGCGATCAGGCCCGTTTGCAATCGATTGCCCCGTATGCGCAGGCTCTGGCCAAGCTGTCGGAAGTGCAGGTGATGGCCGATGAAGCGACGCTGGACGCAGCGGCACCCGGCGCGCCGGTGGCCATCGTCGGCAGCGACAAGATCGCGCTGAAGGTGGAGATCGATGTGGCTGCCGAGCGCGAGCGTTTGCGCAAAGAATTTGACCGACTCAATATTGAAGTCGCAAAATGTCAGGCAAAATTACAAAACGAAAGCTTTGTGGCCAAAGCCAAGCCTGCCGTGGTCGAGCAGGAAAAGGCGAGACTCGTGCAGTTCGAGGAAACGTTGGCAAAATTGAGCAGTCAAATTGCTCGTCTGCCTGCGGCTTGAGTCGGCTTACTGAATCGGCTTAATCCTTAACCCGCACTTGAATCTGAATCCGAAACACTAACCACCGTCGAGTTGCAAGGACAGCACCCATGCTTAAAGTGACGAAGGCAGTATTCCCGGTAGCAGGTCTCGGCACGCGTTTTCTGCCAGCGACCAAGGCCAGTCCCAAAGAAATGCTACCTGTGGTCGACAAACCCTTGATCCAGTATGCGGTCGAGGAAGCCATCGCGGCCGGCATCACGGAAATGATCTTCGTAACCGGGCGCAGCAAGCGCGCGATCGAAGATCATTTCGACAAGTCGTATGAGGTCGAGGCCGAACTCGCCGCGCGCGGCAAGGAAAAGCTGCTCGAACTGGTGCGCAGCATCAAACCCAGTCATGTCGATTGCTTCTATGTGCGTCAGCCTGAAGCGCTGGGCCTCGGTCATGCGGTCCTGTGCGCCGAGAAGCTGGTCGGTGACAACCCGTTCGCCGTGGTGTTGGCCGATGACTTGCTCGACGGCAATCCGCCGGTGCTGGCTCAGATGGTCGACGTATTCGATCACTATCACAGCTCGGTGATCGGGGTCGAACAGATCAAGCCGGAAGACAGCCGTTCCTA
>Ga0116226_10000711_pt1 | contig 28396 bp, 26 predicted proteins | sample S1TSphfallax_FD_89692 | JGI IMG/M metagenome (GOLD analysis project Ga0116226, IMG submission 89692) | Host-associated microbial communities from peat moss isolated from Minnesota, USA - S1T2_Fa - Sphagnum fallax MG | ecosystem: Host-associated > Plants > Peat moss > Unclassified | place: USA...
GGCGGCGTTCTCGGTGTCGGCCTAGCCATGGCTCACAGCCGTCATACCGGCTCCGATCTTCCAGGTTTCGGTCGGCTCGAAGGTGGTCCAGACGTTGGCGGCATCGTGGGGCGTATTGGGCGCCGCCTTGCCCAGAGACAATGGATCGCTCGTGGCCGAGATCTTTGAGTCGAGGTGGGTGTAATTCGCGGTCACCTCCCATTCGTCCATGATGTAGCCATTGATGCCGATTTCGGCACCTTTCACGCGCTGATCGAACGGCGCGTCTTGAATCGTCGGATCATCCGGATCGGAATTGCGGGCGTTCTTGACCGCGGTATCGAACACGGCGCCGGTCAATTCGGCCTTACCGTCCAAGATCTTGACCTTCGCCCCCAATTCAACAGTGCTGGTTTTCTCTGGCGCCAGACTTTGGTCCGAGGGCGCGATGATGAGGTACTCAACGGCCGGATTGTACGATGTGCCATAGGACAGGTAAAAACTCCCGGCGTCATCGGGTTTGAAAATCACCGCGATGCGCGGGCTCACGAAGGTATCGGTTCTCGAGAACGCGGTGTCGGTGAAGTGTTCGCTGAAACTCGATGCAAAGCGATCCCACCGGAGGCCAGCGTCTACGTCCCACCGGGCGCCGAGCGCGATGCTGTCGAGCGCATACACGCTGATATCGTTACCGCGTCCCTTGGGGTTGGAATAGGTCGTCAGAGGCGTCGGCGCAACGCCAAATCCGTTGGGATCGAGCAACGGTGTCGGTGCGATGTCATCCAAGCCGTTGACGTAGCGGCTGACGTTCGACTGCTCCTTGCTGATTTCGACACCGGTCGTCAGGACGTGATTGACGCCCGCGACGTCGAATTTCGACGTGAGGTCGGTGCGGTTGATCGCCAAACTCGTGGTGCCGGCGCTGCTCGGCTGGTCGCGCGACACCGTGATGTCGGCATACGGCGTCCCCGCTGGCGGCGGAATGACATAGTCATTGCCGAGAAACGGCGCGCTGATGAGGTACTCGAAGCCGTAGTTGCCATACCGCGCGCTGTCGCTCAGCGTGATGTCGTCGCCGAAATCACGTTCGAAGCGAAGCGAGCCGATATTGGTGTTCGTGCGGGTGCGATCGTAATTGGCCAGGCCATAGTAGTTGGCGCGGTTGACTGCCGCCGGGGCACCGTCGATGAACGGAATGCCGTAATCCGGAAGATCGTTCTCCTCCTCCTTGAAGTAGCTCAAGGTCACGCGCGTCGGCGTGCCCATGCCGAGCGCGAGCGTCGGTGCCACGCCAAAGCGACGGAAGACCACCTGGTCGCGATCGACCAGACCGTTGCGCTGGTCCATCACGGTGAGGCGCGCCGCCGCCGTGTCGCTCAGCGGTAAATTGAAATCACCGGTGCCGCGCCAATAAGCGCCCATGCCGGCGGCGGCGCTCACCGCGGCGAGCGGCGTCGACAGCGGTTGTTTGCTGATGGAATTGATGACCCCGGCGGTCGAGCCGCGTCCGAAGACCGCGGATGCCGGCCCCATGAGCACCGAGAGCGCCTGTGAGTTGAAGGTGTCGCGCTGGTACTGACCGATGTCGCGCACGCCGTCGAGAAAGAAGCTGTCCGGGATCGATAAACCGCGAAGGTTTACCGAATCGCCATGCGCGCCGCCCTCACCCGAATTCAATGTCACGCCCGGCACATTGCGCAAGGCGTCTTGAAGCAGCGCAAGATTCTGCTCGGTGAGTTCCTGCGAATCGACGGTATCGATCGATTGGGATCGGTCATGGTCCGATTTGATGGCCGTGCCAGTCACTTCCACACTGGGCAGAGCAGGCTGGTCGCCGGCGGTCTCCTCGGCGTTGGCATGGGCGGCGATCAATGCGCCCACCGCGACGCCGGCCGCCGAAAAACGACCGCACAAGGCCCCTGCTGCCGTGCTCGTGCGAATGGGTTTGACGCGCGTTGGTTGCATATCGAATTCCGGCTGTCTGTACGTATCAAAAACGATAACACGAATCATTCTTATTTGCATATGGTCAGCAAGGTGGGTCGCTGCGTTCGCGCGCCAGACCCCATCCTTAGTGCGGCATCACGGCCAGAATTTGTAAAAATGTGCGCTTTTGCTCAGCAAAACGTCCCCCTGTTGGTTGATGCTGCGTCGTGCGGCAGACTGGAGCGGCGTGGACGACATCACTCAAATTCGGCGGACGTTGGACCTGTTACCGGTGGCGATCGCGCTCGTCGACGGGGATGCGCTATGGATGAACACGGCCACGGAGACGCTGCTCGGCCATTCACGCCATGCCGTGTCCACGATCGGCGCCTACGTCGAAATGCTCATTGCCGGCACCCCAGATGAGTTGGCGGCGCGGCAGGCAATCGCCGAACTGCAGTTTGGCAGCGTCGATGCAGGGCAGCCGCCGCCGAAGATTCTGCGGCTCAGAGGCAGCGCCGGCGATCGCTGGATCGAGCACGAATCGCGGGTCGTTTCGCTGGGGCGGATCTGGATGCTGCGCGACGTCACCGCGCGGATCGACGCGCAACTCGCCGAGCGCAAGCAATTCGAACTGCTCGAACGCGTCAGTCGTCTCGCCGAGGTGGGCGGTTGGGAAGTCAATCTCGCCACCAACGCGTATACCTGGTCGGCGCAAACCTACCGCTTGCACGAGATCGCTCCCGGCACGCCCATCGACGAGACGATCGCCATGGGCGGCTACACGGCCGAGACTCGGCAACGAATCCGTGAGATGTTCGAGAAGTCCTGCAGTGATGGGAAGTCCTGGGATATCGAGGTGCCGTTCCTCACCACCCAAGGCACGGAGCGATGGTCGCGCATCATCGGACAAGTGGAGTTCGAGAACGGCCGGCCGGTCCGGGCCGTGGGCACTCAGCAGGACGTCACCGAGTTGCGGCGCATTCACGAGGCATTGAACGAGGCGCGTCAGAGGGCCGAAGCGGCGAATAGCGCCAAGAGCGAATTCCTCGCCAACATGAGTCACGAAATCCGCACGCCGATGAACGGCGTGATCGGCATGGCCGAGCTGTTGCTCGAGACCCGGCTCGACGACACTCAGCGCGATTACGCCGAGACCGTAGGGCACAGTGCCACCGCGTTGCTGACGGTCATCAACGACATCTTGGATTTTTCGAAGGTCGAGGCCGGCAAACTCGAACTCGAGTGCATCGACATGGACCTGCGCGACACCGTGCAGGAGGTCGCGCGTCTGCTCGCGATCCAAGCGCACGCGAAGAATCTGGAGCTGACGATCGCCGTCGACTCGCGCGTGCCCGAGTTGCTGCGCGGCGATGCGGGCCGCCTGCGCCAGATTCTGTTGAACCTCGGCGGCAATGCAATCAAATTCACGATGCGCGGCGAGGTCGGCATCGAGGTCAGCGTGATCGGCTCGGATGAGCACGACACGACGCTGCGCTTCGACGTGCGCGATACCGGTATCGGGATACCGCCGCAGCGTCTCGGCTCGTTGTTCCAGCCGTTCTCCCAGGTCGACAGCTCGACGACGCGCGAATACGGCGGCAGCGGTCTCGGCCTATCCATCGTGCGGCGCCTGGCCGAATTGATGGGCGGTGAAAGCGGCGTGGACTCCGAACTGGGACGCGGTTCATGCTTCTGGTTCACCGCCAAATTCGCGGCTGCCTCGGGCCAGATCATGCCGGAGAGATCGCTGCCGCTGGCATTGAAATCGCTGCGGGTTCTGATCGTCGACGATAACGCGACGAACCGCAAAGTGCTGTCGGGTCACCTCCAACACCTGGGTTGCGACGTCTGGAGCGCGCAATCGGCCGGCAATGCCGTCGAGATGATGCATGCCGCCGCCCGCTCGGCGCGGCCATTCGACGTCGCTCTGATCGATCACCAGATGCCCGGCCGCGACGGAGCGGACCTCGGGCGCGAGATCGTGGCCGACGAGGTCATCAAATCGACGCGCCTGATCCTTTTGACGTCCTCGGGTTACAGCGGCGAGGACAAGTATTTTGCCGAACTGGGTTTTGCCGGCTATCTCTTGAAGCCGGTGGCCCAGCGCGATCTGGTCGATTGTCTTTTGGTGACGGCGAACGCGAATGCGACCGCCTGGCATACGCGGACACAGCCCATCGTGACATCGACGGGGCTGACGCAAATCCGCGCGCAAAACAAGCGGCGCATCCTCGTGGCCGAGGACAACATGGTCAATCAAAAGGTCGTGCTCCGCATCTTGGAGAATATGGGCTATCGGGTGACCATCGCCGACAACGGCATGGCCGCGGTGGAAGCCTGGGCCAATCAGACGTTCGACCTCATTCTCATGGATTGCCAGATGCCCGAAATGGACGGATACCAGGCGACGATGGAGATTCGCCGCCGCGAGAACGGCACCCGCCGGATTCCGATCATTGCCCTGACGGCGCACGCGATGAAGGGAGCGGACGAAGAATGCCGAGCCGCCGGCATGGATGGGCACTTGACCAAACCCATCAATCGAGAACGTCTGACGGCCAGCCTCGCGCAGTTCTTGCCGACCGAACCCGCTTCGGCGCCCGAGTCGGATGCGACGCCGATCGATTTGACGGCACTCCAAACGCTCGCGCAAGGCGATGCGGAATTCGTCAACGAACTGCTGGCGCTATTCGTCGAGAACGCCGACGCGACACTGCGCGACATCGCCGGTGCGCTGGCGACCGGTGATTTTGCGGCAATCGGACGCGGCGCCCACCGCATCAAGGGGGCGAGCGCGGAGCTGCGCGCCGACTCGACATGCCGCGTCGCCGCCATGCTCGAGACTGCGGCAAACTCGGGCCGGAACGAACAGCTGCAGCAACTCGCCGATCAATTGCGCAGCGAAGTGGGTCGGGTCGTGGACTTCTGCCGCGCGCGGACGGCATAACGCACTTTAGCGCCGTCCGTGTGTGACCCATGCACACTGCCAAAATCAATAAGTGAAATGCGCCGTGCACGCGCGCCGAAGTGCGCTCAAAACACTTGGTTCCTGCAGCCAGGATCACACTCCATGGACGAGGCGCAGGATAGATTGTCCGCCAACACGCGCAGAGAATTTTTCAGCATGGCAGCCAACCTTCAAGCAGCTCCGATCACCGACAGGACGGCGGATTTCACCGCGCTCTTCGAGGGCCGGTTGCGGCTGCCAGGACCGCTCGGCAAGTTGAGTCAGTCCTATCAGAACGCGAAACCGTTTCCGTTCATCGTGCTGGATGATTTGTTCGAACCCCATCTGCTCGAGCCGTTGCCGGCCGAGATCACGCAGCTCAAGGATTACGAGTGGCTGCGAATCGAAAACGAATCGCTGCAGCAAGTCGATCGCATGCGCTCGGCGTTGGATTTGGGTCCGGCCGGCACCGAGCTTGCGCACCTTCTGCATTCCGCTGCGTTCTTGTATCTGCTCTCGGAGATCACGGGAGTATGGCAGCTCTTGCCCGACCCTTATCTTCAAGGTGCGGGCTACGCGTCGATGCAGCGTGGAGATTTCTTCCAGATTCATTCCGACCGGAGCGTCGCGTATGAAACCGGATTGCGGCGGCGCCTCGCGATGATCATTTTCTTGAACAAATCCTGGAGCCCCAATTACCGTGGCGAGCTCGAACTGTGGGACGACGAAGCCAAGGAGTGCTGCGTGTCGATCCCGCCCGTGTTCAATCGCACCGTCCTCTTCGAAGTGGCGCACCCGAATTTTCACGGTGTACCGGCTGCACTGACGTGTCCGGCGGACCGGACCCGGCAATCCTTCATGGTTTACTACCATACGTCGGGCGGCGACGAGGAAGCCGTCAGGCCGCATACGTCCCTGTTTGCGCCGGGGATTTATCGCAAGAAGCGCAACGTCCTCAAGTCGTTCGTCGCCGATTTCGCCCCGCCCGTGTTGTTGAAGGCGGTCAAGAAACTCGTTTAGCCAGGGGCCCCGCCGGCGCCTTCTCAAGCCAACGGCAGATGGTGCGGCCGGACCAGCATCTGCCAGTCTTGATGCTCCTCGAGAATGAGCGCGAGCGCATCTTCGATCGCGGCTTTGACGGCGCCGGCGCCCGCCGCGCTGCCCAGTGCGTCTCCAATGCGGGTCATGGCCACTCCCAACTCGACTTCGAGGCGCTCAGAAGTCACGCTTAGGCGGTACGCTTCCGATTGCGCGAGTGCGCCGTGCAGGGACGCGCCGAGCGCGGGAAAGAACGTCGTGATGAGCGACAACCATAGGGTGTGCAACAGCAAATGGGCCAGAGCGGCCAATGCGGTCACGCCGAACAACCAGCTGTTCAAACCATGGACGCGATGCAGGAGGGCGTGCTGCTTGTGGGCGGTGCGGTGATGGTAATGACGCTGTTCCTCGAGTACCGCCATCGTCCAACGCGCGTATGCCGTCACGAAGCCGGCGTCGCTCCACGCATTCTCGAGCGACGTTCTTGCGAGCGTCTCCTGAGCCGCGCATAGCGCCGCCACTTCCTCGGCCCGCTCCACATGTTCTCCAGGGTCGAATACGCGCGTGTACCAATTTTGATCCGCCGTCGACTGCGAAAAATCCACGAGCGGCGCGAGCAGCGGCAGATACCAGGTCAGTTCCGCCGTCGTTCGCGTGCGCAGCCACTCGCCCCGCCAGTCGCGCCGATGACCGAGCCAGTAGATCAAACTGACCGTGGCGATCACGCCGACTTCCGCCACCGCCCACAGGCCGGCATAAGGATGCAAACTGTGGCCGCGATCGTCCCAGCCAAGGGCTAGCGGCAGAATTGCGCAGAGCACGGCCACCGAACTCAACAGGTAGATGCTCCAGAAGCCGCTGCGATAACGATGGCCGAAATGCACGGCCCGGGCGTCGAATGCATGGTGGGCCGGTGCAACCGCCGCGATCAGCCGCGCCAGCCGCTCGGGCGGCTGCGGCGCCGGAGCGGGGGGCAGTGTTTCCCAGCGGACTCCGATCAGTATCAGGCGCTGAATCGTCTGATGAAGCGGCATGCGGTCGTCAGTTCAAGACTTCGTAGGTCTGGGCAAAGATCTCCGCCGCGACGACGCCGAGGCTGCCGTCCCCATAATCCACGAGCCAATCGTCGCGATGTCCCGAGAGCCGCGATTGACCGTCCGCTAGCAGCACTTCGAAGGGTTCGATCATGCGTAACGCGAGCACGCGATTGCGGTTGCTGACATAGCGGCCCGGTTCGCCGGCCTGGGTCGGTGGCACCGGGCGGTACTTCGCGGCGAACCGCTCGCTCGATACGCGCCATTGTTCGTCGGCGATGCCGCGTAAAATCGCATCGCCCGGTTTGGCATGTACGGCTCCCTCACGTGTCTGGACGATGCAGCTGACCGGCGTGAAACGCACGCTCACCTCATGCTCCAGTTTGCGTGCTTCGACCCGCCGCGGATCGTCGGCGACCGCGGCAGTAAATCCGCGTTTTCCACTCGAGCGGAACAGCGGTATGGGCTCAAAGCGTGGCATCAGCCAAAAATTATGACCTTTTGGCGCAGGACCGGCAAGGCGGAGCGGCGGTTACAAGTCCGTACTCGCCAAAATGCACTTTCCGCAGTAAGGTGGAGATGTGGCCGAGGTCAGAGCCAATCACAATTCGCTGAGTAGCCCCCTTGCCCTCGAGGCGTTTCGCGACCTCGCCGCGAACATCCCGACGCTGTGCTGGATCGCCGATGCCACCGGATACATTTTCTGGTACAACCCGCGCTGGTACGAGTACACGGGCACGACCGCTGCGCAGATGGAAGGCTGGGGTTGGCAGTCCGTGCATGATCCAAGAACCCTGCCCGACATACTTGAGCGTTGGACCGACGCCATCGCATCGGCCAAGCCATTCGAAATGGTGTTCCCGCTCAAGGGAGCGGACGGTGTGTTCCGGCCTTTCCTGACGCGCATCAATCCGGCGTTCGACGACCAAGGCATCCTGACCAACTGGTTCGGCGTGAACACGGACATCTCGCTGCAAGTGCGCGCGGAGGACGCGGCCGCCAAGAGCGAGGCGAGGTTCCGCGTCATCGCGGACGCGATGCCGCAGATGGTCTGGTCGGCACGGCCTGACGGCTTCTTCGATTATTTCAACGCACAGTGGTATGACTTCACGGGCGCGCCCATCGGCTCGACCAGCGGAGATGGCTGGAGCACCATGCTGCATCCGCTGGATCGGGCGCAGGTTTGGTCGGCCTGGTGCCGCTCGCTCGACGCTCACGAACCCTTTCACATCGAATTTCGCCTGCGGCACCGGTCGGGTGAATATCACTGGGTGTTGGCGCGCGCCCAGGCCGAACGCAATGCGGATGGCTCAGTCGACCGCTGGTACGGTACCTACACCGACATCGAGGACATCGTGCAGGCGCGTGAGGTGCTGCGGCACTCGCGCGACGCGCTGGAACTGGAGGTTGCGGCGCGCACCGGGGAACGAAATCTGTTCGCGACCTTGGTGGAGACCACGGACGTCTTGATCATGGCCTTGGATCTCGACTACGGGATATTGGCCATCAACAAAGCGAATGCCGATGAGATCGAGCGCATCTATGGAGTTCGGGCGCGGGTCGGCGATAATCTGCTCGAGTTGCTCGCGGATCAACCGGAGCAATATGCCGCGGTGAAGGCGGCGTGGGCGAGGGGTATTGCGGGCGAGGAAGTCACCCTCGTCGAGCAACACGGCGATCCGGCGCGGTCACGGAATTTCTACGAAATCAAATTTCGGCCGCTGCGCAACGGCGCGGGCGAGCGCATCGGCGCTTTTCAATTCGTGCAAGACGTTACCGAGCGGCTGCGCGACCAGGCGCGGCTGGCCCAGGCGCAGGCGGCGCTCGTCCAGTCGCAAAAACTGGAGGCCATGGGCCAACTCACCGGCGGCGTCGCGCACGACTTCAACAATCTGTTGACGCCGATCATCGGCAGTTTGGACATGCTGCAACGGCGTGGAGTCGGCGGCGTGCGCGAACAGCGCTTGATTCATGCCGCCTACGAATCGGCCGAGCGCGCGAAAATTCTGGTTCAGCGGCTGCTCGCTTTTGCGCGGCGCCAACCGCTGCAGCCCGCGGTCATCGACGTGGGTGGCTTGGTCGCGGGTCTCGCCGATCTGGTCACCAGCACCGTCGGGCCGCAAATTGCGCTGACGGTGCACGTCGCGAACGGCCTGTCGCGCGCCAAGGCCGATCCCAATCAATTGGAAATGGCCATCCTCAATTTAAGCGTGAACGCGCGCGATGCCATGCAAGGCTCCGGCGCGATCCGGATCGCGGCGACCATGGAGGCGCTCGAGGCAGGCCGGGTTGCGGAATTGGCTCCCGGACGGTATGTGCGGCTCTCGGTCAGCGATACGGGCCACGGCATGGATGCGGCGACGCTGGCCCGAGCCGTCGAGCCTTTTTTTTCGACCAAGGGCATCGGGCAGGGCACCGGACTCGGGCTATCGATGGCCCACGGCCTGGCGTCACAGTTGGGGGGTGCGCTCACCATCGACAGTCGATTGGGTCACGGCACCACGGTGTCGATCTGGCTACCCGAATGCTTGGAGCCGATGCCGTGCGTCGGCGACGCCGCTGAGTTCAAGGCGGGTTCGTTGCCCGCCGGCACCGCACTGCTCGTGGATGACGAGGAATCCATCCGCCTCACGACCGCCGATATGTTGATCGAACTGGGGTTCAAAGTGCACGAGGCGGCCTCGGCGGAGGCGGCCCTCCACAGCATCGATGCGGGCTTGGCACCGGATCTGTTGATCACTGATCATTTGATGCCCGGCATGACGGGAGTCGAACTCGCCCGCCTGGTCAGAGCGCGCCGGCCCAACACCAAGATCCTCATCGTCTCCGGTTTCGCCGACGTGGACGGCATCGATCCCTCCCTGCCGCGCCTGACCAAGCCGTTCGTGCAAAGCGATTTGACCGCCGCGATGGCCGATCTGCAGTTGAAATAAGCGAGGGTCCTACAGGACGCCGCGGCGCGCGGCGACGGTGGCGTCAAGGCGAAATCGGCATCCTCTCGCACGCACTACCGAAACCATGGTCAGCCAACGTCAGGAACGCCAAGTGAGTACCGACCCCACCCGCCGCGAGTTCGTGTTTCAGGGCGCCATCGCCGCCGGCGCCGGCCTCGCCGCATCGGCGCTGCGCGCGCAGAGTCGCACGGACGTGGCACAAGAGACCCTGAATGGAGCGCCCATGCCCGAACCGCCGGCTGACCGCTCGGCTGGACCGATTCGGCCCGGTCGTGGGTCGATGCTGACGGGCAAGGTGGCCGTCGTGACCGGGGCGGCGCGCGGCATCGGTCGCGCCATCGCGGTCGAGTTTGCCGCCAACGGCGCGGACGTGATCGCGCTCGACATTGCCGGGCCCGTGAGCCCGGCGGCGAGCGACGCCGCACCCGCGACTCCGGCTGACTTGGAGGAGACCGTACGCCAGATCAAGGTGTACGGCCGCCGCGCTGAAGCGCTTCGACTCGACATCCGCGACATCGCCGCGTTGCGATCCGCAGCCGATCACGTCGAGTCGCGCTACGGAAAGATCGACATCGTGGTCGCCAATGCGGCGATTCAGCGGTGGAAGCCGCTACTCGAGATGCAGGACGCCGAGTGGCGCGACGTGATCGAGAATAATCTGAACGGTACGGCGAATACTATCCGCGCGTTCGCACCGAAGTTGGTCGCACGCCGGCACGGCAGGATCATCGTGCTGTCGTCGATGCAGGGCAAGCATGGCACCAAGGACGCATCGAGCTATTCCGCGTCCAAATGGGGAATTCTCGGCCTCATGAAGTCGGCGGCCCTCGAACTGGGTGAATACAACGTGACCGTCAATGCATTGATACCCGGCTTGGTGGACACGGCGTTGACCCGATACGAGAAACGGTTGACGGAGAGCATGGCCGAAACGGGCCACAAACCGACCAGTCCGCCGACGCCGCAGCAGGCATGGGACGTGCGCGCTCCCACGGTGGCGCTCAAAGTGGGCTGGCTGCAGCCCGACGACATTTCCCCGGCCGCCGTTTTCCTGGCCTCGGATGCGGCCGCGATGGTGACGGGAGCTGAATACGAGGTCACGGGCGGCGACAGTGCGAAAGACGTGTAACGCGCCGTAGCGACCGGACCCTTGCGCCGCGCGCGCCGACGCGGCACCCTCGCGCATGATTTCGCGACGTGTGTTCGTCCTCGGCGCCACCGGCACCATCGGCCGTGCGACCGTGCGCGCGCTTTTAGGGCGCGGTCACGAGGTGGTGTGCTTCGTCCGGCGGTCCGCGGGCGTGGGCGGCGCGCTCGCGCCGGACGACACCGTGCGGCTGCTCGCGGGTGCAACGGTGCGGTTTGGCGACGTGACCGATCCTCGATCGCTCGCCTCCGATGGGTTTTGCGGCGAGCGGTTCGATGCGTGGGTGTCTTGCCTGGCTTCGCGCACCGGCTCGCCTCACGATGCATGGGCGATCGATCATCGCGCGCATTTGCATGCGCTGGCAGCGGCGCGCGCCGTGGGCGTGTCCCATGTGGTGCTGCTCTCCGCCATATGCGTGCAGAAACCGCGGCTCGCGTTCCAGCAGGCGAAGCTCGCGTTCGAGCAGGCGTTGATCGAGTCGGGCATCGGTTATTCGATCGTGCGGCCCACCGCATTCTTCAAGTCGCTGTCCGGGCAGATCGAGCGCGTGAAGCGGGGCAAACCCTTTCTGGTGTTCGGGGACGGCACGCTGACTTCTTGCAAGCCCATCAGCGACGCGGATCTCGCCGCCTATCTGGCCGACTGCCTCACCGACGCGACCCGTCTCAACCGGGTCTTGCCCATCGGCGGGCCGGGCGATGCCATCACGCCGCGGCAGCAGGGCGAGCATCTATTCTCGTTGCTCGGACGCCGGCCGCAATTTCGGCACGTGCCCGTCGGCCTGCTCGATGCCATCATTGCGGCGCTGGGCGCGTTGGGACGCCTCGCGCCATCCCTCGCGGCGAAGGCGGAATTGGCCCGTATCGGCCGATACTACGCCACCGAATCCATGCTCGTGCTCGATCCGCTGACGGGCCTGTACGATGCCGCTGCGACGCCGTCGACGGGTGTCGACACGCTGTTCGATTTCTACGCCGGTCTGGTGCGCGGTGACGTCGCACCAGAGCGCGGCGACCATGCGGTGTTTTGACCACACCGGGGCGGTCGCCGACTGGAGACCGGAGGAGGAGTGGGGTCAGCGGCGCCAGACCTTGCGAATCCGGTTGCCCATTCGAGTCGTCAAGGCCCGCGAATCGGCGCGTTCGCTCAAGGTCTTGAACAGCAATTTGCGCCCCGCTTCCCAACCGCCGGGCTGCGCCGCCATCAGCAGCGCGATCTCCCCGAACATCTGAGCACGTTCCTTGACGGTTTTCGCCTCGCCGTGCGTGTTGATGAACGCGAGGCTCTCGCGCAGGGTCTTGAATTCATAACGCTCGGTCATGTCGAACCAAAGCGCGAGGTCCATGCAATAGTCGAGGTCAAGGCGCAGAGGTCCGCACGTCGTCCAGGCGCTGCGCGAGAAGAAGCAGGCGGGCTGCATGAAGTTGTGTCCGCTGCACCAACCGAACAAGCTCGCCTTCGTGATCTCGGGCGGCAACGGTGAGTAGATGATCCGCTTGGCGGCATCGACCTTATGGCCGATGCCCACGACGGCACCCACCGTGGGATGTTCGCGGAATACCGCGGCCACCTTATGAAGAGCGCCGGGGGCCAGGTAGTCATCGCTGTTGAGCCATCCCAGAATTTGCCCGGTGGATCGAGCGAACCCCCGGTTGATCGCGTCGGATTGTCCGAGATCCGGCTCGCTGACCCAGTCGTGCAACCAGCGCGAATAGCGTTCGATGATGGCGACGCTCGCATCGGTGCTCCGTCCATCCATGACGATGTATTCCAGGTTCGGATATCCTTGCTGCAATACCGAGCGAATCGTCTCCTGGATGAAATGACCCTGGTTGTAGCTCGGCGTGACGATGCTGATCCGCGGCCAGACGGTGGGATCGGCCGCCGGTGATCTCGGAGATCGCGCTGACGTCGATGCTCCCGATGCGTCCGCGACCGTCCACGGCCAGCCGTGCTTCCTGCGAGGTGGCGGCGGCAGCGGATCGTGGGGCGCGTTCACCGGCCCGCGCTCTCGACGGCCAGCACCGCTGGTGTCGACCACCCGCTGCGCACGCCCCAGGCATAGAAGGCCAGCGCTGCCAGCGCGACGCTCGCCTGATCCCAGCCGTAGCCGATGAAGCCGCGCCCCTCGAATTCCGTGCTGCCAGCCCACGACAGGACGCACATGCCCGCGAGGTAGCCGGCCAGCCACCAGGCACCGCGTAGATTCTGGGCGAAGTCGCGCAACCCACTGCGACTCTGGTAATACAAATAGAACGGGATCGGCAGTACGAGCAGTAGCATGATCTGCGCCGTATGCGGCCAGCGCGCCCAATACAGCATCAGGGAGGCGAGCACGAACGCGATCGGTGCCAGAAATGGCAGGCCTGGCACGCGCAGCGGCCGATGCAGGTGCGGGGCCGTGCGCCGCAGCACCATGACGGCGATGGGCACGACGAGGTAGGTGATGATGGTGGCCACCGAGATCACCGCGGCGAGTTTGCCCCAGCCACGAAAGAAGAACAGGAAAATGAACGAGACCAACAGGTTGAACCACATCGCCGGTCGCGGGATGCCATACCGCGCGTGCACACGGCCGAAGATCCGGGGAATCGTGCCGCTGCGCTCCATGGCGTAGATCATGCGCGCAGTGGTCGCCGTGTAGGTGGTACCCGTGCCGCTCGGACTGACGAAGGCATCGGCATAGAGCAGCAATGCGAGCCAATTCAGGTTCATTGCCAATGCTAGTTGCGCGAAGGGGGAACTGTATTCCAAGGCGGCCCATCCGTCGTGCAGGCGGTCGGGAGCCACCGCGCCGATGAACGCCACCTGCAGCATCAGATAGACGACCGTGCTCAGCAGGATGGAGCCGAATATGGCGATGGGGACGCTGCGTCCCGGCGTGCGCGCCTCACCGGCCAGATTCACCGGGCTTTGGAAGCCGTTGTAGCTGAACACGATGCCGCTGGTGGCGACGGCGGTGAGGATGGAGGCGAGATTGCCGACGTGTTCGCCGCCATGAATGCCAACATGGAAATTCTCCCAATGAAAGCCGGTGTTCATCAGGGCCAGCGCGGTGGCCGCCGGCACGATCAGCTTGAAGAAGGTGATCGCGCTGTTGGTGCTGGCAAACACCTTCACGCTCCAAAAATTGAGCAAGAAATAGATCACCACGAGTACCGCCGAAATCGCGAGACCGGGGAGGGTCAACTCGCCCTGACCGTTGGCGGCGTGCACATACAGATGCTGCGCCCAGGGCCACGGCCAGGAACTCATGTACTGCACCGACGCCTCGGCTTCCACCGGGATCACCGACACGATGGCGATCCAGGCCGCCCAGCCGGAGACGAAGCCCACCAACGAGCCGTGCGAGTAATGTCCGTAGCGCGCCGCGCCGCCGGATTCGGGAAACATCGCGCCCAATTCCGCATAGGTCATGGCAACGAACAGGATGACCACCGCACCGATGATCCAGGCGTAAATCGCGCCCGGACCCGCCAGCTGCGCGGCACGCCATGCGCCGAACAGCCATCCGGAACCGATGATCGAACCCAAACCGGTGAACATCAATGCGACGGTGCCCACCTCGCGGCGGATCGCGCTTTCATTGGCCATTCGGTACCCTTCGTTGCGAGACGGATTCTTGTGATGTCGCGCACGATCTTCCCTGGTCGCGCCGCAAAAATCTACGGAGATCGGCAGCCGGCGCGCGGAGCGCAGCGCATTATGGAAACCGTCTTACGGGTCAGGCGCCGAGGGCGTCGCTCAGCGCGCTCACTTCGGCTGCGCAGGCGACCATCACCGTGCGCGTTCGCGCCGCGTCCAGGCCAAGCCGCACGGTTTCGGGCAAGCGTTCGAGCGCTAAGTCGAGTGCCCGGACGTCCTTGGAATGCTGGGCCATCAAAATGGCCATCGCCAAGATGTCGCGCAGGTCGGGTTTACCTTGGTCCTCGCGGCCGTGGTCGTCCTGATCGCCGACGGCGGCCGCCATGACCTCGGGGAAGTGCCAATTCTCCAAAATCGCCTTGCCAACGGGTGCGTGCCAATCGCGCATGATCGAGTCCAAGGCCGCGCGGTCGGCGAATAGCGCCGGATGATTCGCGGCATGCGTGATGATGTAGAGCTTGCCGATGCCGTGCATCATGCCCGTGAGCATGGCTTCATCGGGATTCACCCTTTGAGTCGTGCGCGCGAGAACGTAGGCGAACGCGGCCACCACGGTGCTGCGCTTCCAGAGTTCGTTCATGCGCGGCTTGAGGGCCTCGAGCCGGTTGTACTTGCGCATTTGCGACATGCCGAATGCCATCGCGGCACTGCGCACCGCGCTGTAGCCGATGCGATTGATCGCGGTCCGCAGATCGGTGATGGGACGGCCGCTGGGATTGAACGACGACGCATTGGCAACGCGCATCAAGCGCGCGGCCAAGGCCGGTTCTGAGCCCACCACGCGCACCACCTGGTCGATGGATGAGTCGGGGTCCGACAGGACGCGCCGCACGCGTGCCGCGATCTCCGGAAAGGAGGGCAAATCGATGCTGCCGTCGGACAGTTCTTTGGCCAACAAGCGGACGAACTCGAACGCAATACTCGATTCAGGTTGTGGCTCTGTGCTCGGCAAGAGTTGTGCGCTCGTTATTGGCGCTCGTGCGAAGCGGAAAGCCTGCGCCATCGGCGGCGGCGCTGTACCCACACAGATCACAAATTTGACCGCGGCCGCGTGCATAATCGGGCCGCATGGGTCACACGAAGCGCAGGCGGAGACCTGTATGAAGAGAAGGGGATCGATATGGCGGCTTTGGGCGCCGATCGTGGCGCTGGCCACGATCATCATGATGGCCGTGCCACTGGCAATGCTCGCCGTTCCCGTCGCGGCGCGCGCCGCCGAACTTTTTTACATGGACCATGACACGTTGACCGGCCGTTACGTGGGCGCAGTCGGCCCGCTGGTCATCTCCGGCACCCTCGTCCCCGGGGATTACGCGCGTTTGCTGGCCAAGATTTCGGACAACGAGGACCGTTTCATCGCGCAGAACAAGATCATCGTGGCGTCCGAGCAGGGTGACGTGACCGAGTCGATCAAGATCGCGAATCTCATCAAGGCGCTGCATTCGGAGGTGACGGTGGGACCACTCACCGGCAAGTGCGTCGGCGCGTGCTTCTTGATTTATGCCGCGGCGAACCAGCGCGCAACCGACGGTGCGGGGTTGATCGGCCTTGAGGGTCTGGCACCGGCCGCCGACTTTCTCCGAAGCAACGGCGTGCCGGATGCGCTGTTGGCGAAATTGTCGCCCCAATCGGGGATTTATTGGCTGTCCGACGCCGATGAAGCATCGCTTGGCACGAGGTCACCTGCGTTCACGCGCTATCTCAAGAGCCAGTGCCGGTGGGATGATGTGATCGAACGCGAGGTATATGCGGGAAGCCGTCCGTTCGCGGATCTGAATGCCTTGTTGGCGTGTCGCGCACGCGTGACCCGCGCCGACGCGCGCCAGGTTTTGAATGCGGCGCGTAAGGAGGGCAGCGCGCGGGATACGCTCGACAGGCAGACAGAATCGGGTATCGTTGCCGCGCAATGACAGCGAAGAAACAGCAACGGGTGTTGGCCGTTGACGTGGGTGGCAGTCACGTCAAGGTCCGCGTGTCCGGCAGCGTCACTGTGCGCCAGTTCGAATCGGGTCCGGGGCTCACGCCGCGCAAGATGGTCAACGGCGTGCACAAACTGACCGGTGATTGGACCTATGGCGTGGTGTCCATCGGTTATCCGGGCGTCGTCATGCACGGCAAGATCGTGACCGAGCCGCACAACCTCGGCCGTGGCTGGGTGGGATTCGATTTTCGCAGTGCGTTCGCGCGGCCGACCCGGATCATCAACGATGCTGCGATGCAGGCCATCGGCAGCTACGAGGGCGGCCGGATGTTGTTTCTCGGGTTGGGGACCGGCCTGGGCTCGGCGCTCATCATCGATGGGGTCGTCGAGGCCATGGAGCTGGCTCATTTGCCCTTCAAGAAGGGTCGATCCTACGAAGACTATGTCGGCGATCGGGGACGCCGGCGGTTGGGGCCCAAGAAATGGGGTCGTGCCGTTCGCGAGATGGTGGATCAGTTACGCACCGCGCTGGAGGCCGACTACGTGGTCTTGGGCGGTGGCAACGCCCGCAAGCTCAAAAAGCTGCCGACGGGAGCGCGTCTCGGCAACAATGATTTCGCATTCTTGGGCGGCTTTCGGCTGTGGCGCACGGGCGGGATCGGGGGCGGTCGCGGCTCAGATTGACCGCTGGTGATCGAGCCGAGCCTCCGGTTCATCGAGGCGCTGAGCGAGATCTTTGTTCGATGCAAGCAGCACCCGAAGTTGCACGAATGCGCGCACGACATAAACGCCCATGGCAATGGCGCGCGGGGAGTTCAGTACGTTGGCCGCCTGTATCGCACCGTGCTGGGTGAAAGCCCAAGGTAGCTTGCGGCGGCCACCGCGACCCCGATTTGATGTCGCATTTTGCGATATCAAAGCTGCGTACTCGGCGCCGGAGAGGCGCAGCATGAAGTCGTCAGGAAAGCGCTCGATGTTGCGCTTCACGGCTTCGTTGAAACGTCCGGTGCTCACGCCGTAAATCGACGCCAGGTCGCTATCAAGAATTACCCGCTGACCGCGCAGAACGAGGATCGAGCGGCCGATTTGATCGACCGACACAGTCGAAGTTTGTTTTGCGGCAGCCACCCTAAGCTAACCCTAAGATCGCTGCGCCGACACGCGTACGTTGGTATGAAGAACGATCCGCACCCGGTTCCTTCGATGACCCGTAGTTTATTCACTGCTGCCGTACTTGGCTGCGTGTAAAATTGTTCAATAGCATATGATTCGCAAATGACGTTGTGCGGCGGTATCCGTGATGGGATGGCAGCGAGTCGGTCGGTGAGGCGGAATATGAGGTTATCAAGAAAGCGCTCCGGATTGCGCTTCGTCTCATGTCGAAACGCGCCCGTCAAGCCATCCGGTAATATTGGCGACCGTGTCGCCATAGAAGCGCTCATACAGCCCGCGCGACACGTAGCCGATGTGCGGCGTGGCCAGCAGATTGTCGATGCGACGGTAGGGATGATCGGGCGGTAACGGCTCAGTGTCGAAGACGTCGAGGGCCGCGCCGGCGATCCTACGTTCCGTGAGCGCGGCGATCAGCGCGGACTCGACCACGATGGGACCGCGCGATGTGTTCACGAGGCGTGCGGTCGGCTTCATGAGGGCGAGCTCCGCGGCGGCGATGAGGCCCACCGTGCGGGCGCTCAACACCAGGTGAATCGTGACGATGTCGGCCGTGCGCAAGAGTTCCTCCTTGCTCACGAGGCGCGCTCCGGCCGCCTCGGCCGTCGCGTCGGTCAGATTCTGGCTCCAGGCGATGACGTTCATGCCGAAAGCGACCGCGACCTTCGCGACCTGCGAGCCCACGTTGCCCAGGCCGATGACGCCGAGGGTTCGTCCGGCCAAGTCGTCGCCGATCCGCGTCTGCCACCCACCCGCGCGCAACGAGGCGTTCTCTGCGACGAGATGCCGGGCGCTGCCCAGTATCAAGGCCCAGGTATGTTCGATGGTCGGCGCGGATATGTAACTGGTATGGGCGATCTCGATGCCGCGCTCGGCGGCCGCCGCCGTGTCGATGGAGGCATTGCGCTTGGCGGTGGAGCAGATCAGTTTCAGGCGGGGTAACCTCGCGAGGACGTCGCGCCGCAAGGGGGTTCGTTCGCGCATGACGCACACGATGTCGTAGGGTGAGAGCCTCTCGACCACCGCATCCGGGTCCGACAGGTGATCGTGGAACACGTCGACGCGAGCCCGAGCCTGAACGGGGGTCCAATCGGCAGATGACAAGGCCGCGGCCTGGTAGTCATCGAGAACCGCAATGTTGATGGTTGGGTTTGTGGTCATACCGCGGTCAATCCGCCATCGACGGAAAAGAACTGCCCGGTGATGTGGCGAGCCGCCGCACCGGCCAACAACACGACGATGCCCTTCATGTCATCCTCGGTGCCGAGTTGACGCAGCGGGGTGGCTGCGGTCAGCGCTTCGCCGATGGTCTCGAGTATCCCGCGGCTCATCTTCGAGGGAATGAAACCCGGGCAGATCGCGTTGACGGTAATGCCGTGAACACCCCATTCTCCCGCCAGCGCGCGCGTGAGACTGAGCAGGCCGCCCTTGCTGGCGTTGTAAGCCACCGCTTTGAATTCGTCGGTAGACCCCTGTAGGGCAGCGATCGATGCGATGTTGATGATGCGTCCATAATGCCGGGGGATCATGCAGGCATTGGCCACCTGTTGTGTGAGGTTCCACGTGCCGGTCAAGTTCATGTCGATGACCTTGCGCCACGCGTCGAGAGGGTAGTCGGCGGCGGGGGCACCCCAACTCGTGCCGGCGTTGTTCACGAGGATGTCGATGGGTCCGAGCTGCGCCACCACGGCATCGACCAGCGATTTTGCCGACTCCGCTCGGCTCAGATCGGAGACGACCGTAGCGACGGTGTGTCCGGCCGACTCGAGGCTCGCGCGCGCCGCCGCGAGTTCCGACGCTTTGCGGGCGGTGATGGCTACGCGTGCGCCCATTTCGGCCAGTGCGGCCGCCATGGCGAATCCCAATCCACGGGATCCACCCGTGACCAGGGCCACGCGTCCCTGGAGGTCGAGCAATTCGTGGACGTTCATCGCGAGGTTCCTCCGGGGTTCGGTCTGTCCCGCTCGTCACCCAGCGAAACACCGTGCGCGGGGACAGCATGAGAGAGTATCAAGAAAACGCTCGCAAGCGGGGCAGCGGTCAGTGATGGACCCGTGTGCGTCGAGATGCCCCCGGGAGTTTGTGGCCGTCTTGGTGGTGGGCATCCGCGGGCGCGAGGTCATTGATCAGTGGCCGAGGGGGGACTATCAACAGGTTCGCTCGCTGCCCGCGGCGCCCTGTGCAATACATTAGCGCGACTGTGTGACGATTCAAGCACCGGTTGGTTATATCGCAATATCGTTTCGACATATTCGGTGCGATGGCGCCGCCGGCTTCGATGGCATGCTAAATTACGGCCCCTCAAAATGGCGGGAGCGGTGATGACGAATATCCATTTGATCGGCGGCGAAAAGGGCGGGGTGGGCAAGTCCTTGGTGGCGCGGCTCATTGCGCAGTACATGATCGACAACAACATTCCGTTTCTCGGCTTCGATTCGGACCGCTCGCACGGTGCGCTGCTGCGCTTCTATGCGGGCTATGCGTCCCCGGTGTTGATCGACAGCTACGAAAGTCTCGATGCCATCGTCGAAGCGGCCTCCGAGAATCCCGAACGCCGCGTGCTCGTCGATCTGGCCGCGCAGACGCAGGAGCGGTTGACCCAATGGATGGACGATTCGCAATTGCTCGAAGTGGCACCGGAACTGGGTCTCAACGTGCGCTACTGGCACGTCATGGATGCCGGCAAGGATTCGGTGGACCTTCTCAAGCGTCTGCTCGACAGGCATGGAACGCGTTTGAATTACGTGTTGGTCCAGAACGAAGTGCGCGGCGAAGATTTTCGCATTCTCGACAAGTCCGGCGAGAAGGAGCGGGCGCTCGCCATGGGTGCCGTCATCATTCATCTGAAGCGGCTGCATGAGGCATCGATGATGAAGATCGATGCGAGCAGCGTGAGTTTCTGGGCGGTCGCGAACAAGAGCGAAGCGGACACAAGCGGCCTCGGTGTGCTCGAACGCCAGCGCGTCAAGCTGTGGTTGAAGAATGCGTTCGCGGAAATCGCAAAACCCGGCGTGTAACCGGCCAGAAATGCGACCGCGTTTCTTTTTTGGCGAACGCATGATTTAGTCGGGTTTCAGTTTCCGCTCTGCGCTCCCACACTGCATGGCACGCGAGCGAGGATCGTCGATCCTCGCCGCGCAACCACACAGTCAAAGGAGTCGCCATGCAAAGTTTCACCGTCACCGCCGTCGGTAATCTCGCCAAGAATCCCGAGCTCGCCATCAAGGGTGATGTCACCTACACCCGCATTTGTCTGGTCGGCAATGACTATGCCGGCAAGGACGAACACGGTAACGTTCGCGAAGTCGTCACCAGTCTCTGGTTCGTCGCATTCGAAAGTCTTGGCGAAGCCATCGCCAAGAACGCCCGCAAGGGTGACCAGCTCATCGTTCAGGCGCAAATTCGTTCCAACAACTGGACCGACAAGGACGGTGAGAAGCAATACGACTATTCCTACATCGTGCAGAATTTTCGATTCGGTGCTCCGGGCCGTGCGAAGCGCGAAGAATTGGCGGCGCGGCGCGATGACCGGGAGATGGGTGCGCTCGAGGCCGAAGTCTGACCCGCGCGATTCGCAGTAATTCTCAACGTACGGAAAAGGAATTCCGCCATGCATCACCCCCTCATGCGACGCGACATCGGCCGCAATGCGGTCCGCACCGCGATCGTCGGCAGCCACATCGCGTTCGCATCATTCCTCCTGGCTTTGGGCTTCTTGGTTCCCGATCTCGCGGCGGCGCAGGCGTCACCGTTCATGACCGGTGCCACCGCCTTGCAATCCAACATCCTTGCATGGCTGACACCCATCGCGATCATTCTCGTAATGGTGCTCGGCGGGATGGCCATGGCAAACCGAATGTCCTGGGGGTGGTGTGTGGGCGCGATTTTGGGGATCGCGATTTCCTTCGGCGCGCCGCAGATCGTCACCTGGGTCCGCGGCATGTTCGGCGTATAGAGACCGTCGTGAGTCCATCAACGGGTCTGACCGTCGATCCCCTGTTCGTCGGCGCGACGCGGCCTCCCATGCGCTGGGGAGTCACCTACTCGGCGCTGCTGTTCAACATGGTTTTCACGATGGAGGCGTTCCTGGTGACCAAAAATCTGCTGACGTTGCCGGTTTGCGCGCCGATCCATGGGGTTTGCATGCTCCTGTGCGCGCGCGATGCGCGCTTCTTCGATCTCGTCCTTCTCTGGGCTCGCACGCGTTTGCCGGCTTGGTTCGCCAACTACCGCATATGGAAAGCAAGTAGTTACTGCCCCCTGGTTGTCGATCTGCCCGACGACCGCGGTCGGCGCCGGGAAACGGAGCCGACATGCGTCTACTGAATCGCACAGCGGCCCTGCGTCGCGAACTGACGGCCGCGGAGCGCATTCCCTATACCGCCCACGTCGCGCCGACGGTGGTCAGAACCACGTTCGGCGACTATTTGCTGGTGTTCCGTTTGGGCGGAGCGAGCTTCGAGACCAACGACGATGAGGAGCTCAACAATTGGCACGAGCGGTTGAACGTACTGTGGCGGAACATCGCGGGCCCGAGCGTCGCGCTCTGGACACACATCGTGCGCCGCCGCGCTGCTCTTACCGCTACCGCTGCGGTCGAGCGGCGGCAGTACTTTGCCGATCACCTGCACTCGCGCTATCAAGGCCGGATTCATGGTGAAACCCTGATGCAGAATGACCTTTATTTGAGCGTCCTGTATCGACCCGCTGCCGGGCTGGCCACCGGCTTTTTCTCGCGCGTCCTCTCCCGAACGCAGCGGGATGCCTCGCGCCTGGAGCTGGCGGACGCACTCGATGCCTGCGAAAAACTGTCTCAGACGCTGTCCGCGTCGCTCATGAGATACGAACCCGAAATTCTCGGCTGTTATCGCGCCGGCAAGACCTGGTGTTCATCGCTATTGGAATATCTTGGTCTGCTCGTCAACGGTGAATGGCAGAGAATGCCGTTGCCGCGGATGCCGTCGAACCAGGTGCTGGCGTGCGGCCGTCTATACTTTGGTCACGAGACCATCGAGTATCGATCGGCCACTACGACGCGAGTGGGTGCGATGCTGGGTATCAAGGAATATCCCACGCCCACGGTCGTGGGCATGTACGACCGGCTACTCTCGGCCCCTTTCTCCTTCGTCATGACCCAATCGTTTGCGTTTCTGAGCAAGGCAGCCGGGCAGGCGTTGCTTCAGCGTCAGATCAACCGTATGGCAAACGCCGGCGACTTCGCGGTGTCTCAGGCGGCCGAACTCAACGAGGCTCTGGACGCGCTGACGAGCAATGAATTCGTCATGGGTGATCATCATTTTTCGCTGCAGGTGATGGCGGATCTTCCGGGCACGGGCACGGGCTCGGACATGGGCCCAGCGAGGCTCAAGATGCTCAACGACCGGGTGGCGCTGGCACGAAGCCTGCTCGCCGATACCGGCATGCTCGTGGCGCGCGAGGATCTGGCGCTCGAAGCGGCGTTTTGGGCCCAACTGCCGGGCAATTTTCCGATGCGGCCGCGAAAGTCGCCGATCACTTCAAGAAATTGGGCGGCCATGGTGCCATTCCATAATTACCCGGGCGGTCGAGCCAGTGGTAATCATTGGGGTGCCGCGCTGACTTCGCTCATCACCAGCGCCAACTCACCGTACCATTTCTCGCTGCATGCGAGCGACCCGGGCGACCCTGATGGCGGCAGCCGTAAGGATGCGGGCCATACGCTGATCTGCGGACCGACGGGGTCGGGCAAAACCGTGTTCATCGGATTTTTGATCACCATGCTCGCGCGGCACAGTGTCACTCAGGTGATTTTCGACAAGGATCGTGGCCTCGAGATCTTGGTGCGCGCGCTCGACGGTCGATACTTTCCGCTCAAGCAGGGCGTGCCCACCGGATTCAATCCCTTGCAGCTGCCGCCCACGCCGGAGAACGTGGAATTCCTCAAGACCTGGCTCGTGGAGTTGAGTCGCGCTGGCACCCACGGTGGCACCGTCGGCGCTCCACGCCGTGTTCGCGACCAGGCCGACCTCGATCAGGCATTGCACGGTACGCTCGCGCTCGAATTGCGCGACCGCCGGCTGTCGCGCCTGGTGGAGTTTTTGGACCCCACGGACGCCGACGGCGCGTACGCCAGGCTGTCACGCTGGTGCGAGTCGTGTCGTGGCGACTATGCTTGGGTGTTCGATAATCCCAACGATACGCTCGCCTCGCGGCTGTCGGCGTCGGCCATCGTCGGCTTCGATGTCACCGAGTTTCTCGATCATGGGCTCATTCGCCCGTCTGTCATTCTGTACCTGTTTCATCTGGTCCGTCAGCTGCTCGATGGTCGACGCTTCGTATGCTGGATGGACGAGTTCTGGCGCTTGCTGGCCGATGCGGCATTCGAGAATTTTGCCAAGGACGGCCCCAAGACCTGGCGCAAACTCAATGCGGTGATGTGTCTGGCGACGCAGAGCGCCAGCGACGTCCTGCAGAGCCCCATCAGCCGGACTTTGGTGGAGCAAACGCCGACCAAGGTGTTCTTTCCGAGTACGGATGCGAATCATCAGGAATACACCGAGGGCTTTGGATTGACCGAGCGGGAATTCCGTTTGGTCAAGGAGCACCTCGAGCCGGGGTCGCGACAGTTCCTCGTCAAGCAGGCGCATCACAGCGTCGTGTGCGAATTGAACCTCAAAGACTTCGACGCCGAACTCGCCGTCATCTCCGGCCGGGCCGGCTCCGTGGCGACCATGACCGAACTCATCCAGCTGCATGGCCAGGAAGCCGCGGCGTGGCTGCCGGTGTTCATGGGAACCGCCCCGGCAACTCGTGTTCAACCCAAGGATGCACAACCCAAGGAGGGGTAGTCGATGCGTATTTCTCAGTGTCTCGCCTTGTCAGTGATGTTGACCGTCATGATGCGGCCGGCCAAGGCTCAATGGGCCGTTGTCGATGCTCGCGCGATCACCCAGCTCGTTCAACAAGTGAAGACCATGGAGCAGCAGCTCAACACCGCGCGCGATCAGCTGAGCCAGGCGCAGACTGAACTGCAGAGCATGACCGGCAGTCGCGGCATGCAGCTGTTACTGAATGGCACGGCGCGCAACTATCTGCCGTCCTCGTGGCAGCAATTGGTGGGTGCCATGCAGGGCGCGGCCGGCGGCTATGCCGGACTCGCGTCCGACGTTCGGGCCGCCGTCGGCGCGAACGCGGTGTTGTCGCCGCAGCAGCTCGCGCTGCTGGCGCCGGTCGATCAGCAGCAAATAGCCGCGGCCCGGCAGTCGAGCGCTCTCAAACAGGCATTGGCGCAAGAGGCGCTAGCGAACGCCAGCGCACGCTTCGCCTCCCTGCAATCGCTGGTGAGCGCCATCTCCACCGCGGCCGATCAGAAGGGCATTCTCGACCTTGAGGCCCGCATCAGCGCGGAACTCGGAATGTTGCAAAACGAGCAGACCAAGCTGCAGATCCTGCGCGATGCGACCCAGGCCCAGGACGCGGTCCTGCGCCAGCAGCAAGTGGAGCAGGCGATAGCGGGTCAGGGCAGTTTCGCGGGCCGCTTCCGGCCCGTCCCATAAGTCGCGGTCGAAGGTGACAGCAACGATGGGATTCTTCGCCACATTCTGGAGTTGGCTCAACGGCCAGCTCGCGACCTACATCGGTGACAACACGGCGCGACTCGCCGGTGTGCTCGAGCCCGCCGTGGTCACGCTCGCCACCGTGTATGTCATGGGGTGGGGTTATTTGCACCTGACCGGAAAGATCGAGGAGCCGTTGGTCGCCGGCTTGAAGCGCATCGCGATGCTTGCCGTCGTTTTCGGCGTCGCGCTGCGACTCTGGCTCTACAACACGATCATCGTCGATACGTTCTATCATGCGCCCGCGCAACTGGCGGCCGCGGTCGTGGGCGCCCAAGATCCGGTTGGCACCATCGATGCGATCTGGGAACAAGGCGGTGCGGTGGCCGGTTATTTGTGGAGCAAGCCCGGGTTCAGTGTCGGATTTTGCCTGGCCGGGGCGGTCATATGGATATTGATGGGCGCGCTATGCGTGTATGCGATGTTCCTGATCGCGTTGTCGAGCATTGCGTTGGCCGTGCTGCTGGCGCTCGGTCCGTTGTTCGTCGTCGCGCTTCTGTTCGACGCGACCCGGCGATTCTTCTCCGCCTGGATCGCGCAACTCGCCAACTACGCGCTCATCACGATCTTGACCGTGATGGTCTCGGCGCTCTTGCTCCAGGTCGTCCAGTCGTATGCCACACAAACGGCGGCGCGTGGTGCGGCGATCCTCACGGTTGACGCGCTCAACATGGTGCTGGTCGCGGTGCTCGTGTTCCTTATTCTGCGTCAAGTGATGCCGATCGCCTCCGGATTGGCGGGTGGGCTGTCACTGAATTCGTTCGCGGCCGTCAGCCGATCGGTGTCGGCGGGCATGCGCATGGCGAGAGTGGCTGCTACGCCTTTGGCAAAAATCGGTGGGGTGGGCGTCGCGGCTGGCGTCGCCCTTACCGTGCGCAAGGCGCGAACGGCAGTTCGAGGGGCCGCTTCCAGATCCTGACGTCCCGATCGATTCGGCGCTCAACACCAAGGAGGGTGAACCATGCGCATGTTGTGTCTCTTGTTCTTGACCTTGACCGCCTGCACGTCCGCGCGAGTGCGGTGTGACCGGCACCTGCAGCGGATCAACCCACCGGCCGCGACCACGGGCGCGGCCGCGGCTATGGGCGTGGGTACCGCTGTGGGCGCAGCCCTACCGCGAGACACGCCATGACGGCCCCGCTCGTGCTGCAAGAGTACTTTAGCGCGGCAGAATCGTGGGATGCGAATCGCGCCGCACAGTTCGAACGCAGCGCTTCCGTCGCATGGTGCGTGGCCGCTGCCGGATGGGCGTGCGCCGTCGCGAGCGCGCTCGCGATCGTCATCCTGATGCCGCTCAAACAGATCGAGCCCTTCGTCGTGCGCGTCGACAACAGCACGGGCGTCGTCGACGTCGTGCCGGTCTATGCCGGTAACGCGCCGGTGGACGAATCCATCACCCGCTATTTCGTGTCGCACTACCTGACCGTCTGCGAGCGGTTCAACTTTGCCACGGCCGAGAGCGACTACGAGGAATGCGGCGCATTTCATACCGCCCAGCGCAATCAGGCCTGGTATGCGCAATGGACCGCGACCAATCCGGCCTCCCCGCTCAATGTCTTCAAGGATGGCACTTCGGTGCGGGTACAGGTCGCGTCGGTGAGCTTCTTCACCCGTGTCAGCGGTCTGACCGACCTCGCACAAGTGCGCTATCTCAAGGCGACACGTCCGGCCGGTGGCGGCGATGAGAAGTTTACCCATTGGGTTGCCACCGTGCAGTACACCTATACGGCACCCGCGAAGGACCCGAAGACGCGCCGCTGGAATCCGCTGGGATTCAAGGTGATCGACTTCAAATCGGAACCGGAAGTCGGCGATGTTGCATCGGCCCAGGAGTCGCGACATGAGCCGTAACCCGAGCCGTATGCGTGGCCTCATCGGAAGAGTGGATTTCGCCGCGATCGGGTGGGCACTCGTGATCATGACGCTGACGTGCTGCGCAGCACTGTATTCCGCGCTCGTGGATGCAGAGATGGTGCCGGCGCGCGGCACCGTCGACAGCCGGGTCAGAGTCGCCGCGTACGACGCCGAGCAGGTTTACCGGCTCCGTGGATTCGTCGGGTACCAGATCGATCTCGAATTCGAAGCGGGTGAGGCCTTCGTCGGCCTGGGCGCCGGGGACATCGAGGGACTGGCGTACTTCGGCCAGGACAATCATCTGTTTTTAAAACCAAAAGCCGCGAAGGTGGCGACCAATCTGACCGTGTTGACGACGCGACGGCACTACCAGTTCGACTATGTCGCCGTGTCACGTCGCCCGGACGCCCAAGATCTGGATGTGATCTATGTGCTGCGCTTCGCCTATGCGGTACCGCCCGGAAAAGTGGCCGCGGATGCCGCGGCCAAACACATCGATTCGGCCTTGGCGCAGGCGTCCGAACTACGTCAACACAACCTTGACTACTGGTATTGCGGGGAGCCGGCGCTGCGTCCCGTGGCGGTGTCGGACGACGGCGTCCATACCCGGATGCGCTTTGCCGCCAACGCGGATCTACCGGCGCTGTTCGTTCGAAACGAGGATGACAGCGAGTCGCTCCTCAACTATGGCATGGAGGACGGCGATGTCGTCGTGCAGCGTATCGCGCATCGATTCATCCTGCGCCGCGGCAAGCTGGTCGGGTGCGTCGTCAACAAGGGGTTCATAGGCGGCGGTCTGCGCTTGGAGTCCGGCACGGTGTCGCCGGGCGTGGAGCGCACGGTGCACGGGGCATTGCCATGAGCAATGCTGGACAGGGGTCCGACGCGGTGGCAGGGGAGCGGGATTCGAATCCGGTTACACGCAGGCTCTCGGTACAGTCGCGCATCAGCAACGTTCTGGCCATCGGGCTCATGTCCGTATTGGGGCTCGGCTCGCTCACGTGGTACTACGCGAACGCCATGATGCGCCAAGGGCGCGCCCAGGAAAGCGCCAAGGCCACATCGGCGAGCCGCGCCCAAGGTGATCTGCCGTTGCCCAAGCTGGGACGCATCGTACCGCCGACCGAGGCGCCGCCGTTCGACCCGCTTGCGCCCGCGCCCGCGCCGGCGTCGGCGCCGCTGA
>Ga0116226_10000712_pt1 | contig 28395 bp, 24 predicted proteins | sample S1TSphfallax_FD_89692 | JGI IMG/M metagenome (GOLD analysis project Ga0116226, IMG submission 89692) | Host-associated microbial communities from peat moss isolated from Minnesota, USA - S1T2_Fa - Sphagnum fallax MG | ecosystem: Host-associated > Plants > Peat moss > Unclassified | place: USA...
GCGGACGGCCCGCGCGCTGATGCAGGGCAGCGTGCTGATCCCGAAAACAGTCTGGGACGGAACAATTTAAGGGTGTGATATTTCATGATCATCGATTGTCACGGGCACTATACGACCGCGCCCAAGGCGCTCCAGACCTATCGCGATAACCAGATTGCGCAGTTAAAGGATCCGTCGCTGCCACCCTATGATGTGCGGCCGGATATCAGCGACGACGAGATTCGTGAGTCCCTGGAGAATGCGCAGCTCAAGTTGCAGCGCGCCCGTGGCACCGATCTCACTATCTTTTCGCCCCGCGCCTCGGCCATGGCGCATCATATCGGCGACGAAACGACCAGCCTGAATTGGACGCGGCTGTGCAATGATCTGATCTATCGCGTTTGCGCGCTCTATCCGCAGAATTTCGTCGGCGTCTGCCAGTTGCCGCAATCGCCCGGCGTGTCGCCCGGCAATAGTGCGGCCGAGCTTGAGCGCTGCGTGACCGAGCTTGGGTTCATCGGCTGCAACCTCAATCCCGATCCGTCGGGCGGGCATTGGACATCGCCGCCGCTGACGGATCGGTTTTGGTATCCGATCTATGAGAAGATGGTCGAACTCGACGTGCCGGCGATGGTCCATGTCAGCTCGTCCTGTAACCATAATTTCCACGCGACCGGCGCGCATTACATCAATGCCGACACGACCGCTTTCATGCAGTTTCTGACGTCGAATCTGTTCCAGGATTTCCCGACGCTGAAATTCATTATCCCGCATGGCGGCGGGGCGGTGCCGTTCCATTGGGGCCGCTATCGCGGGCTGGCGCAGGATCTGAAGCGGCCGCCGCTGACCGAACTCCTGCTGAAAAACGTGTTCTTCGACACCTGCGTCTATCATCTGCCGGGCATCGAGCTGCTGCTGAAGGTCATTCCGACCGAGAATATCCTGTTCGGTTCGGAAATGGTCGGCGCCGTGCGCGGGATCGATCCCGAGACCGGCCAATATTTCGACGATACCAAGCGTTACCTCGACGCGCTGCCGATCGGCGATGCGGTGCGGCTGAAGATTTTTCAAGACAACGCCTTCCGGGTCTATCCAAGGCTCGCGCAGAAATTTGCCGCCCCCTGAGCGCGAAAGGATCGACAATGGACGCAAATTACCGGCCGTTTCACCCCAACCCGTCAAAGCCGTCTTACGTGCCGCCGCCCGGTGCGGTCGATGCGCATTGTCATGTGTTCGGTCCCGCCGACCGGTTTCCCTATGCGCCCGAACGGAAATACACGCCGTGCGATGCGCCCAAAGAGAAGCTGTTCGAATTGCGGGATTTCCTGGGGTTTGAGCGCAATGTCATCGTTCAGGCGAGCTGCCATGGCCGCAATAACGATGCGTTGATCGATGCGCTGATCGCCGCCGGACCGCTGGCGCGCGGGGTTGCGGTGGTGAAGCCGGATATCTCGGTCGATGCGCTAAAGGAGATGCATGAGGCCGGCGTTCGTGCCGTGCGGTTCAATTTTGTGAAACGGCTGGTCGATGCCACGCCGCGTGACGTCTATCTCGGCATCGCCGAAAAGATCGCGGCGCTGGGCTGGCATATCGTGGTGTATTTCGAGGCACCGGAGCTCGAAAGCCTGACCCCGTTCCTGACCGCGCTGCCGACCACCGTTGTTGTAGACCATATGGGTCGGCCGGACATGTCGAAGCCGGTCGATCATCCGGATTTCGAGCGATTCAACCGTCTGATGGCGGATCACAAGAATTTCTGGGCCAAGGTAACCTGCCCCGAGCGCCTGTCGATTTCTGGACCGCCCTATGATGATTTCGTGCCGTTCGCGCGCAGTCTGGTCGAAGCCTTTCCGGATCGCGTCCTATGGGGCACGGACTGGCCGCATCCCAATATGGATACGCATGTCCCCGATGACGGGCAGCTCGTCGATATGATACCGCGCATTGCGCCAACGGCGGCACTCCAGCAGGCGCTGTTGGTCGATAACCCGATGCGCCTCTATTGGGCGCGCTGAGAGGGCGGTACCATGACAGACGCCAAACCCTATGACGATATCCCCGGCACGACCGTCTTCGATGCTGGCCGTTCGCGGCAGGGCTATCATCTCAACATGTTCTGCATGTCGCTGATGAAGGCGGAGAATCGCGAGGCGTTCCGGGCCGATGAGCGTGCCTATCTGGAGCGGTTCCCGATGACACCGGACCAGCGCCAGACCGTGCTCGACCGTGATTGGAACGGCATGTTGCAGCTCGGCGGCAATATTTACTACACCTCGAAGATTGCGGCGTGCGACGGGCTATCCTTTCAACAGATCGCGGCGAAAATGACCGGCAGCACCCAGGCCGACTACGCCCAGATGATGCTGAATGGTGGCCGGCCGGTCACGGGCAACCGCAGCAAGGCGGAATGGAACCATGGCTAAGATCGTCGCCGGCGTCGCCACCTCGCATGTCCCGGCGATCGGGGCGGCGCTCGATAACGGCAAAGCAGGCGAGCCCTATTGGCAGCCGGTCTTCAAGGGTTACGAAGAGTCCAAGCGCTGGATCGCCGAGCAGAAACCCGATGTGGTGATTCTGGTCTATAACGACCATGCCTCCGCCTTCTCGCTGGAGATCATCCCGACCTTTGCAATCGGTTGCGCCGACTCGTTCGAGCCGGCCGATGAGGGCTGGGGACCGCGTCCGGTGCCGGTGGTGCAAGGCCACCCGGATCTCGCCTGGCACATCGCGCAATCGGCGATCCTCGACGAGTTCGACATGACCATCATCAATCAGATGCCGGTCGACCACGGGCTCACCGTGCCGCTGTCGCTGATGTTCGGGCAGCCGGATGCGTGGCCATGCAAGGTGATTCCGCTCGCGGTCAATGTCGTGCAATACCCACCGCCGACCGGCAATCGCTGCTTCAATCTGGGCCGCGCGATCCGTAAGGCGGTCGAATCGTTCGATCAGGATCTGAAAGTCGTGATCTTCGGCACCGGCGGCATGTCGCATCAGCTGCAGGGGCCGCGCGCCGGGCTGATTAACCGCGAGTTCGATACCGCCTTCCTCGATAACCTCACCAAGGATCCGCAGGCGCTGGCCCGTATGCCGCATCTCGAGTATCTGCGCGAAGCCGGCTCTGAGGGGATCGAGATGGTCATGTGGCTGGTGATGCGCGGGGCGCTCAACGAAGCGGTTGAGGAAATCCATCGCTTCTATCATGTGCCCGCCTCGAACACCGCGGTCGGTCATATCATTTTAGAGAACAGATAAGGACGCTCCGATGAAGGTAGCACTCGCCGGACAGGGCGCATTTGGCATCAAGCATCTTGAGGCCATGGCCAAGATCCCGGATATCGAGGTTGTTTCACTGGCCGGCGGCAGCCCGGCCAGCACCGAAGAGGTTGCGACGAAATGGGGCATTCCCCATTGGACCACCAACCTCGCCGACAGTCTGGCGCAGCCGGGTGTCGAGGCGGTGATCCTGACCACGCCGACCCAGATGCATGCCGACCAGGGCGAGCTCTGCATGCGCGCCGGCAAGCATGTCATGATCGAAATTCCGATGGCCGATAATCTGGCCGATTCCGAACGGCTGGTGCGGCTCCAAGAGGAAACCGGGCTGGTCGCGATGGCCGGCCATACTCGCCGGTTCAACCCGAGCCACCAATGGATCCATAAGAAGATCAAGGCCGGTGAGCTCAAGATCCAGCAGATGGATGTGCAGACCTATTTCTTCCGGCGCACCAATATGAACGCGCTGGGCAAGCCAAGGAGCTGGACTGATCATCTCTTGTGGCATCACGCGTGCCACACGGTCGATCTCTTCCAGTACCAGACCGGCGAAATCGCGTCGCAGGCCCATGCGCTCCAAGGCCCGATCCATCCCGACCTCAATATCGCGATGGATATGAGCATTCAGCTCAAGGTGCCGTCAGGGCCGATCTGCACGCTGTCGCTGTCCTTCAATAATGACGGGCCGCTCGGCACGTTCTTCCGCTATATCTGCGATAACGGCACCTATATCGCGCGCTATGACGATCTGGTCGATGGTAAGGAAAACAAGATCGATGTCTCGCAGGTTGATGTCTCGATGAACGGGATCGAGCTGCAAGACCGCGAATTCTTCGCCGCGATCCGCGAGGGCCGTGAGCCGAATGCCAGCGTTCAGCAATGTATCGAGGCGATGCGGACGCTGGATCGGCTGGAGCGCAGCCTGGAAAGCTAAGACGATGCAGCATCGCAAGATCGGACCGTTCGCGGTCACGCCGCTCGGGCTCGGCTGCATGAGCCTGTCTCATGCCTATGGCACGGCACCGGACGAGGCCAGCGCCGCTGCCTTGCTGCACCGGGCGCTGGATCTCGGCTGTAATTTCCTCGACACGGCGGCGCTCTATGGCTTCGGCGCCAACGAGACGCTGATCGGCAAGGTGCTGAAATCGCGCCGGCAGGAATTCGTGCTTGCCAGCAAATGCGGCATGTTCCGCAATGCAGCCGGCGTGCGCGAGATCGACGGCAGCCCGGCCACGATCAAGCGGACCTGCGAGGATAGTCTCACGCGATTGCAGACCGATGTGATCGATCTCTATTACCTGCATCGCTGGGACAAAAAGGTGCCGATCGAGGACAGCGTCGGTGCGCTGTCCGAGCTGGTTGCCGCCGGCAAGATCCGCACGATCGGCTTGTCGGAAGTCTCCGCCGACACGCTGCGCCGGGCGCACGCGGTGCATCCGATCACGGCCCTCCAGACCGAATATTCGCTCTGGACCCGCAACCCGGAGATCGCGGTGCTCGAGGCCTGTCGGACGCTCGGCATCGGCTTCGTCGCCTTCAGCCCGCTGGCGCGCGGTTTCCTGAGCGGCCGGCTGCGCGATATGCAGGCGCTGGAGCCCAAGGATATCCGCCATGCGATGCCACGCTTCCAGGGCGAAAATTTCGCCGCCAATGTCAGGCTGCTCGATGGGCTGGAGGCGATTGCGGCGGACGCGGGATGCACCGCATCGCAACTTGCCCTCGCCTGGGTGATGGCTCAGGGCGAGCATATCGTCCCGATCCCAGGCACGACCAGCATCGCGCATCTCGAGGAAAATTGGGGGGCGATTGAAGTGGTGCTGTCGCCGGAAATCCTGTCGAAACTCGACGCGCTGATCAATGCGGAGACGGTAGCGGGACCGCGCTATAATGCGGTCAATCAGTCCGAGGTGGATACCGAAGAGGTGTGAGCGTGGCCTCTCTAGCCGAGGCCAAAATCCCCTCTCCGCCCTGAAGGGCAGAGAGGGAGAAAATGTTCATGTGAAACTTCCTCGGCGGTCAATTACCCGGCAATCTATCTAAACTGATCAGTTTGTTGGAATGGGAATCCAGCCCTTCGCATGGAGCCCAACCTGTATCTCGTTTGCTTCAAGATAAGGCAGCAGGTGAGGGTAAGTCCGAGGCACGATTCCGTCACAATTTGCAGACTCACAGGTGCGGCATATCATGGCTTTCCATGGCTGGACCGGTCGGCCATCATAGCGGTGGGGGCCGAACTGGAAAGATCGCTTGCATAACAAGCAATCGCACATGATTTTTCCCTCGCTCGTAATCTTCACTGCCTCCGCTCCCCATGTGGCTACGTCGCTCACGCCGCCTTTGCCAGCGCGACGACCTTCTCCATCGTCGTCGCCTGAAGGCTGGGTCGGGCTTCCATCCGCTTCCACCACGCGACCAGCGCCGCATGCGGCGCCGATAGCGCCGCCCATTCCGGTGTGCGCGCCAGGAAATCCAGCTGCGGCGCCACTGCGAGATCGGCGAGTGATAGCGTGTCGCCGGCAAAGAACGCCTGGTCGCCGAGCAGGCTTGCCAGCTCGGCGAAGGTCCTTTCCGCGTGCGGCATCGCGGCGTCGATTACGGCTTGGTCGGGTGGCAGGCCCGTGAGACGCGGCCGGACGAGCCGCTGGACGCCGATCGTGGTGATGCAGCCTTGGAACAGATACCAATCATTGATGCCCAGCACCTGATCCATCCGCGCGGCCGACCGCGGGTCCGTTGGGGTGAGCGTCGGGGTCGGCAGCACCCGGTCGAGATAGCGCAGGATCGCCTGAGTCTCATAGAGCGAGAACCCCTCATGCTCCAGCACGGGCACGCGGCGGAACGGGTTGCGGGAGACATGCTCCGGCGTCTGCACGCTGTCAAAGCTATGCGGGATCAGGCGCCAGGCCGCGCCCTTTTCCTCCAGCGTGGCCAGCACGGCACGGACATAGGGACTGCCGGGGATCGTATGGACGATGAAGTCACTCATGATAATTTCCAGGCATCGCCTGCGGGCGCCGTGCCGCGGTCATAGGGGCGTGCCAGCACCATATAAAGCAGACCGACCCCGATAATGGCCAGTGTGGTGACGCTCATGCCGTAATTCACATACCAGGGTTTGTCCGGCGTGCGCGGCCACAGCATGTCGATAATCGCGGCGATACCGTAGGCCAGGCCGATAAGATTGATGGTCAGGCCCCAGCCGCCCAGCCTGAATGCGCCGGACGGGCGCCAGCCGCGCAGCCGAGCGCTAAGCGCGCCGATCACGATCATCTGAAAAGCAGCATAGATGCCGATGATCGCCGACGCGACAATCGTGCCGATCGCATCGGCTGAGAAGAGGCCAAGCAATGCGATCCCAGCCGCGATTACACCCGACAGCACCAGCGCACGGATCGGTACATGGGTCGTCGCCGAGAGTTTCACGAAGAACGGGCTCGCGATCATCATGTCGTCCCGCGCATAGGCGAACACCAGCCGGCTCGCCGCCGCTTGCAGGCTCAAGATGCAGGAGATGAACGACACCATGACCACGAGCACCACCAGCCGCGCGCCAATCGGACCGAATGCGGTCAGCAGGAGGCGCTCGACCGGATCGGGGATCTCGCCCGATACGATCTTCGGAATGTCCGGCTGTGCGAGAATGAGTGCCAGACAGACAAAGGCGGCCGCGATCATGCCGACATAGATGGTCATGCGCATCGCCTTCGGAATCGCGCGGCTCGGATCCGGCGTCTCTTCCGCGACATCGCCGCACGCCTCGAACCCGTAGCAGGTAAACAGCCCGACCACCGCCGCCGCGAGGAACGCCGGGAGATAGGATCCACCCTCGCCGAGCCCGAACCCGTCGATCAGCACGCTCAGGGGCTGGTGGCGCTCGAATATCAGAAGATAAAGTCCGACGATGATCGCGCCGATGATCTCGCAGACGAACCCGAACATCGCAACGCGGGCCAGGAGCTTGGTGCCGGCTAAATTCACCAAAGTGGAGAGCGCGACCAGTGCCAGCGCGATCCCCGTCGTAATGCCGGGCGTCGCCTCAAACCCCAACAGCGTCGCGAGGAATGGCCCGGCCCCTGTCGCGACGGCGGCGATCGAGGTGAACAGAGCCCAGCCATAGATCCAGCCGGCCATCCACGCCCAGCGCTTACCGACCAGCCGGCGAGCCCAGGGATAGAGGCCGCCCGATATCGGAAATTGCGACACAACTTCGCAAAAGGTCAGGCAGACGATGAACTGACCGAGTGCTGCCAGAAAATACGACCAAAACATTGGCGGCCCGCCGGCGGTCATCCCGACATCGAACACCGAATAGACCCCGACCACCGGCGACAGATAGGTAAAACCGAGCGCGAAATTTTCCCAGAGGCTCATCGACCGATCGAATTTGGCGCTATAGCCGAGGGCGCGGAGCTGTGCCGAATCGTCATCTTCGTCCGGCGCGGGAAAATCCGGGGCTGCGCTCATTCATTGTCCTTAAATGCATGATGGTTCAGGGCGCAAAGAACCATCATTTTCAAGCCGTCCGGTTGTGGGGTCAAGCCGTATGACTGGCTGGCTGGCCCCCCATTCCGACTGCTGGTCGCATCGATCGACGAATGATGATATGCCCGACTACTGGACCTTCCGGATCTTCTCTGAAATGAGGGTCATGGCTTGCAGGGTTTTTTGCGCACTGGTCGCGATTGCTGCGGTTGCCGAACTCTGTTGCTGGATTGAGCTTGAGACACTAGTCACATATTGGCCCACCTCATGTGCCGATTTGACCGTATCTTGAATGGCCAGCGCCACTTCGCCGGTAATTTGCTGAACTTTCGCGATTTCTTTGGCGATCTCATCTGTGGCCGACGCGGTTTGGTGGGCGAGGCTTTTGACTTCGGACGCCACTACGGCAAATCCTTTGCCGGCTTCTCCCGCACGCGCCGCCTCGATCGTCGCATTGAGCGCGAGGAGATTCACCTGACCCGCGATCTTGCGGATCAGCGCCACGATATGCTCCATCGATTGGGTCGTGCTCACCAATGAATCGGAAGATTTTCCGGATATCGCGGCTTTGGTGATAATATCGTCCGTCGAATGGCGCGATAACTCGATGTTCTTGGCGATGTCGGAGATTGAATGCGACAGTTCTTCCGAAGCCGCCGCGACATTCTTGATCGATTGCTGCGTACTGTCCATATTGATAATGACGTCGGTAATATCGGTTGCATATTTTACGATTTTAAACACCCGGCCGGCATAATCAAAGATTGGGGTATAACTCGCCTGCAGCCAAATTTCTTTGCCACTCTTTGCAATCCGTTTGAATACTTTGGAAGTGGATTGACCCTTGGCCAGTAGTGGCCAAAAGCTGGCATATTCAATCGATCGCGCTTCGTTTGGTTCGACGAATATACGATGGTGTTTGCCGATAACTTCGTCGGCACTATAGCCCATCGTGCTGAGGAACGCGTCATTTGCCAACAGGATTGTTCCGTCGGTCTTGAAATGGATGACCGCCTGCACCTTGTTGATCGCATCGATTTGACCTTGATTATCCGCAGCATGCAGTTTCTGCTGCGTGACATCAGTCGCAAACTTCACGATCTTAAACGGTTTGCCGTTTGGATCGAGGATTGGATTATAGGATGCGTTGATCCAAACTTCGTTGCCCGCTTTGCCGATACGCTTGTATTCTGCGACCTGATACCTCCCGGCCCGCAGATCGTCCCAAAAGCGACGGTAGGATTCACTGTTCCGCTCTGCCGCATCGACGAATATACTATGGTGCTTACCTTTGATTTCTGCCAGGGTATAGCCGAGTGCTTGCAGGAATGTATCATTGGCGTCGATAATGATACCTTCCATGGTAAAGGAAATGACCGCTCTTGATTTTGAAACTGCATCAAGTGTTCCAGCATAGTCCGCATTAGACATTTTTGCTTTTGTGACATCCGTGGCAAATTTAATAATTTTTACCACTTTACCTTTTGAATCCAATATAGGGTTATAAGATCCCTGGATCCAAACCTCTTTTCCACCTTTCCCAAACCGTTTATACTCCGCGATTTGAAAAGTTCCTTGCTTTAATTTTTCCCAGAATAGTCTATATTCATTGCTGGAACTAAATTTAGAGTCGAGAAATATACGGTGATGTTTTCCAACAATTTCAGGTAAAGTATAGCCCATGGCCTGCAGAAAATTTTCATTGGCAATTAAAATTATTCCTTCAGGATCGAATTCTATCATCGCCTGTGAGCGATTGATGGCTTCTATTGTTGATTTGCTTAGATCTGCTTCTTTCTTCGCGAAGATTGGCATTAAATACCCCCGAGTCAGAGCTGCACAGAGCACAAAAGTAAACTAGGTGTTAATTTTTGTTAGTAATCAAATAGTGTGCTCTAAGGTCTATTACTATGATGCAGCACGGGGGCGCCGTCAATTGGTCTCGTGGGTATATAACAGAACGGATAGGTAGTGAGGTGTTTGCGCCCGCCTTGGTCTAGGCCGCTTCCTGATCTAATTCCGGCCCGAACAGATAGTCGATATCATCGAAATCCAACGTCGGCATCGCTTCTTCGCCACCCAGCGTGATCCCTGCGAGCGCGGCCTTACGCTGTTGTAATTCAACCATCTTTTCTTCCACTGTGCCTGAAGCGATCAGCTTATAGACGAAGACGGATCGAGTCTGGCCGATTCGGTGAGCCCGATCCGAAGCCTGTTCTTCCACCGCCGGGTTCCACCAGGGATCGTAATGGATCACCGTATCGGCGGAGACCAGATTGAGGCCGCGGCCGCCAGCCTTGAGGCTGATCAGGAAAAGCGGCACCTCCCCGGCCTCGAAGCTGCGAACCGGCTCGGCGCGGTCGCGCGTATCACCACGCAATTCGACGAAACGAATTCCGACCTCGTCCAGCCGCGGTTTGATCAGATCTAGCATCCCGGTGAATTGCGAGAAGAGCAGGATCCGCCGCCCTTCCTGGATCATCTCCGTGACCATCTCCATCAGCTCGTCGAGCTTGCTCGACGCCTCGACTGCGCGGGCAGACGGCAGCTTAACGAGACGTGGGTCGCAGCAGACCTGACGCAGCTTCAACAATGCGTCCAGCACTAGAATCTTGCTTTGACCAAGGCTGCGCGCGGCAATCTGTTCCCGGACCTCATCATGCAGCATGGCGCGGATCGTCTCATAAAGCTCCCGCTGCTCCGGCGCCAACTCGACCCGACGGAGCACGATATGCTTGGGTGGTAGCTCGGTCGCGACTTCCGACTTGGTCCGGCGCAGAATGAACGGCTTGATGCGCCGAATGAGCTGCAACCGGCGCACCGGATCACTTTTCTTCTCGATCGGCGTTCGAAATTTCTTGGTGAAGCTCTTTCGATCGCCGAGCAGACCCGGCATCAGGAAGGCAAATTCCGACCAAAGCTCGCCCAGATTATTTTCGATTGGCGTTCCCGACAGACACAGGCGATGCCGGGTTTCCAGCTGGCAGACCGCACGGGTTGCCTTGGCCTCGGGGCTCTTGATCGCCTGGGCTTCGTCCAGAATCGCTAGATGCAACTTCAGATCCTTCATCGTGTCGATATCGCGTGCCAACACGGTATAGGTCGTGATCAGTACATGAATGCCGGTGAGATTGCGTAGCGTTTCATGCCGGTCGAGCCCGTGCAGCACAGCGATCTTAAGGTGCGGCGCGAATTTGCCAAGCTCAGCGGTCCAGTTCGGCACCAGGCTGGTCGGCACCACGATCAAGACCGGACGGTCGAGCCTGCCCTCGGCTTCTTCAATCACGATATGTGCGATTGCCTGCGCCGTCTTGCCGAGCCCCATATCGTCGGCAAGGATGCCGGCGAGCCCGTGCAGCCGCAGATGCTGCAGCCAATCGACGCCTTGCTGCTGATAGGGGCGCAGCTCCGCTTTGAAACTGTCCGGGACGGGAGCGGTCGGGATCACAGAGGCTTCGCGGAACCGCGATACATAGGCCTGAATGGTCGATTCGCTCTGCCACCGCGCCGTCAGCAGATCTTCCAGATCGAGAATATCCGGCGCTTCCGAGCCCGGCAGGACCAATGCGCCATCCTCGCGCTGCCGTGCCGCCTCAATGAAATCACCGAGCAGCGCCATCAATCGCTTCACGCGATCCGCCGGGAGATGAAGCAAGCGTCCATCGTCCAAGCTGGTCACCAGATTGCCGTCACTGTCGGGTTCAGTGTTGCTACCACCGGCCAGAATGTGGCCTAGAATCGGCAAGAGCTTCTGCCGGACTCCATCGACCTCAATCCCGAAATCGACCGCGAAATTGCCATCGCCGGCATCGGCAATGCGCATGTCGTACTCGCCAACCTTCTCCACCCGGCGTGGTCCAAAGTCCGCGGCGATTTCGCTGCGCCAACCCAGATCTCTCAATGCAGGAATGCGATTTGCTACGAATTTTTGCCAGCGCTCGCCGGCATCGCGGCCGCGATAGAAAAAGACCCGGCGGCCCTTCACATTCGAACCATCGGCCACCCGCATCTGGGTGAAGCCATCGGCACGCAGCGCGTCTAGTGCCGCCGCTTCGCTCTGCGGGTTGCGTCGCACGAAGACTGAGTCAGAAGCGGCACTGGCACGGACGAATTGCCGCTCATCATCGGCATGGGTGAGGGCGCCGGCATAATCAAAATCCAGCGTTAGGGCATCAATCCGTTGAACACGACCGAAATCGTCTGGGCAATCAAGCTGCCTCAGGCGTAAGACGGGCGTGAGCGCCCGCTCTACAATCACGCGTTCGGTGGCAGCGCCTGTGGTTACGCCGGTGCGACGCAGCTCAGGCCGGGCGCTTTCTACGCGACGCAGCGGCGGCCGAGCCGCCGCCATTTGGCGCATGCGGACGCGGCCAATCGCGCCGGATCCGGCATCGACGTACCATTGGCCGCCCTCGGCCAGAATGATCGCCGATTGCGCCGGCAGGTCGGGCACGGCATTTGGTTGAAAGACCCGTTCCTCGCCCCGGATCAGCTTCTTGCCGGTGGGCGCCCAGGTTGCCTGACCGGTCGCGAGCAGCATGCCGATAACGGCGCCGACGGAGCCGGGCGAAATCCCGACCCGCGATTTTTCGCCACCGCCCAACAAGCGTGCCATCGCCTTGGCCGCATCGCGACTCTCGCCATCGCCAAGCACCTGTCGCGGGGTGGTGGGGAGGATCCGCTTGGTGCGGTGGGTGACGATCACCGTCGACACAAAGCAGGAGAAAGGCGGCACTCCCGCAGAGAGTTGGAAAACCAGGTCGCCATCTTCTGCGGTCGACTCTGTCATCATTGAGTCGAACAGGCTCCGCTGCTGAGCCTTGCGCAATTCGGGGAATTTATCGAGCGCCGCCAGTGCTGCCGCGGCCATGTGGGCGCAGGATGATCGATCGCAGCCGCATTTCGACACAAACGCGACGCGTTTGGCGACCAGGGACAGCGTTAAAGTGACCCTGTGCCGAAGGCCAGCATCTTCCACGCTCGCCGTGATGATATCGCCCTCCAACGCGACATCGACGGCATTCTTCAGGACAATGTTGCGTCCGCGGGTCAGGGTACGCGAATCGAATAGGCGACCGAGATCCTCGGACGAAAGGCGGGCTGGCATCAGCGAGAAATATCTTTAAGCGATTGAACTATGCATCATCTTGTCGGGATCGCCGCCGGGTCAAGCCCTCTCGCATTAGGGGCAGCCCCGCTTGCCGCATGGGAATCAAGCAGCCCGAGATGGTGGCCCTTAGATTCTCGCGGTAAACACGTGGTCTTGAACGCATTGGGCGATCGCTTGCGCAAGCCAAGCCCGGCGGCGGCGTGGACCATGCTAAAATCCTCGGTCATATAGCCCCCGAAATAGGCCGGATCGTCAGAATGACGTGATTACGCGCCGCAACACAGAATTTCATCTCCGGTTTTAGCATGCCTTCGATATGGACGTGCAGCTCGACCTGAGGCAGGCCGTTGATGAATTCCTGCATCGTCATTGAATCATCGTCCCTTTAGCGTGGCCACGTCGAGCGAAACATCCAGCAATTCCTATGCCGGCTAGCCTTTTCCGAACGGCATCCCGAGCATCGACGGCGCGTGTCGGCCTGAACGCCGCAGCGCCAGCATCCCGATAGATACGACATAGGGCGCGGCGAGCAGAATCTGGAAGGGAATTTTGACGCCGACGCACTAGATCCGGAGCTGCAAAGCATCGAGGAAAACAAAGGACAAGGTCACAATCAGCACGCCGTCGGATCCCCAACCGCTGGCGGCAACGGCGATGATCGCGCGCCAGCCGCGACCATTTGCCAGTTCCGGTGCAAAATGGTCGGATGAGCCACCGCCGAGGCCTGCCAGCGCGCCACGCAGCAATCCGTTCTGAATCGTCACGGTGTCGCCGTCGGAATATGGTCCGCGTACCTGTCCCAATGGCCGGAAAGCTCCAGCACGACTTGGCTGCCGACGACGTAGGCCGCGTCCAGCGCTTCGCGATAGCCGGATAGCGCACCATGGGCTTCACCGGCGAGAAAGTGAGCGGCGTCTTCACCTTCGGGCGGCGCGGTGTAATCGCTGGCCGTCCGCAAATCCATCGCCCGCGCGAAATCCACGCGCTTCACCTGGGCGAGGAAGCTCAATGCCTGCAGGTAGCCAGTATCCTCCTCGGCAGATGTGACAGCGACGCCTTTGCCGTGGGTCCAGTAATCGACCCACTTCTCACTCCAGCCGGTCATTTTACGACCAACCCAGAACCGATCGGCGGTCAGCGTATCGCCTAGTAGGACCGTCGGCGGGGTCAGGGCCCTTGGATCGTGCTGGTACCCCGCACGGACCTTTTGCAGGGTCGCATCATCCGCCAAGGTCAACCCAACCGTCTGGTGATAGGCCCAATCAGCAAGGCCTTCATTCAGATGGAATAGCTGGTCGGCCCAGTCGGAATGGCCGGACGGAACCGGCTGTTCATAAGGCGTGGCGCGATCGTAAGGGATGATCCCGGTTACCCAATCTTTCGGGATTTCGCTCGCATCGATTTCGTAACCGAGATCGCCATCGACGGCATAGTGCGCCCATACCGCGGACCCGACCGAGCCTTTCGACGGGTCGATACCACCAATTCCAGCGAGGATCCAATAGGCCTTGCTGAGATCAAAGCGCGGGTCATAGCCCAGCGCAGTGATCGACGCCGCGGCATGCGACTTGCCCTCGCCTGTGACGATACCCAGCACATGCTCGTCCGGATTATAGCGCAGCGCGTGATAACCCTGCGGAAATGGAAGGATCTCCTTAAGCGGCAGGCGCTCGACCCAATTTTGGAATTCCCCGGGCGCATCTCCGGTATCCTCGCCCTGTTCGAAGGTGGTCACGACGACCACGCGGATGGGAATCGGTTCCGCGGCGATTGCAGCTTGCGCGGTCGCAACGGCTGCCAGCAATATCAATATTCGACCAATCAAAACGTCACCCTCGCCCCTTCTTGGCCCCAACGCTATCTGAGCAACTTGAGCAACGCGCGTGCCATGAACGGTCAAGGGGTTTAGACTTGACCCGCAGTGAAATGCGGCTATCACCGGATAGGGCATGGAGCGCGCCTTTCCATGTTACACGCGTCAGTTTACGGAGCCGGCATGAGTGATGCCTTTTTCGACACGCTGCAACCGGCGCCGGTCGTCGCTTCATTTACCGAACCGGCGGCAGCATTGGCGCGGGTCGCGGCGCTGTATGATGCCCAACGCGACTTTCTGGTGCGCCGGTTCCGGGCGTTTGCCGAGGGCGAGAGTCTGTCTCAGCATGTGCGGGCGTTTTATCCCTACGTCGAAATCGCGACCAAGAGTGCTGCGCGTTTAGACAATCGTGTTGCCTATGGGTTTCTCGCGACGCCTGGAACCTATCGCACCAGCCTGACGCGGCCGGACCTCTTTGCGGACTATTATCTAGAGCAGTTTGAGCTCCTGCTCCGCCATCATGGCGGCACGCTGAGCGTCGGGCTGTCGCATCGGCCGATCCCGATCCATTTTGCGTTGGGACCGGATTCGCATATCGAGGGGGCCCTCGATCAGGCGCGGCTCGCGACGGTTGGCGAGAATTTCGACCTACCGGATCTGGCCGGTCTTGATGATTCGATCCCGAACGGCGCCTACCTGGTGCCGGCCGCGGAGCGCCAGCCGCTGGCATTTTTCACGGCATCGCGGGTTGACCTGTCATTGCAGCGTCTCAGACATTATACGGCGACCAGCCCGGAGCATTTTCAAAGCTTCGTGCTATTCACCAACTACCAATTCTATGTCGATGAATTCGTCCGAATGGGCCACGATCTGATGCGCCGGGACGATGCCGACGGCGACTATATCGCCTTTGTCGAGCCGGGCGATGTTGAAATGCTGAAGGGCGGCGCTGAGCCGACCGGCACGCGCCCACCGCGTCTGCCTCAAATGCCGGCCTATCATCTGAAACGCGCTGATGGCAGCGGCACGACCCTCGTTAATATTGGTGTCGGCCCGTCGAACGCGAAGACCATCACCGATCATCTGGCCGTGCTACGCCCGCATGCGTGGCTCATGCTGGGGCATTGCGCGGGGCTGCGCGACACTCAAAAGCTCGGCGATTATGTCCTCGCCCATGCCTATGCCCGCGATGATCACGTGCTCGACGATGTGCTGCCGACCTGGGTGCCGCTGCCGGCCTTGGCCGAGGTGCAGCAGGCGCTGGAGCAGGCAGTGGCGCATGTCACCGGGCTCGAAGGGTATGCGCTGAAGGCCGTGATGCGGACCGGGACGGTCGCCACGGTCGATGACAGGAACTGGGAATTGAAGGAGCAGCATGAGCTGATCCGCCGATTCAACCTGTCGCGGGCGATCGCGCTCGACATGGAATCGGCGACGATTGCCGCTAATGGCTATCGGTTCCGTGTGCCCTACGGCACGTTGCTGTGTGTCTCGGACAAGCCGATGCATGGGCATCTGAAGCTCCCTGGCATGGCCGATCAATTCTATCGCGAACGGGTCGATCAGCATCTGGCGATCGGGCTCCATGCGCTGGAGATCTTGCGCAGGAGCGGGCTTGACCAGCTGCATAGCCGCAAGCTGCGCAGCTTTGCCGAGACGGCCTTCCGGTGAGGGTTATGCGCGCCGATCTGGAACGGCGCATCGATCAGGCGCGCGGCACAAGCGATGCAGATCTGGTGATCAAGAACGTCCGGCTGCTGAATATCGTCGATGGCGATCTAGTGCGCACCGATATCGCGATTTGCGGTGACCGCATCGTCGGCACTTACGATAATCACTATCGCGGGATGGTCGAGATCGATGGGCGTGATCTGATCGCGGTGCCGGGCTTCATCGACACCCATGTCCATCCGGAATCGACTCTGGTGCTGCCCGGAGAATTCGACCGGCTTCTGCTGACGCGCGGCACCACGACGGCAATTGCCGACCCGCATGAGATCGCCAGTGTGCTGGGCAGCGCCGGGATCGGCTATTTCCTGGCGGCCGCGAGCGGGGTGGCGATGGATCTTCGGATCAACCTCGCCTCCTGCGTGCCGGCGAGCCCGCTTGAGACCTCGGGGGCGCAGCTGGAAGCCGCCGATCTTGTCGCCCTGCGCAATCATCCCAAGGTGCTGGGTCTCGCCGAATTCATGAATTTCCCCGGCGTGCTTGCCAAGGTGCCCGCGGTGCTCGACAAGCTGATCGCATTTCAGGACGACCATATCGACGGGCACGCGCCGCTGGTCAGCGAACGGGATCTCAATGCCTATCTCTCGTGCGGCATCCGGAATTGCCATGAATCGACCGGGCTGGCCGAGGCGCGCGAGAAGCTGCGCAAGGGCATGCAGGTGCTGATCCGCGATGGCAGCGTGACCAAGGATGTCCATGCGCTCGCCGGTCTGATCGACATCAGGACCTCGCCGTTCCTGGGCTTTTGCACCGATGACCGGACGCCGCTGCATATCGCCGAAGACGGCCATATCGATCATCTGATCCGCACCGCAATTTCGCTGGGTGCGGACCCACTATCGGTCTATCGCGCGGCGACCTGGTCGGCGGCGAACGGTTTTGGCCTCCGGGATCGCGGCCTGATTGCCCCTGGGAGGCGCGCTGATATTGTGTTGCTGAACGATTTCAACAGCTGTTCGGTGGCCCAGGTAATCGCAGCCGGCCGGCCCGTGCAGCCGGAGATCTTCGAGGATCGCGCGCTGCCGCCCCCGGTTGGCTACGACTCAGTGAAGCGCGCATCGGTGACGGCGGATCTGTTCGCCGTACCGTGCGCCGGCCCGACCGGCCCGGTGATTGGGCTTCGCCATAATCAGATCGTGACGGATGCGCTCTGCCTGACGCTGCCCTATCGCAACAGCGCCCGGCATGCCGATTCGGCGCAGGATGTCGCCAAGGTCGCGGTGCTGGAGCGCCATGGCCGGAACGGCAATGTCGGGCGCGGCTTTGTGCGCGGCTTCGGTCTCCGCACCGGTGCCATCGCGTCCAGCATCGGCCATGACGCGCATAATATCATCGTGGTTGGGATGGATGATCAGGACATGGCGGTCGCGGTCAATCGCCTGATCCAGCTGCAAGGCGGCTTTGTTGCCGCCAGCGGCGGTGCCGTGCGCGGCGAACTGGCACTACCGGTCGCCGGCCTGATGAGCGACCGGCCAGCCGGAGAGGTCGAAACCGAACTTCGTGCATTGCGGGCGGTGGTGCGCGATCTCGGCTGTTTCCTGTCCGAGCCGTTCGTGCAGATGGCCTTCCTGCCGCTCTCGGTGATCCCGCATTTGAAGATCACCGATCGGGGGTTGGTCGATGTCGATCGGTTTGAGGTGATTGGGCTGGATGGGTGAGGGTTAGGGGATGATTCGGAAAACGACACCCTTCCCGCTATATCCTCCGGCGCTGGCGGCGCCGTAGAGTGCGCCGTCATGGCCGAGGGTCAGGCTCGTGTTCGGCAAGCTGCCATCGTTTCCGCCGGTGAAATCATAGAGATTCGTTGCGGTCCATTTCCCTGATTCGGACTGGTGCAGATTGAAGATCGAACCGAAGCCTTTTGGTCCACCGATAGCCGCCCCATAGAAATTGCCGTTAGTCATAACCAGCCCGGCTTGGGGCGCTCTTTCATTCGGGAAATCATAGAGCTTGGTTGCGGTCCATACCGTCTGTCCCACTGATGGCGGAGTGAGTTGAACCAAGGCGGACGAAGTCGGGACGTAGAGCGTCCCGTCGGTGCCTGCAATCACGCCGCCGACCGGCTTTCCAGTCGCGGATGTAAAGCGATGGACCAAGGTCTCATGCCAAGTGGTCTCCCCGGCTGCGGGTGGCGATAATTCGAACACACTGCCATTGATGCTGCTGGACCCAATCGTCGTTCCAAAAAGATTGCCGTTCGCGTCGAGCAGAAGCGGATTACATGGTCCAACATTGCTCGCGTCGAACTCATATAGAGTGGTTTGGATCCATGCCGTCTGACCTGCCTGCGGTGGCGTAAGCTCATAAACCCGACCATATCGTCGTTCGCCACCCTTGAACGTCGTACCGTAGAGCGCTCCAGACGGGTCCATGACCAGACCTGACGGTGGAAAAGCGGCGGAACTCGGGCCGAAATCTTCCGTGCTAAAATCACTGATGACCGCCTCAGTCCAGACGGTTTCGTTGGTGCTCGGCGGGGTTAATTTGAAAACGACGCCATTATCGGATGGGCCGCCCGCGATGGTCGTGCCATAAAGCGCTCCCGTGGCATCGGAGATCACCGGGCCATTCGGAACTCGGCCATTAGGATAGGACGAGTTACTCGAAATCCCAAAACTATAGAGAACATTCTCGGTCCATGTAACCTCGCCGTCTGCAGGCGGAACCAATTGGACAACAGTGCCGCCATCATAAGTGCCGCCGCTTTGAGTCGTTTCATAGAGGGCGCCGCTAGAACTGGCCAGGACCGAAGACGCTGTCGGGAAGCCATCATTGCCCGTGAACGTATACAGGGTTTGGTTGTTCCAGAGGCTAGTCCCAGAGCTGTTTGGCGATAATTTGAATAATGATGCCGGGGTGTAAGCCAACCCGCCGCCTGCGCTTATTCCGTATATGGCACCACCTGGACCAACAGTAATAAATGCCGTCGTATTTTGGCCAAAATCCGACAGTCTTGATACTGTCCATTTTGTCTTACCATTCGCCGGAGGCGATATAGAAAAAATTGAACTCGTGTTCGTAGGGGTAACATTAGCGTATAGCGCGCCGTTTGGGGCACTTACTAAACTCACATCATTGCCAGGAAATGTGTAAACCAGTTTTCTTGTCCAAGTCTTTCCGCTACTGGGCGGAGTAAGCTGGAAAATCTGCGTTACCAGCGTGGGTGAATTTGGAGAGGAAGGCGGCGCATAATAGAGCGTCCCCTGCGGCCCAAGCGCGAGACTATAGTTTCCATAGACCGGTTCATAATCGGCCGGATAAATACTCGTTGGACCGGTCGGTGTCAGATGAACCAGAGACATCCCTGAACCTAAAGATTCCTCATCAACCGCGTAGGCGCCACCACTCCCATCCGGGATTGCAAAAGCCACATAATCTCCGTCGCCGGGTTTATCGTAGAGACCCCTGAGACTATGGAATGTCCAGGTTGTTTTTACGCCTTTTGGTGGCGTCAGGGTGAAGAGTCGCTGGCGAGCGTGATTGGGGTGTTCGGCATTGCCGACATAGACGGTCCCATAAATAATCCCATTGGAATCCTGTCCTACAATAGTCGGCGTGACTCCCTTACCAAAGTCAAGCAAAGTCTCTTGGGTCCACTCGGTTTTTCCCACAGCCGGCGGGGTTAGTTCGAAAACCGTCCCTTCAGCCGTGGGCGAATCAACGGAAGCAGTAAGGTAGGTCGATCCAACGACCGTTCCGTTCGGTGTAACCTGCAGACCACCAGACACGGTGTACGGACCCAAAGATTCAAAATTGTAAATCGGCGTGAACGTCTCGGTGGGGTTTTCCGAGGTGGGCTGAGTTAGTTTATAGACCATGCCTTGGCCATATAAGCCGCCATAGGCTAATCCGTAGAAATTGCCCTCGGCATCCTCGGCTAGGTTCGAGCTTGGAGAAGAGCCGTCTGGTACGCATCCGAAACAATGGATGACACTCTCCCGTGACGCGGCGGTGGCTGTTGTCAACGGCGCAGACGCGCCCTTTGCCCCCGCTCCATCTGCCGGGATCAATATCCCAACGGCCAGCGCGATGCCAACCACGCGATGTAAAAAGCGATGATTTGATGTCTCAAAAAATGGCTTCCGCATGTTAATCCCCTGCACATTTATGAAACCAGAATAGTGTATCAGCGTTAAGGTTTTCTACGAAAAAGGCCGCGACATTTATGCACAAGACCGATAGTGCGCGCGTGATTTGCAGATAAGTGAGGTTTCCATCTCGCTAAAACGCGGCACCGATAATATCTAGCGGGTGGCGCCTCATCTCAACTCCCCCGATACGTTGAATACCCATACCTCGCCAGAATCAACGGCACATGATAGTGCGCATCGGGATCGTGGATCGTGAACCGGATAGGGATCGTATCGTAGAAGATCTCGACCTCCGGCATGCCCAGTACCCGCTGATAGACACCAACCGCATAGCGCATCTCGTACTGCCCAGGGCGCAGCGTATTCCCTTGCAGTAACGGCCCGTCTGCGTATCGCCGGTCCTGGTTGGTTGCACCGCCGATCGCCGGTTCCGGCTCGTCGAGGCGATAGAGCGTGAATTCCAGTCCGATCGCCGGTCGCCCGAGATTGGTGTCGAGCACGTGAATGGTCAGCGGGCCGGCCGGGGCGAGCAGCGTTTCCAGGCGGAATCGAGCGATCTTGTAGACTTCGTCAAGGGCGGTTTCGAACTCCACATCAGGTGGGTTTTGCAAGCGCCGGTGCAGGGCCGCCAATATCGCCGTTCGGTCGCGCTGGCCCTTGACCGCGATGATGAACGGGAAGCCGTTCTCTGCCAAATAGCGTGCATTGCCGGTTTCAAACGCGCGCTGCTCCGCATCGTCCAACCGATCGAGCCCGGCGATTGCCTGCTCTTGGGTGGAGGATGCAGTGAGACTCCTCGCCCGCGCCGCGGCGCCGGCCAGTTCCGGGTGCGCTTTCAACAGTGCGGTTTGCTGTTCCCGCGAGGCGGTCCGCACGGCTTGGACCATGGCTGCATGGAGCGCGGTACGATTGGCGAAGGGCCGCTGAGTCGCCACAGAATCGGCAACCCACTGAGATTTCTCGAAAATGCCGGCGAATGCTGAGGCGAATTCAGCCAGCGGGAACTGATTTATATGCTGTATTTCAAGCTGCGGCTCGGTCATGTCAACGACTACGCAGTTTTGTGGCCAGAGTCGAGCGTTGCAGCCGTTTGCCAACGGCGCAAGCCCAAAATCGCCAGTACCACGAAGGCGGCATAGAGGCCGGCGGTCTCGTTGAGGTCCTTGAAGATAAAGAGGCCGGTGTAGATCACATCCACCACAATCCAGAGGATCCAGTTGGCGATGAACCGGCGTGCTGTCCAATATTGGCCAACAAGACTGTAGCTGGTCAACGTTGCATCGACCCATGGCACGGCGGCATCGGTGTAGTAGGACATCATTCCACCCAGCATCACGGTGCCCAGCGCCCCGGCAATCAGTCCGATCACTAGATCCTGCGTCGAGAACGGCGCGATCCGGACTTCGCCTACCGAGCCTTGTCCAAGCCGCCACAAGGCCCAGCCATAGAGCTGGAACACGCCGAAAAACCCTTGAAGCAGCGTGTCGGAATAGAGCTTCGCGTCGAAGAACACCTTGCCATAGAGCACGACTGATAAGAGCCCCACCGGCCAGCATAGCATATGCCGGGTCGTGGTCAGCCAGACGGCCAGGAAACTCACTATCACGGCCAGGGTTTCAAGAAGGGTCATCCTTCTGGGTCTTCGAGCAGGACCAAGGGCAAGTCAGGACGCGCCGACCATTCTTGGAGCGAGCCGTCATAGATCGCGACATCGCTGCGGCCGATCAGGGTCAGCGCCAACGCGTCGAGCGCCGCGGAAATCCCCCCACCGCAATAGAGCAGCACGGGGCCTGTAGCCGGACCGATCGCCCGCTCGACAATTTCGGCCAGTGCGGCAGGCGCCTTAAATCGTCCCCTCTCATCGAGCAGATCGCGCGCTGGCAGATTGAGGCTCCCGGGAATATGGCCGCGCCGTGCATAGCGCGTCGGGGCCGTTCCGGCGAAGCCCGTTCGAGGCAGGGCACAGACGAGCGTGCCCGGTGTTTCCCCACGGCTCACCGCAGCAACTTGATTGAGTGTGGCCCAGGCTTTGGAAGGATGCTTGACCGTGACTCGGCCCGGTTGTGGCGGAACAGCGGCACCTCGGGCAATCGGCAGTTCGGCCTCCCGCCAAGCCCGGAAACCGCCATTCAGCACCTGTGCGCCGATCCCAATCTCGCGCATCATCCACCATAGTCGCGCCGCCCAGAATCCATCGGTCGAGTCGTAGACCACTGTTCGGACTTTATCATCGACGCCGAGCTGTTCCAGCCTGCGGGCGAGAATTTCAGGCGGCGGATGGGTGAAGCTGGAAACTCGATCCTCGACCGACAACGCCTCGACGAGATCGGCGTGGCGGGACCCTGGGATATGGGCCTCGCGCCAGGCCTCATAGCCGCTCCCAACGCGGTAATCGCCGTCAAAGCGGGGGGACGGAAGCTCGACTGTGGCGTCGAGAATGATTGTTGAGTCAAGGCGCTCGGCCAAATCCGACACGTCGATCAGCATGGCGCATCCTTGGCGAAGCGAAACCCGCACTGTTGGTCATCACCGGTTCGATGGGCTTCAAGATAGGCCAACACGTCGTGTCCGGCAGTCCCGTTGAACCACGCCGCATGGCCGAGAAGGTATGTATCGTAGGCCAGCGCCGCCTGACCGGGCGAGTCGAGCACCCCATCGAAATACCCGACTTCGGACAAGGCGAATTCGACATGGACGATTGGGAGCAGCGCGATCAACGCAGCACACTCTGTACTGGTCAGTTTTATAACAGATTCATACCCCTCGATGAGGCCCCGCATCTGGTCAAAATGCACGATATCGCTCGACCCATCGGGCAGGTGCAGCCATTCGATGGTGTTGCGCTCGATCGCAGTTGCCAGATCGTGGATCGCGTTGGTTCTGTCGGCGAGGCCGAAATCCAGCACGGCGGCTATATCGGTTTCTGTCCAAAGCAGGTTGGAGGCATGCCAGTCATTATGGGTCCAGAGCGGCCGCAAACCCGATAAATGGGGGGCGAGTTCAGCGTGGAATGGCAGAATCAGCCGGGTGAAATCGCGCTGCCAGCGCCGATCTGCCATAAAACGCTGCGCGTCGGGATGGCCGGCGAGGTAACGCTCGGTCGCGGCGATCGGGTCGCGGTCAGCAAGGATAGTGAAGCTCGTCACCAGAGTGCGCGCCCGCCGTTCTGGCGCCCTGTAATCGGCCGCGGCGACATGCAGCCATGCCAGCATTTTCCCTGCCGCGAACGCGTGGGCGATGCTCTGGAACGGCGACCATGACAGCGCGTCACGATAGAGATCGAGCCCGGACGCCTTGTGCTGAACCTCGTAGGTCCAGTCGCCTTCAGTGATCGCGGTGGCACCGCCGGCGCTTGGCATGATCTCGGGCACTGGCACGCTATATCGTTGAAGATGCTCGATAAATCGATGTTCCTCAGTCAGACCGGCCACGTCCCGGATCTGCCGATGATGGCGCTTCACGATAATGTCGCCCCTGTCGGTTTCGACGCGGGCGGCAGCCGAGAAGGGCCGTGGGCTGTGCCAGGCGATCCCCTTCACTCGACCGATTGCCGGATAGCGCAGGAGCAGATTTTGGATCTCGGCCTCGGTCAAAGCGGGCCAGTCGGGCTCGACTGGGTCGAGCCCCATACCATGGACGCGATGTGGCGAGGGCATCAGACCGTCCCGTCGAGATAGTCGTTGCTCGTGGCCCGCTGCCAGATCGATGAATGCTCGATTATGCCATGGCTAGCCAACCAGCTGGCATAAGGTGCCAAAAGCTCTTCCCGCTGCTGTCCCCAAACGCCGTTATCGAGCCAGGTTTCAGCGATCAACGGCAATGAACGGCTTAGTACAGATTTGGGAAAATACGGAATGACCTGTTCAAACAAGGGCAAAGCGCGGCTCGGCTCGGCCGCAACATGTTGATATCCCAAAGCTGTTGCCCGCAGAAAGCGGCGGGTCAGGTCCGGATCACTTTCGGCAAGCGCCGGGCGCGTGGCTAGGAGATAGCTGTGATAGGGCGGTGCGCCGATGCGATCGACCGGCCAGATGATCCGGTCTTCGTCGGGAATCCGGCTCGGCAGCAGCAGATCCCAGGCCCAATAGCTGCCGAAACTGGCATCGGCCTCTCCGTCGGCCAGGGCTTCGGGGCTGAGTTCGCGGACGCCGCTATCGACGATGATCAGGCCGTCGGGATCGCCGCCATCGAGGGCGACCAGATGCCGGACCATGGCGAGGCCGCGCGGTGTTGGGTTGAGTGCCAGGCGCTTTCCGACCAGATCACGCGGCCGATTTATCCCTTTCCCCACAAGGGTTTGGATGGTTTCGAGGCCGCGGTGATTGATTGCGGCGACGCCCAGCGCGGGTTCGCCCTGATCGCAGCGGACGAACAGGCGATTGCTAGGGCAGACCCCGAAATCTACCTCGCTGCTGACGAGGTGGGCCAGCGTGTCGCCGCGCCACGGATCGGGGACGATCAGCTCGACATCGATCCCTGCCGCCGCATACCAACCCTCTGATCTTGCCAGATAAAATCCGGCCGCGTTGGTCCAGGGGTGGAAATATTCGAGCATCACGCGGAGGTGGCGCATCGCGTTCAGAACCCCGCCGAGAGCGTCAGCAGCGCGGCAAAACCGGGGCCGATATAATAGCTGGGGGCGGCACCGGCGATCACCGTGCCGCGCGTGCCGGTCTGGTTTTGTGCGTTCGATGTCGGGTTGGCGATGCCTGACAGGAAGTGAGCGTCGGTCAAATTGATCAGATTCAGTCGCACTTCGGCAGCTTTGGTGTGGCCTATGGTAGGCAAATGGTAGCCAAAGGCAGCGTCAAGCTGCGCAAAAGCCGGTATTTGTTCGTCATCCATGAAGCTCGAAAATTGCCGCCCGGTATATTTCAACTGAAAATTGCCAAACACTCCGCCATTATCGTAGCTGAGCCCAATCGCCGCTTGAACCTCCGGACTGCGCACTGCGATCTTGCCGGCGGTCGGCAGATAGTCGGTCGGCTGCGATGCGAGGCCAGTATCGACGCGCAGATCATTATCTGTGCTCGCGTGGAGATATTCCGCCGAGACATAGGGGCTGAATCCGTCGATCGGCGGGGTGCCGATTTCGGCATCGATCCCGCGCGAGGTCTCCGCTCCGCCATTCACCGTGTCGGACACGAGCGCGCCATTCTGATTGACGATGGTCGCGATCTGCCGATTGGAGAAATTATAGTTGAACACACTGACATTCGCGGTCCACCGCGTGTCGTGAAAGCGATAGCCGATCTCCTCAGCGATCGAATACTCGTCTTTCAAATATGGATTGCCGACACCATAAATGCTGCCGCCGTAATAGCTGTTATAGAGCGCGTATTCGTTGGGCGATTGGAAGTTGGTGGTGACATCGGCATAGAGCTGACTGGTCTCGTCGAGCTTGTACTGCACGGAGGCGCGCGGCAGCGGCTGGAAGTCGTTCACCGACACATCGCGCTGCGGCCCGGGCAGCCCGTTCGTGCCATCGCGGCTGACATAGACCCCTTTGAACCCAAACTCGACCCCGAGCCGGTCGTCCAACAGCGAGACATGATCCCCGACAAACGCGGCTTCGACTTGCGTCACCGTGTGATCATCGGTCGCCAGCAGCGTCTCGCCATTGGGCAGCTTGATCGTGCTCGACGGATAGGCCCAGATCGTCGAGGGCTCACCATTGGCGCCGACCGGGGTGAAAGGCTGCTGATCCTTATCGTCGGCGTAATCATACCAAAACCCGGCGGTCAGGGTCTGCGCGCCCAGCGTGTAATGCAGCGACGTCACGACACCCGAGCGGAACTGCTCGCCGGTATAATCCGACATCACCGTCGCCGTACCATTGACCGCGCCGGGGATATTGATCGCGCCTGGGATTGGCTGGGTCCCTTGAAAATTGCCGGTCGTGGTGAGCGTCGTTCCGCCCGGCGAATTGCCATAGCCGGTCTGGGCATAGGCGGTCGTGTCGAGCGTCAGATCATCGGCGAGATGCAGCAAAGTCGGCGCGCTGACATACAGATTGCGAAAACTATTCTGGTATAGTTTCCAGTAATAGGGGTCTTGGCCGGCATAACTGCCATCGTAATTATAGGAGCGATGCAGTGCCGCCCAATCCGCCAGCGCCGGCTCAGGATAGCCCGAGGTAATCGCGTCATTATAGGAGAGCGCCAGCGCTACGCGATTGCCTTCGCCCCATTCCTTCACCGCTTTGGCATCGACATGCTGCTTGGTGTCCCGGCCAAAGCCGCGATCATTATCGGCACCGATCTGCGAGTAGGAGACGAAGGCGCGAACCCCGGAATCGCCGAGCAGCCCGGTATCGAGCCGCAGGAACCCGCGGGTCGCATGGTACGACCCATAGGAAAAATCGACGAACCCGCCCGGCGTTTCGCTCGGGTCCTTCAGCGTGATCGTGACCAGCCCACCCGTGGCATTGATCACCGGCGACTCGAGATCGACTGTGCCCTGGGCCAAACTGATCTGACGGATATTCTCGGCATCGACGAATTGCGATGGATAGGCGTCATAGCTGCCGATATCATTCTGCGGCGCGCCCTCCATGATATAGCCGATTTCCGACTGGCTGAGCCCGCGCAGTGTCAGGCTGTTCTGGCTCGACAGGCCGTAAGCATCCGACATGGAGACATTGGCGCCCGGCAGCAAACTCACCAGCTGAAACGCATTCTCGGTCGGCGCCTGTGCCGCGACAAAATCCGCGCTGACGCTGCTGGCCGTTTTCGGCGCGGTTTCGATGGTAATGAGCCCGGCCCCCGCCGGTTCCGGCGTCGCGGTGACGGTGACCGTCTCAAGTCCGGCGGTTTGCGCCGCGGCGGCCGAGATGCTGGCGGCGATGGCCAGCACGAGGCTGAAGTCTTTGAAGCGGTATGCTTTTATGCTGAGTCGCAAGATGATGCTTTCCGAAAAAAACCTCCCGCTCCTTATATGGGGAGGCAAGACCGTCTAACATATCGTCTAATTATCTGTCATCGCAGATTCCACCGCAAGCAATTCTGCGCATCCTCCCACCTCTTGACCCCGCTGATCATAAGCTTGTCAGCGTGCGGTGTGCCGTGGGTCTAACAGACGGGGCGTGGAGCGTGCAATTGTCGCGGCCATATGGTAAGGAACAGATCATGAATACGCACTCATCAGAAAAGGCGGCAACCAACGCGGTGTCCATGAAACCAATCCGATTCCGGTTCTCGCCCGTTAAGGCCCGCGCCGCGCTCCATTGGATGCTCCAGCAGCAGCCGCGCGTGGACCTCCATACCCTGATGAAAGGATGCTATTTCGCCGATCGGCAGCATCTGAATGCGTATTTCCGTCCGATTTTCGGCGCGACCTACCGCGCCATGAAGTTCGGGCCGGTCCCGCTGGAAATATATGAAATGGCCAAGGGCGATCCTCTCTGGCTCGCCGAGCTTGGCGTCGATGAGTATCCGTGGAAGCTCGAAGGCTACAGGCTTCGGCTCCACACGAATGAGGATCCGGATCTATCGGTGCTCGCGGAAACGGATCTCGAAGAGATCAAGGCTGGCTTTACCCTCTCAAGTCATATGAGTTTCGACGCCAGAACCGCCGCGACGCATGGGAAAGATTGGCAACTCGCCAATCTTGGCTTCATGAAATACGAAGACATGATCGATGAGTCCCCGGAAAAGGCGGAGCAAGTCGCGTATCTTCGTGAAGCGGCACAGTTTATCAGAATTTAGCCGTGGCGCTTTTATCTGCGTTGGACGTTATTTGGATTTATGATGAGTGCATACGGCCGCCGGGGCCGAAAATGGTGGTTTGTATAGAGCCTCAGCATCCATCAGTTTGAAGGCGATCTTGGGTTGACCGGCTGAATCGGTATGTGATTCAAGGATTCCGCGTTTTTTTTGGCGTGGGATTTTGCTGTGGCTGTTTTGAACGGTGTCGCC
>Ga0116226_10000713_pt1 | contig 28365 bp, 22 predicted proteins | sample S1TSphfallax_FD_89692 | JGI IMG/M metagenome (GOLD analysis project Ga0116226, IMG submission 89692) | Host-associated microbial communities from peat moss isolated from Minnesota, USA - S1T2_Fa - Sphagnum fallax MG | ecosystem: Host-associated > Plants > Peat moss > Unclassified | place: USA...
AAGCGGCGCATGCCCCCGAGCCACAGGCCAACGTCAACCCGACACCACGCTCCCAGACGCGCAACCGGAGACGCGACGGACCGAGCAGGCTGGCAACACCGATATTCGCCCGCTCCGGAAACAAGGCATGACTCTCCAATGCCGGCCCCAATCGACCGAGATCGATCGCATCGGCGTCCTCGACAAAAAACGTCGCGTGCGGATTGCCCATCGAACAGCAGACGGCATCATCCAGCACCGCGACTCCGGTCGGGACATTGAGCGTGTCCATCTCTGAGGCAAGAGGAACATCTTGCCACCCCAAGCGCGCCGGCCCCATATCGATCGAGACAAGCCCATCCAGCGTCGCCGAGGCGTTAAGACTCCCGGCCCGGGTTTCGATCGTGACCTCGTTTCGACCGAGTTCCTGCATGACCAGGGCAGCGACGCAACGCGCGCCATTGCCGCATGCCGAAGATTCACTGCCATCCGCATTGAAAAAGAGCGCCAGCGCGTCCGCGCCGGCCCGCCATGGCGGCTGAAGCAAGATAATCTGATCGCAGCCAATGCCAGAGCGCCGATCCGCGATTGCCCTTGCCTCGGCAGCGCCAATCGTCAGTTCGCCGACACGACCATCCAGCACGACAAAATCATTGCCGATGCCATGCATTTTGCGAAACGGGAGCGGCATCATCCGTTAAATATAGGGGTGTCCCGACCCAAATGTCTATTGCGCCCGGGTTATGGCAACCCGCCGCGAGCAGGGTCAATCGGTGCACCGGTTTGATGGAGCGCCTTCCACTCCTCATACGGCATGCCATAAACAATTTCGCGCGCCGCTGGATCGCTGAGCGCAAAGCCGCGCTCCGCAGCTTCTTCACGGTACCAGCGCGACAGACAATTGCGGCAGAAGCCGGCGAGATTCATCAGGTCGATGTTCTGCACAGCGGGGCGATCGCGTAGATGCTGCACTAATCGGCGGAACGCTGCCGCTTCAAGTTCAATGCGAGATTGATCGTCCATCTGCGGTATCCTATCCACCCATACAAGCGGTCAGTTCCTCGGTCGGGCGGACCCAGGTTTCGCTTCGGCCGAGCAGCGGGATCCCGATATAGCCACGAACGTCCAGCGTACCATCCGGCTTCAGGATCATACGCGCATGATAGGTATTGCCGCTTTCGGGGTCATAGATCTGGCCGTCATCCCATAAGGATGGATCCGGCTCATGGACAAAACCCCAGAGCAATTGCAGGCCACAAAGGGGTCGGCTGCGCAGCGCGGGATCGCCATTCTTGTAGTCGGATTTCGGTTTACCGGTCGCAGGGTCGTTCGGGATTTTTAACCACTGGATCGACCCGCACAATTTATCGCCGCAAGGCGCGATCATGATGGCTGCGCGATGCGAACCATCGATCCACCACCCGGCAATATCCGGCGCTGCCGCGCTGGCCCAGTTCGCTGCCATCACCCCAGCAGCGGCGATCAAACCATAGGCGATTTCTCTCAGACCGTTCCTTTTGCTCATAAAAACTTCGTCCTCCGACGCCCCATAGAATTCAGAGATATCCACCTCAAGGCGTTGGCATAAGAACCGACAGCAGCAAAAAAGCCAACAAAATGGTTATGGCTAACGCGCGTCGAACGGCCTCCGCGGGAAATTTGCCGGGTTTTGGCAAATCGACCCTATCGACGAAGCCGCGGAGTTGGTAGATCGTAAGTAAAATTGCGTGATCGACCAGAATGGAGGAATTGGAGGGTCGATGCGTGCAGCGAAAAGTGGCCTGCATTCGATCTCGAACAACGCCACCTCCTGCTTGATACGGTGTCGTCCTGCCTTTCCCCTGCTCGACAATCAGCAATCGGATTGGGTTTCACAAAAAAATACGGGAGCTTTTTGAACCATGCACCTTTCGACAAACCCTCCTGTTCCACCGGTTTATCCGCCCCACGTCGATTGGCATGCGCCGCTGGAGATCATGCCCGTATGGGAAATGTTCGACCGGAGCGCCGTCCGCTATGCGGACAGGCCGTGCATTGATTTTCTTGATCGCCGATATTCCTATGCCGAGATCGGCAATTTAGTAGACCGGGCCGCAGCCGGCCTGCAGGCCATCGGCCTGAAGAAGGGCGACCGGGTCGGGCTGTTCCTGCCGAACTGCCCCTACACCGTGATATTCCTTTTCGCGGTCCTCAAGGCGGGTGGCATCGCGGTCAATTTCAATCCGCTCTATGCAGATCTCGAAATTAAGCATCAAATCGAGGATTCCAGCGCGCGCTTCATGGTGACGCTTGATCTGGTCGCGCTCTATCCGAAGCTGGCCAGCATGTTAGGCCGTACGAATCTTGAGCGCATCATTGTCTGCCCGATGGCAGATTGTTTGCCGTTCCTGAAGCGGATGCTCTTTCCACTGCTACGCCGTAAGGAAATGGCGGCAATCCCAGCGGACAAGCACCATGTCCTCTTCAACGATTTGATTTCGCACGGCAAAGAGCCTGCGCGCGTGTCATGTGACCCGGTAAATGACGTGGCGCTGCTGCAATATACCGGCGGCACGACCGGGACACCGAAAGCGGCGATGCTGACGCATCGCAATATTGTCGCGAATGCTCAGCAATGTTTGCACTGGCTGCCGCCAGCTCGGTTGGGTCAAGAGCGTGTGATGGCAATCTTGCCATTTTTCCATGTATTTGCACTGACTGCCGCCGAAACGCTCGCAGTCTTAGGCGGCTTCGAGATTGTCTTGCTGCCGCGGTTCGACCTCAAACAGCTGCTAGAAACCGTTCAGAAAAAGAAACCGTCGATCTTCCCCGGCGTGCCGACGATGTATACCGCAATTAATAATTTCAAGGATATCGGCAAGTACGACCTGTCCTCCGTAAAATACTGTATTTCCGGGGGCGCCGCATTGCCGGTTGAGGTAAAAGCCAAATTCGAGCGCTTGACCGGCTGCACCCTGGTCGAGGGCTATGGCCTGAGCGAAACATCACCGGTCGCCACGACAAATCCATATTGCGGTCCCAATAAGCCGGGATCGATCGGACTACCCATTCCCGGCACGACGATCGAAATTCTGTCGCTCGACGAGGAACGGCGCGTGCTGCCGCAAGGCGAGCAAGGCGAGATTGCGATTCGGGGCCCGCAAGTCATGCGGGGCTATTGGAACCGGCCGGACGAGACCGCCATGGTGCTTGAAAATGGTCGGCTGAGAACCGGCGATGTCGGCTATATCGACCCGGATGGCTATGTGTTCCTTGTCGACCGGATCAAAGACATCATCATTGCTGGCGGCTACAATATCTACCCACGGAATGTCGAAGAGGCGATCTATCAGCATCCCGACGTGGCGGAATGCGTCGTCTGCGGCATCCCGGACCCGTATCGCGGGGAAACCGTTAAGGCGTTCATCGTCAAACGCGATGGCTCCGCACTGACTGCGGGGGATCTGACACGTTTCCTCGCCGATAAACTTTCTCCGATCGAATCGCCCAAGGCTTACGAATTTCGGGATACGCTTCCGAAAACGCAGGTTGGTAAGCATTCCCGGAAGGCATTGCGCGACGAAATCGTCAACGCTTCCAGCGCCGCCTGAGGGGCGTCTTGACAGCAAACGTCGCATACATTACGTAAGCGTAAGGTGAGTGACGATAGCGTAAGGTCAACGGCCAGTGATTCAGGTTGTGGAGACAGATCAAGCGGACGACGTGATGCAGTCGATCGGCGATCTCGCCGCCGAACTTGAAATTTCGCATCGCACCATCCGCTTCTATGAGGATCAGGGTCTGTTATCGCCGCGTCGTATCGGCGGTAATCGGATCTACACGCCGCGTGACCGCGCGCGGCTGAAACTGATTCTTCGCGGCAAACGGCTCGGATTTTCGCTGACCGAAATCGGTGAATTGCTCGATCTTTACGATGTCGATCCGCACCATTTGGAACAATTGCGCGCGACCTTAAAACGGGGCCGGACACGGCTCGCAGAACTGGAAGCGCAACGCGTCGAACTCGATCAGACATTGAGCGAATTACGGTCGCTTGAGACCACCATTATCAACACCATTGCCGCTATCGAAGCCAGCACCGGCACGGAAGCTGCGGCCACGGAGAGGTCCGGATCATGAAATCTGTCGTCATTGCCGGCTATGCCCGCTCACCCTTCCATTTCGCCAAGAAGGGCGAGCTCGTCAAAGTTCGGCCCGACGAACTGGCCGCGGCGACGATCGCCGGCCTCATCGAGCGCACCGGGATCGATGCCAACGCGATCGAGGATCTGATCCTTGGCTGCGCCTTTCCGGAAGGCGAGCAAGGGCTTAACGTTGCCCGTCTGATCGGTTTCCTGGCAAAGCTGCCGCAATCCGTGGCCGGCACGACGGTCAATCGGTTCTGCGGCTCGTCGATGCAGTCGATCCATATGGCCGCAGGCGCCATTCAGATGGATGCAGGCGAGGCTTTTATCTGCGCCGGTATCGAATCAATGAGCCGCGTGCCGATGATGGGTTTCAATCCATTGCCGCATCCCAAGCTCGCCAAGGACTATCCGGCCGCCTATATGTCGATGGGCGAGACTGCGGAAAATGTCGCGAAGAAATATGGCATCTCGCGCGCCGACCAGGAGGCCTTTGCAGTCGCCAGTCAGCAAAAGGCCGGTGCCGCCCGCGCTGCCGGTAAGTTCGAGGCCGAAATTGTCGCGATCCGCACGCCGACCGGGACCGTGGAACAGGATGGCTGCATCCGCCCGGAAACCACCGCCGAGACGCTCGCGGGCCTGAAGCCCGCATTCGATGCCGCCGGTTCCGTTACCGCGGGAACCTCCTCGCCATTGACCGATGGCGCCGCCGCGACGCTGGTGACCAGCGAAGAGTTCGCCCGCGCCCACGGACTGCCGATCCTGGCCCGTATCAAGTCGATTGCAGTCGCTGGCTGTGCGCCGGAGATCATGGGGATTGGTCCGGTCGCTGCCACCCGCAAGGCCCTGTCACGCGCTGGCCTCACCGTCGACCAGATCGACGTGATCGAGCTGAACGAAGCATTCGCCTCGCAATCGATTGCTTGTATCCGCGATCTCGGCATCAATATCTCGAAGGTCAATCTCGATGGTGGCGCGATCGCACTCGGCCATCCGCTGGGTGCCACCGGTGCCCGCATCACCGGCAAGGCGGCCGCGCTGCTGAAGCGTGAGGGCGGGCGTTATGCGCTTGCGACCCAATGCATCGGTGGCGGTCAGGGTATCGCCACGATCCTGGAAGCGGTCTGATCAGCGTCACGAGGAGACCCGACATGGGCATCGAAAAAGCCGCCGTTATCGGCGCGGGCGTGATGGGTAGCGGCATCGCCGCGCACATCGCCAACGCCGGCATTCCCGTGATCCTGCTCGATATCGTGAAGCCCGGCGCGGCCGATCGCAGCGAGATCGCAAAATCGGCGCTCGAGCGACTGAAAAAGACCGACCCGGCGCCCTTGATGCATGAGCGCAACGCGCGCCTGATCACGCCCGGCAATCTGGATGATGATCTGTCGCTGCTGGCAGAGTGCGACATTATCATCGAAGCCGTCGTCGAACGACTCGATATCAAGCAGGCGCTTTACGCCAAGCTCGATAAGGTCCGCAAAGCCGGCTCGATTATCGCGTCGAACACCTCGACCATCCCGCTGGCCAAGCTGATCGAGGGCCAGAATCCGACCTTCCAAAGCGATTTCCTGATCACCCATTTCTTCAATCCGCCGCGCTACATGCGTCTGTTGGAAATCGTGACCGGCCCCGCGACTCGGCCGGATGCGATCGCTATCGCAGAGGAATTTGTTGATCGGCAGCTCGGCAAGGGCGTTGTTCATTGTAAAGACCGGCCGGGCTTCATCGCCAACCGGATCGGCACGTTCTGGATGCAGGTATCGATCAATGCCGCACTGGATCTGGGCCTCACCGTCGAAGAAGCCGACGCGGTCATGGGCCGGCCGTTCGGCGTGCCGAAGACCGGCGTATTCGGGCTGATCGATCTGGTCGGGCTCGATCTGATGCCGCACATTTCCAAGTCTCTGCTGTCGAACCTGCCAGAGACCGACGCCTATCATAAGATCTACCGGGCGCCGCCGCTGTTCCAGACCATGATCGATGGCGGCTATACCGGCCGTAAGGGCAAAGGCGGCTTCCAGCGGATCAACCGCGCAGCGGGCAAGCGCAAGGAAACCATCGACTTGGTAACCGGCGAGTATCGTCCGGTTCAGCCATCGGCGCTCGAAAGCGGCAAGCTCACTAAGCCGGGCAAGGTCCTGGCCGCGACCGACAAGGGCGGCGCGTTCGCCCGCAACGCGATGATCCCAACGCTGATCTATGCGGCGTCCTTGGTCCCGGAGATTACCGAGACGGTCGTTTCACTCGATCGCGCGATGAAGCTTGGGTACAATTGGAAGCAAGGCCCATTCGAGTTGATCGACGCTATCGGCCCGGCTGTCGTTGCATCGCTCGCCGAGGAACAGGGTCTCGCCATTCCGCCGCTGCTCGCTGCGGCGCGGGACAGCAGCTTTTATCGTGTCGAAGGCGGCACGCTGTCCTACCTCACGGTCGAGGGCGGCTATGCGCCGGTCGTGCGTCCCGATGGCGTGATCCTGCTCGAAGATATCAAGCGGGCCAGCCAACCGCTGGTGCGCAATCATTCGGCGGCGTTGTGGGATATCGGCGACGGGATCGCTTGCCTGGAGTTCACCTCCAAGTCCAACACAATTGACGCCGATATCATTGGGCTCCTGCAAAAAACGATCTCGATCGTGGGCAAGAGCATGAAGGGCCTCGTGGTCTATAACGAGGGCTCGAATTTCTCGCTGGGTGCCAATATCGGTCTCGCGCTGTTCGCCGCCAATATCGGCCTATGGCCGGCAGTGGAAGAGATGACTGCAGCCGGGCAGGCCGCCTACAAGGCGCTGCGTTACGCGCCGTTCCCGACCGTCGCGGCTCCAGCCGCCATGGCGCTTGGCGGCGGTTGCGAAATCTGCCTCGCGGCGAGCGCGATCCAGGCATATGCAGAGCTCTATCTCGGCCTCGTCGAGGTTGGCGTCGGCGTCATCCCCGGCTGGGGTGGGTGCAAGGAATTGCTGCGTCGGTTGATTGAACGCGGCGGTCCGAACGGCCCGATGCCTAGCCTGACCGATGCCTTCACCACAATCTCGACGGCGACGGTCAGCCGCTCCGCCGAGCAGGCACGGTCGCTCGGCTTCCTGACCAAGACCGACGGGATTACGATGAATCGTGATCGTCTGCTCGCCGATGCTAAAGCCCGCGCCCTGGCGCTGGTAGACGGCTACGCTCCGCCGCCGAAACCGGTCTTCCGCCTGCCTGGCGCCAGTGCGGCGGCAGGGTTTGGCCTCGCAGTCAATGACTTTGTCCGGCAAGGCAAAGCGACCGCCTACGACGCTGAAGTGGGCGCGACGCTCGCCTATATCTTGTCGGGTGGCGATACCGATATTACCGACGAGATCAGCGAAGACCGGCTGCTTGAGCTGGAGCGCGAAGGGTTCATGAAACTGGTCCGCAATGACAAGACGTTGGCGCGGATCGAACATGTGCTCACCACCGGCAAGCCGCTGCGCAATTAAGGAATCGTATCATGGCGACCTGGAAAGCCCCGCTCCGTGAGTATCGCTTCATTCTGCATGAGGTGTTCGGTGTCGATGATATCTCCGCGCTGCCTGGTTATGGCGATGCGACGCCGGAGATCTTCGATGCCGTTATCGAAGAAGCCGGCAAATTCTGCGAAGAGGTTTTGCTGCCGATCAACCGGTCCGGCGATGAAGAAGGCTGCCGCCTGGAAAATGGCCAGGTCTTTACGCCGGCAGGGTTCAAGGATGCCTATGAAAAATTTGTCGAAGGCGGCTGGAATGCAATTGGTGGTGACCCCGAATATGGCGGGCAAGGCCTGCCGCATCTGCTGAATTTCTTTGTCGAGGAAATGATCTGCTCGACGAATCAGTCGTTCGGCATGTATCCGGGTCTCGGCAATGGCGCCTATCAGGCGATCCTGCAACACGGCAGCGCCGAGCAAAAAGCCCATTACCTACCCAAGCTTGGCAGCGGCGAATGGCTTGGCACCATGAACCTGACCGAGCCCCAATGCGGCACCGATCTGGGCTTGATCCGCACCAAGGCTGAGCCTCAGGAAGACGGCAGCTATAAGATCTCCGGCACCAAGATTTTCATCTCGGCCGGCGATCATGATCTGACCGAGAACATTATCCATTTGGTGCTGGCAAAGCTGCCGGACGCGCCTCCCGGCACCCGCGGGATCAGCTTGTTCGTCGTACCAAAGGTCCTTATCGACGAGGCGACCGGGGTGAAGACGCGCAACAGCCTCGGCGTCGGTTCGATCGAGCACAAGATGGGCATTAAGGCCTCATCGACCTGCGTGATGAATTTCGACGAGGCCACGGGCTGGCTGGTCGGTGAGCCGCATAAGGGCATGCGGGCGATGTTCACCATGATGAATGTGGCGCGGCTTGGCGTCGGCATTCAGGGTCTGGGTCTCGCCGAAACCGCGCTGCAATCGGCCCGCGCCTATGCCAATGATCGGCTGCAAGGTCGGTCGCTGAAGGGGACGAAATACCCGGACAAGCCGGCCGATCCGATCGTGGTGCATCCCGATGTCCGGCGCGTGCTGCTGACCATTCGGGCGCTGACTGAGGGTAATCGCGCGCTGGCCGCCTGGATCGGCAAGGAAATCGATATTTCCCATCGTCACCCGGATCCTGAGACGCGCGCCGCGGCAGATGATCTGGTTCAGCTGATGACGCCGATCGTCAAGGCGTTCTTGACGGACTCCGGTTTCGACTCTTGCGTCATGGCGCAGGGTATCCTCGGCGGCCATGGTTATATCCGCGAATGGGGCATGGAGCAGTTGGTTCGCGATGCGCGGATCACGCAGATCTATGAAGGCACCAACGGTATCCAGGCGCTCGATCTCGTCGGTCGCAAGCTCCCGAGTGGGATGGGGCGGCTGCTGCGTCGCTTCTTCCACCCTGTTGGCGCCTATCTCACGCAAGCTGCCGAGGATCCTGCACTTGCAGAATTTGCGCTCCCCGCCCTCAAGAATTTCGGGCGGCTGCAGCAAATCACCGCTCTGCTGGCCCAGAAGGGTATGGCGGATCCGAATGAGGCCGGCGCGGCAGCGTCGGATTATCTCAAGATGTTCGCGCTGACCGCCCTTGCCTATCTATGGACGCGTATGGCTGAGGTGGCGCTGAAGCATCAGGACGGCGATGAACGCGATTTCTACCGCGGTAAGTTGGTTACGGCACGGTTCTTCATGACCCGGCTGCTGCCGCAAGCCACCGCTCACGCCCAAGCAATTCAGGCCGGCGCCAAGAGCCTGATGGAGCTGGAAGACGCCCTCGTTTGAGGGCGCTTTCCGCAAAGAAAGTAAACTTGATGACCGAGACTCTCGCCGGCAAGACTCTGTTCATAACCGGCGGCAGCCGCGGCATTGGATTAGCAATCGCGCTGCGGGCCGCCAAAGATGGCGCCAATATCGTGATCGCGGCCAAGACCGCCGAGCCGCATAAGTCGCTGCCCGGCACGATCTTCAGCGCGGCCGCGGAGATCGAGGCGATGGGTGGCAAGGCATTGCCGCTGCAGCTCGATATTCGTGACGACGAAGCGGTCGAAGCAGCCGTGGCGCAGGCGGCCGCCCATTTTGGCGGCATCGATATCGTGGTGAACAATGCCTCTGCGATCAGCCTGACCTCGACAAAAGAGACGACGCCCAAGCGCCTCGACCTGATGCTAGGCGTCAATCTACGCGGCACGTTCATCGTCACCCGTGCGGCGTATCCGTTCCTAAAACAGGCGACCAACCCGCATGTTCTGACATTATCGCCGCCGCTCAGCCTGAAGCCTCGCTGGTTCAAGCACCATGTCGCTTATACCATTGCGAAATATGGCATGAGCCTTAGTGTGCTGGGTCATGCCGCCGAATTTGAGCGCGACGGCATCGCGGTGAATGCCCTCTGGCCGCGTACGACGATCGCGACCGCCGCGCTGCGTATGATCCCCGGCATCGATCCGCGCAACAGCCGCACGCCGGAGATCATGGCGGATGCGGCTTGGCATATTCTGACGCGGCCGAGCCGGTCGTTGACTGGCCAGTTCCTGATTGATGACGAGGTTCTTGCGGAGGCGGGCATAACTGATTTATCAGGCTATGCAGTCGAGCCTGGGGCGGAACTCACCCCTGACCTCTTCGTCGATTGACTGCAGAAACTAGTAGAGAGTAGTACGATATGAACCGTTTTTCACGCTTCTTTGCAGGTTTGGTTGGACTATCCGCTTTAATGGGATCGGCTCAGGCGACAGATCTTACCTATAAATTCAAGACGCTGACGCTGGTCAAAAATAACTTAACGGAATTGATCGCCGTTAATTCATCGGGCGTGATGCTGGGCAATTCTATCGCAGCGGATACCACGTCCACTTGCTATTTGATTGATGGCACGAAGAAAACCAAAATCACATATCCGGGTTATCCGCGGACTATGTGCGGTGGTATCAATAAATCCGGAACCGTCGTTGGGTATTATTACGATAAGAAGCTCATTGCACATGGGTTCAAGTACGCCAGTGGAAAGTATTCGCCTGTCACGTTAGGAACGTTGGTCGTCAAGTCACTCTATGCGACGTCAATCAGCGATAGCGGTATCATTTCCGGCACGTATTACGGTCCGACGGGTGCGCAGGTTTTCACGTTGACCGGCAAGTCGATTTTGAGTTTCCGTGTTCCTGCAACGAACGGAACATTCGGCGTTGGCATCAACGATGCCGGCCATATCTCGCTGACCGCTCAGGCCATCGGTGGCTCGGTCGATGCCTATTTCAAGCATGGCAGTAGCTTTACCAAGGTGAATTTTCCGGGTGCAACCCAGACCATTCCCGGCCAGATCAATAATCTCGACCAGATAGCCGGCACCTATGTCGACAAGGCCGGTACCAGCCATGGCTATGTCTATGACGCTAAGACGAAAAAGTTCTACACCGTCGATGGGCCGAGCCCGAACCAGACCGGCCTCACCGGCATCAATGACGCAGGCACGGTTGCCGGCGTGTTTTATGAACCGTCCGGCAATTGGGTCGGTGCCTTAGGTACGGGACATATTCCGAATTAATCGAGCATCCGGCGTGTTCTGGCGCGCGGTAGAGCCGGCCCGGAACACGCCGAGATTGTTACTATAGTGACGTGCACTACGCCTCGCGCCAGTCTAGATGGGATGCGGCTTCGATATGCGAGAGCTGATATGCCGCATGCTGCATAAATCGAAATAGGGTGTGGCATGGCGCCCTGCACAATCTAGAATAGAAATTTCCCTACAAACAAAAAATGCATCTTTAGATCAGACATATTTCAAACTCACTCAGTGGTCTCAAATTCACAGAACAGGCTCCGCCGCCTGACATAGTTGCCGCGCAGCCTCTTTCATCTGGTCGTCAAAGATAACATGTAGGGCGAAGTTGCGCCCATTCATACCGATTTCACGGGCCAACAAGTCGTTTACCAGGCACCAGTCTAGCTTCTCCTCCAAATCACTGAGATCCCCTAGCACTGGCACAAAGTGCTCCCAAGGGACTAGCTTATCGGTGAGCCATTGCCGCCAAGAACTGTGGACTTTTAACAGGCAGCAACCAAGCCTTAATCGCATTAATAGGTTCCATGAACTAGCGTTACCGTCTATATCTACTATATATTTGTATTGTGCCATCTCGATAAAGGGCATATGGGGCCTGACCAGATTATTGGCTTTCAATATATTTTGGATTTTTTCGTGAACCTCCGGCGATTTGACCTGAACCAAATTTGTAATTCCAGCATCCATTTTTTTGCCCATTTTCGCCGCTATATTACAAAGTTGGTATCGCGGAAGTTCGGGGAGTGTTTCAAGCGTAATGCCCAATAGTCCAGTGGTTGAACCACGCCATAAAGCGGTTGGGTGCCGCTTGTGCCATTCTATAATATTCTTTGAATTAGCTGGCAGAAAGTCAGAATAGCCGCGTGACTTAAAGTAGTAAAGGTCTGGAATTAATTTTACGCCGCTCCATATATCTTTTGCTTGCCAGCTGACACTCGGATGATTTACAGGGCAGTCAGCCCCCTGAAATGTAATTTTGTATACCTTTGACGTGTATTGACCCTTCTCGTCTAGTTCTTCTAAATAAGCGGCCCCTCTACGATATATATAATCCAAATATTCAATCGAACCCAAAACCCGAGGCGCAACTCTATCATTTGATACAGGTATCAAATAAGCGGGTGCAAGCCTAGATCCCGTATAAGAAATGACCTCAATGCTATTCATTTTATCTATAGGATCACCTTGATTCCACAATTCTTTAGAATCAACAAAAAAATGATACGTTTTTGAACTGACCCAGCGCTCCAAGACTTTCTTGTCGTCAATATTATTATATATTAAATCCGATTGGTCTTTTTCGTGTCTCAGAACGTTGTAGTAGGCTTTCATGTGGTCAAGTTTTGGCGATGAATTGCCTATTCCACCTGCAAAATGCACGAAGCCTTTGTTGAGGGGGGCCTGAATAATGGGGTGATGGTTCATATATAAATGATAAAGCCCATCCATAAAATCAGTTGTGCCAAGTTTTGATTTGCACAAAATATAATTAAAAATCGCTTGATCACTGCCCCGGTGAGGGTATTTATTATACCGTAGATATTTATATGCGGTATTAATGACTGCGTTAAAAAAGTGACCTTGGTCGTGAACATGCCTAAAAATAAAAGTGCCTGACGATACGCCATAGGCATTTGGGTCGAAGCCTGCACCATCTTCAATTAGCAAATCTTGACCGTACCAATTTCCAGGATGGGCCATAGGTGAATCATGAACTACATGTAGATTTTTACTTATCACAAATTGATGGAGATCTTGTTCAATCGGTCGATCACATAATACATCAGTATCAAGATAAACAACCGGTTGGTATTCTTTTACAAAGTCGAGGTCAATAATTTTGTATCTATTGAGTATTATATCTAATGTTTCATAAGCAGACATATAGAGAAATCGAACTCTGCTCAGTATATCTTCTGAAAAGATGTGCGCAAGGCTATTAGCATCTCTATCAGAAATTAAAAGAATATCGCTATTCCATTCACCAAAGTTTATAAGAGAGGAGATTGATAAAGCCGCCAATTCAAATATATCATCTGATCCATATGCAACCAGGTATACAAGTGGCCTAAACAGCACAAGCCGTTCGACTTTCCAATGTTCAACACTTAGAAAAAAATCTTTCGAAAACCCCGCTTCCGAGTTCAAAGGACACAAACCCTCGATAAGGTTATTAAGTGAAACATTGATATGGCCAATCTGGATGTTATAGCGTTCGTGTATATGATAATCATTGGGCCCATAAACTCTATTAATGGAAACAATAAGCCATCTACTTTTCAAAAAGTTCTCTAATCTATGAATTTTGACTAGAGAAAGTGGATAAAAGGACTCCCACGTAAGTGCTTCACAGCGCCCACATGTAATCTGGTTATTTGATTCAGCGCAAAGATATCGACCGTTTACGATGAAACAGACTAGGTTCGAGCCCAGCGGAATTTCTGCTAGCTTGGGTGGTGTTATGCCGCTGAACACTCCGCATCCATGCTTATTAAAGTCACAAATAAAGTGATATTTGTTTTCGTCGTAATAAACAAGGTATGCAGACCCGTTTTCTCTAATTAGGAACACATTTACCGCACAATCTCCAATTCTGCCGTGGAGAAGTACCTTTTTTTCAGTATCGAAATATACAATAGTTCCATGAAATGTGATAAGCACCGAGGCGTCGCCAAGAACGTCAGTCTCAGAGGGCGTTAGTGGAGAATACATGATTTATAACTCATACCATACTGCTGAAGTGTTGTTGCTGCAGCCTATCGAATGGACGATCTCCTCGTGTGAAGCGCTTAAAGCGGGCCTAGTTTGTGCGTATTCAAAGTACACCCTCTTACGCCTGCAACATCGCGAAGTCATCGGTCACTATCTTTTCCATAAATGCCAGCCGAGCATCGAAATCATCCGCCGAACATACCATAAAGCCTCGAACACCCATGCCGGCCACGCGGGGGTCTCTACCATCGGTGAATTCGGCGAAGTTCGCATAGCTATCAGATGAGACACTCACCTCGATCAGGACGCCTTTTTTCGAGCTTGGTAATGCGGCCAGATCCTCGCTGGGGATACGCAAAACCAACCACAGATCCTGATCAGGCTCCGCTTTGATCTTCTTCATCGGGCCGCCTTCGATGCGCACGGCGAGGGTTGCCTGAGTCCGCTGCACGCCACGAACCCCGACGAACAGGATGGCCGATTTCTCAGTCGGGATCGGGGCCACAAAGGCGATGCGCGCACCCTTGGATTTTGTCCAGCAACCCCAGGGTTCTGGCCACCACCAGTTATCACCCTGGCGGAACATTTCGCCGCCCACCATGCCGGGCCATATCTGAGTCGAGGTGTTTTCAACGAGACCATAATAGCGCCCGAGCAGAACCGGGAATGGCCAGACACCTTGCTTTGCAAACGCCGCTTCCGGCGGATCGCCAACCGCGTGATCGGTCACCGACCAATTGGTCACCAAATCCAGGATGTTATCGGCGATTTCGGCCCATGTCCGCGGCCGAAATCGGTCGATGATCAGCTGCTCGCGCTGGGTCCGATAGGCTTCATCGAATATCATCCGCTCCGCTGCGTCGATCAGGGCAGGCTCCGAACCCAGCTCGAAATATTCGCCGAACTCGCCGCCAGCCTCCGGCAAGCTCGATGAATTTGCGAGGACCGGCACCTTGCCGAAGCACAGCGACTCGGTAACGGGCAGACCCCAACCCTCGTACGAACTGGGATAGAGCGTGAAGAGACAGTTCTTGTAGAGCGTTTCGAGGTCCGGATCGGATATCCTGGAAAGCAGCACCACCTGTTCCTGTAAAAGCTTACTGGCGCTGAGCTTGCTGTAGATCGCATCGTTCAGCCAACCCCGGTTGCCGACGCAGACCAGCTTAGGAATACGACGCGCTCCATGTTTCTTAATCAAGGAGAGCCAGGCTGAGAAAGCGAGTAAATGGTTCTTCCGCGATTCGATGGTGGATACGAATAGAACATACTCCCCTGTTCGCAGGTCGTTGCTCTCGAGAATATCTGACTCCAGTCCATCACCGCCAAATTGCGCGTTGGAGGCCCGATAGTCCGCATCCAGCGTGACAACAATGGGATCATCTATCGTTTGCTTGAGCACACCGGCGACATATTTGACGTCCTTCATCGTCGCTTTAGAATTAACGATGATATGATCGGCATGCTGGAAAACCCCCAATGCCCACGTAATGAAATCACGCGTCAGGTTTTCCACGCAATGCTCCGGCGTCATGATCGGAATACAATCATGGACGTAGGGTATATAACGGATACCGTACTTTGCCTTGGCGGTACGCACATTCAAGAAGTAGTTTTGCAGCCACCAAGAGGTTCCAAGGTTAATGAGATAGGCATCCTTGGCAAAGACCAGCCGCTTCGATTGTTCGATGTTATTCTTTAACTCGTCAAGGGTGGCCAGCCACTCAGGCGCTAAAAGATCGCCATCGACCAAGGCCATTTTACAGAGACTAATGAAGAAGAGCTGGGGGATCTCGATCCAAGAATCCAATACTTGGCTATATGAACCGATTTTGAAGGAGATATCCTTTTTCTCCCCCATGATGACATTGCTGATGACCTCGATCTGAACCCGTTGAATGCCGGTCGGCAAGCGCGCGTGGCGGAAATACTGAATGAGATCGCTGACGTCGAAAACAATATTAACGTTTGAGCTTGACGCCGCAGCCGATTGCGTCTTCGTCCCTATAACATTCAGGGTTCGCGCGGCGCTTGCGGGTGGATGCTTTGCTGACTTTGAAACGGGAGCGCCTTCAACAAACCGAATTGCAAAGTTGGCGGGCGAATAGCCGAGGGTGGAAAACCAATATTCGCCTTCTTTCAAGACATCGATCGAAATCAGATAATCATTGCCGATCGTGACCACAGAACGCGGTATGCGCACCGAGGCAACCGCCCATCTGTCCGGGGCGACGGGGCTGGTCCCGACCACCATACGATCTTCGAAAAGTGGCGTAGAATCAGCAGGCGATATCACTTTGATGCCGATGTTGAAAGCACCATTGACGCCAGGCTGAAACAAGACCGGTTCGGTATGAAAATGCCTAAATTGTAGATAGACCGCCGCCGAGTCAGCGCCCATCAAGGGAGCCGTACCCTCGCCCAGAGTGGCTTCAAATCGGAACCCCAGCCGCGACTCATCAACCGCAGCGGGGGGGAGATTCTCGATTTGTGCCACCGCATCCAAAGCGCTCTCTTCCGAATTCTTCATTTTTTTAACGGCTTTGCTCCTAGACCGCTTAGCGATATCAACCATCAAACCGCTATCCCGCCAAAAGACCGTCGGTTGAATGCGGTGCCGCTCTTATGCATAAAGGCGCTTGGAACACTCACTATCAACCTCAAAATTCCTGCCTCTATTAATCGCATATCTGAGTTGAACCCTGCGGTAAAGCAGTTTTTCGACTGAGAAAATCACGCCATTTTATTCTTATGCGGCGTGATGAGATATGCTAGCGGATTAATCGTTCATAATTACAGAGTTACGCCGGAAGAAAGCGGCGCATGTTTGAGCCACGAACTCATGACAGATTTGTTAGAGAGAAAGTAGTAACACCTTCTAGTATACACAAAGGTGGTTAATATAGTGGAAAAGGCGAAAATTTAACCAAGTTCTGGGTGGACTTTTACGAAAAAATTATTTACTATTTTTATATGTTCAATTAAACTCAACCTAGATGGTGTTGCGTGGTATGCTTATAAGCTTATCTAAGAGATTTATTTTCATCGCAACACTTAAGGCTGCTTCAACTGCCATTGAAGAACGGCTCCGCCCTTATGCCGAAATAGCCCTCACAGAATCACGCTTTGGTAAACACGACTCGATATATCAAATACTTCAAAAATTCCATTGGATTTTTAGAGAAGTGCCTCTTCAAGATTTCTTTGTGTTTGGCGTTATGCGCAACCCAGTATCGCTCATGCTCAGTCTGTATAATTCTCACGGTGATGAGAAATTTTCCGATAATGAGAGCCTGTATACCGGCAACATGAGCTTTTCGGAATTCCTCGAGCGATGGGTTCCAGAACATCACGGTCAGGCAAGGCAGCAATATATAAAGTATATAGATGATGGCGGATTGCTAATGGCCAACCTGGTTATTTCATATGACAAGATTATCGATGGTTTGGTTTTCGCCAGTGACTTCCTTTCAATTCCGGAGTTGAGGGACATTCCCTTCGTCAACCAAAGTCCTAAATTGTTGGGGCCCGAGAGCTTATCACAAAGTGAAATCAAATGGGTAGACGAGCATTTTAGCGGCGATTACTTCTTGCTCAATAGATGGTCTAATCGATATCGGGATCATGGTGAACGGGTGATCATCGAGTATGGTGCCTATTCGGAGAATTATATTAAGTTCCTTGAAAGAAGACGGCAGCGCGAACAACGCGCTCAAGATACTTAACTTAAGCGCACGTTGCCTTTGGGCAGGGCGATGGAGAATAGCCGCGTTACGATGATCGCGGCGCAAACAGCATGATTCCGGCGCCCACGAGACAAATTGCGGCGCCGGTCAAATCCCACCGATCCGGCATCCGCCCCTCGACCAGAGCCATCCATATCAGCGATGCGGTGATATAGACTCCGCCATAGGCAGCATAGGCGCGCCCTGCGCTGCTGCTGTCGATGCGGGTGAGCAGCAGCGCGAACACGGCCAGCGATACCATGCCTAGTGCCGCCCAAACCGCGGACCGGCCAAGCTTGAGCCAGTTCCAGAATGCGAAACATCCCGCGATTTCGGCCAATCCTGCACTGAGATAGATCCCGAGCGCCAGTATAAGCTTCATGATCGGGCTGCTTTCCTTCAGGAGAGGCCGTCACAGAAATCACGGAAACCAATCGGCGTACAGCCCTCCTGCTGCGCAACGCCTGTTCAAATCCGACATGGACGGAACCGAAGCGGTTCCGTCGGGCTTAGCTCGACAGGATCGATCTGGAGGCCAGCATGGAAACACCACCCCGCTTTCTCGCCGATCTCGACGCTATCTCTGCTGGTAAGATGCTTGCAGTGGACCGAGGCGACCGCCAGATCCTTCTGGTGCGCCGGGGCGATGCGGTTGTGGCGCTTGATGGAACCTGTCCACATGCCGGCGGGCCGTTAGCGGAAGGGGTGCTCGATGGCGACCGGGTGATCTGTCCCTGGCATAAAGCCGCCTTTTGTATACGGGATGGCCACGTCGTTGATCCGCCTGCACTGGATGATCTCACCCCGATTGCAATCGAGTGTCGCGATGGTGCGGTCTGGCTGGTCGATGCCCCGGTTCCGGACGAGGAGGCGCCGGTATTTAGCCCATCCGATGCCCGCTGCCTCGTTATCCTCGGCGCCGGCGCGGCCGGCGCCTCGGCGGCGCAAAATCTGCGTGCCTCCGGTTTCAGCGGCCGGATTGTGATGGTCGATCGTGAAGCGGCTTTGCCGTATGACCGCACAATTCTCAGCAAATATGTCCTGGCGGGGGTGAAGGCCGGGGAGAAAACGCCTCTACAAAACGCCGATTTCTATCATCGCCATGCCATTGAGCGACTTCATGTCGAGATCGTGGCACTCTACCCCGATAAACGGCGCATCGCGTTCAAGGATGGCACGACGCTCGATTACGATGCTGCGCTGATCGCGACCGGCGGCGCGCCCAACACGCCGGACTTTGCCCGCGCCGGTCTCGCTAATGTGTTTACGCTGCGGTCGGCGGCCGATGCGGATCGGATCGCCGACATCGCCAAGACCGCGAAACGCGCCGTCGTGATCGGCGGAGGCTTTATCGGGCTTGAAGCGGCCGGGGCGCTGCGCGAGCGCGGGCTCGATGTTACTATTGTCAGCGAAGCCCAGCATCCATTAGAGGCCCAACTCGGCCGCGAGGTCGGTAAGGTGCTGCAGCGACTGCATGAATCCCACGGCGTGATCTTCAAGATGGGTCGCAAGGTCACGGGGCTCGAGGGTGACAGCGCCGTGCGGTCCGTGCGGGTGGACGGCGATGAGCAGCTCGAGGCCGATCTCGTGCTGATTGGCCTTGGTATCACGCCGGAGACGTCAATCCTGCACGGAATCGCGCTGGCTGAGGATGGCAGCATACCGGTCGATGCCTCTTTGCGCGCGGCCCCCGCTCTTTATGCGGCGGGCGATATCGCGCGCTTTCCGCTTTATGGCGACGGCGAGCCGATCCGGGTCGAACATTGGCGCGTTGCCCAACAGCAGGGCGCGCTTGCCGCACGGAACATGCTGGGTGCCGAGATGCCCTATTTGTCTGCGCCGGTATTCTGGACGATCCATTATATGCAGCGGCTGGACTATGTCGGACATGGGTCCGGCGACGATGACATTGTGGTCCGCGGCGATCTCGAAGCCCGTGACTTCATCGCCTATTACTGCCGCGCCGGCCATGTCGTTGCCGCAGCGGGAATGGGCCGGGATCGCGATATGGCCGCGATCGTGGCGCTGCTTGACCGTCGCCACGACTGGACAGTCGAGGAACTCCATCCGCAACCATCCTCACCGGCCGACATTCTCGCAGATCTCGACCGCTAAGCATTCTTGTTGAATTACCGGTGCCACCATTGTTCAAGTTCAGTGAAAACACGCATGAGCGGCAATGGGAGGACGCGGGATGGCGGACGATGTAAGGCGCGGCGCGCACCGGCGCGGGCTGGTCGCGATCTCGGTTTCGCTGTTCGAGCGCTGGATGCCCGATCCCTTCGTCATCGCCATCGCGCTCACCTTTGCGACGGGATTGGCGGCCTACGCGCTGGCGCCGAACGGCGCACCGGATGTCATTATTGCCGCCTGGTACAAGGGCATCTTCGATATCCTGGCCTTTGCCTTCCAGATGATTTTGATCCTAGTGACCGGCCATGCACTGGCCAATGCGCCGATCGTGAAGCGGGCGATCAGCGCCGTTGTCGCTCTTGCCACAACACCCAATCAGGCGGTGGTGATGACGTTTTTGCTCTGCGCCGCCGCGTCATTCCTCAATTGGGGTTTCGGGCTGGTGATCGCGGCGATGCTCTCCCGCGAGGTCGCCGGGCGGATGAAGATCGATTTCGGCTGGCTGGTGGCGGCCGCCTATTCCGGCTGGGTCGTGTGGGCGACCGGGTTCTCATCGTCGATTGCGCTGACTCAGGCCTCGAAGGGCAATGCGCTCAACATCATTGAAAAGGTCACCGGCAACGTCACCCCATTCGGCGACATGGTCTTTACCAGCTTCAATCTGATCCCGACCTTGCTGGTCGTGCTGACCGTGCCGATCGCCTTCGTGCTGATCCGCCCCCGCGAAGAAGACGTGGTGGCGTTCCAACCGGAACCGGCGGCGCCCGCGCAATCCACCACGCTGCGCGGCGATCCCGGGGCACCGGCGCGCCGCATCGAGGCGCTGCCGGTCTGGAGTTGGGGCCTGTTCGCCCTCGCCGCGGCCACGATCGGCACGAGCTGGTGGACCAAGGGCGTCACGATCGACGTCAACACCATCATCTTCATTTTTATGATGCTCGGCATCGGCCTGCACGGTGCGCCGGTCAATTACGTCACGGCGATGAGCAACGCCGCCAAGCAAATCGGCGCGATGGTGCTGCAATATCCGCTCTATGGCGGGATCATGGGGATCATCACGACCACCGGCCTCGCCGGGGTGATTTCCGGCGCCTTCGTCTATATCGCGAACGCCCACACGCTGCCGTTCTGGAGCTATATCTGTTCGCTGTTCATCACCTTTCTGGTGCCGAGCGGCGGCGGTCACTGGGCAGTGCAAGGCCCGTTCGTGGTCCCCGCCGCGGTCAAGCTCGGCGCCTCGCTCCCGGCCAGCGCGATCGCGGTCGCGGCGGGTGAGAATGTCGCCTACATGCTCCAGCCCTTCTTCGCGCTGCCGGTCGTGGCGATGGCGGGAATCGGGATCCAGCGGGTGATGGGCTATACGGTGGTCACGTTCCTCCTGACCGGCGCGATCTGGATGGCGGCGACGTTGCTGCTGATGTAGGATGGGAATGCAATCGGGCATAAATGACGGGATTGATAACGAGCCTATAGCGGCCGGCCGTCATTTAGTCTTCGCGCGTCAGCGCCATCATGGCATCGGTGCTCATTGCGACATCGCCGCGGCCGCGCAAATGGGCGACAATCGGGGCGCCTCGCCCCTCTCCATGGCGGGCCTCTGTATGAATGATCCGCACGCCATCGGCATCGAACTCGAACGCTACTTCCGTGTGGGGCAGCAGACCCGCTCGCTCACGGATTGCGACGGGAATGGTCACCTGGCTTTTGGACGTGATACGCACCGTGCGCCTCCTCTTACTCTTATGTGTAAGAGCAAGATGCTTTAACAACACTTTACAAGATGCTGCCGCTTGACCGGCTTGATAAGGCTCACCGGATATTGCAAGGCGACGAAGCAAGAGGTGAGACGCTATGCCGACACCTAAAATGTCGTGCGACGCCGCGTGTGCCACGGCGCGCGAAGCGCTCGTTGACATGACCAACGGTGAAGACAAGGCTATTATGGGGGCCGCACTCAGCGATCCCGACGCTCATCCTCTCGACGAAGACCGCCTCGCCCGCATACAGGCGGCATCGCCCGCCGATGCGGCCGATATCCAGCAACGCCTGCGGGGCCGGCCGCGCCCGGAAACACCGAAACACTTGGTGAGCCTGCGGCTTGATGCTGACATTGTTGGTCGTTTCCAAGCCACCGGACCGGGATGGCCGTCGCGTATCAACGCGGGTCCGCGCGGACATTTGCCGGAGGTGACGAAGTAAGCGTGAATTCAGTGCGACGGCGGGTGCGCCAAACCCAGTTCAACGGCGATGCTATGCAGACGCTTGCGGGCAAATGGTCGATCCAACCGAGGTACCGACCAGGCACTTGCTTTGCTTCAACACTTCGGATCAAGATTATCGACAAATGTTGGCGGATTGCGCCAAGTTTCAGGACGGTTCTCATCTAAATGGGCATGATCTGCTACCTCGCCGGCCTTTCGCCTGACCAGATCGCCGCGTTCCGCAATCACGCCGAGCTGGCGAGCGATTTCGCGCAAACGTCAGTTACGGATCAGTTCGACGCACGCCGACAAGCCGCATTCGCGCGTCTGCCTCCAGATGTGCGTCAGCAATATGAGCAGGCTAAGCGAGACCTGATAGCGCAAAAGCCATCGCTCGCTCAGCAGTCCGCGAAGCTCGACGCCAAACGCCCTCTGCTGGCCGAGCTTGGCCCCTTTGAGCCGCTTTTGGAACTTGGGAAGGCATGGCATGTCCTTCATTATCTAATGACCGGTCATACCGACGCTGCTGCTACACCAGGCAACGCCCTGTTGAGTGGTACGCCGCTTGGCGCGAATCTCAGCTACGGCCCGCCGCGCCTGCATAACCCCAGCGAGACCCAGGCTTTCCGGGACTTCCTCGCCCCACTTACAGCCGAGATTTTGGTGTCTCGCCTGAATTTTACGGTGCTCGCCGAACTCAGACTGTACCCCTTACTTGGAGTTCCAGACGCTGCTGAAGCTCTATCTTGGCGAGACGAGATTGCAGAGTTATTCCAACGTCTCAAATACTATGTGGGCAGCGCCGCCGAACGGGGCGACGGGATTCTCGTTTGGCTAAGTTAGAGGCGCTGGGAGTCGACGGATGGATCGAGGTTAGTGCACCCCAAAGCTTGTATCGGCATCAACCAAAACGGACTGGCATTCAGCCTTTCCGCGACAGCGCCATGATAATGTCAATGCTTATCGCAAGGGCGCCGCGGCTGCACAAATTGGCGACACCGGCGGTATTGTGCGGTGCCAAAGAATGGATTGGGTGGCGTCCCCAAGGGGATTCGAACCCCTGTTACCGCCGTGAAAGGGCGATGTCCTAGGCCTCTAGACGATGGGGACCGCGAGCGCGGAACGGCGTCGGGAATACAGGGGCGAGCGGCGTCTGGCAAGCGGTTCCATGACAAAACCGATCAGCCATGCGCTGGCGCTGCATCATCGATCATGAATTGGACATCGTTGCGGCCCTGCCAAGTGTCGGCGCGGAGATGTCCGGCGATATGGAGCGCGGTACCGCCCGATTGCAACAACCCGAGCCCCAGCGGGGATTCGAGCGCGCGGAAGGCAATCGCTTTCACCCGCTCAGTACCGCCGGGCGCCGACAGAATACAGCGGACATGGTTAGCGCCGACCGGATCGGCCTTGACCACGCGAACCATCGGCAGCACGAAGCGTGGCTCGGCATTACCGGTGCCGAACGGGCCGAGCTGGCTCAATGTCTGGCACAGCGCGCCGGTGCAAGCGCCCAGCTGCAATGCCCCGTCGATGCCGAGTTCGGGGGTAAGATCGAGCGTCTCTGCACCCTGGCCGATCCGCTCGGACAGGAACGCCTCGAACACGGCGAGCCGGTCGGCGCTGAGGCTGAACCCTGCCGCCATGCGATGCCCCCCGCCGGCCGCGAGCAAGCCGGCTTGCCGCGCGGCGATCACAGCAGCGCCGAGATCGATCCCGGCAACCGAGCGGCCGGAGCCTTTGCCGTGCGGCCCGTCCCAGGCGATCACGCAGGCCGGCCGGCCATAGCGCTCTTTCAGGCGGCCGGCGACGATGCCGATCACGCCCTCATGCCAGCCCTCGCCATGCGCCAGCACCAACGGGCCGCCTGTGCCCGCAGCCTCGACCTGTTCGATCGCGGCGGCGAGCACCGCGGCTTCGACCGCCTTGCGTTCGGCATTATGCTGTTCAAGTTGCTCCGCGATCTGCCGCGCCTCGGCCGGATCATCGGTCGACAGCAGCCGGCTGCCCAGATCGCTGCGTCCCACCCGGCCGCCGGCATTGACCCGCGGACCCAGCACATAGCCCAGATGATAGGCATCAAGCCGTTCGGAGACGGACGCCCGATCTGACAGCGCCACCAGACCCGGCGTCCGACGCTGGGCAAGTACCTTCAGGCCCTGGGTCACCAATGCGCGGTTGAGGCCGGTCAGCGGCACCACATCGCAGACCGTGCCGAGCGCGACCAGATCGAGGTAATGCAACAGATCCGGCGGTCGTTCGGTGCCGAAAAATCCGCTTTGGCGCAGCGCACGATGGAGCCCGACCGCGACCAGGAAAGTCACACCAACGGCGGCCAGCGCGCCTTCGCCGCTGTCATCATCAAGCCGGTTGGGATTAACCACCGCAACCGCCTGCGGCAGCACCGGTTCGGCCGCGTGATGATCGATCACGATGATATCGAGGCCCAAAGCGGCAGCCTCGGCCAGCGGCGCATGGGCCATCGTGCCACAATCAACCGTCACCACAAGCGTCGCGCCGTCACGCTGTAATTTCCTCAGCGCCGGGAGGTTCGGGCCATAGCCCTCGATCTTGCGATCCGGGATATGGACCAGCACGCTGAGGCCGAGTTCGGTCAGGAACCGCCGCATGAGGGCAGAGGCCGTCGCACCATCGACATCGTAATCGCCGAAGATCGCGACGGTTTCGCGCCGCTCCACGGCCTGCACCAGCCGGGCGACGGCCTTGTCCATATCCTTGAGACGGCTAGGATCGGGTAGCCAATCGCGCAGCGTCGGTGCCAGAAACTGCGATGCGCGCTCAGAATCGACGCCGCGCGCCGCCATCACGCGTCCAATTACCTCGGGCACGCCCAGTTGCTGGGCGAGCGCCAGTCCGCGCAGATCGTCGCCGCCACGCTGCCGCCAGCGTCGGCCACCCAGCGAGCGGGTGACGCCCAGAAACGCCGAACCGGCCGCGGCCGGCAGGCTCACGGCGCGAAAGCGCTCCAGGCGGGTTTGCGCTCGAAATTATGGAACCCCTCGACGATGCGCACTGTGCCGCTCTTGGAGCGCATCACGATCGATTGGGTGACCACACCGGCCGGAATCCGCCGGACGCCATTCAGCATCGAGCCGTTGGTGACGCCGGTCGCGGCGAACATAACATTACCGGAGGCGAGATCCGTCAGCCCGTATTTCCGGTCGAAATCAGAGATGCCCCAGCGCACCGCCCGCGCCCGCTCATCGGCGTTGCGGAACAGCAAACGCCCTTGCATCTGGCCGCCGATGCAGCGCAGCGCCGCCGCTGCCAGCACGCCTTCCGGCGCCCCGCCCGAGCCCATATAGATATCGACGCCGGCATTGTCGCGGCTGGTCGCGATGACGCCGGACACGTCGCCATCGTCAATCAGCATGATCCGTGCCCCGGTCTCGCGCACCCTGCGGATAAGATCGGCATGGCGCGGCCGATCAAGGATGCACACAACCAGATCCTCAAGCGCGACTTTCTTGGCCTTGGCCAGTTCGGTCAGGTTTTGCAGCGGCGTCGCGTCCAGATCGACGATCCCGTCCGGCAGACCGGCTCCGACCGCAATCTTGTCCATATAGACATCCGGCGCATTCAGGAACCCGCCCTGATCGGCCATCGCCATCACGGCCAGCGCATTCATGCCGCCCTTGGCCGTGATTGTCGTTCCTTCCAGCGGATCGAGTGCGATATCGATCTTGGGGCCGCTGCCGCTGCCGACCTTTTCGCCGATATAGAGCATCGGCGCCTCATCGCGCTCGCCCTCGCCAATGACCACGGTACCGTCGATATCGAGCCCGTTCAGCGCCGTGCGCATGGCATCGACCGCCGCCTGATCGGCCGCTTTCTCGTCGCCGCGCCCCATGAGCTTTGTTGCTGCCAGGGCTGCCGCTTCCGTGACACGCACAGCTTCAAGCGCCAGATTCCGGTCCATCGTCGTTTCGGTCATCAGCGTCCTCGTTAGAAGTCCTGGTCAGGCAAACTCAAGCATCGATTCGGATCATGCGCGGCGGCTCGGCGACGCTGCCAAGCGCGGCGATCCGGGCCAGCGCGCGCAGCAACGGCGCCTCTTGACTTGGATGGGTCGTCAGCACGACAGGCACGAGACTGCCCGGCTGATGGCGGCGTTGGATCAGCGCCTCGACCGAGACCTTCTCATTGCGTAATTCAGCGCCGATATCGGCGATGACGCCCGGCTGGTCCAGCACCATGAGGCGGACATAGCACGGACCGTCATGCTCGGCGATCGAGACGGCGGCAAGGCCAGGTTCCGGTGCTGTAACAAAGCTTGGCACGTGATGGCCGCGAGCGATATCGATGAGGTCGGCAACTACCGCAGAAGCTGTCGGCCCAGCCCCGGCGCCACGGCCTTGCAGCACGATCCGGCCGACGAAATCACCCTCGACCACGACGGCATTGTCGGCGCCCTCAACGAGGGCCAGCGGATCAGCGCTCGCCACCATGGTCGGATGAACACGCTGCTCGATACCGCGGGCGGTGCGCGCCGCCGTGCCGAGCAGCTTGATCCGATAGCCAAGTTCATCGGCATATTCGATATCGAGCGGCGAAATATAGCGGATACCTTCGACATAGACCGATTTCAGATCGATCGGAATATCGAACGCGATCGAAGCGAGCAGCGCCAGCTTGTGCGCCGTGTCGTGGCCATCAATATCGAGCGTCGGATTGGCTTCGGCATAACCGAGGTGCTGCGCCTCGGCCAAGACATCGTCGAACGCCCGACCCGTCGCGCGCATCGTGCTGAGGATGAAATTGCAGGTGCCGTTCAGGATCCCGCAAACGCGATCAAACCGGTTGGCGGACAAGCCTTCGCGCAGCGCTTTGACGACCGGAATGCCGCCCGCGACCGCCGCTTCGAACGCCAGCACGGTGCCGCGATCGCGAGTCAACCAACCCAGAGCCCCACCATGCTCTGCGAGCAGCGCCTTATTAGCCGTTACGACCGGCTTGCCAAGACCAAGCGCCGCCTCGACGACCGCCAAGGCGGGTCCATCTGAGCCGCCGATCAACTCGACCACGACGTCGACCGAGGGATCGTGCGCCAGCGCGACCGGATCATCGAACCAGGCAAGCCCATCGAGCGAGATGCCGCGATCGCGTGTTCGGTCTCGCGCGCTGATGGCAACGACCTCGATCGACTGTCCGGCGCGGCGCAAAAGGGTACTGTGCTGCTGCCGCAACAGCGTCAAAACGCCGCCCCCGACCGTGCCCAGCCCTACCAGCCCAACCCGAAGCACCGATCGATCGGCCACGCGCTCAATACTCGACGAAGATATCGGCGCGGTCGAGTGCCGGCCCGGCGCTCTGGACCGGTGAGGCCTGGGTTACGATCGACGTGGCCGGGATGCCCGCCTTGATCAGGGCCTGCTTGACCGATTCAGCCCGGCCAACTGCAGCCTGATACGCTTTCAGCTGCTGACCCGCGGGATCGGCGCCGGTCTGCGGGGTGATTGTGTAGGTGACGACCCGGACGATCCCGCCATATTGCTGATGCAGCGGCGGAACCTTCGCTAAAATCGTCGACGCGTTACCGGGCAAATCATTGGAGCTGCCGGCAAACGCCAGTTCGCCGATTTCGGTCGAATGGCTCAGCTTCGGCGTAGGTGGTGCGGCGGCCGGCGTTGGGACCGGCGGCATGGCGGCCGTAGCCGGGGCTGTTTCAGGCCGCACGGGCGGCGCGGTCGGAACCGCAACGCCGGCAATTTCGCTGGGACCAGGCGGCGGCGCTGGATGCGCGGCAGGTGCCCCCGGAACCGGCGCTTCGGGTGTGGGCGGCGGCAGCGGCTTCAGATCAGGCGAGGCCGGGGGCGCATTCGGCGTCTCGGGCGTCGGTAAAGACCGAGGAGTAGGCGGGGTCAGGCTGGATTCCCGGGTGGCGGCGACCGGTGCGCTCGGCGGCGGCGGTGCTGCTCCCGGTGAGGCGGGCGCGGGCTGTGTTTTCGGTGCAACCGCCGGCACAGCGGATGGCGCGGGCGCAACCGGCGGCAGGGCGCTCGGTGTTTGTTCGGCCGGGATCGCCACCTGCGCCGGCATCACCGCAGCGGCATTACCGGCCCGCTGCGCCTCATCGGTATAATGCGCATGCTCCCGATCAGCGATCAGCCCTTGGGTCAGCGCTTCCTTCTGCTCGTCGGTCAGACCACGGACCGGCTCCTTGGGCACCGAGGCAAGGTTCGGATAGTCACCATTCGAGCCTGATTCGAGATTGGCTGTGTTCGGTGCATCGGCGGGCGGCGTGCCCTTGTCCGATCCGGTCAGGCCTTTATACCAATTAATGGGGTTGACATCGTGCAACACCTCGTCAGCGGCGCAACCGGACAAAATCAGGAGACCCAAGGCCGCCCCGGCGCCAAGCGCAATCCTCGACGCAGCCTTTGGGCGAAACCCTACTCGTGTAACCATGAACCCCCCTGGGCAAAAAGCAGCCGGCACC
>Ga0116226_10000714_pt1 | contig 28362 bp, 23 predicted proteins | sample S1TSphfallax_FD_89692 | JGI IMG/M metagenome (GOLD analysis project Ga0116226, IMG submission 89692) | Host-associated microbial communities from peat moss isolated from Minnesota, USA - S1T2_Fa - Sphagnum fallax MG | ecosystem: Host-associated > Plants > Peat moss > Unclassified | place: USA...
GCCCAAGCGGCCCCGGCCGGAACGGCCGCCCTGGCCGAAGAAGGAAAAACCGGCCCCGTTCCCGCCGTACAAGCCGCCGTACCATCCGGACATGCCGGCCTGGCTGCGGGACATGCCGATCAATCCGCACCTGCTGGACCCGAGTTTGTACCACCGCAAGTCCCGCCGACCCCGAAAGAGAATGGCCTGAAAAAGCCGGTGCCTCGGCACGCGCATTTCGTTACGATACGCTAACAAATATCCATGTCTCCGGGTTGGCCATTGCCGGCGTGGCATGGCCGTTGCACCCTCGCACTTCCATTGCAGCTTGGGTGGTCCGTGGACCTTCACACCATCACCGCGATTGCCCGCCCGTCCGGCCGCGCCGAGTTTCCGGCGTGGCGCGCGGGGGATGCGTGGCTCGCCGGCGGGACCTGGCTGTTCTCCGAGCCGCAGCCCGGCCTCGACCGGCTGATCGACCTGTCCCGGCTCGGCTGGCCGCCGCTCGAGGTCGGCGCGGACGGGCTGCGGATCGCCGCCACCTGCACGCTCGCCCGCCTCGCCGCCGCCGACCTGCCGCCGCCGTGGCGCGCGGCGCCGCTGGCGGGCCAATGCTGCCGGGCGCTGCTCGGCTCGTTCAAGATCTGGAACGCGGCGACCGTCGGCGGCAACCTCTGCATGGCGCTGCCGGCCGGGCCGATGGCCGCCCTTTGCGTGGCGCTCGACGGCGCCTGCACGATCTGGGCGCCGGACGGCACGGAACGCACGCTCCCCGCCGCCGACTTCGTGCTCGGGCCGCAGCGGACGGCGCTGCGGCCGGGCGAGCTGCTGCGCGCGGTCGACCTGCCGGCGGCGGCGCTGCGCCGGCGCACCGCGTTCCGGCAGATTTCCCTGACGCCGCTCGGCCGCTCCGGCGCGCTGCTGGCAGGCACACTGTCGGCGGCCGGCGATCTCGCGATCACCGTCACCGCCGCGACGCGCCGCCCGGTGCGGCTCGATTTTGCCGGCGTGCCGGCGCAAGCCGAGCTCGACGACGCGCTGGCGCGGGCGATCCCGGAGTCGCTGTATTACGACGACCAGCACGGCGCGCCCGACTGGCGCCGCCACGTCACGCACCGGCTGGCCGCGCAGATCCGCGACGAACTGGCGGGCCCCGCGTGAGTTTTCGCGTCAACGGCATCGCCCACGCCGCCGCGCCGCGCCCCGGCCAGTGCCTGCGCACCTTCCTGCGCGAGCTCGGCTGGTTCGGCGTCAAGAAGGGCTGCGACGCCGGCGATTGCGGCGCCTGCACGGTCCTGCTCGACGGCCAGCCGGTGCATAGCTGCGTCACCCCCGCCTTCCGCGCCGAGGACCGCGAGGTCACGACGATCGAGGGCCTCGCCGGTGACGACGACCTGCACCCGATGCAGCGCCGCTTCCTCGCCGCGCAGGGCTTCCAGTGCGGCTTCTGCACGGCGGGGATGCTGCTGACGGCGGCCAGCCTCGATCAGGCGCAGGTGCGCGATCTGCCGACGGCGATGAAGGGCAATCTGTGCCGCTGCACCGGCTACCGCGCGATCGGCGACGCGATCACCGGCGTGGAGGACGCCGCCCCCGGCGACGGTTTTGGCGGCAACGCGCCGGCGCCGGCCGGACCCGCCGTGGTGACCGGGCGCGCCCGCTACACGCTCGACATCGCGTCGCCGCCGGGGATGCTGCATCTGAAGCTGCTGCGCTCGCCGCATCCGCACGCCCGCATCGTCGCGATCGACACGGCAGCGGCCCTCGCGCTGCCGGGCGTCCATCGCGTGCTGACCCACGTCGACGCGCCGCGAACATTGTTCTCGACCGCGCGGCACGAGAACCCGAAGGACGACCCGGACGACACGCGCGTGCTCGACGACATCGTCCGCTTCGCCGGCCAGCGCGTCGCCGCCGTTCTGGCGGAGAGCGAGGCGGCGGCCGAGGCCGGGTGCGCGGCCTTGCGCGTCGAATACGAGATCCTGCCCGCCGTGTTCGACCCGGAGGCGGCGATGCTGCCCGGCGCGCCGCTGCTGCACGGCGACAAGGGGCCGGACTCGCGCATCCGCAATCCCGCCCGCAACCTGGTCGCGGACGTCCACAGCATCACCGGCGACCCGGCGGCCGGGCTCGCGGCGGCGGAGGTCGTGCATTCGGCGACCTACACGACGCAGCGCGTGAACCACGCGGCGCTGGAAACGCAGGCGGCGATCGGCTGGCTCGACGAGTCCGGCTGCCTGACGCTGCGCAGCAGCACGCAGACTCCGTTCCTGACCCGCCGCGCCCTGTGCGACCTGTTCGATTTGCCGCCCGAGCGCGTCCGGGTGCTGTGCGAGCGCGTCGGCGGCGGCTTCGGCGGCAAGCAGGAGATGCTGACCGAGGACATCGTCGCACTGGCCGTGCTCCGCACCGGCCGCCCGGTGCGGCTGGAATTCACCCGCCACGAACAATTCGCCGCCACCCCCTCGCGCCACCCGATGCGGATGCACGTCACGCTCGGCGCCATGCGGGACGGCACGCTGACCGCGATGGAACTGCGCGTCGTCGCCAACGCCGGCGCCTACGGCAACCACAGCCCCGGCGTGCTGTTCCACGGCACCGGCGAATGCCTCGGCGTCTATCGCTGCCCGAACAAGCGGGTGGACGGCGTTTCGGTCTACACCAACACGCTGCCCTCCGGCGCGTTTCGCGGCTATGGGCTGAGCCAGACCGTGTTCGCCGTCGAATGCGCGATGGACGAGCTGGCCCGCACGCTCGGCATCGACCCGTTCGAGCTGCGCCGCCGCAACGTGATGCGGCCCGAGGATTTCGCCGCCCATCACGACGATCCGCACGACGACGTGGTGCTGGGCAGCTATGGCCTCGACCAGTGTCTCGATCTCGTCGAGGCGTCGCTGCGCCGCAATGATGCGCCGCCGCCCGATGCGTCCTGGCGGGTCGGCACCGGCATGGCGCTGGCGATGATCCACACCATCCCGCCGCGCGGCCATTTCGCCGAGGCGCGGATCGCGCCGCGTGCGGGCGGCGGCTACGAACTCACCGTCGGCACCGCCGAGTTCGGCAACGGCACGACGACGGTCCATGCGCAGATCGCCGCCGCCGTGCTCGGCACCAGCGCGGCCGCGATCCATGTCCGGCAGTCCGACACCGCGCTGCTCGGCCACGACACCGGCGCGTTCGGCAGCGCCGGCAGCGTCGTCGCCGGGCAGGCGACGGAACGCGCGGCGCTGCACCTGCGCCGGCTGTTGGAGGGCGGCGCGGATGGGGACGCCGAGCTGGTGGGCCACGGCAGCAGCGACGGCACGCCGCGCTCGATCGCGTTCAACGTCCAGGGGTTTCGCGTCGCGGTGCAGCCGGACACCGGGGAAATCCGCGTCCTGCACAGCGTGCAGGCGGCCGACGCCGGGCGCGTGATCAACCCGATGCAGTGCCGCGGGCAGGTGGAAGGCGGCACCGCGCAGGCGATCGGTGCCGCGCTCTACGAGGATCTGCGCATCGGCGAGACCGGGCACGTCGAGACCGCCGCGTTCCGCCAGTATCACATCCCCGCCTGGGCCGATCTGCCGCGCACCGAGGTGCTGTTCGCCGACACGTCCGACAGCGTCGGCCCGTTCGGCGCCAAGTCGATGAGCGAGAGCCCGTTCAACCCGGTGGCACCGGCGCTGGCGAACGCGGTCGCGGACGCCGCCGGCCTGCGGCTGCGCGCCCTGCCGATGGCGCCCGACCGGGTGTTTCGCGCGATGCGGGACGCCGCGTCCGCCGAGAACTGAGCCGGCGCACCAGCCCGTGTCCGCGTAGCGGGCAACGGGGGGCTTCCCTTCGCCGCAATTGCATGACTTAATCAACAAAGCGGCGAGCAAATCGATCCCGTCGAGGAAAGATGCCCACCGTAAACTGAAGTAAAAAGATCATCTGGGAGCTGAACCGTGAAGTCATACCTTATCCCCGCCGTTGCCGGCGCCCTTGCCGTTGCGCTGCTCGCCGGCCCCGCGCACGCGCAGCAGAAGAAGACCATCGCGCTGGTCACCAACGCCGCCGCCGATTTCTGGACCATCGCCGGGCGTGGCCTGGAGAAGGCGCAGAAGGAGCATCCCGAATACAACATCCAACTGATCGTCACCGGCGACGCCACCGCCGCCGGGCAGCGCCGCGAGCTGGACGATCTGCTGGTCCGCGGCGTCGCCGGCATCTCGATCTCGGTCGATGACGCGCCGCACGCGACCGAGGAACTCGACAAGGTCGCCTCCAAGGCGGTGCTGATCACCACCGACAGCGACGCGCCGCAGAGCAAGCGCCTCGCCTATATCGGCACCGACAACGTCGCCGCCGGCCGGCAGGCGGGCGAGGAGATCAAGAAGGCACTGCCGAACGGCGGCAAGATCGCGCTGTTCGTCGGCACGCTCGACGCCGACAACGCGCGCGAGCGGGTGCAGGGCATCAAGGAATCGATCGCCGGCACCAAGGTCGAACTGGTCGACGTGTTCACCGACCAGGTGGACTTCGCCAAGGCCAAGAGCAACGTCGAGAACACGCTGGTGAAATATCCCGACATCGCGCTGCTGTCGGGGCTGTGGAGCTACGAGACGCCGCTGATCTATGACGCGGTGAAGGCGGCCGGCAAGGTCGGCACCGTCAAGATCGTCGGCTTCGACGAAGACCAGCGCACGCTGCGCGGGATTTCGGAAGGTGCCATCAGCTCGACGATCGTGCAGCAGCCGTACGAGTTCGGCTACCTGTCGGCGACCAACATCATCAAGACGCTGAACGGCGACAAATCCTGGGTGCCGGCCGACGGCAAGCTGATCGTGGCGACGCAGGTGATCGACAAATCCAACGTCGCGGCCTTCGCCGCGAAGCTGAAGTCCCTGCTCGGCAAGTAGACGAACCGAACCCGGCGGCCGCGCGCCGCCGGGATTCGTGCCGGGGGGGGGAAACGCCGAATGGCGGACGATATTCTGGAACTGTCCGGGATCACGAAGACGTATCCCGGCGTCACCGCTCTCGACAATGTCGGGCTGCGGCTCGGCCGTGGCGAAGTGCTCGGCCTGATCGGCGAGAACGGCGCCGGCAAATCCACGATGATGAAGATCCTCGGCGGCGTCACCGCGCCGAGCGCCGGCACCATCCGCATCGACGGCGAGGCGCACGCGAGCCTGACGGTCGCGGCGGCGACGCGCGCGGGCATCGCGTTCGTCCATCAGGAACTCAACCTGTTCGAGAATCTCGATGTCGCCGCCAACGTCTTCATCGGGCGGGAGGCCGTGGTGGGCGGCCCGCTGAAGCTGGTCGACAACGCGGCACTCCGCGCCCGCGTGGCCCCGCTGCTGACCCGCCTCGGCGCCGACTTCACGCCGGAGACGCTGGTCGAGAATCTGTCGATCGCGCAGCGGCAGATGGTGGAGATCGCCAAGGCGCTCTCGATCAACGCCCGCGTGATCATCATGGACGAGCCGACATCGAGCCTGACGCTGACCGAGACCGAACGGCTGTTGCAGGTGATCGCCGACCTGAAGGCGCACGGGATTTCGGTGATCTACATCACCCACCGGCTCGGCGAGATCATGACCTGCGCCGACCGCGTGGTGGTGCTGCGCGACGGGCACACCGTCGGCGAACTGGCGCGCGAGCAACTCAGCCACGCCGTGATGATCCGGCTGATGATCGGGCGCGACCTGAAGTCGCTGTACATCCCGCCCCGGCAGGCGCCGCGCGCCGGCGGCTGCGACATCGTCGATCTCGTCACCACGGCGTTTCCCGATCGGGCCATCACCCTGTCGGTGCGGCACGGCGAAATCCTCGGCCTCGCCGGGCTGGTCGGCGCCGGGCGCACCTCCCTCGCGCGCGCGATGTTCGGGATCGACCGTGTGCTGGGCGGCGAAATCCGGCTCGATGGCAAGCCGGTGCGCGTGGCCAATCCGCGCGACGCGATCCGCCAGGGCATCTACCTGATTCCGGAGGATCGGAAAAAATCCGGTCTCGTGCTGGAACTGCCGATTCGCCAGAACGTGACGCTCGCGAGCCTGCTCGGCTACGCGAAGCTCTGGCTGCTCGATCGCGCGGCCGAGGAAAAGACCGCGCGCGCGCAGGCGATCAGCCTGTCGATCAAGGCGCCGAACGTCGACACGGCGGCGATCACGCTCTCCGGCGGCAATCAGCAGAAAGTCGTGCTGGCCAAATGGCTCTCGATGCAGCCGCGCGTGCTGATCTTCGACGAGCCGACGCGCGGCATCGATGTCGGCGCCAAGGCGGAAATCTACGCGCTGATGCGCGGCCTCGCCGACCGGGGTGTCGCGATCGTGATGATTTCCTCGGACATGGAGGAAGTGATCGGCGTGTCCGACCGGGTCGCGGTGATGCACGAGGGGCGGATCAGCGGCGTGCTCGAACGTGAACAGTTCAGCGAATTCAACGTGCTTCGGCTGGCGATCGGCCAGACGCCGGAGCCGGCGGAGGTGGCCGCATGATGAAGAAGGAACTCGGCCTGTTCGTGCTGCTGATCGTGGTTTCCGCGATCACCGGCGTGCTCAACCCGGCCTTCCTGTCCAGCGTGAACCTGTTGAACATGGCCAACCTGATCGGCCTGTTCGGCGTGTTCGCGATCGGCGAGGGGCTGGTGATCATCACCGGCGGCATCGACCTTTCGGTCGGCTCGATGTTCGCGCTGCTCGGCGTCGTGTTCGTCGACCTGCTGACGAAATACGAAGTGCCCTGGCCGCTGGCGCTGCTGCTGGTGATCGTCGGCGGGCTGATCCTGGGCGCCGTCCAGGCGTTCCTGATCACGCGGATGAAGATGCAGCCGTTCGTGGTCACGCTGTGCGGCCTGCTGATCTATCGCGGCGCCGCGCGCTATTACACCACCGACACCACGCGCGGCTTCGGCTACGGCGACGAGGCCGACACGCTCAGCGACATCGCCTCCGGCCACATCGCCGGCATCCCGAACACGTTCATCTTCCTGATCGTGCTGGCGCTGGTGATGGGCGTGGTGCTGCATCGCTCGGTCTATGGCCGCTGGCTCTACGCCGTCGGCAAAAACGAGGAAGCGGCACGGTTCTCCGGCATCCGCACCGGCGCGGTGGTCGCCACCGCCTACATCATCAGCGGCGGCCTCGCCGGAATCTCGACGGTGCTGCTGGTGTTCTACACCAACTCCGTCTCGCCCAGTTCGTTCGGGAATTTCTACGAACTCTACGCCATCGCCGCCGCCGTGCTCGGCGGGTGCAGCCTGCGCGGCGGCGAGGGCTCGATCGTCGGCATCGTGCTCGGCACCGCGCTGTTGCAGGTGTTGCAGAACCTGGTGAACATCCTCGGCATCCCGAGTTCGCTGAACTTCGCCGTGATGGGCACCGTCATTCTGCTCGGCGTGCTCGCCGACCAGCAGTTGCAGGCACGGCGGCGCATCGCGGCGGCGGCCGCCGGCTCCGCCCGGGCCGCCGCCGCCTCGGCGGTCGCACGCGGAGAGCAGCGCGCTTGACGGCAGCCCCGATCGGCATGGTGCGCCCGCCGCCGCCGCCCGGTCTGCTGGCCGGCGGCGGCGGTTCCAAGCTCGGCGACGCCGCCGGGCGGAACCTGCACGAGCGGATCGCCAACACGCTCGGCGAGCGGATCGTCGCCGGCCTGCATCCGCCAAGCTCGCCGCTGCCGACCGAGATCGAACTGTGCGCGAGCCTGTCGGTCTCCCGCTCGGCGCTGCGGGAGGCGTTCAAGCTGCTCGCGGCGAAGGGCCTGATCATCAGCCGGCAGAAGGTCGGCACGCTGGTCCGCCCGCGCGCCGAGTGGAACATGCTCGATCCCGAAGTGCTGGCCTGGAGCCTGCACGCGGCGCCGACGGATGCGTTCGTGACCGGCCTGTTCGAGGTCCGCAAGATCGTCGAACCCTCGGCCGCCGCCCTCGCCGCCGAGCGGCGGTCGGCGGAGGGGCTGGCGCGGATCGAGCGGGCGCTGAGCGACATGGTGCGGCTGCAAGGCAGTTCCACCGCGCTGATCGAGGCGGATCTGCGCTTCCACCAGTCGATCCTGGACGCCACCGGCAATCTGTTTCTCGCCTCGTTCGGCGCGGTGATCGAAAGTTCCTTGCAGGCCTCGTTCCGGCTGGGCTGGTCGTCCGGGCACCAGCCGCCGGAATACGCGCTGCGCCAGCATCAGGGCGTGATGGAAGCGATCCGCGACGGGCGCGGCGCGGACGCCTATGGCGTGATGACGCAGTTGCTGCGCTCGGCGATGGAGGATGTTCGCGAGGCACTGCTGCGCCGGCAGCGCGCGGGCTAGGCGCGGCGCAGCCATCCCCTGAGACCGCGCAGCGGTGCCGTCAGCCGCCAGGACAGCGAGTTCGCCATCGCCGCCAGTTCGGCTTCGAGCCCCGCGACGCGCGCGTACAATTCCGCCGTCTGCCACTGCCGAGTTTCGTGCGAGAGTTCGGCCTCGGGACAGGCGGCCAGCAGCGCCAGCGCCTCGGCGACGCGGCCGTGCTGGCGCAGGATCATTGCGTGCGCGAGGTCGGCGCGGCGCGGGTCCGGCAGCGGCCGTGCCTTCGCCGCCTCGATCGCGCGCAGTGCCGCCCGCGCATGGCCGCGCCGTGCGCGGGCTTCGGCCGCGCCGAGCCAGGCCACACCGCTCTGCGCGCGACCGCTTCGCATGTTGCGCACGAACGCGGCGCGGTCGAAGCGGTCGGTCACGAGGCCGATCAACAACTCCGCCGCCACACCGGCCTCGGTCAGCATCCGCAGCACGTCGTGGCCGGCGAAGCGCAGTTCGATCGGGGCGATGTCGTGCCGCGCGCGGATCAGGGCCGCGTGCCGCGCGTCGATCGTGGCGGGATCGTAGATTGCGTAACCCCGGCGGATCGGCGCGATCCGCCCGATCTTGTCGTGGCGGAACGTGATCGCGGCGGCTTCGTCGCGCCAGCGCGGCTCGAACGGGACTTTTGCCGGGTCGATCGAGAATTGCGGGCACACCGCGACCAGCGAGTGCAGTTCGAGATCCTCGGCGAAATTGATGACGGCGAAACCGCCCATGCTGCCGCCGTAGCCGACCCGCCGGCCGCCGGGCGTTGCCACCCGCACGGCTTCGATCACGTCGAGGATTTCGTCGTCCTGGAACCAGTCGTTGGCCGCCCCGCGGATGCCGACGAAATTGATGCCGCGCGCGGTGAAAAATTCCTCCGCCGTCGGCAGCGGCGCGAGCGACGGGGTGGGCCACCAGAACTCGAAATTCACCACCACGAGCGGGTCGTCGCTGACCTGACTGTGGACGCCGCGATAATGCCGGCCGTGATGGATCTCGCGTGATGTCATGCGAATGCGACCCCTACGTCCGACTCCGGCGATATGCTATCAACGCGCTGGCATATTGGCGAACTGGCGCACGGATGGGCGGCACATCTGCGTTGATACGCGTACGGGCAGGTTTCGCCGCCGACCGGTACCGGGTCGGGTTCGCCGTCCTGACCGCGTTGTTCCTGGCGGTCTACTGGATTGCCTCGCGCGGCGCCGCGGTACATGTCGGCGGTGACACGACGGCGTACGAGTCGGTCGCACGCGACCAGTTCGGCTGGTCCAACATCTTTTCCACGCAGCGGCCGCCGCTCTATCTGCTGTTGATCCGCCTGCTGGATTTCTCCCGGCCACTGCTGGCGGCAACGCAATGCGCGGCGTACGTGCTCGCGTGGGTGTTCCTCGCCGACAGCATGGCGCGCGGACGTCTGTTCGTCGCCGCCTGCGTCTTCTACGTGGCGCTGTATCCGGGCTTCGCCGCCTGGAACCATGTGCTGATGACCGAGTCGCTGGCGACCTCGCTCAGCGTCGTCGCGTTCGCGCTGCTGGTTCGGTTCATGGACGGCCAGGGATGGGCGCTGTGGGCGTTCGTCGCGGTGACGTGCCTGAAATGCTTCCTGCGCGGCTTCGATTCGTTTCTCGCGCTGCTGTATCTCCCGTTGCTGGTCGCGGCAACGCTGCTGCACCGGATGTCATGGCGGTCGCTGGCCGTGGCGAGCGCGGCGTTCCTGTTCTGCTTCGTGTTCTGCAATCGCACCAGCGGCAACCAGCTCGGCTCCGTCTGGTTCTTCGCGCTGATGAACAACATCGGCACGCGGGTGCTGCCCAGCCCGCCATGGCTCGCCTATTTCGTCGCGCACGGGATGCCGGTGAACGACGCACTGCTGGCGATGACCGGCCAGCTCGCGCACGAGCAGCACATGCGTTTCTTCTTCGACCCCGCGCTCGCGGATTTTCGCGCCTGGGCGATGGCGCATGGCCGAGCCACGTATACGACCTATCTCCTGCATCACCCGCGATTGATGCTGTGGCTGCTGTGGCAGCACCGGGAGGAAGTGTTCGTCGCCGACGGGTTTCCGCTGGCCCTGTATTTCGACGCGGGCTACCGCCTCGGCGTCCCGCCCTGGCCGCCGTTCTGGGCGGTCTATGCGGCGGGCACGCTCGGCACGCTGGCACTGGCGATGCTGTTGAGGCTAAGGCGAGTGGCGCACGCGCTGGTGCTCCCGGCCTGGATGGCAATTCTGCTTTGGCTGTCGCTGCTGCCGATGGCGCTACTGATCTACCACGCCGACGCGGGCGAGATCATGCGGCACTCCATCCCCGTGATCCTGCAAGCGTCGCTAGGCGCGCTGCTGATGATCCGGGTGGCCGCCTCATTGCTGGCGGAACGCCCAGCTACCCCGTAGCGAGTCGCAAACTTCAGAAACGGTCAACCTGCCGAAACGGCAATCAGCCGGTGTAGTAGCGGTCCGCGCCGGCCGTCGTCTCGCTGGTCGGGGACGCGCCGACGAACTTGATGGTTGTGCCGTCTGACAGCGTGTAGGACGCGGAGCCGCCCTTCGCCGCCGTGAGGGCCGAGAGAAGCCCACTGGCATCGCCGCTCGTGTAGAAGCCGGCGGTCTTGCCGTCGCCGACACCGAGGCCCAATACGTCCGACGACACCCAGTTCTCGATCGTGATCGTGTGGGCAGGCGTCGCGACCGTGGTGTAGCCAAGATTGCCGAAAAACGCGAACAACTCGTTGCCAGCCGAGGAGCCGAACAATGTCGAGTTGCCGACAAAGTTGCCGCCAGCCGACGGGTTCGCGGTGGTCGCGACGTTGAACAGAATGAAATTGTCGCCGCCCGTCGTGTGGGTCGCGTTGATCGTGTCGCCCTCGCCGTAGCCGACGAAGGAATTGCCCTTGAGGAACCCCTTGGCGGTTCCGGCCTGGCTGACGACCTCATTCTCCTCGCTGTTTCCCCACACATCGACCGTTGGCGAACTCGCGGAGCCGACGATGGAGTCCGTGACCGCCGCGCCCAGCGTGGTGGTGAAGTGCCCGAAAAACGCGAACGAGCCGGTGCTGGCAGCGCCCTCGGTATACGTGCCGCCGCCGGCGGCACCCACAACTGTCTGGTTGACAGCGGACGCGACCGTGACCACCCCGACATCGCTGCCGACGAATAGAGACGACGATGCCGCAGTCCCGATGAAGTCGGTGGCCGCCGTCGCAATTACTGTATCGTTGCCGCCAGTCCCGACTACGGTCGAGGCGGTCAGGGTGGCGGAGTTGGAGACATACTCGTCCGACCCGCCAAGGTTGATCAGGTTGCCGCCGCTGTAGTCGTAAATGATGTTGTTCGTGCCGGCCGCATTGATCGTTTCGGCGGCACCGCCGGACGCCTGGGTCGCAACCGAGCCGGTTGCCACGTTGGTCGGCGGCGTGCCGACCAGAACCGTGTCGTTGCTGCCGGTCGCGTTGACGACCGCGGAACTTCCGGTATCGACGACGACCGTGTCGCTGCCGCCTGATGCGTTGACGGTATAAGTGCCCGTGTAGACCGATATCAGCGCACTCGCGATCGAGTCCGTCACTGTCGCGCCGACGGTGCCGGTGCCCGTCGCCACCACGGTGCCCGCGCCACCGCTATAGTTCAGGTTGTTGCCCACCACGACAGTGGAGGACGTGCCGCCGGTCAACTCGCCCGTGCCGCTATACAAGACGTAGTTATACCCGCTCGGGATCGACAGCGACCCTGTGTAGGTACTCGGAATGACGAGAGCGTAGGTTCCCGACGTCGTAGGCGCGGCGGGAAGGGCAGATCCATTTCCTGCCGTCGACGTGCCGGTCAGAACGCTGGTGGAACCGCTGGTCGCGTTCACGATCCTCTGGAGCAGGTCGCCGGTATATCCACCGGTCGCCTTGATCGTGACGCTGCCAGCGGAAAGGACTGTCGGGGAGGCGGAGCCGGACATGGGTTAACCCTAACCGGTTAAGTTTTGTTATCCGAAACGTAAACCAAAGCGACCCAGGGAGTCAAAGGCTAATCCACGGGAGAGTCACACATCGTCGGGTAACTTCCTGAAAGCCCCTCGAATCCCGACCGCCGACCGTCGCCAAACGTTAACGATACGACGATTAACAAAATTACGCTGCATCGCATCAACTGCGCAGAAATACCTAAACATCCCGGCCTGCCTCAAGGAAATCCTGGCGTTCCCGGGACACATTTTTATGTCATCGCCCGAACATCGCATTTGTCACCCACCCATCCGACCCGGCGCCGCCGACATGGCCCGTTAACGTCCTGGGCGCCCGCATCGCCCATGGCCTCGCCCGATCTTGCAATATGCGACCTTAACAAACCCATTCCCGCCTGCCGTTTTTCACTCGCGCCGCACCTACCCGCGCATTCCGGGCCCGCGCACTCAGGTTTCGGGGCGCCGGTCGATCGGCGCACACGCCGGCAGGCGGGTAGCGCTCGGCCCCGCCGACCGGTATAGAGTCGGACAAAATGCCGCTGCGTGCCGAATTCGGCCGCCGGGGGCAGCCAGGGGGCGGGAAGCGAGCAGAGTGAGCCGGACAGCAGGGCACCAGGGCGCGGCCGCGACGACCGGCAGCCCCGCCGTATTGAACCTCCGACACATCGCCAAGCGGTTCGGCGCCACCCAGGCGCTGGAGGACGTGTCGCTCGCGCTGGAGCCGGGCCGGGTCCATGCACTGCTGGGCGAGAACGGCGCCGGCAAATCGACCCTGATCAAGATCATGACCGGCGTCCACCAGCCCGACCGGGGCGACATCCTGCTGGACGGCAGCCCGGTCGCCATCGGCAGCGCCGCCGCCGCGCAGCGCCACGGCATCGCCGCGATCTACCAGGAGCCATTGCTGTTCCCGGACCTGAACGTCGCCGAAAACATCTTCATCAGCCACCAGGACCGGGGCGTCCTGACCGACTGGCGCGGCATGGTGCGCGAGGCCGAGCGCATCCTCGCCTCCCTCGGCGTCGCGCTCGACGTCCGCAGCCCGGCGCGCGGGCTGACGCTGGCGGCGCAGCAGTCGGTCGAGATCGCCAAGGCCATCTCGTTGAATGTCCGCGTGCTGATCATGGACGAGCCGACCGCCTCGCTCTCGGCGCACGAGGTCGCCAACCTGTTCCGGCTGGTCCGCGACCTGCGCGCCAAGGGGGTGGCGATCCTGTTCGTCAGCCACCGGATGGACGAGGTGTTCGAGATCGCCGACACCGTCACCGTGTTCCGCGACGGCCGGCACATCTCCACCCGCCCGGTCGCCGAGGTGACGCCGCGCAGCGCCATCGCCGACATGGTCGGGCGGGAGATGGGGCTGCTGCACCAGCGCCCGCCGGCGCCGCGCGGGGACAGGCTGCTGTCGGTGCGCGGGCTTGGCCGCGCCGGCGTGTTCGAGGGGATCAGCTTCGACGTGCATCGCGGCGAGGTGCTCGGCTTCGCCGGCCTGATCGGCGCCGGCCGCACCGACGTGGGCCTCGCCCTGTTCGGCATCGAACCCGCCACCGCCGGCACGATCCTGTTGCGCGACGCCGCCCAGACAATCCGCTCGCCGCGCCAGGCGATGGCGCTCGGCGTTGCCTATGTATCGGAGGACCGGCGCCAGCTCGGCCTGTCGCTGCCGATGTCGATCTCGGCCAACATCACGCTGCCGGTGCTGTCGCGCTACCTGAACCGGCTCGGCCTGATCCGCACCGGGCAGGAACGGGCGACCGCCGAGGCGTTCCGCCGCCGCCTGGCGATCCGCACGCCCTCGGTCGATCTCGCGGCCGGAAAGCTCTCGGGCGGCAACCAGCAGAAGGTGATGCTGAGCAAGTGGCTCAACACCCATCCGACGCTGCTGATCCTCGATGAACCGACGCGCGGCATCGACGTCGGTGCCAAGGCGGAGGTCCATGCGATGATCGCCGAACTGGCGCGCGAGGGCATCGGCATCATCCTGATATCTTCGGATCTGCCGGAAGTGCTGGCGATCAGCGACCGCGTGCTGGTGATGCGGGAGGGTCGGCAGATGACGATCCTCGATCGCGCCGACGCCGATTCGCACACGGTGATGGCCGCCGCGATGGGCCAGAGCCTCGCCCCGCCCACGCAAGGCGCCGCCGCATGAGGTGGCTGCAACGCAACATCCGCCCCGAGCAGATCCGCGAACTCAGCCTGCTGCTGCTGATCGTGGTCGCGGTGCTGTTCTTCGGCGCGATGATCGACGGCTATTACACGTCGCGCACGTTCAACCGCATCGCCGCCTCGGTCGCGATCATCACCGTCGTCGCGGTCGGCCAGACGCTGGTGGTGCTGACCCGCAACATCGACCTCTCGGTCGGCTCCATCGTCGGCTGCACCGCCTATTTCGCCGGCGCCACGCTGGCCGCGCGGCAAGGGCTGCCGCCGCTCGTCACCGTGCTGATCGCGGTCGCGCTCGGCACCGTGATGGGCGCCGTCAACGGCGTGCTCGTGGCCTGGGGGCGGGTGCCGTCGATCATCGTCACGCTCGGGTCGCTGGCGATCTATCGCGGCATCCTGATCGACTATTCGGGGGCGAAAACCGTCACCACCGGCAGCCTGCCCGCGTGGCTGATCGACCTGCCGCGCCTGACGGTGTTCAGCATCGGCAATCTCGACATCCGCGCCCTGTTCGCGCTCGCCGTGGTCGTCGTCGTGCTGTTCCAGATCGCCACCAGCTACCTGAATGCCGGCCGGCAGTTCTACGCGATGGGGTCGAACCCGGAGGCGGCGCATCTGATCGGCCTGCCGACCCGGCGCATCGTGTTCTCGGCCTTCGTTCTCTCGGGCGCGATGTCGGGGCTGGCCGGCTTCATGTATCTCGCGCGCTTCGGCAACATCACCGTGGAGGCCGCGCGCGGGCTGGAGTTGCAGGTGGTCGCCGCCGTCGTGGTCGGCGGCGTCAACATCTTCGGCGGCTCCGGCACCGTGTTCGGCGCGATGCTGGGCGCGGTCATGATCGGCACGCTCGAACAGTCGCTGCTGCGCCTCGACATCAGCGAGTTTTGGCGGGACGCGATCCTCGGGCTGCTGATCCTACTGGCGGTGGCGAGCGACGCCGTCATCCTCGACCGGCTGCGCGCACTGTGGGCGCGCACCGACCTGAAAATCGTCACCCGCGCCGCGGCCGAGCCCGAGGCCACGCCATGACCCTGCCGCTCGCGCTGCGCCGGTGGGAGATGCTGCTGCTGGCGCTGCTGATCCTGATCTCGGCCCTGAACGTCGCGTGGTCGCCGTTCTATCTGGGCGTCGGCAACGTGGTCAATTTGTTCCAGTTGGAGATCGAGAAGATCATCGTCGCGCTGGTGATGACGCTGATCATCATCAACGGCGAGATCGACCTGTCCGTCGCCTCGGTGATGGGGCTCGCCGCCTGTGTGGCGGCCTATCTGTTCCATGCCGGCTGGCCGATGCCGTGGGCGCTGGCGGCGGCGCTGGCGTCCGGCGCGGCGGCCGGCGCGTTCAACGGGTTCTGGGTCGCCTATGTCGGCCTGCCCTCGCTCGCGGTCACGCTGGCCGGGCTGATCGGCTATCGCGGCATCGCCCGCATCCTGGTGGAAGACCGCGCCTATGGCGGCTTTCCCGCGTGGTTCAACGCGATCGGGCAGCAGCCGCAGGTCGGGCCGCTGACCGTCTCCATCATCATCTTCGCCGTGCTGTTCGCGCTGATGGCGCTGGTGCTGCACGGCTCCGCACTTGGCCGGCTGGTCTACGTGATGGGCAACAACGTCGCCGCCGCGCGCTATTCCGGCGTGCGCGTCAGACGCATCAAGCTGCTGCTGTTCACCGCCTCCGGCACCATCGCCGCGCTGGCCGGGCTGCTCTACGCGGCCCGCCTCGGCTCGGTGCGCGGCGACATGGCGGTCGGGTTCGAGCTCGACATCATCACGATCGTCCTGCTCGGCGGCGTCAGCATTTTCGGCGGGTCGGGAAACCTGGTGGGCGTCGGCCTGTCCATCCTGGTGATCCTGAACCTGCGCAACGGCATGGGTCTGGCCGACATCACCGGCAACACCCAGACGAGCGTGATCGGGGCGCTGCTGATCCTGTCGGTGCTGGCCCCGAACATGGCACAGACACTCCATACGAAATGGAAAGGGAGAGAGACGTGAAGAAATTACTGCTCGCCACCGTCGCGTGCGCGACGCTGGGGCTGCTGGCGCCGCACGGCGCCCGCGCCCAGGCCATCGAACCCGGCAAGCCGGTGTCGATGATCCTGCTGCCGAAATTCCTCGGCATCGCGGTGTTCGACCAGGCCCATAACGGCGCCGAGGAAGCCGCCAAGGAACTGAAGAACCCGGCCAAGCTCGAATTCCTCGGCCCGACGCCGGAGAACAGCGTCGCCGGACAGATCGAGATCGTCACCAACGCCGCGACCCAGGGCGTCGGCGCGCTGATGATCTCCAACAATTCCGGCGACCAGATCGTGCCGGCCGCGAAGGCCGCGCACGCGAAGGGCGTGAAGATCGTCACCTGGGACAGCCCGATTCCGTCGGCCGAGGGCGAGGACGTGTTCGTCGCCCAGGTGGACTTCACCGAGACCGGCACCGTGATGGCCGACATGGCGCTGAGCATTCTGGGCGCGGGCGGCGGCACGTTCGCGGTGCTCTCCGCTTCGCCGGACGCCGCCAACCAGAATTCCTGGATCGCCGCGATGCAGACGGCGCTGAAGGAGCCGAAATACGCCAAGCTGAAGCTCGCCGGCATCGTCTACGGCAACGACCAGAGCGAGACCAGCTACAACCAGGCGCTGGCGCTGGTGGACAAGTACAAGGACCTGAAGCTGATCATGGCGCCGACCACGGTCGGCATCGTCGCCGCCGCGAAGGCGATGCAGGACGAGAAGCTGTGCGACAAGATCAAGGTCAGCGGCCTCGGCCTGCCCGCCGAGATGCTGTCCTACACCAAGAACGGCTGCGCCCCCGAGTTCGCGCTGTGGAGCTTCGTCGATCTCGGCTACCTGAGCTACTACACCGCCTACGGCCTCGCCACCGGCGCGATCAAGGCGGAAGCCGGGCAGAGCTTCGTGGCGGGCCGGATGGGCAAATACACGATCACCAAGGACCCGACCCGCAAGGAGGGCCTGCGGATTCTGATGGGGCCCTTCAGCAAGTATAACGCAAGCAACGTCGAAGCAGCGGCGAAGTAGTCTTTCGTCGTTGCCCCGAAGTAAAAAGCCCCCTCCCCTTGCGGGAGGGGTTTCCCCCGTAGGCGCTAAGATAAGGCTAATTTCCCTCTCCGCCCCCGGGGGCGGAGAGGGTCAGGGTGAGGTGGGGGAAACTCCGAAGTTGTCGAGTAGCGCTCGAAGTTTGCGTCCTGATAGCGGCCCGACCACCCACCTCACCCAACCCTCTCCCCCCGCAAAGGGCGGGCGGAGAGGGCTTTTAGTGGCTTATCTTACCGCCCATGGGCGTTTCCCCGCTCAAGCCGCCGCGATCTCCTGCAACAGTTTTCGCGTCAACGCCTCGCCGAAGGCGGCGAAGTCGTGGACCTCCAGCACGAACGCGCCGGGGCCGCCGATGACGTTGTCCTCGTACCACTTGGTCAGCCCGCCCGGCGGATGCGTGTGCGCCCACATGAAGGCGGGCGCGTGCTCGTTGATGATGGTCAGCCCGTTCACCGTGATGCCCGCCGCCGCCGCCGCGTCGCGCGCTTCGGCGAGCGACTCGCCGGAATTGTTGGTGCCGTCGCCGCACACGTCGATCACCCGGCGCGCGCCGGGAAAGCTCGCCTCGGTCAGCTTCATCCGCGCGAAGCTGATCGCGTCGCCGATCGCGGTGTGCCCGACATAGCTGCGCGGGGCGGCCGCCAGCCGCGCCGCGAAGTCGCCGAGCGTGGCCGCGTCCCGCACCACCGCCCAGTCGACGACGGTGCGCACCTCCTCCGCGCCGGCGAACTCGACGTAGGCGAGGGCGGCCGCCTGGAACTGCCCGCCGGTGATCGCGGCGAGCACGCGCGGATCGGTCAGTGCCGCCGCGTAGCCGTCCTTCTGCAACTTGTATTCGCCCTCGTCGATCGAGCGCGACACGTCGCCGACCAGCACCAGTGCCACATCCACCGCCTCCTTCGCGGGGACGGTGACGGCAGCGAACAGCCCCGCAAGCAGTTCTCGTCGCAACATGATCGCTCGGCTCCTGGGCCGAGCTTAGCCCGCGAACCGAAAGCGGTGCATTAAAACAACGCCTGCTATTTTCGCCGCGTCGTCGGCACGACACCGTCGCGCCGCAGGGCCGCGATCTGCTCGGGCGTGAACCCGTGCTCGCCGAGCACCTCGGCCGAATCCTGCGCGAAGCGCGGCGGCTTGCGGCGCGTGCCGCCCGGCGTGCGCGAGAGTTTGATCGGTGTGCCGATGCCGCGATAGCCGTCCAGCTCCGTCACCATCGCGCGGGCGGCGGTGTGCGGGGCGGCGGTGGCCTCGTCGATCGCCAGCACCGGGCCGGCCGGCACGCCGCTGCGCAGCAGCGTCTCCGCCAGCACCGCGCCGTCATGCGTGGCAAATGCCGCCGTCAGTTCCGCCGTCAGCGCCGCGCGATTGACCAGCCGGTCGCCGTTCGAGCCGAAGCGCGGATCGGCCGGCAGATCGGGGCGGCCGACAATGTCCGTCAGCTTGCGGAACTGCGCGTCGTTGCCGCACGCAAGGAAGATGTCGCAGGTGCGGGTTGCGAACTTCTCGTACGGCGAGATGTTCGGATGCGGGTTGCCGATCGGCATCGGCCGCTTGCCGTTGAGGAAGAAATTCGCCCCCTGCGGATGCAGCAGCGCCATGCCGCAATCATGCAGCGTCATGTCGATGAACTGCCCGCGCCCGCTGCGCGTGCGTTCCTGCAACGCCATCAGGATCGCGACCGCCGAATACAGGCCGGTCGCCAAATCGATCACCGGGCAGCCGAGCCGCATCGGGCCGGTCGAGGCATCGCCGTTGATGCTCATCAGCCCGGTCATCGCCTGCAACACCGCGTCGTATCCCGGCAGCCCGCCGAGCGGCCCCTCGCCCCCGAAGCCGGAGACGCGGCAATGCACGAGGCCGGGATAGCGCGGCTCCAGATCGGCGTAGCCGAGGCCCCATTTCTCCATGCCGCCCGGCTTGAAATTCTCCACCAGCACGTCGGCGCCGTCGAGCAGGCGCAGCAGCACCTCGCGCCCCGCCGGCTTGCCGATATCGAGCGCCAGTGCGCGCTTGTTGCGGTTGACGCCGATGAAGTAGCTGGCGTCGCCATCATCGAACGGCGGGCCCCAGTCGCGCACCTCGTCGCCCTGCGGCGGCTCGATCTTGATCACGTCGGCGCCGTGGTCGGACAGGATCATCGTGCAGTACGGGCCGCCGAGCACGCGCGTCAGGTCGATGACCTTGATGCCCGCCAGCGCCCCGGCCGATGTCGCCAAGCCTTTGCCTGTTGCCGTCATGTTACCTCCCCGAGCCCCACACACGCAGCGCGGGCGGCATTCGGGCACGCGCCTCGCCCGGGGGCAAGGGCGGTTGCGGGCCGCGAGGCGTTCGAATCCGTCCGCCTCGCGGCCCGCGTCATCGCGGTCAGACGTAGTATTCGGCGAGCGGCGCGAAGCCGTTGAAGCGTTGGCTCGCGTACGTCGTCACGTAGGCGCCGGTCGAAAGCAGCTCCACCCGGTCGCCGCAGGCCAGTGCCATCGGCAGCCGGTAGTTGCTGCGCTCATATAGAATGTCGGCGCCGTCGCAGGTCGGCCCGGCAATCGCCACCGGCCCGGTGGGCGTGCCGTCGTGCCCGGTGGTGATGCGATATTTGATCGCCTCGCCCTCGGTCTCCGCGAGGCCCCCGAAACGGCCGATGTCGAGATACACCCACCGCACCGGATCGTTCTTCTCGCGCCGGCTGACCAGCACCACCTCGGCACTCACCACGCCCGCGTCGCCGACGATGAAGCGGCCCGGCTCGACGATCATCTCGGGCAGCGCGTTGCCGAAATGCTTGGTCATCGCGCCCATGATGGCGTTGCCGAACGCGCCGATATCCGGCACCTCGTCGCGATAGCGCACCGGGAACCCGCCGCCGAGATTGACCATGCGCACATTGACGCCGGCATCGAGCAGGTCGGTGAACAGCATCCCGACGCGCCCGATCGCGGCTTCGTAGCTGCCGGTATCGGTCTGCTGGCTGCCGACATGGAACGACAGGCCGAACGGATCGAGCCCGAGTTCGCCGGCGCGGATCATCAATTCGCGAGCGGAGTCGATGGTCGTGCCGAATTTGCGCGACAGCGGCCAGTCGGCGCCGGCGTTCTCGACCATGATCCGGCAATAGACCCGGCTGCCCGGCGCATGGCGTGCCAGCTTTTCGAGTTCCTCGGCGGAATCGAAGGCGAACAGCGACACACCGGCCGCGAAGGCGCGGCGAATCGCCGACACCTTCTTGATCGTGTTGCCGAAGCTGATCGCCTGCGGCCGCGCGCCGGCGGCGAGGCAGGCGTCGATTTCCTCGGCGCCGGCCGCGTCGAAGCTGCTGCCGAGCGCCGCCAACCGCTCGAGCACCTGCGGCGCCGGATTGGCTTTCACGGCATAGTAGATGGTCGCGAGAGGCAGCGCATCTCGCAGCGCGCGGAACTTTTCCGCGACACGATCAATGTCAAGCACCAGGCACGGCGTAGCCGGCTGCTGCTCAGCAAGGAAACGGGCGACTTTCGGAGTCATCGCTCGCGGCCTCCCCCTGATGAAACGTCCGCCGGAGAAAGGCGACGGACGTAGATTGCGAAACGGTCGAACGAACCAGCGACCAGACGAACGATTGCGGCGGGAGTACCGACGCAACCCGGATTGCCAGAACGCTTGACGTCGTTGCGTAACCCAAGGGGCCAGAGGCACGTGCGTTGCTGCGTGAGTGCGCACATAAGACCCACCCCCCCCGGCTGCAAGCGAATTTTTCGCCTCACACCCTTCGTGCCCCCCTTCGTGCCCCCCCTTCGTGCATTGCAGGAATGTCCATGAGCGTCGATCTTTCCCCGTATCGTTCTGACCCGGCAAGGCGCCGTCCCGCCGCTGCGTGGCCGTGGCATCTGTCGCGCCGCGAATGGCTGGGCGTGCTCGGCCGCACCTGGCGGGCGGTCAGCTCGGACCGGGTCTCGCTGTCGGCGTCCGGCTGCGCCTTCTGGGCGACGCTCGCGCTGTTCCCCGCGATCAGTATGCTGGTCTCGCTGTACGGCCTCGTCTTCGACCCGCAGACGGTCGAGCCGCAACTCGGCCAGCTCCGCCCGCTGCTGCCCCCGGCCGCGTTCCAGCTCATCGCGCAGCAGGTCCAGTCGCTGGTCTCGCGCAGCGGCACCACGCTCGGCGCGTCGCTGCTGGTCAGCACGGCGCTGGCGTTCTGGAGCGCGTCGTCCGGCACGAAGTCGATGCTGTCGGCGCTGAACGTCGCTTATGAGGCGGAGGAAAGTCGCGGCTTCCTGCGCTTCCAGGCGACCGGTTTGCTGCTGACGCTGTGCGCGATCGTGGGCGCGGTGCTCGGCCTCGCGATCCTGGTGCTGCTGCCGGTGGCGATCGACTTCGTTGGCCTTTCCAGGCACGTGCAGGGACTGGTGGCTTTGTCGGGCCACGTCGTGCTGGTCGGCTTCGTGCTGCTGGCGATCGGGCTGCTGTACCGGCTCGGCCCGAACCGCCCCGGCGCCCGCTGGCGCTGGGTCACGCCCGGATCGCTGCTCGCCACGCTCTCGGTGTTCGGCGCGTCCGTGCTGTTCTCCGTCTACGTCGCCGATCTGGCGAGCTACGACGCGACATACGGCCCGCTCGCCGCGGTCGCCGGCGTGATGATGTGGTTCTGGCTGTCGTCCTACCTCGTGCTGACCGGCGCCGAACTCGACCACGAACTGGCGGAAGTGGGCGGCGCGAACACCGAGACATAGCGGCCGAACGCCGGCGTCACGGGTTGTGCTTCACCAGATGGTCGAGTGCCGCGTAGACCGACGTGACCGCGCCCTCCTGCCAGCCGGGCAGATAGCTCCAGGCGTCGCCCGCCAGATAGAGGCGCCCTTGCGGAAGATCGGTGATGTGCTCGTAGACGATCGGCTGCGTGGTCGCCGTGTCGCTCGGCCAGCCGCCGACCTGGAACGGCATGTACTGCCACGCGATCGTCAGGCCCTTGTCGGCATAGACCTTGTCGCGGAACCCCGGATGCAGCAGGTCGCCGCCGGCCAGCGCCTTCTCGATCCGCGTCGCCTGATCGTATTTGCCGAACGTCGTCGCCGCCTCGCCGCGATTATAGGCGCCGGTCAGCACGCCGGTATGCGCGTTGAAGTCGTCGGACGGGTACCAGATCTGGCCGATGATATCGCTGGTCCAGCTTATGCCGCCGTAGATGTGGTTCTCCTGCTGCCAGAATCGCGATTTCGCCTGCCAGCCGACCTTGATCGCGGGCGTCTGATCCACCGCGCTCAGCCAGTTCCGGAAAGCCGCGTCCAGCGACGACGGCAAGCGCGCCAGCAGGTTCGGCGCCATCGAGGAGAAACAGAAATCCGCCGTGTCGCGGAACCGCTCGACCAGCCCCGTTTTCGGATCTTTCCACTCCACGTCGACATGGATCTTCTTCGTCGCCGGATCGTCGTGGATGCCGACCACTTGATGGTTCAGCAACACGAGGTCGCCGACATGGCGGCCCGCGCCCGACTGGTCCGACGGTCGCGGATCGCGCTCGCGCGGCCGGAACGCGCCGGCGGGCACGGTCTGCACCAGCAGCCGCTGCCAGATCCGGTCCATGCCGCCCACCGGCTGCATCAGCGAATTCTGCCAGTCCAGATTGTCGGAATTGTACAGGAACGAGCCCGGACTGAGTTCCGGGTTGCCGCCGCCGACGAAATCGGAGTTGAGCGTCTGATCCAGCGGCACGGCGGCATTCAGCTCGCCCTTGTCCCTCCACCCGCCGGGGAACTCGCCTTCGCGGTAGCCGACGCGGGAGGAATCCTTGAACCAGTATTTCTCCGCCGGCTGGCCGTTGCCGCCCAGATCGCCCATCTGCACCATCAGGTTCAGCAATTTCTCCCGATGCGCTGACGGAGGTTCCTTCAGCAACTGCTTCGCCATCATCTCGGCGACCTGGCCCTTGACGCTGTAATTCACCTGATTGTAGGCGATCGGCGCGCCATTGCGGAATGTCGGGCTCTGCAACAGGTTATAGTTGGACTGGAAAATATAGGGCTCCAGAATGACGCCCGTTTTCATGCAGAGGTCGATCAGCGCCACGTGGTCGCTCGGAATGCGGCCCGGCCCGGCGTTCAGCCACAAATCCACCGGATCGCCCTTGCCTGGCTGCCACTCCGGGTCGTCGAACCGGCAGACCTGGGTTTGCGGCACCGGCGTCGCGCCGGTCTCGTGGTATTCGGACACGTACATGCCGGGAAACAGCTTGCCGGGATTGTATTTGCCGAACCACCATTCCCGGTACTCGGGGCGCTCCGGCCGCGGCGTCAGGCTGCGCCCGCCATAGCGGCTGTCCGCCTCGTAGACGGTGACGGCAAACCCGGCGTTCGCCAGCATCCACCCGGCCGTCAGCCCGGCAACGCCGGCGCCGACGATCGCCACCGTCCGGCCGCGTCCGAAATCGGGCGGCAGCACCGGCGGCACGGCGAACGCGCGCGCCGGGCGCGTGCCCAGACCGAGCGCGGCAAGGCCGGCCAGCGCCGTCATCGACCGCAGCAGGCCGCGACGCGACACGTATTTCGGGCTGAAGGACATGACGAAACCTCCCGGCTCTCTGACGCATTTCATTATTTTCGGGCAGGCAATACTTCCCGTGATCAGTCAAAATCCGGCCGTGATCCGACGGTATTTGAACTCTTTCCGCGTCTGTATTGTCAGGCCGGGACGCTACCAGCGGCCGCGCAGCGCGTCCAGATCGCGTTCGTCACAATATCGGTGATGCGGCTTCAGCCCCGCAGCACCCGTGCCAGCCGCACCGCCGTATGGCCGCGATTGGGCCGCAGGCTCGGCATCACCAGCAGGCAGTCGTCGTGCGGCGTGCGCACTTCCTCGTCGCCGTCGCGCGCGATCAGCGTGTCGCGCTGCGCGATCACGTCGCCGCCGCGAAACGGCCGCACGAAGCTGAAATTCGCCGTCGCCGCCGTCACCACCATCGTCACCTCGGCGAAGCGCGACTGCGCGCGCGCCGGAGCTGGCGGCAGCGCCGGATGGCTCTCGACCAGCCCGAGATGGCGCAGCAGTCCGGCAACGCTCGCCGCCGTCATCTCGACGGTCGCCTCCGCCCAATGTTGCCCCGCCTCCGCCAGCACCGCGACGCGCGGCCCCGCCGGATCGGCGAAGCCGCCATAATCGATCAGCCGCCGCCCGCTCACATGCCCCTCGTCGGCCACGACCATCTCGGGCTGCCCGATCGCCAGCGCCAGGTCGCGCCCCTTCGCCGTGCCGCCCGACAGCAGCAGCGGCTCGGACGGCCACAGCATCGAATGCAGGTCGAGCAGCACGTCGACGCTGTCGATCAGCGGCCGCATCTCCCGCGCGCGGTCGAGCTCGATCGAGCGGCGCGGTCCGTCGAGCACGCCACCGTCCCACAGGCGGTTCATGTCCTCGTCGATGAAGCGGGAGGCGGTCGGCTGCGACGGCTCGAAGCGGTCGAACGCGGCGAGGTTGGCGAAGCCGAACGTCAGCCGCCCGCGCGCCGGCCGCAGCCCGGCTTCCAGCAGCCGCGCCAGCACGATCGCGCCGGCGATCTCGTTGCCGTGCATCAACGAGACGAGTGCCACATGCGGGCCGGGTTCGGCCGCCGCGCGCGTCGTGAAGCCGGGAACGCCGGTATTGCCCGCGCGCCACGGCGCCAGGTCGGGTGCGGCGATGGCAACGCAGAATCGCGGCAACGGCGGCTGCATCGGCGGCGCGTGATCGAGCGTCTCGGTCATGCACGGAATCTAGCGCGGACGTCGCGCGCGGCAACCGCTTGGGGTAACAAAGCCGAGGACGGAACGATCCTGTCGGCGTCCATGAAATCGCGGTTTTTCTGCGGTGCGGGGGCGAGTCCTGTGTCTCACACGGGCGCGATATCGTCCATCGCCGGCCGGCCGGTGACATGCCGCCAGTGATGCCACAGCAGCCGCGCCGCCAGCGCCCGCCACGGCCGCCATGGTTCGGCGAGGGCGGCGAACGCGGCGGGCTTCGGGCGCGCCGGCAGCCGCTTCAGGTCGGCCGCCGCCGCCGCCAGCGCGAGGTCGCCGAGCGGAAACACATCTTCGCGCGCGAGCGCGAACAGCAGATACACCTCCGCCGTCCAGCGCCCCAGCCCGCGCACCGCGACGATCCGCGCCACCGCCGCCTCGTCCTCCAGCGACGCGAGATGCAATTCGTCGAGCCGCCCCTCGGCGAACGCGGCGGCCAGCGACCGGCAGTGCGCGATCTTCGGCCGCGACAGCCCGGCGGTGCGCAGCGCCTCGTCGTCGAGGGCCGCGAACGTGGCCGGCAGCAAGGCCCCCGGCAGCGCGCGCAGCCGCCCCCAGATCGCCGCTGCCGCCTGGTTGCTGATCTGCTGGCCGACGATCGCCTGCAACAGCCCGGGAAAGCCCGGCGGCCGCACCCGCCACGGCAGCGGCCCCGCCGCCGCCTCGATGCCGGCGAGGTCCGGGTCCCGCGCGCACAGCGCCGAAAGCCCGGCGCGCGCCGAGGGCGGCGGATGCGGAAAAATCATCCGCCCTTCGCCAGCCGGTCCGTCGCCCACGCGCGGACGTCCGACAGCGTCATCGCCCTACCCTTCCAGCAGCCGGCGCAGTTTTCGCACCGCCGAGTCCGGCGTGGTCAGCACCGTCCGGCCGGTCGCCGCCGCAACGCAAGCCGCCGCCCGCGCGAGCGAGAATTGCGCCAGTGCGACGACGGCGCAGTCGGCGAGCGCCGCCGCCGCCCGCGCCGCCGCCGCGTCGTGCGCGGCCCCGTCGCCGGCCTCCAGCGCCGCCAGCGCGCCCTCGGCCAGCACCGGCACGACGGTCGCGCGAGGGCCGAACTCGGCCGGCAGGCTCGCCAGCGTCGGCGCGAACGTCGCCAGCAGGCCGATCCGCCCGCCCGGCCCGGCCGCCGCCAGCGCCTCGTCGACCATCGCCTCGTTCGGCCGCAGCACCGGCAGCGGCGCCAGCGCCCGCGCGCACGCCGCGATGCACGGGCCGAACGCCGAGCAGGTGAACAGGATGCCGTCCGCCCCGGCATCGCGCGCGTAATGGGCCAGCGTCAGGAACCGCGCCGTCATCGCCTCGGTCAGCGCCCCGTCGCGCGCCAGATCGGCCGACAGCGAATCGTCGAGCAGGTTGGCAAGCCGCGCCTGAGGCCACAGCCGGGCGAACGCCGCCTCCACCGGCGCGACCGAGTGGCGCAGCGCGTGGATCAGGGCGATGCGCGGTGCGGCGCTCATCGCCCCGCCTTCATCGGTCCGGGCACCGGATCAGCTTCTCCGGGAAGTCCTTGCAGCCCGGAAAGGCGATCTCGGTCTCGCTGATCCGCCGGACATGCAGCACGTCGGTGTCCTCGCAGCCGAAGCCCGCCTGCGGGTCCGGCGGGTCGATCCCGAGCAGGCCGTTGTTCAGCGCGGCCGTCTCGTCGATCGCGGGGGTGAACTGCAAGTCGGTCTGGCCGCCTTGGGTGCGCGCCGTCACGATCACCCGCTGCGCGTAGGTCGGCAACGTCAGTTGCGCCCGCAGCACGACATCGCGCGTGAAAATCACGGTCGGCTGGCCGAGGCACGCCTGCGCCGCGACGCCCGGCGCGACCGGGAACAGCCCGCCGACCCAGGCGCCGAACAGCCAGGCGTGCGGCACGCCGGATTGCGCGCGCGCCACGCCCGGCAGCGCACAGGCCAGCAGCAGGCAGGTCACGGCACGGCGCATCGGCACGCGCTCCGACGATGGGGGGCCGACGATAGCCGCGCCGCCGGTTCCCGGACCAGAGGGGCAGGACCAGAGGCGGGCGCGCCGCCGTTGCGCCGCGCGGTCGCGCGTGGCATGGCACGGGCCCTTGCCGGAGTGCCCGATGCTGCAACGCCTCTATCACCGGGTGCTCGCCCTCTCGGCCAGCCGCTACGCGCCCTGGTGGCTCGCCGCGATCAGTTTCGCCGAGGCCAGCTTCTTCCCGATCCCGCCCGACGTGCTGCTGGTGCCGATGGCGCTCGCCCGGCCCGATCGGGCGTGGCGGCTCGCGCTGATCTGCACCGTCGCCAGCGTCACCGGCGGCGCGCTGGGCTATCTGATCGGCTACGCGCTGTTCGACGTGCTGGCCGAGCCGATCCTGCACGCCTACCACTACGACGCCGCGTTCGCGCGCTTCCAGGACACGTATGCGAAATGGGGCCTGTGGGTGATCCTGATCAAAGGCATCACGCCGATCCCCTACAAGATCGTCACCATCGCCTCGGGAGCCGCGAATTTCTCGTTCCCGCTGTTCATGGCGGCAAGCCTGGTCACGCGCGGCGCCCGCTTCTTCCTCGTCGCGACCCTGCTGCATTATTTCGGCGAACCCGTCCGCGACTTCATCGAGCGCCGCCTGACCCTGGTGACGACGGCGGTGGCCGTGAGCATCCTGGCCGGGTTTCTGGCGCTGCGGTATTTGTGAGGCGAAGGCGACAGCGCCGTGCGTTACCGCCGGGCGACCTCATCGTCATCACCGGACTCAGACCCGGTGATCGACGGCGCGCCGAAACCCCAAGCGGAGCCGACGTGACACCCATGGCGCCGCGTCGGTGGCGAGGTCACCTCGAATAACAAATCCGTAGGGTGGGCTTCAGCCCACCGGCCGCGCGCCGGAGGTGGGCCGGACGTGGGCTAAAGCCCACCCTACAATCAACCCATTGATAACGAGAGAACTCGTCATCGCCGGGCCCAGACCCGGCGATCCACGGGACCGCACCAAGCGTCAGAAAAGGCAACGGACGAGTTAAGACCACTTGACATCACCGAGTCACCCACACTATCTTATCGCCGTGACCGACGCAGCCCCACCCGCTCCCCCAACCCCCACCGCCGCCGCGCGGTTCTCCGTCGCGCTGTTCTACCTGCTCGGGTTCGTGACCCAGCAGATCTATCTCGGGCACGCGTCGATGCCGAGGGACCTCAACTTCCAGATCCACCAGCGCCTCTCCCGCATCAAGCGGCGCTTCGACGA
>Ga0116226_10000715_pt1 | contig 28328 bp, 23 predicted proteins | sample S1TSphfallax_FD_89692 | JGI IMG/M metagenome (GOLD analysis project Ga0116226, IMG submission 89692) | Host-associated microbial communities from peat moss isolated from Minnesota, USA - S1T2_Fa - Sphagnum fallax MG | ecosystem: Host-associated > Plants > Peat moss > Unclassified | place: USA...
GAGAGAAACGAAACCGAACGGCAGTCCTGGGCCCGGCACCGTATTGCCGCCGATCACCGATCCACCATCAACACCGATAAAGGGATCGACCCAGGCGGTCAACCGGCCATCGCCGTCTTCTTGTGCCGCCGCCGGTGACGCCCTCAGACAGAGAGGAACCCAGATGAGGACCAGAGCGACAGAAATAGCTTTGACGATGGTCATGGGATGAGCCGGCTGCGAAGGCGATGAAATCCCCTTTTCAAGTACCAGTAACGGACCAAAGCGGCAAGATGGTCTTAGATTGACCCCCTCATCGGCGCTACTGCCGATGGAAAAATCGCCGGGGATCACTTAACAATAAGCACAGTTCGCATAGCATTCGGGATTGGGAGAGCACTGTCTTGGTTGTAAAACTACATCTCATTTCTGGTTTGCCGAGGTCAGGCTCGACTTTGCTCGCGGCGCTGCTGCGGCAAAATCCACGCTTCGATGCCGCTGTCAGCAGTCCGGTGGTGAGTTTGGTCGAAACACTGCGGCAGCGCATGAGCGCCACCGGCGGACTGGGTGTCTTTTTCGATGATTCGCGCCGGGAAAAACTGTTGCGGGCAGTGTTTGACGCCTACTATGACGGAACATCGAATGATTCAGTGGTATTCGATACCAATCGCACCTGGACGGCCCAGATTCCGCTGCTGGCGACGCTCTATCCCCGGTCGCGTATCATTTGCTGTGTCCGGGAGATCGGATGGATTATCGACAGTATCGAGCGCCTGCTGCACAAGAATCCGCTCCAGGTCTCACGCCTGTTCGAGTCGCACCCCCGCGGTTCCGCCTATGAGCGCGCCGAATCCCTGATGTCCGAGAACGGGCTGATCGGACAAAGCTGGCGTACGCTCCGCGAAGCCTGGTTTGGCGATTACGCCAATCGGCTGATCGTCATTCCCTATAACAGACTGGCGGCCGATCCCGCCGAGGTCATGGCCAGACTCTATCAGGAATTGGACGAGGTCCCCTTCGCCCATGATTTTGACAATGCGGCGTATGATGAACCGGCCTATGACGGCAGTCTCGGCATGCCGGGGATGCACCGGGTCCGCAACAAGGTCACCTTTCAACAACGGCCGCTTGGCATTCCGCCGGATCTTTTCGAACGCTACAACGCGGCGAATTTCTGGTTGCGATCGGAACCCAACCCGCGCGGCGTTACCATCCTGTAAGCGACTGAGTAGCTTCCGAGGCCATACGAGCGCGGCGGGATTGGCTAGACTGCCCGCCGGTTCGTGTCCATGGCAGGCGGAGCAGGCGGCAATGAATATTGCGACAACGAAACAAAATCCATCGCAGGCGGCGTTGAACCCCGAACCGGGACCGTTGAACGGCGCCGAACTGGGCCGGATGAACCTCTATTGGCGCGCCGCCAATTATCTGTCGGTCGGGCAAATCTATCTTTATGACAATCCGCTGCTCCGTGAACCACTCACCCTCGCCCATGTGAAGCCTTTGGTGGTTGGGCATTGGGGTACGACGCCGGGACAGAATTTCATCTATGTCCATCTCAATCGGGTGATCAAGAAATATGATCTGTCGATGATCTATATCGCCGGACCCGGCCATGGCGGGCCGGCGCTGGTCGCCAATACCTACCTTGAAGGCTCCTACAGCGAGATCTATCCTGATATCAGCCAGGATGAGGCGGGTCTGAAGAAACTCTTCACCCAATTTTCCTTTCCGGGCGGAATCTCCAGTCATGTGGCGCCGACTACGCCGGGATCGATCCATGAAGGCGGCGAACTGGGCTATTCCCTCAGTCATGCGTTCGGTGCGGTGTTCGATCATCCCGACCTTATCGTCGCCTGCATCATAGGTGATGGCGAGGCGGAGACCGGGCCGCTGGCGACGGCCTGGCACTCGAACAAGTTCCTCGATCCGATCACTGACGGCGCCGTCCTGCCGATCCTGCATCTCAACGGATTCAAGATCAGCAATCCGACCGTTCTGGCCCGCATCGGTCATGAGGAGCTCGACCAGTTTCTCAGGGGATGCGGCTGGACACCCTATTTTGTCGAGGGCGATGACCCGGAGACAATGCATCTGCTGATGGCCACCCTGCTGGAACAGGCCATCATCGATATTCGCGGCGCACAGCTTCATGCCCGAACCAGCGGCGTTGCAACGCGACCCCACTGGCCGATGATCGTGCTGCGCTCGCCCAAGGGCTGGACCGGTCCCAAAATGGTCGACGGGCTGCAGATCGAGGGAACCTTCCGTGCGCACCAAGTGCCCCTGGCGGTCGATTCCGGCCATCCCGAACATGTCGCCCTGCTCGAGAACTGGATGAAGAGCTACCGACCGGAGGAACTGTTCGACGAAGCCGGTCGCCTGGTCGCGGTGCTGGCTGATCTGGCGCCGACCGGCGACCACCGCATGGGCGCCTCGCCCTATGCCAATGGCGGCCGCCTGTTGCGCGACCTGCGCATGCCGGATTTCACCCGCCATGCCGTCACCGTCGCAGCGCCGGGGTCGGTCGAAGCCCAGGACACCTATATACTCGGCAAATTCCTGCGCGACATCCTCGAGGCCAACGCGGCGCCCCGCAATTTCAGGGTGTTCGGACCCGATGAGACCCTGTCCAATCTTCTCGGCGCCGTGTTCGAGGTCACCAGCCGCCAGTGGGACGCCGAAGAGCTCAATAATGACGAGTTTCTCGCCGCGGAGGGCGGCATCCTCGATTCGATGCTCAGCGAACATCAATGCGAAGGCTGGCTCGAGGGCTATCTGCTGACCGGACGGCACGGGATTTTCAACAGCTATGAGGCCTTTATCCGGATCATCGATTCGATGTTCAGCCAGCATGCCAAATGGCTGAAGGTCACCCTCGAACTGCCCTGGCGGCGCAAGATCTCCTCGCTGAATTATCTGCTCGCCTCCCATGTCTGGCAGCAGGATCACAATGGCTTCACCCATCAGGATCCCGGATTTCTAGACCATGTGATCAACAAGAAGGCCGACATCGTCCGCGTCTATCTGCCGCCTGACGCGAATTGCCTGCTCTCCACCATCGATCACTGCCTGCGCAGCCGGGACTATGTCAATGTGGTGGTGGCCGGCAAACATCCTCTACCGCAATGGCTGACCATCGAGCAGGCCATCATTCATTGCACCGAGGGCATCGGCATCTGGCAATGGGCCAGCAATGACCAGGGGTCAGAACCGGATGTGGTGCTGGCCGGCTGCGGCGATACGCCGATGCTGGAGGTGCTGGCCGCGGTCACGATCCTGCGCGAGCATCTGCCTGAGCTTAAAATCCGCGTGATCAATGTCGTCGATCTGATGCGGCTGCAGTCCAGCAGCGAGCATCCGCACGGGCTGAACGAGCGGGACTATGACGCGCTTTTCACGCGCAATGCGCCGATCGTCTTTGCCTTTCACGGCTACCCGTCTCTGGTCCACCGGCTGACCTATCGCCGCGTCAACCGCAATCTCCATGTGCATGGCTATCGCGAGGAGGGGACCATCACCACACCCTTCGATATCAGAGTGCAAAATGGCCTGGACCGCTTTCATCTGGTCGAGGACGTGGTCAATCTCCTGCCGCATCTCGGTGGCGACGGGGCCTATCTGAAACAGCGGCTGGCCGACAAGCTGATCGAGCATCAGCACTATATCTGCAAGCATGGCCAGGATCTGCCGGAGATTCGCAATTGGAAATGGGCTGTGGCTTGATGACTTCCCCCGATCTGGCCAACACCGCTCATCTGCTGGTAGCGAGCGGCAAAGGGCTGCTGGCGATGGACGAGAGCAATCCGACCTGCGACAAGCGGTTTGTCGCCCACGGGATAGCGCCGACCGTCGAGAACCGGCGGGCCTATCGCGATCTGATCGCCACCACCCATGGTCTGGCCGACTGTATCAGCGGCGCTATCCTCTATGACGAGACGATCCGCGAAACCGCCCTCAATGGAACCCCCTTCGTCAAACTGCTGACGGATGCCGGCATCATTCCCGGCATCAAGGTCGATCTGGGCGCCAAGCAGCTGGCCGGCCATCCCTTGGAGACCATCACCGAAGGACTGGACGGTCTGGGTGAACGGCTTGCCGAGTACGGCCGGATGGGCGCGCGCTTCGCCAAATGGCGGGCGGTGATCAGGATCGGCGAGGGTCTGCCCAGCTGGGGCGCGATCGATGCCAACGCCCACGCCCTAGCCCGTTATGCCGCCCTTTGTCAGGAAGCCGGCCTGGTTCCCATCGTTGAACCGGAAGTGCTGATGGACGGCCCGCATGATCTGAAACAATGCCGGCAGGCCAGCGATATGATCCTGCGCACTCTCTTCCAGCAGCTTGATGTGCAGCGTGTTGCGCTGGAGGGGATAATTCTGAAACCCAATATGCTTTTGCCGGGGCTCGCCTGCCCGGATCAGGGGACTGTCGAGGCGGTCGCGGAGGCCACTTTGCAGTGTTTCCTGGGTGTGGTTCCGGCCGCCATCGGAGGCATCGCCTTTCTGTCGGGCGGACAATCCGGCGAATTGGCGTCGGCCCGGCTGAACGCCATGAATGTCATCGCCAAGCAGGATGGGGCAAAAATCCCCTGGAGCCTGACCTTTTCTTTCTCGCGCGCGATCCAGCAACCGGCGCTTGAGATCTGGCGCGGCCTGGCCGCCAACCGCGAGGCGGCGCAAGCGGCGCTGCTCCATCGCGCGCGCTGCAACAAATTGGCGCTCCAGGGCGAATACAGCGCGGCAATGGATCCCGCATGACCCTGGCGATGAACCGGTCGGTCGGGATCTACCTCATTCGCCACGGCGAAACCGAATGGTCGCTGTCCGGACAGCATACCGGGCGCACCGATCTGGCATTGACGCCCGAGGGCGAGGCGCAGTCGCGTAACCTCGCAGGATGGCTTGACCAAGTGCAATTCTCCACCGTGCTGACCAGTCCACTGCAACGGGCGCGACAGACTTGCCTGCTCGCCGGACTGGGCGACCATGCCGAGGTCGAGCCGGATCTGGCGGAATGGGACTATGGCGACTATGAAGGGCGGACCTCAGCGGAGATTGGCCGGGAACGGCCGGGCTGGTCAGTATTCAGGGATGGGTGTCCGAAAGGTGAAAGGCCGGCTCAGGTCGCTGTCCGTGCCGATCGTCTGATCACCCGCCTGCTGCCCCTGGTCGGCAATATCGCGCTCTTCTCCCATGGCCAATTCGCCTGCTCGCTGGCCGCGCGGTGGATCGGCCTGATGGTCGCCGAGGGGCGGCATTTCGCCCTTGATCCGGCGGCGCTCGGCATTCTCGGTTATAGCCGCAACCACCCGGAACTCAGGGTGATCGCTCTGTGGAACGCCGCGCCAGCCAGGCTGCTGCCACGCCTTTGAGACGGTCCGTCAATCGGGTGCGCTCATAAGCCTCGGCGGCCATTTTTATGGCTTCGGCCTGGGTCGGAAAGGTGTGCACGACCCGGGCCAAGGCCCGCAGACCGAGCCGCGATGTGATCGCCAGAGACAATCCGTTGATCATTTCACCGGCATGGCGCGCGACCACCGTGGCCCCCAGAATCTCGTCGCTTCCTGCCCGGACATGGATTTTCACGAAGCCGATATCTTCGCCGTCGGTGACGGCGCGGTCGACATCATGCATCAGCACGGTGAAGGTCCGCACCGGAATGGCCTGCTTGCGCGCCTCCCTGACATAGAGACCGACATGGGCGATCTCCGGATCGGTATAGGTGCACCAGGGGATGATCAGGTCGCTCAGCCGCCGATGGCCGAGGAAGAGCGCATTCCGCACCGCGATGCGCGCCGACGCCTCGGCCGCATGGTTGAATTTATGCTCCATGCAGACATCGCCCGCGGCATAGATCAGCTTGTTGCTGGTGCGCAGAAAATCATCGACATGGACGCCGGCAACCCGGTCATAGGCAACGCCGGCCGCCTCAAGATTGAGGCCGTCGACATTGGCGATCCGTCCCACGCCGATTCCAACGACATCGACCAGGGCGTGGAATTTGTGATCCTCCGACACCAAATCAATCCGCTTCCCGCCCGCCTCGGTGTGAATTGCCACCACCTCGGTATTGAGGTGAATCTCGACACCATCACGCGCCATGACCTCCGACAGGATCTGCGCGGCGTCGCGTTCTTCTTTGGGAAGGAAAGTCGGATTATTTTGCACGATTATGACATGGGCGCCGAACCGGCAGAATGCCTGCGCCATCTCGCAACCGATCGGACCGCCGCCGATCACCAGGATCCGGGGCGGGCAGTCGATCAGATCGAAGAAGGTTTCATTGGTCAAATAGCCGCTCTCGACCAGGCCGGGAATCGGGGGAATCTCCGCCCGCGCACCGGTGGCGATCAGCGCCTTGCGGAAGCGCAAGGTTTCGCCCATGACGCGGACGCGATCCGGTCCGCTGAATTCCGCCGCACCGAAAAACAGATCAATGCCCGCATCCCTCAATCCGAGCGCGGAATGGGCCTTGCTCAGACGCATCTGGACCCGCTTCATCCGGGTCATGATCGCCGCAAAGTCGGGTGCGAGATCGGAAGGAACATGGGCGCCAAGATTTTCGGCATCCCGCATTTCAGCATAGAAGCGCGCCGTCCGAATCAGCGATTTTGACGCGATGGAGCCAAAATTGAGACAATTGCCGCCGACCCGATCGCGCTCCACCAGCGCGACCCTGGCGCCCAGTGCGGCGGCGTCGCGCGCTGCGGTCGCGCCGCCCGGACCGGCGCCCAGCACCACCAGATCATAGAGCGGGGCCGGACGGGGATTGCGCCAGCCGGGTGGTCGTACGCTGGCGACCACCTGCCGCTCATAGCGTTCCGCTTGCGAAGAACAGGACCGGGTCATGACAGCCAGCCGCCGGAAAACCCGGCGCGGCTCAATCCCGCCGTGATTGCCGGAGATCGCCGCATGAGCCGCCAGATCAGTTCAGACCGATGGTTTTCGATCATCAGAACGATGATGCCCTGGTCCAAACCGAAATAGCCCTCCGATATCCAGCCCGCCGGGCCGTTCCCGGCCAAACTAGGATTGAAGCCGCTCGGCAATCGCCAGTCCCGCGCCAGATCAGGATAATGCCGGCGGAGATGGCGCAAGGCCGACAGGGAGACCTCCGGCGAAAAGGGCAATGAAGCGAGAATGGCGGGCGGGCTGATGGTGCCGTCATCAGGTCCGAACGGCACGCCGCGCGCAACATAGCCGAAGCAGGGATGTTGCGTGTCATCTTGCCGCACGACGCCGGCTCCCGGTCCGTCATTGGCCGTCAAACCCCAACAGTTCTCGCCATATCCCTTGAACGCGAGGGGATTGCGCCGGGCGTAGTCGCGCTGCACCAGGGTGGCGCGCCGGCTGTTCTCGAAATAGTCGCATCCCTTCTCGCGCATGAAGTCATCCTGGATGCCGCGGAAATCGATCCAGGCGTGCGAATAGTGATGCACGAACAGCGGGCCGGCATAGAGAAACTCCACATCATAGATGTTCTCCCACTGATAGGTCGCAGTCCAGGCCGCGAAACTATCGGCCGGCAGCGGGAAAGTGGGCGACGCCAAGCCGAGGACATAGAGAATGGTCGCCTCGCTGTAGCCCTCCCAGCCATAGTGCAGAAAACCGCTCTCGGGCTTCCATCCATGCCGCGCGGTCGCAGCCCGGCCACACCCCCACTGCCAATCCACCCGGCGATAGAGCGCATCGGTGAGCAGACCGATTTCCTTCTCGTCCGGTGTATCCCGGTCGAAATAGGCCGCGGCGGTCAGCATGCCGGCCATCAACAGAGTGGTATCGATCAAGGACAGCTCCGACCGCGACGCCCGGCGACCGGTCTGCATGTCGAGAAAGTGATAATAGAATCCCTTGAAGCCGGTGGCGTCGGTGGCTTCGCTCTGCCGGCTTTGCCAGAAAAACCTCAAGGCGGCAAGGGTGCGGGTGATCGCGTCACCACGCTCCATCCAGCCACGCTCCACACCGACCGGATAACAGGACAGGGCGAAGCCGACCACGGCGATGCTGGCCGATGCATCGGGCCGGCTGGTATCGGCAACCAGACCGATGCGTGGCGCGACATTATCAATGAAGTAACCGAACGCCGCGCATTGGCAGCGATCCAGCAACTCATCGTCGGACAGAGCCGGCGCGTCAGCTTCCATCGAACCGGGCGGGGTACAAGGGCGGCCGGCATTGCTCCGACATCATGAGCAGATCACTTCGACGCCGGTCGGTCGGCCGACGATGACGGTCGACACCATGTCGATGAACAGGCCGCTCTCAACGACGCCGATGACACCGGCAAGCCGCGCTTCCAGGGCCAGCGGATCGGTAATTTCGCTGATGCTGCAATCGGCGATGCAATTGCCGCCATCGGTCTTGAAGGCGCGCTGTCCCGACCACCGCAACTTCGGCGCAAAGCCCATTTGCGTCAGGCGGTCCAACACGGACTCATAGCCGAAGGCGGCGATCTCGACCGGCAGCCCGGTGCGGTCGCCGAGCCTGGGCACCAACTTGGTCTCGTCGATCACGACGATCATGCGGTCGGTGGCGGCTGCGACGATCTTTTCGCGCAGAAGCGCGCCACCCAAGCCCTTGATCAGATCAAAAGTGGCGAGCGCCACCTGATCGGCGCCATCGATGGTGACATCGATGCGGTGACGCAGGCGAAAATCGATCACGGTTATGCCAAGATCCCGCGCCAAAGCCTCGGTCACGTGAGAGGTCGGGATGGCGGTGATATGCAAGCCGGCGGCGACACGCAAAGCCAAGGCCTTGATGGCGTAAGTCGCCGTGCTTCCGCTGCCCAGCCCGACCAGCATTCCGTCCTTGATTTCCAGGACGGCGCGTTCCGCCGCGGCACGCTTGTGAGCCTCTTGGATCGACGGGTCAATCATGGACACCTCCGGCAGCCGCTTCCCGGATCAAAGCGATGGCGGACGCGTAATCATTCGATCCGAAAATCGCGCTGCCCGCGACGATGGCGTTTGCTCCGGCTGCAACCGACAGAGCAGCATTTTCACCATTTTGTCCGCCATCCACTTCGATCGCGGGAGAGAGGCCGCGGTCCTCGCAGAGCCTGGCGATCCGGCTGATCTTGGGCAGCATCTCGGGCAGAAACCGCTGGCCGGCAAAGCCCGGATTGACGGTCATGATCAGGATCACGTCGCAAAGATGAAGAACATAGTCAATCATCTCGACTGGACTGGCCGGATCGAGCACGACTCCGGCTTTTTTTCCGAGATCCCTGATCTGGGTTAAAGTCCGATGCAGATGGCGGGTCGCCGAGGGCTCGGCGTGAACCAGCAAATGGTCAGCGCCAGCTTCGGCGAATGCGATCAGATGGCGTTCCGGCTCGACGATCATCAGATGGACATTGAGCGGCTTCCGGGTAGCGCGGCGCACAGCCGCGACCACCAGCGGTCCGATGCTGATCGAGGGGACAAAACGTCCATCCATGACATCGACGTGAATCCAGTCGGCGCCCGCCGCATCGACAGCGCGGACCTCTGCGGTCAAGTGGCCGAAATCCGCCGACAGGATCGAAGGGGCGACGATCAATGCCTGGCCGGTCACCGAGCCGGCTCCCCACCATTCGGATCAACAGTCTGCAGCGGCCGCCAGGCTCTGCCGCCGTCGCGGGCCAGCATGACGTCCGACTGGGTCGGGCCGTCGCTGCCCGAGCGATAAATCTGAACCGGTGGCGCCGTTCCAGCCGACCAACCGTCGAGGATGGGCTGGACCACCCGCCAAGCCTGCTCAACCATATCGGCCCGCATGAAAAGAGTCTGATCCCCGATCATCGCATCGCGCAGCAAAGTCTCGTAGCCGACATTGACCTCCTTGGTGAACCAGTCGTCATAGCGGAAGTCCATCTTGACCGGGGCCAGCTCCAAGGATGTGCCGCGGCGCTTGACCTCGAACTGCAAGGAGATTCCCTCGTCGGGCGCGATGCCGAGGACGAGCCAGTTGGGCTGAAGGCATTCGACCGGTGTGCCGCGGAAGGCGGCAAAGGGGGCTTGCTTGAAGCAGATGGCGATCTCGCTGCTATGCTGCGCCAGATGTTTGCCGGTACGGACATAAAAGGGTACGCCGGCCCAGCGCCAATTATCGATCTCGAGCCGCAAGGCGATATAGGTCTCAACGGAGGAGTCCGCGGCGACATCAGGTTCGCCGCGATAGGCTGTGGCCATCGCGCTGTCCGCCGGTCCGGCGCCATATTGACCGCGAACGGCCCAGTCCGGCGAAGCGGAGGGCATCGCGTCGAGCAGTTCGATCTTCTTGGCCTGAATCGATCTTGCGTCGAAGCCCACCGGCGGCTCCATTGCCACCAGCGACAGCAGGGACAAGATATGGTTGGGCACCATGTCGCGCAGCGCCCCCGTCGCTTCATAAAAGGCGCCGCGCCGTTCAACACCGAGGGTCTCCGCCACGGTGATCTGGACATGGTCGATGCGATCACGGTTCCAGATCGGCTCGAACAACCCATTGGCGAAACGCAGCGCCATGATGTTCTGGACCGTATCCTTACCGAGAAAATGATCGATCCGGAAGATCTGGTCTTCCTGCAAGGATCTCTGAATCCGGGTATTCAGGACCCGGGCCGAATCAAGATCATGACCGAACGGCTTCTCGATCACCACCCGACGCCAGCCGGATTTTTTTCCATCAGGGTCGAATTTGGCAGGGTCGAATTTGGTCAGCTGAGCCTGGTCAAGTTGCTCGACCACATTTTCAAACAAGTGATCCGCCACCGCGAGGTAAAACAAGACATTGCCTCGCGTGCCGTATCGTTCAGCGCAATCGGCCAAACTGGCTTTGAGCGTCGCGTAAAGGTCCGGTTTGGTGAGATCGCCGGGAATATACTGCATGCGATCGGCCAGGCGCCGCCACGCGGTTTCGTCAATCTGATCGACATGGAACGACGACGCCTTGTCGCCGACAAAGCTGGCCAGCATCGCATGGAGCTCAGCCTGCCACGTCGCAGCCGTTCCTTCCGCCCGGGCGATGCCGATCAAGGCGAAGTTGTCCGGCAAGGCGCCGCTCTGCGAAAGATTGTAGAGCGCCGGGATCACCAGGCGCTTGGTCAAGTCGCCGGTTGCGCCGAAGATAACCAGGGTGCAAGGATCGGGGGTGCAGGGGTCAGGGTGAACCTGCGGCATGGCGCTACTGCGCCGCCCTGACGTCTTTCGATCCGGCGGGCGCCGGCGCTGGGTCGATCGACTCCTGGCCTTCCTTATGGCCGCCAAATCCGAACCGCATGGCCGAGACGATCTTGTCGGCAAAACTATGCTGCTGCCGCGAACGGAACCGGGCGAAAAGCGCCGATGCCAGAACCTCGGCCGGCACGGCCTCTTCGAGCGCGGCCTCAATGGTCCAACGGCCCTCCCCGGAATCCTGGACATAGCCGGAATAATCCGCAAGCCCGGCATCCTTGGCCAGGGCAAGGGCGCTGAGATCGAGCAGCCAGGACGATATGACGCTACCGCGGCGCCAGACCTCGGCGATATCCGGCAAATTGAGCACGAAACGCTCCGCTTCCGCCAGATCCTGGGAATCCTTGCGGTGCAGAATGTCGAAGCCTTCGGCATAGGCCTGCATCATTCCGTACTCGATACCGTTATGCACCATTTTGACAAAATGCCCGGCGCCGGCTGGACCGGCATGAATATAGCCGTGCTCGGCGCGGGGATCCCGGCCGGCTTGACGAGGGGTACGGGAGATTTTTCCCAAGCCGGGCGCCAGGGCGGAAAAGATCGGATCGAGATGGTCGACGGCATTTTTTGCGCCGCCGATCATCAGGCAATAGCCGCGTTCGATGCCCCAGACACCGCCGGACGTGCCGCAATCGATATAGGTGATGCCCTTCTCGGCCAATGTTCCGGCGCGGCGGATATCATCTTTGTAAAAGGAGTTGCCGCCATCGACGATGATGTCATCAGGCGCGAGAACATCCGCCAAGCGATCGATGGTTTCCTCGGTGATGGCGCCGGCGGGCAGCATCACCCAGAGGATGCGCGGCTTGTCTTGCAAGCGCGCGACCAGCTCGGCCAGCGACGGCGCGGCCGTCGCGCCCTCCTTCGCCAGGGCTTCGCCCGGCTTGGGATCGGTGTCGAAGACGACGCAAGAATGTCCCGCCTGCATCAGTCGGCGGACGATATTGGCGCCCATGCGGCCAAGTCCAATCACACCCAACTGCATTCTCTACTCCCCTGGCTGGTTTTGATGGGTCAGAGCCGCATCGAGAGCGCGTCCCAGCGCAATCATACCGGGTTCGACCTCCGAGAGATGAACCCGCAGCGCACGGCGGCCACGCTCGGCCAGAACGGTGAAATTGCCGCGCGCCTCGGCCGCCTTCACCACCGCGAAACTGCAGGAATGGCCGGGAATATCGATATCACTGCCATCCTCGCAGGTGATCTGCAGGAATACCCCGGAATTCGGCCCGCCGAGATAGACCTGACCGGTGGAATGCTGAAAGCGCGGACCATAGCCGACACAGGTGGCGGCGCCGGTGCTGTCACGGATGCGGGTCCGCATGGCGGTCAGCGCGCTGGTGTTGGCATCATCGCGCGGCACATAGGCCAACAAGGCCGCATAGTCGCCGCTGCCAACCCGACCAAAATGGCTCGCCAAATAGGCGGACAAGGACTCGTGCCGGCCCAGTTCGCTCTCATTGCGGGGATCGGAGAAGAGCGCAATGCCGTCCTCGCGGAAAATCGACTCCTCGTTTGGCAGCGCATGGGTTTCCTCATACTGTCGGGTCAGCGCGCGGGTCTCATCCTTGGCGGCCTCGACATCGGGCTGGTCGAAGGGATCGATGCCGATCACGGCGCCCGCCACCGCCGTGGCGATTTCCCAGCGGAAAAACTCTGCGCCAAGATCCCAGATGGTCTGAAGATGGATCCTTGCCACCGGGTGCCCCGCCTGCTCCAGCGCCAGGATCGCCTCGGATTGCCGGGGATCGGCCTTGCCCTCCAGCTCAAGATAGGCAAAGAAACGATCAGCCCGGTAATGCTCGGGCGAGGCGAGCGGTTCGCCAACCACCGGGATCAGACCCTGCCCGTGCTTGCCGGTGCTTTCCGCCAACAGCTGCTCCAGCCAGGCGCCGAAATCGGCAATGCCGGGCGAGGCGATGATGGTGACCTTGTCCCGGCCGAAGCGGGTTGCCGCCAGGCCGAGAGCGATTCCGAGCTGGATGCCGGCATTATCGGCCGGCGGAACGTCGGGACCGCAGCTCCGCTGCATCGACTGCGCCGCCAAGAGCAGCCTTGTGACGTCGATACCCAACGCCGCCGCCGGGACCAGGCCAAATTTCGATAATACCGAATAGCGGCCGCCGATCGCCGGCCGCCCGTAAAATATTTGCCAGAAACCGAGTTGCTTGGCGCGGTTTTCGAGCTGGGAGGCAGGATCGGTCACTGCGACGAAATGCTTACCAGCCTGGTCCGCGCCGCGCACCCGCGCCACTTCCGCGAAGACATAGTCCAACAGCAGGTTCGGCTCGAGCGTGGTGCCGGATTTCGAGGAAACGATTACCAGAGTATGATGGAGGTCGAGCGATTGCATCACGGCCCTGATCTGCGCCGGATCGGTGCTGTCGAGCAAGTGAAAGGCCGGCCTGCCGGGCCTTGCCGGAAAGGTCTCGCTGAACACCTCCGCGCCCAGGCTCGATCCACCCATGCCGAGCAGCAGCAGGTCGGTGAAGCCGCCCTGCGCGACCGCCGCGGAAAATGACTGGAGGCGTTCGCCATCAGCCAGCTCCTGCTGCGCGATATGCAACCAGCCGACCCATTTCTCTTCGCCGGAAGCCGTCCAGACCGACGAATCGCCGGCCCAGAGACCAGCGCCACGCCGCGCCAATCGCCAGATTTCCGATTCTGCAGCAACATCGCCCTTGAGAGCCTCCGAGCCAAAGCTGATCACCTGGCTCGCCTGCCCAGCCGCCAAAAGCTGTTGGCGACGGCGCGCGATCGACCCCAGAAGCTTGTCAAAGGAATCCGAGAATTTCCTGACACCGTCCACCACGAGCTCGGCAGCCACCTCCTCGAAAGAGATACCCGCGCGGGCAAGCTCAAGGAGAAGCACCTCCGACTCCGGGACGCCCTGCAGAATGGCGTCAAGGGTCACCTCGCCATGATCGCGAAATTCATCCATCGTCGCCGGCGGAATGGTATCGACCGTGTCGCGGCCAATCAGCGCCTCAACATAGGCGGTATCCTTGAGAGCGGGCGATTTGGTGCTGGTGGATGCCCACAACAGACGCTGGGTCTGGGCGCCGGACTCCGCCAGACTTTGCCAGCGCGGACCCGAAAACAATGTCTGATAGCGCTCATAGGCCAATTTGGCATTGGCGATGCCGATTCGGCTGCGCAAGGGCTCGGCTTCAGCCTGATCCTTGAGCTGGTCGAGCCGCTTGTCGATGGCGACATCGATGCGGCTGACAAAGATGCTGGCCACACTGGCGATCATCCCGAGCGGGCCGCCGCCCCGCGCCAGATCCTCGAGCCCGGCAAGATAGGCCTCAACGACCTGCGCATAGACCTCGACCGAGAACAGCAGGGTGACATTGATGTTGAGACCGCCGGCAATCAAGGTGCGGATAGCGGGAATGCCGGCCGGTGTCCCTGGCACCTTGACCATCAGATTGGGGCGATCGACCGCGGCCCACAGGCGTCGCGCCTCGGCTATTGTGGCGCTGGTGTCGTTCGCCAGATAGGGCGAGCATTCCAAGCTGACATACCCGTCGCGCCCCTTGCTCTGCTGGTGGATCGGCGCAAGCAAGTCGGCGGCGGCGCGGATATCGGCGATCGCCAGATGCTCATAGATGGCCGTGACGTCATGGTCGGCCTCAGCCTGGAATTGCTGCAACGCCGCGGTGTACTCATCGCCTTGACCGATTGCAGCCTCGAAGATGGAGGGGTTGGAGGTAATCCCCTTCAACCCGTCCCGTTCGATCATGGTCTGCAACCCGCCGTCATCGATCAGGCTGCGCTTAAGATAATCGAGCCAGGGCGATTGGCCGCAGGCGGCGAGCTGCTGCAACGGATTCATGACGGGATCCGGGGATGGTTGGCGATTTGAATCTTGGCTGCAGCGGTCACGGCCTTGGCGGTGAATCCGAATTTGAGCAACAGATCGGCAATCGGCGCTGAGGCACCGAAACTTCGCATGCCGAGTCGCGCGCCGGTGGCGCCGACATAGCGATCCCAGCCGATCACGGAGCCTGCCTCCACCGATACGCGGGCGGCGATGCTGGGCGGCAGGATCTGGTCGCGATAGGCCTGGTCCTGGCTTTCGAACAATTCCCAGGACGGCATGCTGACGAGGCGCGCCGCGATCCCCTCTTTCGCCAACTGGAGCTGAGCTTCGGCGCAGAGCGAAACCTCGCTGCCGGTGCCGATCAAAATCACCTCTGGCGGACCCTCCTGAGGGTCGGCCATCACATAGGCGCCGCGCGCCAATCCGGACGCCGCGGCATAATGCTGCCGGTCGAAGGTCGGCAGCTTCTGGCGGCTCAGGACCAGACAGACCGGCTGATGGGTCAGTTCCATGATCACCCGCCACGCCGCAGTGACCTCATTCGCGTCGGCGGGCCGCAGGACCATGAGATTGGGAATGGCCCGCAGGCCAACCAGTTGTTCGACGGGCTGATGGGTCGGACCGTCCTCGCCCAAGCCGATCGAATCATGAGTGAAAATGGTGATGACCGGAAGCTGCATCAGGGCGCTCAGACGGATCGCAGGCTTCATATAGTCCGAGAAAATCAGAAAGCTTGCCCCGAACGGGCGAATGCCGGCGAGTGCGAGACCATTCAGAATGGCCCCCATGGCGTGTTCGCGAATACCGAAATGCAGATTGCGGCCACCATATTTGCCCGCCGCGAAATCACCGGCGCCGGCGAAGGTCAGATGGGTCTTGGTCGACGGCGCGAGATCTGCGGCCCCGCCGATCAGCCAGGGGTGATGCAGCGCTATGGCATTCTCGACGGAGGCCGAGGCGTCGCGGCTGGCCAAGCCTTTCCCGTCTGCCGCAAAGCTGGGCAGATCGATGTCCCAACCGTCCGGCAGACGGCCTTCCTGCATGTGGCCGATCTGCTTGGCCAGCTCGGGGAAGGCGTCGGCATAGGTCGCGTGCAATTCGCGCCAATCGGCGCCTAGTTGGCGGCCGCGCTTGCCGATCCCAGCGCGGAAATGGGCATAGACGCCGTTCGGTACGAGGAATTTGGCGGACTCTGACCAGCCATAGCTGCGCTTGGCAAGGCGGACCTCTTCGACCCCGAGCGGTTCGCCATGGGCCGAGCTGGTATCATGTTTATGCGGTGCGCCATAGCCGATATGGCTGTCGACGATGATCAGGGTCGGAAGCGCGCGGCTGGATTGGAAGGTCTCAATCGCCTGGGCGAAACGCTCCGTATCATTGGCGTCGACAACCCGGATAACGTTCCAGCCATAGGCGAGGAAACGCGCGGCGACATCCTCGGCGAAGGCAAGATCCGTATGTCCCTCGATCGTTATCCGGTTGCTGTCATAGATCCAGCAAAGATGACCCAGCATCAGATGCCCGGCCAGCGAGGCGGCTTCGCTGGTGACGCCTTCCATCATGTCGCCATCGCCGCAGATGGTATAGATGTCGTAGTCGAATAATTTCAGACCGGGCTGATTGAAATGCTTGGCCGACCATCGCTCGGCGATCGCCATGCCGACACTGGTGGCGCAACCCTGGCCCAATGGCCCGGTGGTCGTCTCGACGCCGGTGGTCAGGCGATATTCGGGATGACCAGCGCATTTGCTGTCGACTTGACGGAAATTCTCGATATCCTGAAGAGAAACCGCCTCTTTCACCCCGGCAAGATGCAAGATCGAATAGAGCACCATCGAAGCATGACCGTTCGATAGTACGAACCGGTCGCGATTGGGCCAGGCCGGATCTTGCGGATCATAGCGTAAAAAGCGCTGCCACAAGGTGTAGACCACCGGTGCCAAGGCCATCGGCGTGCCCGGATGGCCTGACTCCGCCTGCTGCACCGCGTCCATGGACAGGGTGCGGATCGTGTCGATGCAGAGCCGATCAAGGGATTGTTGGCTCTGCGCCGCGCTGTTTGACTGAAAAGCATTCATGACCGAGACCATGTGCGGCTCGGCGATTGGACGCCAGACTCGGAAACTACGCGGGGTGGGTAAATTCCGATGCTGTGGACCGCGGCAATCAAGGCATTACTGTCGAACTCTTGTCGGAGATGCGGAGGCGAGGATGGGCGAGACCGTTAGTCCTGATGCCGGGAAGAAAATAGACCCCGCCCGGCTGGTGAATGTGCCGCGGCTGGTGACCGCCTATTTCACCGGCAAGCCAGACATGGGAAGCGCGGCGCAACGCGTCGTCTTCGGCACCTCCGGCCATCGCGGATCGGCCTTCGACACCGCCTTCAATGAGACCCATATTCTGGCGATCAGCGAAGCCATCTGCCAACATCGTCGGCGCGCGGGAGTCGACGGCCCGCTCTTCATCGGCATCGACACCCATGCCTTGTCAATTCCAGCCCTGGCCAGCGCGCTGGAAGTGTTCGCGGCGCATGAGGTCGAGGTGATGCTCGACGACCATGACGGCTATACCCCGACACCGGTCATCTCCCATGCGATCCTCTGCTACAACCGGACCCGCAAGAGCGGTCTGGCCGACGGTGTGGTGATCACGCCCTCGCACAATCCGCCGGAGGATGGCGGCTTCAAATATAACGGGCCGAATGGCGGTCCGGCTGACACCAATGTCACCCAATGGATCGAGCGGACAGCCAATGCGCTGATCGCGGAAAACCTCGCCGGGCTGCGGCGCGTGCCCTATGAGCGGGCGCTGAAATCGGCGCATCTGCATCGCCGGAACATGATAGGCCCCTATGTCGCCGACCTCGCCTCGATCATTGACATGGACGCCATCCGGAGCGCCGGGGTCACCATCGGCATCGATCCGCTCGGCGGCGCCAGCACGCCCTATTGGCGGCCGATCATCGAACATTATGGCATCAAGGCCACCCTGGTCAGCGACGAGATCGATCCGACCTTTCGCTTCATGACCGCCGATTGGGACGGCAAGATCCGCATGGACTGTTCTTCGCCCTATGCCATGGAGCGCCTGATCGGGCTGCGCGACAAATTCGATATCGCCTTCGCCAATGACACCGACGCCGATCGGCACGGCATCGTGACCAAATCCTCCGGCCTGATGAATCCCAATCATTACCTCGCTGCCGCCATCTCCTATCTTTTTTCCCACCGCCCCGACTGGAAAAGCGGCTGCGGGGTGGGCAAGACCATGGTCAGCAGCGCGATCATCGATCGGGTCGCCGCCAAACTTGGCCGCCCGCTCGTTGAAGTGCCGGTGGGATTCAAATGGTTTGTCGAAGGGCTGGGGTCCGCCGCCCTCGGTTTTGCCGGCGAAGAGAGCGCCGGTGCATCCTTTCTGCGCAAGGATGGCACGGTCTGGACCACCGACAAGGACGGACTGATCCTGGGGCTGCTGGCCGCCGAGATCACCGCCAAGACCGGTCGGGACCCGGGCGAAGCCTATGATGCGCTGACGCGTGAGCTGGGCCGGCCCTTCTATGCGAGAATCGATGCCCCGGCTTCGGCAAGCGACAAGGAGACCCTGCGAAACCTGACCGAAGATCAGCTCGGTATGACCGAACTCGCCGGCGAGCCGGTTCGCGCCACCCTGAGCAAGGCCGCCGGCAATGGCGCGGCCTTCGGCGGCCTGAAGGTAATCGCGGACAGTGGCTGGTTCGCGCTACGACCATCGGGGACGGAAGAGGTCTACAAACTCTATGCCGAGAGTTTCCAGAGCGAAGATCACCTCAGACAGATTCAAGGCGACGCCAAGGACGCGGTGGCCAAGCTGCTCGAGCGCGCGGCTCCGGCGCAATTGAAAAGTGGCGCAAAGTAATCGGAAAATTCTGTTATCACGCCGCCCATTGTCGCGAGACAGCAGGGTGGATAAGCTCCCCGCATGGCAGGAAATCAAACTTCGGGCGATGGCCGACGCCGCTGTCTCGTGACGGGCGGGAGCGGATTGCTCGGCCTCAATCTGGTCCATGCGCTGCTTGAGCAGGACTGGGATGTCACAGTCATTAGCCGTCAGGCGGCGAATAGCCGTTTTCTGGCCAGTTTGCGGATCACGGCTCTCGGTGGCGATATCAATGACAGCGAACAAATCGACCGCGCGACGGAGGGTCAGGAAATCGTCTTTCACGTCGCCGGCGACACCGGCTGGTGGAAGCGACGCTATGAATCGCAATGGCGCACCAATGTCGATGGCACGGTCAGCGTCATCGAGTCGGCCAAGCGCAATGGGGTTCGGCGCGTCGTGCACACCAGCACGGTCGACACCATCGGTTATAACCCCCAGGGTCTCGCTGACGAGGCCTGGCCGGTCTTCAATTTTGATCGTTTCAATTATCACTACGCCATCAGCAAGCGCGAAGCCGAAAAGCGGGCCCTGGCGCTGAATGGGACCGGGATCGAGGTGGTGGCGCTGTTGCCCGCCTCGATGATCGGGCCCTATGACGTCAATCTGCAATATGCCAGGCTGTTCGCCGAATTGCGCGATGGCAAGGTGGCGGCGGTGCCCAGCGGCGGGGTGTCCTTCAATCATGTGCGCGAGGTGGCCCTGACCCATATCGCGGCCGCCGATCGGGGTGTGGCCGGCGAGCGCTATATTTGCGCCGGCGAGCCGATCAGCTATCGCCGATTATTCGAGACCATCGCCCGCAAGGTCGGCGCGCGCGCGCCGCGTCTGACGGCGCCGGCCTGGCTGCTGATCGCCTATGGCTGGACCGATGAGCTGGTCGCCGGCTTCACCGGCCAGGCGCCGCAGATCAATCCGGGCATGGCCTATTATATGAGCTGCCCAGCCTATTACAGCAGCGAGAAGGCGATCCGCTGTCTCGGCTACCGGGTCGCGCCCTTCGAGCAGGCGGTCGAGGATGCATATCGTTTCCTGATCGACGAGGGATTCCTGGGTTAACCAAATATCTCCCGAGCGCGGTGGGCAAGGCCACTGGCCACCGAAATGAATTCGCCGCCCCCGCTCAATTTATCCTCGCCAAAGCGGTCGGCAAAAATGCGCCGCACGGCGGGAACCAGGGACGAGCCGCCGGTAAGAAAGACCCGATCGACCTGCCGATCGCTGGTGCCGCTGCTGGCCAGCAGCTCGGCGACACAGGCCTCGATCGCCGCCAATTCGGGGGCAATCCAGCCCTCGAATTCCCGGCGCGTGATCGGCCGTGTGACCGTGACCGGATCGTGATCGAAATGAAACAGGGTGGCCTCATCCGAAGACAGAGCCACTTTGGTCTGCTCGACCGCGCGATAGAGATGATAGCCCAGATTATGATCGATCAGCGCCAGCAGCTGGATCAGACCCTCGGGCTGGTCGACCTTGCCGGCCAAATCCTTGAGCAGGCGAAGCGTCGAGGGCAGATTGAGGAAGCCGATATGATGCCAGCGTTCAAGCTTGCCATAGATCCAGGCCGGCACCGGCAGGGTCTTGCCGCCGCTTTGGAAAGTGGCGTATTTGCCGAAATGCTCGCTGATGCCATGCTGGACGATGCGCCGGTCGAACGCGTCGCCGGCGATACCGACCCCGTTGGTGCCGATGATGGCGTCCTCTGGCCGATTGAGCCGGGCCCGGCCCGGGCCTAATCTTATCAGACAGAAATCGCTGGTGCCGCCGCCGAAATCGGCAACCAGGACGGTCTCGTCGGTGGTCAATGTGCTTTCGTAATAATAGGCGGCGGCGATCGGCTCATATTCGAAAGCGACCTCGTGAATGCCAGCCTTGGCGAAGGCCGCCAACAGGCGGCCGGTGGCGAAATCATCCTCCTGCTCGCCTCCCTCGGCGACGAAGCGGACCGGTCGGCCTGCAACAACCCGCTTGATCGGTCCACTGCCATTGGCCTCGGCATGGCGGCGCAAGGCTTCGATCACGCGGGCGATCAGATCCTCGAGACTGAGGCTGGCGCCGAAAATGGTGGTGCTGGTGAAGGCGCGACTGGTCAGATAGGATTTGAAGCTCTGGAGAAACCTTATCTCGCCCTCGGCTTCGAGATAGGCGTCGATCGCGTCATGACCGACCAACCCCTCCTTGCATCGGCGCTCGAAGGCCAGCACGGAGCGGAGGGTCGAAGCGGGCCCCAGCGCAGTCTGAAAGGGCGCGACGCGCGCCTGGCCCGCCGCGTCCAGCAGCGCCACCGCGCTGTTGGTGGTGCCAAAATCGATACCGACATGCATCAGGCGAACAGTCCTTCCAACCAGGCGGCGACCGCCAGGCAGCGCCCATCCTCGCCGCGCGCACCGATCACCTGGACGCCGAGCGGCAATCCCGCCGCACTCCGACCCAGGGGCAGGCTGATACACGGAACGCCGAGCAAGGTCCAGACCCGGTTGAACAAGGGATCACCGGTGCCGGCGCTGGCCAATGGCGCCGCGCCGATCGCGCTCGGCGCCAGCAGGGCATCCACGCCGCCGAATATCAGTCGCAGATCGGCATCCGCCCGCGCCGCGCGCGCGCGCGCGAGGTCATACTCGACGGCGGTGATCGCCTCGCCGGTCTGCACCAGACGGCGCAGCGGTTCGGACGTCCTATCGCCGCCAAAATCCATATCGGGCGCCAGCGCGCGGGCGGCCTCGTAGGCCATGATGATGGTCTGGCTCTCGGCAAGATCGTTGAAACCGTCCGGCGGCGTGATCTCGATGATCTGAGCCCCGCTTTCCGCGGCCTGATCGGCGACATGCTCGACGGTGGCCAGCATGTCCGCATCGGCCCGCGACCAGTAATCGAGCCGGCAAAGACCGATCCGCGGGGGAGGTGGCTTGTCTGCCAACAGCGCCGGCCGGCGGGCAAGCAGCGCGATAAACCAGGCGACGTCGGTAACCGTGGTGGCGAAGGCGCCAAGCGTGTCCAGCGACTCGGCGAGCGGATGGATGCCGGTACGGTCGAGCAGACCGAAACTCGGCTTAAAGCCGACACAGCCGCAGAAGGAGGCGGGACGGATGATCGAACCCGCCGTCTGGGTGCCAAGCGCCAAGGGCACCATGCCGGCGGCGACCGCTGCGGCCGAGCCCGAGGAGGATCCACCCGGCGTGTGGCGCGGATCGACCGGATTGGTGGTTGGCCCCGGATGGAAGAAGGCCAGTTCAGTGGTGACCGTCTTGCCGATCACCACGCCGCCCAGGCGCCGGATCAAACTGACGCAGGAGGCGTCGCGGGCCGGACGATGGCCGTCATAGAGCGGACTGCCGTAGCGGGTCGGCATGTCGATGGTGTCGATCAGATCCTTGACGCCGATCGGAATGCCTTTGAGCGGGCCGCCGGGCCCGGCAGCGTCAAGCGCGCGCGCCCGGGCCAGAGCGGCCTCGGATCCAAGATACTGCCAAGCCTTCAGCACCGGTTCGCGCTCGGTGATCCGCGCCAGACAGGATTGCACCAGAGTCTCGGCGGTCATGCTCCGCTCTGCGATCGCGGCAGAAGCGGCCATTGCCGCCATGGGGGCATTAACCAACATAGGCCGGCGTCACTTCTTCATTCCTCGTTGCGGCGACGGACCGAGACCCTCGCCAATCCGGACCGCAAGCCTGCAGGAGCCCCGGCGCCCGGTCAAGAGCCGACAAGGAGCTGCCGCAGAACGGCCTTGTGGCGGCCGTGTTCAGCACGATATTCTGAGACATGGAAGATACGCTGACTATTATTGTTGCTGCCGTGGTCACGATCCTTGTTCTCGGGGTCGGGGGCGCGACCACCAATGTCGGACCGTGGTATCGCAATCTGCATAAGCCGCGCTGGAACCCGCCGGACTGGCTGTTCGGGCCGGCTTGGACGGTGATCTTAGGCCTTGCCGCCTGGGCTGGCGTGCTGGCATGGCGGCAGACTGGCGGCGACTCCGGGCTCGAATTGCGAATTTTGGTTCTGTTCGGCATCAATATCTTATTGCATGGTCTCTGGAGTCCGATTTTTTTCAATCTGCGCCGCCCGGATTGGGCTTTGCTGGAAGTGCCTTTTCTTTGGCTGTCCGTCCTGGCGCTGATCATTGGCCTGATGCCGCTTTCGCGCCTCGCCGGCTGGCTGCTGGCGCCCTATCTTCTGTGGGTCGCGTTCGCCGCCTTTCTCAATTGGACGATTGTCAAAATGAATCGTCCGTTCGGAGCTGCCCGCTTGGAAGGGCCGCAAACATCACATCACTGAATTTGGATTTTATCTGATGCAGCACGAAATAAATCTCCAGGGTAAAGATCTGGAAATTACTATGAAACATCAGCTAATCTATGCTGATACGACAAAGTTTTCTGCTGTCATTCAAAAAGTGCGGGAGACCGACATTGCCAGCTGCGTCGTAAATCTCGCTGGGTTGGAACATATCGATTCGTCGGGCTTGCGGATGGTGCTGCTTCTGCACGACGCCTGCAAAGAGAAGAGCGCGCCCTTGCGCCTCAGCGGTTCGCGGGGCCAGGTCAAAGATATGCTGCTGCATTGCCGTTTCGAGACCATCGTCCAAATCGACTGATCGGTTTGCGCAGAAGAAGAGCGCCGCACGCCGGCGCGTGTGGTTTCAAAGAAGGAAGTTGACCATTTCGTCCGTCAGCAATGATCCGATGACCGTGGTACTGCCACACATCGATGACCAGGGCCTTGGCCGGGCGCTGCGCCGTGCCGGTCGCGCCTGTGTCGAAGCGGGGACCGAGGATTTCATCGAACATATCGATGGGATCCTGGTTCTTGGCCTGACGACGGCAAGCGCGTTCTCGACTGACGCCGGGACGATCCTGGCCGACCTGCTGATCGAACGCGGCCTGATCGATGAGGCGCGACGGAGCGATCTCCGTCTGGCCCTGCACGAGGCGCTGGCAAACGGGCTGTTGCACGGCAATCTGGAATTGCACAGCCATAACGCGCAAACGCCCGCGGCGTTTCTTGAAAATGCCGCGCTGCTCGAGTCACGCCTTGCCTCGCCTGACTATGCGCGGCGGCCGATCGCCATCGCAATTTCGCTGAACCCGTCCTTCGTCGAAATCGCCATCACGGACTCGGGCAAGGGTTATTCACCAGAGTTCCTGAGCGCCCCGCCCTCCGACCGAACGGCGGGTGACCGCGTTGGGCATGGCCTGATGCTGCTGGCGCGCCATTCTGACGGGCTGCGTTTCGAGGCAGGCGGACGCCGTGTCATATTGAGCTTTCAGCGGTGCGCCCGCCGTGGGTGACGAACCGGAAGGGCTGGTCGATTGTCAGGTTCTGGTCATAGAAGATGACGTCGCGATCCAGCAACTCCTGATCGAGCATTTTCTCAATCTGCTCGGAATCCACAATATTCTGTTTGCCGGCGATGGTATCGAGGGGCTGGCGATTGCCCAGCGGACCCTGCCCGATCTGATCATCCTGGATATCGAAATGCCGCGTATGAACGGGCTTGAGATGTTGCGCCAACTGCGCGCCGACCCCGTGCTGGGCAAGACGCCGGTGATCATTCAGACTGCCGAACAGTCGGATCAGCGGCGCGAGCAGATGTTCGAACTGGGCGCGACGGATTTTGTCCTCAAACCTCTCAACGCCAAGGAATTTCTCGGCCGGGTCAGGGTGCATCTGGAAAATCTGCTGCATTTGCGCCGCTTGCAAAGCGATCTCGACCGTATCGATCAGGAATTGCAGGATGCGGCGGAACTGCAGCGCGGTCTCCTGCCGACCGCGCAGGATCTAAGTCAGCTCTCAACCCGTTATGGCCTGTCGATCAGCGCGGTATTTCAGCCCTCTTCGCAGCTTGGCGGAGATTTCTGGGGTGTGCTGCCAATCGACGACCAGTCGGTCGGGATATTTCTATGCGATTTTGCCGGCCATGGGGTCGGCGCGGCCATGAGCACCTTTCAACTGCACACCATGCTGGAGCGCCTGCCGCATCCCAACACCCGTGATCCGGCTGCTTTTGTCACATTGGTCAATCAGGGACTGTGTCAATTGGTCCGTCAGCGCCATTACGCAACCTTCCTGTTCGCGGTGATTGACACGACCGAGCATCGCCTTCGCTATGCCAGTGCCGGCGCGCCCAATCCGCTGGTCGGACGCCGTGGCGAAGCAACCCCACAGTTGCTGGACGGCAGCGGTTTGCCGCTCGGCCTGAGCCGCAGCGCCCTGTATGTCAATCATGAGCTCGAATTTCCGCCGGGCAGTTTTCTGTTCCTCTACAGCGACGCCTTGACCGAAACCTCGCTGCTCAGTGCGATCCCGCTCGGTGAGGAGGGAGTGGTCGGACTGGTCGCGGCCAGTGCCGTGCAATCGGTCCGGTCCGAGGGGCCATTGGAGGTCTTGCTCGACTCCGTCATGCACCGTGCGGACGCCGTGCTGGCCGATGATCTGACCGCTGTCTGGATCGAACGCGCGGCCTGATGATGCCGCTGGCTTGAAAGAACTATAACGGATCATTCCGTTCCCCCTCACAGTGGCGTATGATCCCGTAAAAGTGCCTGATCATCAGGTGCCAATCCCCCAGGAAAGCGTACGGAAATGCTTGAGGACCAAGCGGCGATTGGTGTCGCCGGGCTGATGTTGGTGGTCGGTCTGGGCTGGTTTGCGCTGCGGCAGGCCAATATTCTCGCCGGCACGAAACTGCTCCATCTCTTCAGACTGTTCAGAATGCAAATCGGGGTCGGTGTACTGCTGTTTATGATGCTGGGTCTGCTGATTTATGGCGTCGCCAGGATCGGTCTGGTCAACTCCCTCGCAGGCGAGGGGCACATTGAGCGCAACCGGGAAACCAATCGCATGATCATCACCGAAGACAAGGATGGCTGCATGGATATGCGCACCCTGGGTCGCAGCAACGGCGTTTACCTCTCGATAAAGCCCTGCAAACCTTCCGACGGCAAACCCAATTCTCCTTGAAAAGCCGCTGCTTCATCCGTGCTCGACCCCGGTTTCGCGGCAGAGTAACATCGGTTGAGCGAAAAGACCCACCGATCGGACGGATCTCTCATGAAATACCTGCCCTTGGCCGCCCTTCTGGGGGCGACGATTCTCTTATCCGCCTGCCAAAGCACCCCGCCGCCGACCAAGGACAGCAGCCAATGGTGGTCGCATATCAAAGTCCTGGCTTCGGACCAACTGCAAGGACGCCTGACCGGCAGTGAAGCCTATGCCCAGGCCGCAGCCTATGTCGCCGAGCGTTTTCAGCATTACGGCCTGGAGCCGGCCGGCGCCGAAGGCTATCTGCAAGCGGTAAGCTATGATGTCCAGACCATCCTGCCCGATCAATCGAGGATCAGCCTGACCGATCCGACCGGCACCAGCCAGAGCATAAGCCTTGGCGACGATATGGTGCTGGCGGCGGGTGCCGAGCAATTGCCGCTGGTCACTGCGCCGCTCGTCTTTATTGGCTATGGGCTGAGCCTGCCGGAGGCGGGCTATGACGATTTCAAGGATATCGATCTGCACGGCAAGATCGCCGTCTATCTTTCGGGTGCGCCTGCAACCATTCCGGGTCCGCTGCAAGCCTATGGCCGCGCGGAGATGTTGGCCCGGGCGCTCGAGGCGAGCGGCGCGCTCGGCGCGCTCGTCATCCAGACGCCGAAAGTGATGGAAGTGCCGTGGGCGCGCATCAAGCTGGCGTCGCTGCAACCCGGGATGTATCTGTCGGAACCCGAGTTGCGTCGCTATCGCAGACCGTCCCTGATCGGCAGTTTCAATCCTGCCGCCGCCGGAAAAATCTTTGCCGACGCGCCAGCGAGCTTCGAGCAGCTGGCCGCGCTTTCCGACGCCCATCTGCCGCTGCCACATTTTCCCCTGACCATGACCCTGCATGCCGAGGTGGCAACCACCCATGCTGTGGTCAAGGCCGATAATGTCGTGGCTGAATTGCCCGGCAGCGACCCCCGTCTCGCGGAACAGGCGGTCGTTCTCTCAGCCCATCTCGATCACCTCGGCACCGGCAAACCCGATCATGGCGACGGCATTTTCCATGGCGCCATGGACAATGCATCGGGGGTCGCTTCGCTGCTCGAGGTCGCCCGCGCGCTGCAAGCCAGCGGCGTCCGTCCGAAAAGGTCGATCCTGTTCGTCGCAGTGGGCGGCGAAGAGAAAGGTTTGCTCGGATCGCGTTACTTCGCCGCCCATCCGACCCGCCATGTCGGCGAACTGGTGGCTGACATCAACATGGATATGTTCCTGCCGCTCTTTCCGCTGCATCGCCTGGTGGCGTATGGTGCCGATGAGAGCAGCTTGGGCGGTGACGCCGTTGCGATTGCCAAGAGTCGCGGCCTGACCATCCTGCCCGACCCGGCGCCCGACCACCTCATATTTGTCCGCTCGGATCAATATAGCTTCATCCGCCGGGGCGTGCCGGCGCTGATGGTGGCATTCGCCGCAGCGCCGGGAACCGACGAAGACAGATTGAAAAACGCCTGGTTCCAGGAGCGCTACCACGCCCAGGCCGATGATTTGCAGCAGCCGATCGATCTGGCGGCGGCAGACGAATTCAACCGCTATCTGGTCGACTTGATCAGCCGGGTCGCCAATCAGCCCCAGGCACCCGTCTGGCGCGATGCCAGTTTCTTCCGCCGGTTCGCGCAAAACCCGATGAAATAGAGGACGCCTTCATGGACTGGCAGATGCTGTTCTATAACTTCGTTACCTTCATGGTGGTGCTTGATCCGGTCGGCACCTCTGCCGTCTTTGCAGCGTTGACCCCCAATATCGAGCCGCGCCATCGTCGTCACATGGCAGAGCGCGCCACTTTTCTGGCCGCCGTGATCCTGTTCGCCTTCGCCTTTGTCGGCGCCAAATTGCTGGCAGCACTGGGGGTCGGGTTGCCCGCCTTCCGTATTGCCGGGGGACTGATGCTGTTCTTCCTTGCGATCGACATGGTCTTCGCCCGGCCATCCGGTCTGCGCGGCGCGACGCCTGTGGAAAATCTTGAATCCGAGCATCGCCGCGACCTCACGGTCTTTCCGCTCGCCTTTCCGCTGATCGCCGGACCGGGCGCGATGACCACGGTCGTGCTGCTGATGGGGCGCGCCAATGGCGACTCGCTGCAGATCGGCGGCGTGCTGGGGGTGCTGGGCGCCGTGCTGATCCTGGTACTGATCATGCTCTATGCCGCCGGCGCCTTGCGGAAGATCCTCGGCGTGACCGGGAGCAATGTAATCAGCCGGGTGCTGGGAATCATTCTGGCGGCGCTGGCCGTACAATTCGTGCTGGACGGGCTGATTCAGACTTTTAGAGCCTGATGCTAATAGATTGAATCGCTCCGCGGTTAAATCTATTAGCTGAATCAGCCTCTAATTCAATGGCTTAGAGGGCGATTCAGACATTACATTGACGCGGATTCGCGTCAATGTA
>Ga0116226_10000716_pt1 | contig 28328 bp, 27 predicted proteins | sample S1TSphfallax_FD_89692 | JGI IMG/M metagenome (GOLD analysis project Ga0116226, IMG submission 89692) | Host-associated microbial communities from peat moss isolated from Minnesota, USA - S1T2_Fa - Sphagnum fallax MG | ecosystem: Host-associated > Plants > Peat moss > Unclassified | place: USA...
CGGGCAGCCACTGGGCCAACTGGCGCCTCACGCCCATCAGCGCCTCAAGATCGACCCCCGTTCGCAGGCCCATGCTCTCCAGCATGAAGGCCAGGTCCTCGGTGACGATGTTTCCGCTGGCGCCCGGCGCGAAGGGGCAACCGCCGAGGCCGCCCAGGGAAGAATCGAGGGTGGTGATGCCTTCCTCCAGGCCGGCCAGAGCATTGGCGAGGCCCAGGCCACGGGTGTTGTGCAGGTGAAGCCCCGTGAGGCGGTCATCCCCCACCACGCCCCTGACCAGGCGGATCAGACGCCGCACCTGGGCGGGATTGGCATAGCCGGAGGTGTCGGAGAGCCCCACTTCCGCGCATCCCGCCTCCACCAGCCGGGCGGCGAGGTCCTGGAGAACCGCGTCGGGAATGGCGCCCTCGATGGTGCAGCCAAAGGCTGTGGAGAGGCTCCCCTCGAAATGGGGCCTGCGGCCGGGCGGCAGGCTGGCGATCAGGGCGGAGATGGCCTTCGCCTCCGCGATCATCTGGTCGTGGGTGCGCCGGACATTGCGCAGGCTGTGGGTCTCGCTGGCCGAAACCGGCAGGGTGATCTTATCGACGCCCGACGCGATGGCCGCCTCGGCCCCGCGAAGGTTGGGCACAAGAACCGCCACCGTCAGTCCGGGAATGGTCTTGGCGTGCTTCACCACCTCCACCGTATCGGCCAATTGCGGGAGGAGAGACGCGGGAACAAAGGAGCCGACCTCGATCTCGCGCACGCCAGCCGCCGCCTCGGCGCTGATCCAGGCCTTTTTCAGCGCCAGGGGCAGGATTGTATCGATGCTTTGCAGGCCGTCGCGCGGCCCCACTTCGCTGATCAGGATGTCGATCTCGGGAGCCGTCATGGTCAAGGTTCCGCCGCGCGCCTAATGATATAAGTCTATACCAAATCCCGGGATGGTTCTAGACAGCGGACCCATGACCGCCGAGTCCTCTTTGAAAGAGACTTTCGATGCCGCCGCGGCCCCGCTCGCGGGCCTGAAGGTGCTGGAATTCACCCACATGGTCATGGGTCCCTCCATCGGCGTGATCCTCGGTGATCTCGGCGCCGAGGTGATCAAGGTCGAACCCCTCGCTGGCGACGCCACCCGCCGGCTCATGGGCTCAGGCGCCGGCTACTTCCCGATGTACAACCGCAACAAGAAGAGCATCCGGCTTGATCTCAAAACCCCGGAAGGCCTGGGTCTCGCGAAGTCTCTGGCGCGCTGGGCGGATGTCTTCATCGAGAATTTCCGGCCAGGCGCCATGGAGGCCCTGGGCCTGGGTTATGAGGCGCTGAAAGACCGCAATCCCGGCCTGATCTATTGCTCGGCCAAGGGGTTCCTGAAAGGTCCTTACGAGAACCGCACCGCCCTCGACGAAGTGGCTCAGATGATGGGCGGCCTCGCCTATATGACCGGCCCGCCCGGGCGCCCCCTACGCGCTGGCGCCTCGGTCATTGATGTTACGGGCGGCATGTTCGGGGTGATCGGCATCCTTGCGGCGCTGGAGCAACGCCATCGCACCGGCCAGGGACAGGCCGTGGATTGTTCGCTCTTCGAGACCACAGCCTTCCTCGTCGGCCAGCACATGGCCCAGGGCGCGGTGACCGGCCAGGCCGCCAAGCCCATGCCGGTGCGCATCTCCGCCTGGGCCGTCTATGACGTCTTCGACACCGCCGATGGCGATCAGGTTTTTGTGGGCGTGGTGAGCGACGCCCAGTGGAAGAACTTCTGCCGGGTGTTCGGCCAGGAGGCTCTCGGCGCCGATGAAGGCCTGGCTCTCAACAACCAGCGCGTCGCCGCGCGGGAGCGGCTCATGCCCCAGATTCGGGCCCTGTTCGCCAGTCTTTCAAAGGCCGAGTTGCTCGAGCTTTGCGAGAAAGCAGGGCTTCCCTTCGCGCCCATCACCCGGCCCGAGGACCTGGCAGCCGATCCTCACCTTCTGGCCTCTGAAGGGCTGGTGAACGTCACCGTAAAGCCCGGCGTCAGCGCCGATCTTCCGGCCATTCCGTTGCGGATGAATGCGCGCCGCGCCGGGGTGACGCACGATGTGCCAGAGCCGGGCGAGCATTCGGAGGAGATCCTGATCCACACCCTTGGCCTTGGAGCCGATGAGATCGCGGCCCTGAGGCGGGCTGGGGCCTTCGCGTGACGGCGCCGAGGACGCTGTTCGGCATTCTCTGGGCGGAGCATCTGGTCGCGGCCTTAAGCGGCGCGGATTCGCTCATCCTCATCGACCGGATCTGGCTGCACGAGCGCACGGGCGCGGTGGCGCTGCGGGGCCTGGAGGCGGCGGGCCGCGCGGTTCTCGCCGCCCGCCAGGCCTTCTGCGCCATGGATCACATCGTCGACACGCTCCCCGGCCGGGGCGATGCGACCCTCATGCCTACGGGGACCGCCTTCATCGCCGCCACGCGGCAGGCGGCGCGGGCGGCGAACATCACCCTTTTCGATATCGGCGATGAGCGCCAGGGCATCACCCATGTGATCTCGCCCGAACAGGGCGTGGTCCTGCCCGGCCTCACCCTCATCTGCCCCGACAGCCACACCTGCACCCAAGGCGCGCTCGGCGCCCTCGCCTGGGGCGTGGGGTCGAGCGAGGCGGAGCACGCCCTGGCGACGAGCACGCTTCGGGTGCGCAAGCCCCCCACCCTGCGCGTCGTCGTGCGTGGGCGACTGGGTGCGAGCGTCACGGCCAAGGATCTGGCGCTCTACATTCTCAGCCAAATCTCATCTTCGGGCGCCCGGGGACAGATGATCGAATATTGCGGGGAGGCCATATCCGCCCTACCCGTCGAGGGGCGCATGACTCTCTGCAATATGGCCACCGAGCTCGCGGCTTTCTCTGCCATCATCGCGCCGGACGACGCGACCCTGGCCTATCTTCACGAGCGGCCCTTCGCGCCGAAGGGGCCCATGTGGGACCAGGCGGTGGCCTATTGGCGGGGCCTGCGCAGCCACGACGACGCGGCTTTTGACCGGACCCTGAGCTTCGACGCCGCAGCCGTGGCGCCCACCGTCACCTGGGGCAACAGCCCCCAGCACGCCGTCCCTATCGACGCAGCTGTGCCTGACTTTGATGATGTCGCCCATCACGACAGCCGCGACAGCTATGATCGCGCCCTGGCCTATATGGACGTGCGGCCCGGCGCCCGCCTCACCGATCTCAAGATCGACGCCGCCTTCATCGGCTCCTGCACCAATAGCCGCATCAGCGATCTGCGCGCCGCCGCCGCCGTGCTTAAGGGTCGCAAGGTCGCCGACGGGGTCAGGGCCATCTGCGTGCCCGGCTCCACGGCCGTCAAACGTCAGGCCGAGGCCGAGGGATTGGACCAGATCTTCACCGCCGCCGGTTTCGAATGGCGCGAGTCAGGCTGCTCCATGTGTTTCTTCGCCGGGGGTGAAAGCTTTGGCGCCCGCGAGCGCGTGGTCAGCTCAACCAACCGCAATTTCGAGAGCCGCCAGGGCCCCGGAACCCGCTCGCACCTGGCCTCTCCCCAAACCGTGGCCGCCTCGGCCATCGCCGGGCGTCTGGCCGATCCGCGTCTCTTAGGCGCCTGACGTGACGCCCTTCACGATCCTTGACGGTATCGCCGCGCCCCTCATCCGGCCCAATATCGACACTGACGCCATCATACCTTCCCGGGAAATGAAGGGCGTCACCAAGGCCGGGCTCGCCGACGGCCTCTTCGCCGGCTGGCGCTATACGGAGGTGGGCGGACGCACGCCGCGGCAGGACTTCGTTCTCAATGACCCCGCCTATTCTGGCGCGACTATCCTTCTGGGGGGCGAGAACTTCGGCTGCGGGTCAAGCCGCGAACATGCGGTCTGGGCCCTGGCCGAATATGGCTTTCGGGCGGTCATCGCCCCCTCCTTCAGCCCCATCTTCCAGCAAAATTGCCTCCGCAATGGCCTCTTGGCGGCCGCCGCCGCGCCGGATTTCATCGCCGATCTCGCGGCGGGCGTGGCCGCCGGACCGCAGGATCACAGGATCCATATCGATCTCGCCGCCCAGACCATCGCCGGCCCCGGCGGCGCGACGGCGTGCTTCGAGATCGATGAGGAGGCGAAAGAGATGCTCCTCCACGGCCTGGACGCGATTGCCCTGACTCTTAGATCGCTGGACGCCATCCAGGCTTTCCGCGCGGAGGATCGTGCGCGCAGGCCTTGGGTCTATCTCTAGGTCCGCTTCATAATTCCCGTCATCCCGGGCGAAGCGAAGCGCAGACCCGGGACCCAGGCGACGGACGCGGCGCCAAGGTTCGCGAACCTCAACATCTTACCCAGTCAACTGGGCCTCGGATCGTCCCTGCGGGCCGTCCGGGGTGACGGCGGGAGGCGTCCGAGGCTGTGGGCATGAGGCCACCCTTGGCCTAGTCTCCACCCATGCCCAGCTTCCAATCCGGCGCCCTGACCCTGGCTTATGACGACATCTCGCCCCTGGGGGCGCCGGTTGGCGTGGTCGTGCTGGTCCACGGCTTCGCCTCCAACCGCGTCGAGAATTGGCGACGCCTCGGCTGGTATTCCGCCTTCGAGCGCGCTGGCTACCGGCTCATCGCCCTCGACCTGCGCGGCCACGGCGAGAGCGACAAGCCCCACGATCCCGCCGCCTACCGCCGCGCCCAGATGGCCGGCGACGTCATCGCCCTGATGGATCATTTGGTGCTGAAGCGCGTAAACCTCATGGGCTATTCCCTGGGCGCGCACCTGGCCCTGACGATGGGTCTGGCTGTCCCGCACCGTCTGGATCATCTCATTCTCGGCGGAATTGGTGGGCGGATGTTCTCGAGCGACCCCGCGCCTGCGCCCGCTATGAGCCTGGCGCAGGCCCTTCTTTCAGAGAACCCCGACGCGATCACCGATCCCATCCAGAAAGGCTTCCGTCTTTTCGCTGAGGCCCAGGGCGAGGACCGCCAAGCGCTCGCCGCTTGCGCCCAGGGTCTTGGTCCGCCGGCAGGCCGCGACGCCCTCGCAAACTTGGAGGTTCAAACCCTCATCGTCGCCGGCGGCCGCGATGACCTGGCGGGTGATCCCGCGGCTCTCGCCGCGACTATGTCTGACGCCAGGGCCACCACCTTGCCCGCCTGCGATCACTTCTCCGCCATCCCCCACGCCCTCTTCAAGGCCGCGGTCTTCGACTTTCTCGAGGGGCCGGAGGACGACCCGCCGATTTTTGAATAAGAGGCCCACGCTCCGAAGAGTCACCTCACGCCAGGTTATAAACCCCGCCCTTCTCAATCGACGTCTTGAACGCCGGCCGGGCGTGAAGGCGATCCACCCAGGCCGTGATCCCGGGATAGGGCCCCAGCTTGCCAAAGGCTTTCGCCACCTCGCCGACAAAGCTGAGCTGCACATCCGCTCCGCTAAAGCCCTGGGCCAGAATGTAATCCTGCCCGCGTAGGGCGCCCTCGATATAGGCTAGGTTGTTGTCGATCTCCCCGTTGATCCGGGGCATGAGCGGCGCGGCGGCTTCGCCCAGACGCATGGTGTAGAGGAGCAGCATGAGGGGCAGCATGGCGGAGCCCTCCGCATAATGGAGCCATTCCAGGTAGGCTTCGTGCGCCGCGCCGCCCGTCGGCGGGGCGAGGCGCCCCTGTCCATAGGTGCGGATCAGATAATCCACGATGGCGCCGGATTCAGCAATCTTGATCGGTCCGTCTTCGATGACCGGCGATTTGCCCAGGGGGTGGACGGCCTTGAGGCTTTCGGGAGCGAGATTGGTGGTCAGGTCGCGCTGATAGGGGCGGATTTCGTAAGGCGCGCCGAGCTCCTCGAGAAGCCAGAGGATCCGCTGGGATCGCGAATTGTTGAGATGATGGACGATGACCATGGCGCTCTCCGGTGTTAGCCCTAGCTTAAGGGGGCGCGTCACACGCGTGAAGTCACCGACCGGCGCCCGTTTCGCGGTGGACGTGGACGACCTATAGAACGGCGCGATGACCGATATTTTCAGCTACCTTATTCCGCTCTCCCTAGCGGCCGTGGTGATCACCCTCGGCGTGGGTATCTTCGCACTCTTTCGTGGTGGTGATTTCGGACGCAGCTATTCGAACAAGCTGATGCGCCTGCGCGTCGTTCTCCAATTTGGCGCGATCCTGGTGCTCATGGCGGCCGTCGCCTTCCGCGGTCATGGTCACTAGAGAGAGCTTGCATCCATGGTTGTTCTCAACAGGATCTATACCCGCACCGGCGACGAGGGCCTCACTCGCCTCGCCGACGGCGCGGAGGTCAGCAAGGCCAGCGACCGGGTCAGCGCCTACGGAGAGGTGGATGAGCTCAACGCCGTCCTTGGGCTCGCCCGCCTGGAGACGGCGTCCGACGCCGCCCTCGACGCCATGCTGGCGCGGATCCAGAACGACCTCTTCGACCTTGGCGCGGATCTCGCCACGCCGCTTAAGCCCGATGGCCCGTCGGCCTTGCGCATCGTGGAGAGCCAGATCGCGCGCCTTGAGCGGGAGATCGACGTCCTCAACGCCGCCCTTTCGCCCCTGACCTCCTTCGTTCTGCCCGGCGGCTCTCGGGCGTCCGCCTATCTCCACCTGGCCCGCACCACGTGCCGCCGCGCCGAACGCGCCGCCACGGCCTTCATCTCCGCCCTTCCGGCGCCAAGCGGCCACGGCGAGGCTCTGCGCTATTTGAACCGCCTCTCAGATTTGTTGTTCGTCGCCGCCCGCTTTGCCAACGGAAAGGGCGAGGGAGATGTGCTCTGGGTTCCTGCGGCGAACCGGTAAGACCTAAGGCTTCGGCGCCGCCTTCGGCTCACCCGGCATATGGCCGGTCAGGCGCCAGATCGGGATGGGAGTCAGGCACTGGCGGTCGCGCGGGTCCCACCAGGCGCCGGCGCGTTCGCACTTCTGCATCGGCAGGAGGTAAGCGAATTGGTAATAGGAGGTCGCCGCCACGGCGAGCACGAAGAGGCCGATAAGGATCAGTCTCGTCCGGGCGAAAACCTGATTCATGGGCGGCTTATAATGTCCGGCGCGGGACGAGGCCAGAGCCTCATGGCGCTGCGGCGGCGTCACGCGCGCGGCTTTGCAAGGCTCGCTTGAAACGCTATGGCGAGCGCCTCGTTTACGGAAAGACGCGACATGAAGATACTGGCGCCGGTCAAGCGCGTGCTCGATTACAACGTCAAGGCGCGGGTGAAATCCGACCAGTCGGGCGTGGATCTGGCCAATATGAAGATGGCCATGAACCCCTTCTGCGAGATCGCCGTGGAAGAGGCGGTGCGCCTGAAGGAAAAGGGCGTTGCCGAGGAAATCGTCGTGGTCTCCATCGGGCCGATCCAGGCCCAGGAAACGATCCGCACGGCGCTCGCCATGGGCGCGGATCGGGGCATTCTGATCCAGACCGATGCGGACCCTGAGCCCCTGGAAGTCGCCAAGCTCCTGAAAGCCGTGGCGCTGGCGGAGGAACCGTCCCTCATTCTCATGGGCAAGCAGGCCATCGACGGCGACAATAACGCCGTGGGCCAGATGCTCTCGGCTCTGCTCGATTGGCCCCAGGCCACCTTCGCCTCCAGCCTTGAGGTCGCCGGCGCCGTCGCCAAGGTCACCCGTGAAGTGGATGGCGGCCTGCAGACCCTGGAGCTGGACCTGCCCGCCGTGATCACCGCCGATCTGCGCCTGAATGAGCCGCGCTACGCCTCCCTGCCCAACATCATGAAGGCGAAGAAAAAGACTATCGATATCAAGACCGTCGATGATTACGGCGGGCTGGGAAGCGCCCACCTGAGCGTCAAGAAGGTCGCTGAACCGCCCAAGCGCGTGGGCGGGGTGAAGGTCGATAGCGCCGCGACCCTCGTATCCAAGCTGAAGACCGAAGCCGGAGTGATCTGACCATGGCCGTTCTTGTTTTCGCCGATCACGACAATCTCACGCTGAAGGACAACACCCACAAAACCGTGACGGCCGCCCTGGCCCTCTCGGGCGACGTGGATATCCTCGTGGCCGGCCAGGGAGTCTCGGGCGTCGCCGCCGAGGCCGCCAAGATCGCGGGCGTACGCAAGGTGCTGACCGCCGAGAGCGAGGCCCTGGGCCGTCAGATCGCCGAGGCCGTGGCCGCCGCCGTCACGCCCCTGATGGCCGATTATGACGCCCTGCTGGTTCCCGCGACATCGGTGGGCAAGAACTTTGCGCCCCGGGTCGCCGCCCTTTTGGATGTCGCGCCGATTTCCGAGATCATCGAGGTGGTTGACGCCCAGACCTTCACGCGGCCGATCTATGCTGGCAACGCCCTGGAGACCGTGGTCTCCTCCGACCCGAAGAAGGTGATCACCGTGCGCGCCACGGCCTTCAAGGCGGCGGGCGAGGGCGGGTCGGCGGCCATCACGGCGGTGGATCCCGGCCCCGGCGCGCCCAAAACGCGTTTTGTCTCAGACGAACTGGTAAAGTCCGATCGCCCGGAGCTGGCGGGCGCCAAGATCGTGGTGTCCGGCGGCCGGGCCTTGGGATCGGCGGAGGAGTTCCAGCGCGTGATCGAGCCTCTGGCCGACAAGCTGGGCGCTGCGGTCGGCGCCTCGCGGGCAGCCGTGGACGCCGGATATGCGCCGAACGATTATCAGGTCGGTCAGACCGGCAAGGTCGTTGCGCCGCAGCTCTATGTGGCCATTGGCATCTCGGGCGCCATTCAGCACCTCGCCGGCATGAAGGACTCCAAGGTCATCGTGGCCGTCAATAAGGATGGCGACGCACCGATCTTTCAGGTCGCTGATTATGGGCTTGTGGCGGACTACAAGACCGCGATCCCCGAGCTCATGGCGGCTCTGGAGACGGTCAAGGCCTGAGGCGATTTCGCTGCATTGCAGCAATTGGATTGCCCACGCGCGCCGCGTTTGTGTAAGGACATTTTGGTGGGTTTGAGCGTTTGATGAGCAGTTGGCCCTCTTCCGGGCCCCGAGGCGTCTGATGGCCGAGATACGAACCATAGGGGTGATCGGCGCGGGGCAGATGGGCAGCGGTATCGCCCATGTCTGCGCGGTGGCGGGCTATGACGTCCTTCTCAACGACGTGGCGCCCGCCCGGATCACCGACAGTCTGGATCTGATCGGACGCAATCTGGCGCGCCAGGTGTCACGCGGGATCCTCGCCGAGGCGGATGCGGACGCGGCCCTCTCACGCATCAAGTCAGCGCCGGATCTCGCCCAGGTGGGCAAGGCGGATATCGCGATCGAGGCGGCCACCGAGAACGAAGACACCAAGAAGCTGATCTTTAAGGCCCTGCAGCCTCACCTCAGTGACGCGACACTCCTGGCGTCCAACACCTCCTCCATTTCCATCACCCGCCTGGCCTCGGCGACCGACCGGCCTGAGCGGTTCATCGGCCTACATTTCATGAACCCGGTACCCCTGATGAAGCTGGTGGAGATCATCCGCGGCATCGCCACGGACGCCGCCACCTATGAGATCGCTGTCGGGTTCGCAAAATCCCTCGGCAAGACCACCGCCAACGCGGAGGACTTCCCGGCCTTCATCGTCAACCGCGTTCTGGTGCCGATGATCAATGAGGCTATCTATACGCTCTATGAGGGTGTCGGCACCGTGGACGCCATCGATACGGCGCTGAAGCTGGGCGCCAACCACCCCATGGGCCCCCTGGAACTGGGCGACTTCATTGGTCTCGACACCGTGCTCTCGATCATGAACGTCCTTCACGAGGGCCTGGCCGATTCCAAATACCGGCCCTGCCCGCTGCTGGTGAAATATGTTGAAGCGGGTTGGTTGGGCCGCAAGGCGGGCCGCGGCTTTTATGACTATCGCGGAGATCGTCCGGTCCCCACCCGCTGACCGGCCCTGAAGTCTTGTCCCCAGTCCGACTGCTGCATGGCCTCGGCGACGTCGTCGCCGATTATGACGTCCTACTGTGCGATATCTGGGGCGTCATCCACAATGGCGTGACCGCCGATCAGGCCGCGTGCGCCGCTCTGGCGCGTTGGGCCGCCACGCGCGGTCCCGTCGTTCTCATCTCCAATTCACCCAGGCCTGCCCCCGAGGTTGTGGCGCAACTGGACGATCTTGGCGTCCCGCGCGCCGCCTGGTCGGATATCATCACCTCCGGCGACGCCACCCGCGCCCTCCTCGCCGCCCGGGCGCCGGGACCCGCCTTTCGCATCGGACCTGACCGCGACGCGCCCCTCTATGCCGGGCTCGGTCTCGATTTTTCACCTCTTGATGACGCCGACTTTATCGCCTGCACCGGCCCCAACGACGACGATGTCGAAACGCCCGAGGACTACCGCGACCTCCTGACCCGCGCGGCGAGACGCGATCTGGTGATGATCTGCGCCAACCCCGACATTGTCGTGCAGCGGGGTGATCGGCTCATCTATTGCGGCGGCGCCTTGGCCAGGCTTTATGTGAGCCTCGGCGGAACAGCGTTCATGGCCGGCAAGCCCTATTCTCCCATCTATGATTTGGTGCTTGAGAGGGCGCGCGCTCTGGCCGGTGGATCACTGTCGATGAACCGCGTTCTGGCCATTGGAGACGGCCTGGCCACCGACATCGCCGGGGCGAACATCAATGATCTGGACGTTCTGTTCATCGCCGGCGGCGTTCATGGGGGCCCGGGTCTCTTTGAGTCTGGGCGGCTCGACGCGGTGGCTATCACGCAGCTTCTGGCCGCGGAGGGCCTCCACGCCGACTTCGCACTTCCGAGCCTCTCCTGGTAAGGCCTCGCCAAATTCGGCGGCTCGCCTATAGAACCCAGCGCCGATGACCTTTGGGTGGGGGAGTGCCACAGCCTTGCGCGGATTTTTCCTGGAAGACCTCAGCCTCGGCCAAAGCGCTGATTACAGCCGTGAGGTCACCGCCGCCGATATCGACGCCTTCGCTGAGGTGACCGGCGACGACAATCCGGTGCATCTGGACGAGGCCTATGCCGCTACAACGCGCTTCGGCGGCCGCATCGCCCATGGCATGCTGAGCGCGGGTTATATCTCCACCGTGCTGGGAAGCCGGATGCCAGGGCCGGGCGCCATCTATCTCTCCCAGACTCTGCGCTTTCGCCGGCCTGTCCGTATCGGGGACACGGTGACGGCGAGCGCCACCATATCCGAGATCGACGCGGCGCGGGCGCGGGTGACGCTGAAAACGGTGTGCAAGGTGGCCGGTGAGGTGGTGGCGGACGGCGAAGCGGTCGTGCTCGCCCCGCGAAAGGGCTGAGTGAGCGGTCCATGAAACAGATCCACGGATGGAAGCGACTAAGCCCGGATGAGCGCGGAGCGGCTGTGGCCCTGGGCAACTTCGACGGCGTCCATCTGGGTCACCAGCAGGTCATCGACGACGCCCGCGCGGCGGCGGGGCGCCTCGGCGCGCCGCTAGGCGTCATCAGCTTCGAGCCCCATGCCCGCATGCATTTCCATCCGGAGGACCCGCCATTCCGGCTGATGAACGCCCGGCAGCTGGCGCGCACGGTTGGCGCTCTGGGCGCCGATCAGCTCTATCTCCTCCCCTTTGGGGTCGAGATGGCCAATTTCACCGACCGCCAATTCGTCGAGGATGTTCTGGTTGCGGGCCTGGGCGTGCGGCACGTAGCCGTGGGTTTCGATATCACCTTCGGCGCGGGCCGCACCGGGGATCCGGAGGCCATGCTTCGCTATGGGGCCGAGATGGGATTTTCGGTCTCGGTGGCTGAACCGGTGGGGGATGGCGCGGGCAAGATTTCCTCCTCCGCGATCCGCGACAACCTCCGCGAGGGGCGCCCTGAGCTCGCCCGCCAGATGATGGGCCGCCCCTTCGCCATCGAGGGCGTTGTGGAGAAGGGCCGCCAGCTGGGACGGCAATTGGGCTTTCCCACCGCCAATGTGCCGCTGGTCGATTATGTGGCGCCCAGGTTCGGGGTCTATGCCACCCGCACCCGCCTCGCCGACGGCCGCGAACTGGGCGGCGTCGCCAATATTGGGGTGAACCCCACCACCGGGCTCGTCGAGCCCCGCCTGGAGGTGTGGCTCTTCGACTTTGATGAGGACATCTATGGCGAGACCATCGAAACCGATCTCGTCGCGTTTCTCAGGCCGGAAGAGAAATATGCCTCCATCGATATCATGGTGGCGCAGATCCATCAGGACGCGGCCCGGGCCCGCGCGATCCTGGCGGCGGCATAGGGCGTGGCTGGCGGCGGGGCCGCGCCTCTGGTAGTGAAAGAGATCATGAAGACGGCAGGTTTGAACAGGCGAATTAGCCCCCCGGCGTGACGCGCGGGCCTTAGCAAGGCTCTCCGCGCGCGCCGGAGCTGTCCCGCCCCGCCCTTCCGCTAGCAGAGCTTAAATCCCTCCGATGCCTGACGACACCCAAGCCCCCGCCCGCGACTACCGCGAGACCGTCTTTCTTCCCCAGACTGAATTCCCCATGCGCGCTGGCCTGCCGGCTCTTGAGCCGCGTCTACTGGAGAGTCTGGGCGATCTTTATGGCGAGGTCCGCGCCGCGCGACAGGCCCAGGGCGCGCCGCTGTTTGTCCTGCACGACGGCCCGCCCTACGCCAATGGCGCCATCCATATCGGGCATGCCCTGGACAAGCTCCTGAAAGACTTCGTCGTCCGCTCGCGCTTCGCGCTCGGCTTCGATGTCGACTATGTTCCCGGCTGGGACTGCCACGGCCTTCCCATCGAGTGGAAGATCGAGGAAGCCTTCCGCGCCGAGGGTCGTCCGAAGGACCAGGTGTCGAAGGCGGAATTCCGCGAGCGGTGCCGCTCCTATGCGGCGGGATGGATCGCCGAGCAGTCGGGTGAGTTTCAGCGCCTGGGTGTCCTGGGCGACTGGGCGCACCGCTACGCCACCATGGACTATTCCAGCGAGGCGGCCATCGTCGCGGAGTTCCACAGGTTTATCGCCAGTGGCCAGGTCTATCGGGGCTCCAAGCCGGTCATGTGGAGCCCGGTGGAGCGCACGGCCCTCGCCGACGCAGAGGTGGAGTATCACAATCACATCTCCCCCACGATCTGGGTGAAGTTCCCCGTGGTGGAGGGGCCAGAAGCGGCGCTGGGCGCCAGCGTGGTGATCTGGACCACGACGCCCTGGACCATTCCGGCCAACCGCGCCATCGCCTATAATCCCAAGATCGCCTACGGCCTCTTCGAGGTCCGGGCGCTGGAAACGGGCCTCGCCTTCGAGCCCTGGGCGCGACCGGGTGATCGTCTGATCCTCGCCGAGAGCCTGGCGGAGGGCGTTCTCTCCGCGGCGAAGATCGCCGAGTGGGTTCGCCTTGGGCCGGTTGACCCTACGGGCATGGTTTGCGCGCACCCTTTGGCGAGCGTTGATGCGGGCTATGAATTTCCCGTTCCGCTCCTGGCGGGAGACCACGTCACCGAGGACGCAGGCTCGGGCTTTGTGCATACCGCGCCGGGGCATGGCGCCGAGGATTACGCGGTGTGGCTTGCCACTGGTCATCGCGACATTCCCGAAACGGTGGACGAAAACGGCGCCTATTTCGCCCACGTTCCCCTGTTTGGCGGGCTTAAGGTCCTGGAGACAGAAGGCAAGAAAGCCGGCAAGTTCGGGGCCGCCAATGAGGCCGTCACCAAGGCCCTGATCGCGGCCGGAACCCTGCTGGCCCGGGGGCGGCTAGAACACAGCTATCCCCACTCCTGGCGCTCCAAGGCGCCCGTGATCTTCCGCAATACGCCCCAGTGGTTCATCCGCCTGGACACGCCCCTGGAAGATCCCATCCACGGCGGAAAGACCTTGCGCCAGACCGCCCTGGCGGCCATCGACGCCACGGACTTTTATCCCGAGGCGGGCCGTAATCGCATCCGGGGCATGGTGGAAACCCGACCCGACTGGTTGATCAGCCGCCAACGCGCCTGGGGCTCGCCCTTGGCCATGTTTGTCGATAGGGCGAGCGGGGAGCCCCTGCGCGACCCCGCGGTCAACAATCGGATCGTCGAGATCATTTCGCGTGAGGGCGCAGACGCCTGGTTCACGCGGCCGGCCGGCGATTTCCTGGGGAACCGCGATCCTGCCGCCTACGAAAAAGTCGAGGACATCGTCGATGTCTGGTTCGACTCCGGCTCGACCCATGCCTTTACGCTGGAAGGCCGCGAGGGAACCCATTGGCCGGCCGACCTCTATCTCGAAGGCTCCGATCAACACCGGGGCTGGTTCCAGAGCTCTCTATTGGAGGCCTGCGCCACGCGCGGGCGGGCGCCTTACGAGGCGGTTCTGACCCACGGCTTCACCCTCGATGAAAAGGGGGAGAAGATGTCCAAATCCCTCGGCAACACGGTGGATCCCAAATCAATCACGCGTGCCCAGGGCGCCGACATCCTGCGTCTGTGGGCCGCTCTGACGGATTATTCCGAGGACCAGAGGATCGGTCCGACGATCCTGCAGACCACCGTCGACGCCTATCGCAAGCTGCGCAACACGGTCAGGTATCTCCTGGGCGCCCTGGCGGGGTTTTCCGACTCCGAACGCGTGGGCCTCGCCGACATGCCGCCTTTGGAGAGCTTCATTCTGCATCGTCTCTGGGAACTCGATGGGGAAGTGCGGTCCGCCTATGGGCGTTACGCCTTCGCCGACGCCATGCGCCCCTTGGCGGATTTCTGCTCCAATGACCTTTCCGCCCTCTTCTTCGACATTCGCCGCGACGCTCTCTACTGTGACCGTCCGGACTCGCTGCGTCGGCGCGCCTGCAGAACAGTGATGGCCTTAATCTTCGAGCGGCTGACGATCTGGATGTCCCCTGTTCTGGCCTTCACCATGGAAGAAGCCTGGCGCGCACGGTTCCCCGAGGCCGGCCCCAACGCCCTTCGCACCTTTCCGCCCACGCCCGAAGCGTGGCGGAATGAGGCTGAAGCCGCCCGGTGGGGTAAGGTTCAGGCCGTCACTCGGGTGGTCACGGGGGCCCTGGAGATCGAGCGCCGGGAAAAGCGCCTCGGATCGGCCCTGGAGGCCGCGCCGCGCGTCTTTGTCACCGATCTCGACCTTCTGTGCGCCTTTGACGGGCTTGACGCGGCTGAGGTGTTCCGCACCAGCCAGGCCACGCTGGTGTCCGGCGAGGGCCCCGGCGAGGCCTTCCGTCTCGAGGGCGCTCCTGGCGTGTCGGTCGAGCCTGAGAGGGCCTTGGGGCGCAAATGCGCGCGCTCCTGGCGGATTCTGCCCGAGGTGGGTCAAGACCCGCGCTATCCTGACCTGTCGTTGCGAGACGCCGACGCTGTCGCCCTCTGGGACTCGACCCACGCATGAGCCCGGCGACTCCGGCTGGCCGGTGGCCCTTTCCAGTCGCGCTGCTCGTCGTCGCGGCCGACCAGGGCGCCAAGGCCTGGATCGTGGGGCTGAATCTGGGGATCGGCGGCGGCCCCGACGTGCCGGGACCGCTTCGCATCACCCTCGTGGAGAATCCGGGCATCAGCTATGGGTTGTTTCAGACCGGCGCTGATTGGACGCGTTGGCTTTTCACCGCCTTCGCCTTGGCGGTCACGGTGGCCTTGGGCGTCTGGGCGCGGCGCGCCGAACGCCTGCCCGCCGCCCTTGGCCTCGGCCTGATAATGGGCGGCGCGCTGGGCAATGTCGCTGATCGGGTGTTTCGTGGCGCGGTGGTGGACTTCATCGACGCCCGGGCGCTGGGCTTTCCCTGGATTTTCAATTTGGCCGATAGCGCCATCACGGTGGGGATCATGTTTCTGATCGCCGACAGTTTCGTCGCGCCTCGCCGCTCGGTGACGTGATTGATCGGCCTAATCGTGAGACACGCGCGCGTTAAAGCAGGATGATTTTTGACGTAATCGTCAGAATCTGAATCCTGCTTTAAACTCAAGGTGAGAGCTTGATTCAGACGTTTAGAAGAAACCTCATCAAGCTCTCATGGCGCGGGGCCGACAAATGGGTTATGCGCCACGCACCGTGCGGGGGCGCGCGTTTTGGAAAGATGCGTTCGATGACTTTTTCCCGCGTTCTGAGGGCAGGCGCTCTCGTGGGCCTCATGGGCGTCGCTGGCTACGGGCTGGCCGGCTGTCAGGCGGCGTCCAACGCCCTGGGCCTCAGCAAGGTGACGCCCGATGAGTTTCGTGTTGTCAGCAAAGCGCCGCTCGTTTTACCGCCGGATTACGCCCTTCGTCCGCCTGCTCCCGGCGAGCCCCGTCCTCAGGAGTTGGAGCCCGAGAGCGCCGCCCGCGAAGCTTTGCTTGGCCAGAGAAACGCCGAGGTGCGCTCCGATGGCGAGAAGCTGCTCGTGGCCAAGGCGGGTGGCGACAAGGCCGATCCCCTTGTTCGCTATGTGATCGATGACCAGTTCGGCGCGATTGCTCACAAGGATAAGAGCTTCGCCGATTGGGTTTTGTTCTGGAAAAGGGGGCAGCCGGCGGTTCAGACCACCATGGCCAAGGCTGCCGATACCGATACGCCTGTGGATGCGGCCGTGGAGCAAAAGCGCATCAGCAATCTGACCGGCGATAAGACGATCATCATCGCGCGCCAGGGCAACAGTAAGATCAAGTTGCCGGGCCTGTAGGCCACTCCGCCCTGAACTGAGCCTGTCGGCCGTCCCCCGGGGACATATCGGCAAAGGCGGCCTGCGAGCCGCCCGGCTCACGTTCTCGGAGCCGGTCCCCAAACGGAAGATCCGGCTCTCGGCTGGCCCGAAGCGCCTCCACGAAGGAATCCCGCCACACCTTGACATTAGACGTCTCCACGCCGTCCATGAGGCGGCGCCAACGCCGAATGCGTTCGGCCAGAGGCATGGAGAGGGCCATTTTCAACCCTTCCGACACTTCCTCCCGGCTGTAGGGATTGATGATCACCGCGTCAGGCATCTGCCGCGCCGCGCCAGCAAAGCGGGAGAGGACCAGAACGCCAGGATTTTCAGGATCCTGCGCGGCCACATATTCCTTGGCGACCAGGTTCATCCCGTCCCGAAGTGGCGTCACCAGTCCCACCCGAGCCGCCCGATAGATTCCCGCGAGCTCGTCTCGACGATAGCCGCGATTGACGTAGCGGATGGGGGCCGAATCCACCTCCGCATAGACCCCGTTAATGCGCCCGCAGAGGGCGTCGATACGCATCCGGAGGTCCTGGTAGGCCTCCACTTCCCCACGGGAGGTGGGTGCGACCTGCAAGTACAGAATCTCACGTCGCAGATCGGGGTTGTCCCGCAGAAACCGTTCGAACCCCAGAAGGCGCTCTTCCAGCCCCTTGGAATAGTCGAGGCGGTCGACCCCCACGATGAGTTGGCGGAAGACGGTATGGGCCGCCATCCGGTCGTAAGCCCGCCTTGCCATGGGCGAGGCGGCCAAAGCTTGGAAGTCTTCAACGTCCAGGCCTATGGGAAAGACCCGCGCGGTGAGCGAACGCCCAAAAGCCCTCAGGCGTCCATCCGACTCCCAACCCCCGGCCGCTTCACCCAGGACATAGGACTCGAAGGCCCAGAGCCATTCATCGGTCTGGAAGCCCACTAGATCATAGGCGAACAGGCTCTCCACCAACTGCCTGTGTCCCGGCAGGGTGGTGAGGATCTGCGCGGCTGGCCAGGGTATGTGCAGAAAGAATCCGATGGGGTTCCCGACCCCTAGTCGCCGCAACTCCCGACCCAGCGGGATCAGATGATAGTCGTGCACCCAGATCAGATCGTCGGGTTGGAGGAGCGGCGCGAGGATCTCGGCGAACCGTCTGTTGACGCGCTCATAGCCTTCGCTGAAGGAGCGGTCATAGGCGGTGAGGTCGATGCGGTAGTGGAACAGCGGCCATAGGGTCGCATTGGCATAGCCGTTATAATATTCCTGATAATCGGCGTCCTCGAGATCCACCGTCATGATAGTGACGTCGTTCACGCGCCTGATCTCGATCTTGCCGGAGGGCTGGTCCGTGGTTTCGCCGCTCCAGCCAAACCAGAAGCCGGAATACTCCCGAAGCGCGGCTGAGAGGGCCACCGCCAGTCCGCCCGCGGGCGCGTCACCGGGCCTCTCCGGGGCGTTCACCCGGTTCGAGACCACGATAAGACGGCTCATGGCGCGGGCCTCCACAGCCTCGTTGGCAGCCGGGGAACGGCTAAGCCTTAAAGCGGTTAGCCCGGGGGATTGTTCCCTAAGAGCGTGTGATCGTTCGGTGTTTTCCTCTCGGAAGCCGGAGCGTTCAGCCCTCTTGCGCCGTGCTGGCGCCAAGCCAGGCGAGCGCCGTAGCCACATCTGTCAGGCCATGGGTCGCCACGGTTGGCCGGCGCGCCCCGACGATGACAGCCTGGCCGCCGAAGTCCTGAGCGGCGCGAAAACCCGCTTCGTCCGTCAGATCGTCACCCACAAACAGGGGCGCGTAGCCGTGGAAGGGGGCCTCCTCCATAAAGGCCCGTAGCGCCGCGCCCTTATCTGGCCCCGGCCCACGAAGCTCCACCACATGATCCCCCTGTTGAATTTGCAGGTCCAGACGGGCGGCCAGACGGTCTGTCAGTTCATGGCACGCTCCGCTTAAGTCCGGCGCGCCCCGGAAATGCAGGGCGACGGCCAAACCCTTCGGCTCGACAAGCAAGCCAGGTCGGCCTTCGGCGAACAGCGAAAGCGCCCCCGCAGCCTCCTCCATGCCTGGCGCTGGCGCCGGCGAGGTGACCGTCCCGTCGGCCCTTCGGCGCACAAGGCCATGCACGGCGCCCACGGCCGTGACGATACCTTCAAGGATACGATCAATGTCGGGCAGGCCGCGGCCGCTGACCACCGCCACGCGCCCTCCCGTCGCGGCTATCAGGCGCCTTAGAACAGCATGCCGCGCGGGGTCAGGCCCAACATCCCCTGGAAGCGCCGCGATGGGGGCGAGGACGCCATCAAGATCCAGGAATAAGGCCGTGCGCGCGAGATCCATGGGCGGCGGCGCGGGCAAATCGTCGTCGCCGATGCGTGGGGCGCGGGCTGAGGTCATCGAGGGTGCTAGCCTTCCACGATGATGGTGACGGATGGGTCCGAACTGGCGCCCGGAATCACCGCTACCCGCCCGTCCAGCCTGTGGAAGTGAAGGTCCACCTGCCCCTGGCCGATGGCCAGGCATTCCACCGCCAAATGATCCACGCCCTCAGGCAGGTTCGGGCGCACAATGCGGACCTCCTTCCGTTGAGCGTCGATGGACAGACCGAGGCTCGCCTGGAGCATCATGAACGTCGATCCGGCCGCCCAGGCCTGAGGCATGCAGGCGACGGGATAGGCGATGGGCGGCTCATGGGACATGCGCGAGAACCCGCACAACAGTTCCGGCATGCGCATGTCGAAATTTCGCGACGCCTCGAAGAGATCCGCCAAGACCTTGGCGACTCCCTCGCGTTCGCCATAGCGGGCCATGCCGGATAGGGCGAGGGCGCAGTCGTGGGGCCAGATTGATCCGTTATGATAGGACATGGGGTTGTAGCGCGCCTGGCCCGCCGCGACGGTCCTCAAACCCCATCCGCTGTCAAAAGCCTTCGAAAGCAGGCGCTGCGTGACGCGGGCGGCGCGCTCACGTCGGGGCAGGCCGACAAACAGAAGGTGGCCTGGATTGGAGGACAGGGGGCGGCAGATCTCGCCGTCGCCATCAATCGCCAGGGCGTAAAAGCCCTCATCCTCCATCCAAAAGCGGGATTCGACGGCCTCGCGAAGGGCTTCAGCCCGCGCGCTCCAGGCCTCGGCCCCAGGTTTCCCCAGCTGGACGGCCATATGGGCCATTTCCCGCCAGGCGGCAAAGGCGTAGCCCTGAACCTCCACTAGGGCGATGGGTGTCTTGGCGAGGCGGGCGTCGATGTGGAATACGGAGTCGACGCTGTCCTTCCAGCCCTGGTTGGAGAGGCCTCCGCCCGCGGCCCTCTGATAGTCGATGAAGCCATCCGGCCGGGCCGCCGAGCGGGTCTCAAGCCACCCCGCGGCCCGTTTCAGGGCCGGCCACAAGTCGCCAATCAAGGCCTTATCATCAGTACGCCGCAGATAAGCTCCGGCCAGGGCGATGAAGAGCGGGGTTGTGTCGACGCCGCCATAATAGAGTCCGAAGGGAACCTCGCCGAGCGCCGCCATCTCACCACGCCGGGTTTCGTGCATGATCTTGCCAGGCTCCGCGTCGGCGAAGGGCGACGTCTCCCGGGCCTGACGCGCCGCCAGGTAGGCCAGCACGCCCCGGGCCAACCCAGGGTCGAGCCAGAGAAGTTGCCAGGCGCAGATAATCCCGTCGCGCCCGAAGGGGGTCGAGAACCAGGGAATGCCGGCATAGGGGTATGGACCGGTGTCGAGGGAAGTCGTCAGAGCGGCCACGTCCACGCGCGATTGGGCAATCCAAGCCTGGAAGGCGCCATCCGATGCGGTCACGCTCGCCCCGCTCTCACGTGTGTCGCGCACAGCGTCGTGGGCCTTGGCTTCGACCTCCAGAAAGCGCGCCTCGGAGGGCCTCTCCGCTTCGGCGGGTCCGGCCTCCACATGGAGGTCAAGGGCCTGGCCTGGCGCCAGGGCGAACATGAACTCCGCCCGCCCGGCGTCCATCCGCCAGGGCGGCTCGGAGAACTCCAGCACGCCGGAACGGGCGACCCCGTCCAGACCCTTATAGCCGAACACCACGCTCCGCCCCGTAACGCGCGGTTCAGCAAGATCCCCGCGCTGGAGCCTCTGAATGCCTCTGACCTCGAAAATGTCGCGGAAGTCTGCCCCATAGACGAAGGCAATGGGCGCCATCACCTCATCCAGCCCGAAATTGGTGAACCTTAGGCGCTCGAACATCCGCCCGCCGCAGAGGCAGCGGCGACGCTCAAGGTGGATCACGCCACGGGGAACCGCCCGGCCGCCCACGGGCGGCAGGTCATGATTGGCGCCATTGAAGGTGAAGATGGCGTTGTCCCGCGACAGGCTAAAGCTCAGCTTCGAGGGGCGATCGCCGCCGATGAGCAGCCCATAACGCGATAGGATCCGCGTATCGCCGCTGAAAAGGCCGTCCACCCCGCCGAGGATGTCTCCGAAGGCGTTGGCCACCATGAAGGTATCACCGTCCTTCAGCGAAATGATCTGGCCGGTCTCGCTGATTGGATCGATGGCTTCATCCTCGCGGACTACTGCCGGTTGGCTGTCAGCCATGGGCGCGTCGCGTCAGGCGCTAGGCCGTAGCGCATCAGCGCTGTGAGCCGAAAGCGGCCGGGACGCGAGCCTGGAACCCAGCCGTGGGACGGCAATCTGAGCGTAGAGCCCAAGATAACCCTTGGCCATGGCCTCGGCGGAGAAGCGCTTCTCGAAGCGCCTCCTTATGGCGCCCCGGTCAAGGTCTGTCAGTCTGGTGACCGCCGCCGCCGCTCCTGCGACGTCATTGACAAGAAATCCGGTCACGCCGTCCTCCACCACTTCGGGCGCCGAGCCAAAGGGATAGGCGATGACGGGCGTCCCGCAGGCCATGGCCTCGATCATCACCAATCCAAAGGGCTCTGGCCATTCGATGGGGAACAGCAGGGCCTTAGCCCCGCCGAGGAATTCCGATTTGTCAGCGTCGCCGATTTCACCGATGAATTCAATCAGAGGGTGATCCAGCAATGGGCGAATCTCTGTCTCGAAATAGGCCCTGTCGGCAGGGTCGACTTTCGCCGCCATCTTCAGCGGGATGCCCACGGCTTTCGCGATAGCGATCGCCCGGTCTGGCCCCTTTTCCGGGGACATGCGTCCCAGAAAGGCCAGATAGCCACGCGGCTCTTGCGTGACACGGCAAAGGCTCGCGGGCATTCCGTGGTAGACGGTGCCCATCCAATTGGCCCTGGGCAGGCAGATGCGCTGGGAGTCCGAAATCGACACCAACGGGAACTGGCGCCAGCGCGCATAGACCTCAGGCAGATCCTTCATATCAAGGCGACCGTGCAACGTCGTGAGCGTGCGCGGGGCCAGGGCCTCGAACATGGGAAAGTGAATCATGTCGGTGTGGAAGTGAATGACATCGAAGGCCCCTTGGCGGCGCCTGACCTCGTCCAGCATCGACAGGTGGGCCGCCAAGTCCGACTTCAACGGCGCTGGATCCAGACGAATAGCCTGGTCGCGAACAGGAATCAGGCGGGCCTTGGTCTGGGCGTCGCCACTGGAGAAGAGCGTGACGTCATGGCCAAGTTCCACCAAGGCGTCGCAAAGATGGGCGACAACGCGTTCGGTGCCGCCATAAAGCTTGGGAGGAACGGACTCGTACAGCGGTGAGACCTGAGCAATTTTCATCGACAAACTCCGAGAGGAACCTTGTCAGAAGAGCCCCATGGCGGCGCTTCGGTTCCAGACGGAGCCAGATGATTTTTTGCCAGCCTGTCGTCGGCCTCCCCGGACGTGAGGCTCAGCCGTCCTCTTCGATGGCGATCTGGGCAATCTCTCGGGCGCCCCCATTTAGGTGAGAAGCGATCAAATGGCCGGCCGCCACCGCGATAATACAGAACACGACAGAGGCCACGACATTGACCGCCGCCCTAGCCATTCCGCCTGACCGCATGAGGTCGAGCGTCTGCAAACTGAAGGATGAAAAGGTCGTGTAACCCCCGCAGAGGCCGATCATGACGAAGAGACGCAGACTTTCAGGAGCGGGATAGCGCCCATGGGCCAGGGTCAGTGTCCCGAAAAAACCGATAATGAATGAACCACTGACGTTGATGAGGATCGTGCCCCACGGCAATTGACCGCTTATGGCCAACGAGGCCACGCCTATGGCATAGCGCGCGAGGGTGCCAAGCGCGCCCCCGATCATGATCAGCACACAATTGGTGAAGGTCACGCCCAGTCCGCCCCTATTTCCGAGAGTCGCGAAGGGGATCAGGCCGCTTTGCGCAAGGACTTGTGGAGCAGATCAATCGCCGCCTCACGGTCAATGCGTTCAATAGCCGCGACTTCCCGCGCCATGCGATCAAGGGCGGATTCATAGAGTTGGCGCTCCGAATACGACTGTTCGGGCTGGCTCTCCGAACGGTGCAGGTCGCGCACAACCTCAGCGATGGAGACAAGGTCGCCGGAGTTGATCTTGGCTTCATACTCCTGGGCGCGTCGGCTCCACATGGTACGCTTTACGCGTGCACGGCCCTTGAGGGTGGTCAGGGCTTGGAACACGACATTACCTTCAGCGAGCCCGCGCAGGCCGGCCGTGCGCGCCTTGCGCGTCGGCACCCGAAGGGTCATTTTTTCATGATCAAAAGTAATGACATAGACTTCGAGGGCCGTGCCCACGACCTCTTGAGTCTCAACGCCCACCACCACACCCACGCCGTGGGCGGGATAGACAACATTATCGCCGACCGTGAACTCGTGTTCGGTCTTCGCATCCATAATTGATCGTCTCCTTAAAGTGTCCGCCGCTTGTGGCGATCCATCGCCAACGGCTGCACGGGGGCGAAAATGGCCCCACTCTCTGCTGTTACGCCCTCAGGCTATCCCCCGAGCTGCTATCCCATGAGCATCGGCGCCGCGAACCCGCCGCCGCAAACGCGTGGCGAAGGGCCGATAGCGATTATGTATCACAAACGCCTTGTCATTTAAAGACTTGGTGCGCGGCGGTCGGCCCCGCCCCGCCACCGCCTCCCACCGTATCAGGAGCCCTGGCCCGGCTTCTCACTGAAATATTTACGGAGTTTGTCCGTCTCGCGTTCGAACTGCGCGGCGTCGGCGGGCGGCTCGCCCTTGAGCGTTATGTTTGGCCAGATCTTGGCATATTCGGTGTTGAGTTTCAGCCACTTGCCGTCGGGATCGTCCTCCGTGTCCGGCTTGATCGCGTCCACGGGGCATTCGGGTTCACAGACGCCGCAATCGATGCACTCGTCGGGATTGATCGCCAGGAAGTTCTCGCCCTCATAGAAACAGTCCACCGGGCAGACCTCCACGCAATCCATGAACTTACATTTGATGCAGGGGTCGGTGACGATATAGGTCATCAGCAGCTCTAAATTCTGATCCGAATGTCGCCCTCGGGTTAGGCGCGCGTCTTTCTGAGGCCGGGGCTGAAATTGTCAATGGCGCCGCGTTCTATGGCGCGCCAAGTTCGTCCCGATGCGCCGTCTCGCGGCTGTCATCAAGCGGGTCTTCGGCGTTTCCCAGAGCCGCATAGAGCCCCTGTGCCTCCGCCGCCGGGCCCCGGCGACAGCCCAGTGCCAGGATTCGAACCGCCGTCAGGCGTCCTGCGAAGGCGAACACCAGTTCATCTCCAACCCTGACTATGCGCGAGGGCTTGTCGAGGCGGCCGCTTCCGCCCGGGCGGTTGAGGCGAATGCGGCCGGACTGGGCCATTTCGGCCGCCAAGGCCCGCGTTTTGAAAAAGCGCGCTCTCCATAGCCAGACATCAACCCGGCAGCCGGCCCCCGCGGGCGCATGTGGCGTTGGCGCGTGGCTCAAGCCGTCGCCGCCTTTGGCGGTTGGCGACCTGACCGGCGTCGGCGCGGTCGGGATTTCGCGGGCGCCTGGGCGCTTATCGTGGCAAGCGCCGCAAAGGGCGAATGGGGTGGGGCCGGCCTGTTCGCGCGGGATGGACTTTCGCGACGCCGACGCCAGATCACCGCCCCGTCTTGCGGCGTCTTGCCCGCGGGAACAAAATCGAGGGCCCGCATAACCTCCGCAAGACGCGTGGTGGTCCATTCGAGGCCGTCCAGGGCCTCCTGGCTCAGGACCCGTCCCCCTGTCTCTCTCACCGGCCGCAAAAGGCCGGACAGACGCTCGAGGGTCGCCACTGGAATGGCGAGATTTCCCGCGCGCATCAGACCCCTCAAACCCAGGGCGCGTTCAGGGGGCGGGACGTCGGGGAGAACCTGCGGCCCTTCGCGGGCCCATCGCCATCCTGGCGCCGCGCGGTCCGCGCAAGCCAGGGCCAAGGGTTGTTCGTCGATGATCTCAGCCAGGAAGAGGCAAAAGCCGCCGAACCGCACCCCCAACGTTCGCAGAGCGCGACGCTCCCCCTGGCTCAGTTCGCGAAGCTCCCGCTCCAAACCCCGCCGGCTCAAAACGCCGCCGCCCTCCACTAATCTATAGGCGAGGCCGCGCGCGAGGCCGCGCAGGCGCCCCGAGGCGAGGGCCTCACCGAGGGCCTTCTGGCCCCGCAAACTGATGCCGGCCTCCGCCGCGATAAAGGCCTCGAGCCGCCGTGCGGCGCGTTCGCGTGCGGGCGCGGGACCCAGGTCTCCAAAGAGTCTCACCTGAGGCCTGAAGGGGTCGCTATTGGTGAGGCTACCGACCGCTTCGCCCCGCCAAAGGACATCGCCGCGCATATCAAGGGCGAAGGCCTCGCCCTTCTCGCTCGCCAGCCTTCCAAGCCGCCGCGCGACCTCGGGCTCCACGGCTCGGGCGGCCGCGCCCCGCAGCGCCTTGGCCTCCAGGGCTCCCGCGCCTTGGGCCGATTCGAAACGCACGCCCTTAAGGCGGCCGATATAGTGGCCTTCAACGGTGACCACGCCATTCTCGCCGACGCCCGCCAGAAGCTCCGATCCCGCGCCCAGACCGCGCAAAAGGACGCTGGTGCGCCGGTCTATGAACCGCGCCATGAGCTTTTCATGCAGGGCGTCGGAAAGCCGCGCCTCAAGGTTTGCCGACCGCTCCCGCCAATGGTCGGGATCGACGAGCCAGTCGGGTCGGTGGGCCACGTAGGCGAGGGTCCGCACCCCCGCGAGGCGAGTCGAGAGGGCGTCGATCTCACCGTCCAGGCGGTCAAGACGGCGATATTGATCGGTGATCCAATCCTCCGGAACCCGCTGGCCGCCCGTGCTCAAATGATCAAATAAGACCCGCACCAGCCCGATATGTTCATCGGGCGTGATCTTGCGAAAGTCGGGCGTCTGGCAGGCGTCCCAGAGGCGAAAGAGCGCGGAACGGTCGGCGCAGCGATCCGCCACATCGCGTTGCGCGGCGAGCACTCGCAATGCGCGCTCGTCCAGGGCTTCCTCCGAGGCCCGCAGCCCCTCTCGCGAGGCTGGCGCGGAGAGGGAGCGCAGGAGCGCCGATAGCGACTGAAAATCCAGGGCGCTGTTGCGCCAGAAAGCGGTCTCCACGGGATCGAAGCGATGGTTCTCCACCGCCCCGATCAGGTCTTCGTCCATGAGCTCGCAGCCGCCCGTGACCCCGAACGTTCCGTCAGTCCGGAAACGCCCCGCGCGGCCCGCGATCTGACCCACCTCCCAGGGATGCAGTCGCCTGTGGCGCCGGCCGTCGAACTTGGAAAGTCCTGCGAAGGCCACATGGTCCACGTCCATGTTGAGGCCCATGCCGATGGCGTCCGTGGCGACCAGGAAGTCCACCTCGCCCGACTGGTAAAGGGCCACCTGGGCGTTGCGGGTGCGCGGGCTCAGTGAACCCATGACGACCGCGGCCCCGCCCCTCTGGCGCCGGATCAATTCGGCTATGGCGTAGACTTGGTCGGCGGAGAAGGCGACCACCGCGCTACGCCTCGGCAGGCGGGTGATTTTTCGGGCGCCCGACCATCTCAATGTGGAGAACCGCTCACGCTCGACGATTTCCACGCCGGGCAGAAGTCGACGAATGAGTGGCGCCAGTGTCGCCGCGCCCAGGAACATTGTTTCGAATGTGCCGCGGGCGTGCAGCAGGCGGTCGGTGAAAACGTGGCCGCGCTCAGGATCGGCCACCAGCTGAACCTCGTCCACGGCCAGGAACTCCACCTGACGGCCCAGGGGCATGGCCTCCACGGTGCAGATAAAATAATGCGCGCGGGGCGGGATGATCTTCTCTTCGCCGGTAATCAGGGCCACGGCCCTGGCGCCCCGGGCTTTGACGACCCGATCATAGATTTCCCGCGCCAGGAGCCGCAGAGGCAGGCCGATCATGCCCGAGGCGTGACCCAGCATGCGCTCCACGGCCAGATGCGTCTTGCCGGTATTGGTAGGTCCAAGCACCGCCACGAGCCGGGAGGGGGCCTGTCCGGTGGGGCGGTGACTCATGGCTCACAACATGTGGCGAACCGCCTCGCCAATGCAATCGAAAGAGGCGGCCGGAACCGGCGATTTCGCGAAGTTAACGCCGTCTGAACGGCGCCATGAACAGGTGAGAAACGAAACGCGTCCGAATCAGTGACCAGTACCCCATTCGGCCTTCGTTCACTACGAGGTCTTGTGGCTAGGGCGCCCCAGAGCCACAAGAGCCCGACATGACCTGGTCGCCAAAACAGTATCTGGCCTTCGAGGATGAACGCACCCGCCCGGTTCGTGATCTGCTCGGGGCGATCAGCTTTGGCGATGTCGCTCTGGCTCTGGATGTCGGCTGCGGTCCCGGCAACTCCACGGAGGTTCTGGCGGCGCGGTTTCCCGGGGCGAGGGTTCAGGGGCTCGACAATTCGCCTGAGATGATCGCCGCGGCCCGCGAACGGCTTCCGCACGTGGAGTTCAAACTGGCCGCGGCCCAGGATTGGGCTTTTGAAGACGTTGGCGCGCCGGCGCCCGAGGTCATTCTCGCGAACGCGGTGCTGCAATGGATCCCGGGCCATGAGACCCTTTTGCCCGCCATGGCGCGGCGGCTTGCCCCACGCGGGGCGCTCGCCATCCAGATGCCAGATAATCTCGATCAGCCGAGCCACGTGGCCATGCGCGAGACTGCCGCGGACGGGCCCTGGCGAGAGAGCCTCCGGGGGGCCGCCGCGGCCCGCACGCCACTCCTGGGCGCGGACGGGTACTATCGTCTTCTGCGCCCGATGTTCTCCAAGCTGGATATCTGGCGAACCACCTATCATCATCCGCTGGCGGGGGCCGAAGCGATTGTCGAATGGGTCAAGGGGACGGGGCTGCGCCCGTTTCTGGAGCCCCTCGGCCGTGACGACCGCCTGGCTTATCTTCAAGCTTATCGCCAGCGGTTGGACGCGGCCTATCCGGCCATGGCCGACGGTATGGTTCTTCTGGCCTTTCCCCGGTTGTTCATCCTCGCGGAGCGGTGACGTCGCTTCAGGCGCGGCCGGCCCGTGCGCCTTGACGCGTGAGGGGCGTTCCGACTATATCGCCGCCTCCCGCTCCCGCCCCTTCCTTGGAAGGCGCGCGGTCGCGTCAGCTTTTGGATCAGATTTAGAGCGCCATGTCCCGCCGTTGCGAACTCACCGGGGTCGGCCCGATGGTCGGCCACAATGTGAGCCACTCCAATATCAAGACCAAGCGCCGGTTTCTGCCGGCCCTGGCGACGGCGAGCCTGCAGTCCGAGAGCCTCGGCCGCAACTTCCGCCTGAATATTTCCAACGCGGCGCGCCGCACCCTGGATTTCCGCGGCGGCCTGGACGTGTTTCTCCTCAAGGCCCGCGATGAGGCCCTTTCGGCCCGCGCCCTGAAGATCAAGCGTCAGGTCAAGGCCAAGATCGCCAGCGCCCCCACGGCCTGAGGCTGACCGCCGCAAACGCGTGGCGGTTGAGTTATCCTAACCGAGCTTGATCTCCTTCAGCCTCTCGCGAAGGAACGCGTCCGCTGTGACGGGCCTTGGATACCG
>Ga0116226_10000717_pt1 | contig 28322 bp, 20 predicted proteins | sample S1TSphfallax_FD_89692 | JGI IMG/M metagenome (GOLD analysis project Ga0116226, IMG submission 89692) | Host-associated microbial communities from peat moss isolated from Minnesota, USA - S1T2_Fa - Sphagnum fallax MG | ecosystem: Host-associated > Plants > Peat moss > Unclassified | place: USA...
GCCTGCGCCCGTGTCACGCCCGCCGCCGCCCAGTCCACGCGGATGGCGTAGAGATGCAGAGAGGCCAGTGCGTCGTCCGCCCCCGCAACAGGCGTCACAATCGGCGCAAGAGGGGCCAACAAGGCGTCATAAAGATCGGCAGATCGGCGCCTAGCGGCGATGAAGCGGTCAAGCTTGGCGAGCTGGCTCAGTCCCAGCGCCGCCTCGACATCCGTCATGCGATAGTTGAAGCCGAGCTCGATCTGCTCATAGCTCCAGGGATTGACCGCGCCGTCCGCGTCCAGCGACAGGGCGGCGTCCTGAATCAGCTCCGCCTCCCGCGTCACGCCGTGATTGCGCAGGCGCTTGATCCGCGCGGCTAGGGCGGGATTGTTGGTCGTGACCATCCCCGCCTCGCCGCAGGCTATGGTCTTGACCGGATGGAAAGAAAAGGTGCTGGCCCTGGAATACTGACAGGCCCCGGCGATCAGCCCGGCGGCGTTGCGGGAGCCGAGCGCATGCGAGGCGTCCTCCACCAGCATGACGCCGGCTGCATCAGCGACCTCCGCCAGCCCCGCCATGTCGCACAACCGCCCGCCCAGATGCACCGGCAGGGCGACCTTCACCGGTCCCGACGCCAGGGCCAGGGCCTCCGCCAGACCTTGCGGCGTCATAAGGCCGGAGCCGGGATCGACATCGGCGAACACCACCTCCGCCCCGCACATGCGCACGGCCGTGGCGGTGGAGAGAAAGGTCAGGCTAGGCACGATGCACAGGTCGCCCGGCCCCACCTCCAGCGCCAGCAAGGCCAGATGCAAAGCCGCCGTGCCGCTAGAGCAGGCTGCACCCTCCCCCGCCCCAACCCGCGCCGCCACCGCCCGCTCAAACGCCGCCACCCGCGGCCCCTGAGCGATCATCGGACTGGTCAAGGCCTCCACCACCGCCGCCACATCATCCGCCTCGATGCAGTGCAGGCCATAGGGCAAAGCGCGCGGCGCCTCATCCGGCGGAGCTGTGGCGTGTTCCGGCGAGGGGGCGAGCGAGGTCATACCGCACACACTGGCCCGCGTCGCTTGATGGGGGGTTAATGGGCGACCTCCGTTCCGCCCGGCTGGCGCCGCGCGGCCCCCTCGCGGGCTTCGCCCTTACTCCCCCGTCCTTCGGATAGGGGGAGAGGATAACGCACCGCCCATCTATGCCCTACTCCGGCCTCCCCCGGACGTGTTCCGGGGGACCACGCCGTGGAGTTGCTAACAACCGGACCCGTCTTTTGGAAACCCATCAGGACCGATGCTTTCCGGCAGGGGGAGCATCAGTTCCCGCATTCCAAAGAACAGAAGCGAACCCCGTCGCCATTCTGGCGATTTTAGCAATGTGATGTGGGCGCTGTGCATGGCTTCAAACAAAGCCTGCACAGGATCAATGCCCATAGCCTTTGCGTTTTGAACCCGATCTGAGAACGTAATTGTGTATTCGCATTTCCAGTCGATCTCATCTGGCACGGGCTCATGGAAACACAGTAGGACGTCTGAGCCATCGCATCCGAACTTCCTCGTCGCTATTACGCTCATATCCGCCCCCCTAAGCCGCCAAAACCCCCGCCGTCAGCGCTTCCAGGTCGGCCGACCCCGCCATAACCCCGCCCGCCAGCCCGGCCGCGCCGGTCAGCACCTGATCGGCATAGAGCCTCGCCAGCGCCCCGCGCGCCGCTGCATCCGGGCGATCCACCGCCGCCAGGGCGCCCTTAGCCAGCATCCAACCGCCGACCGTGTCGCCCAAGAGTTTCAGGTAGGCTGTGGCGCCGGCGAGGGCGTTGGGGGTGCCCTTTTGCTCCAGCATCCAGGCGCTGGCGTGCTCCACGGCGTCGATGGCTGAGGCGAGGCGGGCGCCCACCGTCTGGACCTCCGGCGCAGTTAGGGCCGCCACCGTGGCCTTCATGTCCGCCACGAGCTGGCGCACGGCCTCGCCGCCGCCGAGGCCCAGCTTGCGGCCGGCGAGGTCTATGGCCTGGATGCCGTTGGTGCCTTCATAGATCGGGGCGATGCGGGCGTCGCGATAGTGTTGGGCAGCGCCGGTTTCTTCCACAAAGCCCATGCCGCCATGCACCTGCACGCCGGCCGACGCCACCTCCACCCCCACATCAGTGCACCAGGCCTTGGCGATGGGGGTGAACAGCTCCTCCCTCAGCCTTGCCCTGGCCTTGACCTCCGGATCGGCCGAGAGATGCGCCACGTCGGCGGCGACGGCGGTGGCGAGGCAGATGGCGCGGCCAGCCTCGATCTTCGCCTTCATCAGCGCCAGTGTGCGGCGCACATCGGGCTGGTCGATGATCGGCGCCACCGCGTCGGTGGACCAGGGGCTGCGGCCCTGGCGACGCTCCTGTGCATAGGCCAGGGCGTGCTGATAGGCCCGCTCGGCGATGGCGACGCCCTGTATGCCGACATTCAGGCGGGCGGAGTTCATCATGGTAAACATGCAGGCCAGACCTTGATTGGGCGCACCTACCAGCTCGGCCTTGGCCCCCTCAAACAACATGGTGCAGGTAGGCGACGCATGGATGCCCAGCTTGTGCTCGATCCCGCCGGGGCGGAGCGCATTGGCCTCGCCGATCTCGCCCGCCTCGCTCACCAGCTTCTTGGGGGCCAGGAAAAGGGAGATACCCTTCACCCCTTCCGGCGCATCGGGCAGGCGGGCCAGCACGAGGTGGATGATGTTTTCGGCGCAGTCGTGATCGCCCCAGGTGATGTAGATCTTCTGGCCGGTGATGCGATAGGTCCCCTCCCCGTCCGGCTCGGCCTTGGCGCGCACCAGGGCGAGGTCAGAGCCGGCCTGGGGCTCCGTCAGGTTCATCGTCCCGCTCCAGGCGCCGTTGGTGAGATGGGGCAGATAGAGCGCCTTTTGCCGGTCCGTGCCGTGCGCCGTGAGCGCTTCAATGGCGCCGAGCGTCAGCATGGGGGCGAGGCCGAAGCTCATATTCGCCGCGCTAATCATCTCAAACACCGCCAGGGCCACGGCCCGGGGCAGGCCCTGGCCGCCGAACTCCGGGTCCGCCGAAAGCCCGTTCCAGCCGCCGTCGACAAATTCCTGATAGGCGGCCTTAAAGCCTGGGGCGGAGATCACTTGGCCGTTCTCGAACTTGGCGCCCACCTGGTCGCCGATCCGGTTCAAGGGCCCCAGCACGCCCGCCGCCAGCTCCCCCGCCGCCTCCAGCACCGCCATCAGGGTTTCCTGGTCGAACTCGGGAAACAGGGCGATCAAGGGCTCCAGGCCCACCACATCATTGAGGGCGAAGGCCAGGTCCCGAACGGGAGGGCGAAAGCTCATTTCTAAGTGTCCTAGCGCGATGGTGTTCATCGGATATGGGCGCGGGTTTGGCGACCGGGCTTAAGGGAAGTCAATGCCCGCCGCAAATCGGACAGAAGCTTGGCTTATCGCGTCGACCTGAATTAAAGGACCCATCATGCCCCGTCTCATCCTGGCCCTGGCCGCCACCCTGTCGCTTTCCGGCGCGGCCCTGGCGCAGGAGGTGAATACCGATCCGGCCGCCGCCCCGGCCGGGACCTATAAGCTGGACCACAGCCATACCAGCGTGACGATGAAGGTTTCGCATATGGGCCTGTCCTACTACACCCTGCGGTTTGAGGGGGTGAAGGGGGAGTATACCTATGATCCGACTCATCCGGACGCCACCAAGCTGGACGTGACCATAGATCCAGCTTCGGTCGATACCGGCGATGCGGGCTTCAACAAGCAGGTGGCGAACCAGATCCTGGAAGCGGACAAGTTTCCCCAGATCCACTTCGTCTCGACCAACATCCATTCTACGTCCGAAGGGCGGGGGACAGTGATCGGGGACCTGACCTTTCACGGCGTGACCAAGCCCATCACGCTGGATGTGATCTATAACGGGTTCGGCCGGGGTATGCTCCGGGAGGCGCGCATGGGCTTTTCCGCAACCACTGCTCTGCGCCGCACCGACTTCGGGGCGGGGAAGTATGTGCCCCTGGTGGGCGATCAAGTCAGCGTGGTGATCGAGACGGAGTTCAGCAAATAAGCGAGCCGCACCCAGACGTCACGGCCGCCGCCGAGGCCCTGCGCCGGGGCAAGCTTGTCATTATGCCGACGGAGACGGTCTATGGCCTGGCTGCAGACGCCGCTAATCCTGTCGCCATCGCCAAGGTGTTCGCCGCCAAGGGCCGGCCCAGCTTTAATCCCCTCATCGCCCACGTCGCTGATCTGGAGACTGCCGCGCGGATCGTGCATCTGAATGATCAGGCCCTAGCCCTGGCGCGAGCCTTCTGGCCTGGCCCGCTGACGCTGGTGGCGCCGATCCGCGATGAGATGGCGGTGTGCGAGCTGGCGCGGGCGGGGCTTTCCACGGCGGCGGTGCGGGTTCCGGCGCATCCGGTTACGCAGGCCCTGCTTCAGGCTTTCGGCGGCGCGGTCGCGGCGCCGTCGGCCAACCGCTCCGGCCGACCCAGCCCCACCACGCTAGCTGATGCGATAAACGAGACGGGCGACGCGGCGGCGGCGGCGCTGGACGGCGGAGCCTGTAGGGTCGGGCTGGAGTCCACTGTGGTTTCGGTGCTGGGCGACGCCGTGCGCCTGCTCCGTCCCGGCGGCCTGACGCGCGAGGCTATCGTGGCGGCGGTGGGGCCGCTGGAGGCGGCGGGGGGCGAGGCCGGGCGATCCCCAGGGCGTCTGGCCCTGCACTATGCCCCGAACGCGCCGGTACGCCTGAATGTGCTGTCGCCTGGGCCGAGCGAGGCCTATCTGGCCTTTGGTCCGGATGCGCCAAACGGGTCGCACGTCTTCAACCTCAGCCCCACAAGCGATCTGGCGGAGGCGGCGGCCAACCTGTTTTCGTACTTGCGCGCCGCGGATCGCCTGAAACCCACCGCCATCGCCGTGGCGTCCATTCCGTCGCACGGCCTGGGCGAGGCGATCAATGACAGGCTGACGCGCGCGGCAGGGTTTGTGGGATAACCCCCTGCCCCACAAACAACCGCTCATACAACGCATGCAGCATGGCGGCTGTGGCGCCCCAGATCAGCCGCTCGCCATAGGGCATGGCCAGATAGGTCCGTCGGCGGCCGTCGGAGCCGTCCTTTGAGCGCCGTTCGTGATTGGCCGGGTCCATGACGAAGCTGAAGGGGGTCTCGAACACCTCCGCCACCTCCGCCTCCGCCGCCGTCAGGGTGAAGCCGGGACGGACGAAGGCGACGACGGGGGTGACGAGGAAGCCCGTCACAGTCTGATAGGGGTCGCTGAGGCCGGCCAAGTCGACAAACCGACGATCCAAGCCGATCTCTTCTTCCGCCTCCCTCAGCGCCGTCTCCCAAGACGTCTCACCGGGATCGCAGCGGCCGCCGGGAAAGGCGATCTGGCCGGAATGGCGGGTCAGGGTGTCGGCGCGCCGGGTCAGGATCAGGCTCAATCCCTCCGGCCGCTCCACCAGGGCCACCAGCACAGCCGCGGGGCTCCGCCCCTCCCCCGGCGCATAGGGCGAGAGTTCGGGATTATGGTCGAAATCGGAACGCAGAACGCCGGCGCCGCCCTCAGCCAAAGGATGCAGACGTTCGATGATCCAGGGCTTGAGCCGGTCAATCCCTGAGCGGGGCGTCACCGGCGGCGTCATGCCTCGACAGCGCCCAAGGCGAACCAGACGCCGCCGCTTTGCACCCGGAGCTCAGGTCCCGTGGGCGTCTCATGGCTTTCGGCCATCTCCACCAACTCGTAGAACACCGGCCGGCTGAGCCGCGCCTCCAAGCCGCCGCGCACCAGGATATAGGGGGCGGGCTCGCCGGTGACGGGATCGGTCTCGACCCGCAAGGGATGCTCCGGTCCAGCCGTCGCCTCGTCTCCCACATTGGTGAGAAAGCGCAGATCCTCGCCCACCCGGTCGACGCGGATGGCGATGAAGGGGGCGTCATCCACCGTGATCTTCAGCTTCTCCACCGGCGTGACCAGGTAAAAGCCGTCCGGGTCCTTGCGCAGCACGGTAGAGAAGAGGCGTACCAGGGCTTCCCGGCCAATCGGCGCGCCCTCGTGTCGCCAGCCGCCGTCGCGGGTGATGCGGATATCGATCTCGCCGCATTTGGGTGGGTTCCACAGGTGCACAGGCGGCAGGCTCCGCCCCGGCGGCGCAAGGCCGGCGGCGGCGATCACGCCCGATAGTTCCTCAGCGCCCACGGTGGTCATGGAGCGGATATGCGGGCTGGCGAGGCGGGACTCAAGGCTGCGCCAGTTTGGCCAGGACGGCGGCGAGGTCGGCCTGGCGGAAGGGCTTGGTCAGACGCGGGATATCCACATCCAAGCCATCGGTTTCCGCGAAACCGGAGACGATCACTGCGCGACAGACCGTTCCGCCCGCACAGAAGGACCGCGCCAGTTCCACGCCGGTGACGCCGGGCATCAGGTGGTCGGTGATCAACAGGTCTATCTGCAAGCCACGCTCGACCAGATGAAGCGCCTCATACCCTGAGCGCGCCTCGATCACCTCATAACCCAACTCGACCAGCATGTCGGCCGTGCTCATGCGCGCCAGATCATCGTCATCGACGAGGAGTACACGGCCAGACCCCTTGACGGCGTCGTCAGGCCCCGGCGCCGCGACCTGGATCGCCGCCGCTTCCCCACTCACCGGCAGCCAAAGCGCGATCCGCGCGCCTTCGCCCGGCGCGCTGGCGATGTGCAGGCCGCCGCCGAGCTGGGAGGTCAGGCCATGCACCATGGACAGCCCAAGCCCCGTGCCCTTGCCCACGCCTTTGGTGGAGAAGAAGGGTTCGATGGCTCGGGCGACCACGGTCTCGTCCATGCCTATGCCCGTATCGGCGACGACGATGCGCACATAGGCGCCGGGCGACAGCTTGGCGTAATGCCCCCAACCGATCTCTTCCGCCTCCGCCGAGATCGTCAATCGGCCGCCATCGGGCATGGCGTCGCGGGCATTGACGCTGAGATTGAGCAGGGCCAGCTCAAGCTGGTTCGGGTCGGCTTTGGCCGGCGGCGTGTCTTCATCCAACAGGAGCGACACGGCGATCTGGGGCCCCGCCGTACTGATGATCAGATCGACCATGCCCTGGATAAGGGCGCAGACATTGACGGAGCTGGGCTGCAGCGGCTGGCGGCGCGCGAAGGCTAACAGGCGCTGGACCAGGGTCTTGGCCCGTTCGGCCGACTGCAGGGCGCCCAGGATCAGCTTCTGCTCCCGCTCGCCCCCCAGCCTTTGGCGCTGAAGCAGGTCGAGCGCGCCAGTGATGGGCATGAGCAGGTTGTTGAAATCATGCGCCACGCCGCCGGTGAGCTGGCCCATGGCCTCCAGCTTCTGGCTCTGGCGAAGCTGCACCTGAGCGGCCTCCAACTCCGCCGCGCGGCGCTTATCCTCCGTAATGTCGCGCGCTACGGTATACACGTGTTCGCCCTCGCGCACGCCGTTCCAGGACAGCCAGCGATAATCGCCGCTTTTGGTGCGAAAGCGGTTCTCGAACTTAATGATCCTTTCGCCGGGCTTGGTCCCCACCTGAACGGCCACCGTCTCGTCGATATCATCCGGGTGCAGCAGATCGTTAACCGCGACCGCGAAAAGTTCCGCCGGCGTCCAGCCTAAGACCGCCTGCCAGGCGGGATTGACGCTCTCAAAATAGCCCTCGACGTTGGTGACGGCCAGCAGATCGCCGCTGAGGTGCCAGATGCGGTCCCGCTCCCGCGTCCGCTCCTCCACCTGGCGCTCCAGAGAGGCGGCGAGCGCGATCAGCTCTTTTTCCGCGCGGCGCCGCTCCACGGCTGAGCGGGTCCGATCCGCCACCTCATGGATGAAGTTCAGATCTTCCGGCGACCAGTCGCGGGGCGCGCCGTGCTTGAGATAGACCATAGCCACCAGGGCGCCATGCTCCATGATCGGGGCGTTCACCATGGATCGCAGGTTGATGGTCTTCAGGACATCCGCCCTGTCCGCCGTACGGGGGTCCTTGGCCAGGTCTGCGATGGCCACGGTTTCGCCGCGCTTCAGATCGTCGAGAATCGCGCCGAAGTCGCAAAAGCGCAGCAGGCCGTTGAAGGTCTCCGTCCCCGGCGCGGCCCAGGCGCGCTCCACCAAAAGGGTTTCCGCCTCCAGGTCGATGGCGCCGTAGCCGACCTGATCCACCTCAAATATCCTGCCCAACATGGCGAAGGCGGCCGTACCGATATCGATCGGATCGTCCAGATCGCGAAACTGATCGCTCAGTTCAATCAGGGCCTGGCGTCGCGCCTCCGCCCGCCGGCGGTCCGTGACGTCGGATACGACCACCGCCATGCCGCCGCCGGGGCGCGGCCCGGCGCGAATTTCGGAAATTCGGCCGATGCGCGTGGCGCTGGCGGCCTCAAAGGTCTCCGCCCGGCCGGTCTGCATAATGCGCTCAAACCGGCGCTCAAACTCCGTGCCCCTCGCCTCGGGAAATACGTCCCAGATATTACGGCCCAGCACATCGTCCCGCCGGCGATTGAATAACTGCTCCGCCACGGCGTTGAAGACGATGATATTCCAGTCGGCGTCAATCGCGTAAAAGCCGTTGGGCACGCTATCCAGCACGTCCCGCAGGCGCATCTCGCTGGCGCGCAGCGCCGCGTCCGCCCGCAACGCGCGTTCAGAGGTTTGAGGCTCGTTCAACATGCAACGATCCATACCCCAAAGACGCGGCTTTCCTGTGCGATCTTAGTCGGCGCAGGGGCAAAGCGCAAAGTCCGCGCTTAAATCGGTCCAATTCCCCTTTAAACGCCGCCGTAAAGCCCAGTAAGCTCTACGGCAAAAGGCAGGGACAACCATGCGCAAGGCGATCCTTTTGGCGATGACCGCCGCCCTGGCCCTGGCTCTGGCCAGCGACGCCTGGGCCGAAACGCAGGAGCGGGCCCGCATGAAGGCCGAGGCCGCCCGAACCACCATCATCCGCGACGACTGGGGCATCGCCCATGTGCACGGCAAGACGGACGCCGACGCCGTCTTCGCCATGGTCTACGCCCAGGCTGAGGATGACTTCAACCGGGTGGAGATGAACTATGTCACCGCCCTGGGCCGTACGGCGGAGGTTGCGGGCCATGCGGACGACGCCATCTGGCTCGACCTACGCCAGAAGCTGTTCATCGATCCCGAGGACCTGAAGGCCGACTATGCCGAAAGCCCGCTCTGGCTGAAGGCGATCATGGACGCCTGGGCTGACGGGCTGAACTATTACCTCGCCACGCACCCGTCGGTTACGCCCAAGGTGATCACCCATTTCGAGCCCTGGATGGCCCTAAGCTTTACCGAGGGCAGCATAGGGGGGGATGTGGAGCGGGTGTCACTGAAGGGGCTTCAGGCCTTTTACGACACGCCCGGTCCAGCCAAGACGGCCATGACGGCGAAGCTGGCGCTTGCTGAGGCCAAAGCGGCGACGGTGTTTAAGGAGCCCAGCGGATCTAACGGCATAGCTATAGCGCCGCAGATCACGCGCGACCATCACGCGCTCTTGCTGATCAACCCGCACACCAGCTTCTATTTCCGCTCAGAATTGCAGATGTCTAGCGATGAGGGGCTGAACGTCTATGGCGCCGCCACCTGGGGCCAGCCCTTTCTGTATCAGGGCTTCAACGAGCATGTGGGCTTCATGCACACCTCTACCGGCGTGGATGCGGTGGATGAGTTCTTAGAAACGGTGATCCGCAATCCTAAAGGCGGCTATGTCTATCGCTATGGGACGGAGCTCCGGCCCGTCGCTGCTTCCCAGATCACCATCCCCTATCGCAGGGCCGACGGCGCCATGGCCAACCGCACCTTTACGGTGTTCAAGACCCATCACGGCCCTATCATCGGCAAGACGGCGGACGGCAAGTGGATCGCCATGGCTCTGATGAACACGCCCGTCCCGGCGCTGAGCCAGTCCTTCCTGCGCACCAAGACGACGGACTATGCCAGCTTTCTGAAGGTCGCGGCCTATAACGCCGACTCCTCCAACAACACCCTGTTCGCTGACGACAAGGGCGAGATCGCCTTCCTCGCCCCCCAGTTCATCCCCAAGCGCGACAACCGGTTCGACTATACCAAGCCGGTGGACGGCTCAGACCCCGCCACCGACTGGCAAGGCAATACGCCGTTTGAAGAGACGCCCCACCTGTTGAACCCGCCCAACGGGTGGGCCTTCAACACCAATGACTGGCCCTATTCCGCCGCCGGTCCCTACAGCCCCAAGAAGACGGACTTCCCCCGCTATATGGACATGTTCGGCGAGAATGGGCGCGGCCTGCACGCCACCCGGCTGCTCACCGCGAAAAGGGACTGGACGCTAGAGGGCTTGAGGGCCGCCGCTTACGACTCCTACCTGCCCGTGTTCGAACGGCTGCTCCCCGGCCTGATCGCCGCTTATGACGCGCTTCCCCAAGCCGATCCGTTGAAGACCAAGCTTGCTGAGCCCATCGCCGCCTTACGCGCCTGGGATCTGCGCTGGGGTGCGGATTCCATCCCCACCTCGGTCGCCGTCTTCTGGGGAGAAGCGATCTGGAAGGTCCACCCCAAGCCTCTCGAGGCCAAAGACATCCCGATCTATGACTGGATCAGGGATAAGGCGACGCCGGGCGAAAAGCTCGCCGCCTTGTCCAAGGCCGTCGATAAGCTGACGGCGGATTTCGGGACCTGGCGCACGCCCTGGGGCCAGATCAACCGGTTCCAGCGGATCAATGACGACATTTTCGCCACCTTCCACGACGACCTGCCCAGCTCGCCTGTCCCCTTCACCTCGTCCCAGTGGGGTTCGCTGGCCAGCTTCGGCGCGCGGGCCTATTTGAACACCAAGAAGTATTATGGAACCAGCGGCAACAGCTTTGTCGCCGTGGTCGAATTCGGCCCCCGGGTACGCGCCATAGCCGTCACCGCCGGCGGCGAAAGCGGCCATCCCGGCGACAAGCACTTCACCGACGAAGCGCCCCGCTATGCATCGGGCCAGCTACGGGAGGTCTATTTTTATCCGGACCAGCTCGTGGGGCATACGGAACGGAGCTATCGCCCGGGGGAGTGAGGGGGCCGCATGGGGCATGAGTCGTTTTCCCCCTATCCCGCCTCGGCGGGGGAGATGACAGCGAAGCTGACGCAGGGGCATGGTTCGGACTCTGCAGCGCCATACCCCCCTCACCCGGCTGCGCCTGGTCCCTCCCCCCGCTGACGCGGGAGGAGAGAAGTAAATCCCCCTCCAAAAAGCGACATTTCGCCATATGTGCGCATCACGCCGCAAAATGTACATGATTTGTTCTGTTCGCCTTATTGGGCGACTGAGATGTTTGACAATGTGAATCCAGCCCCACACCGCCCCAGGTGTGGGGTCCACCCAGGCGAAGAGCAGCCGTGCCTAGTCCGCCAGGAACAGGTCCGCCGCTGCGTCGATGATGGCGTCTGCATCCAGGCGATAGGCGCGGTAGAGGTCGTCCAGATCCCCCGTCTGGCCGAACCGCTCCGTCCCCAGCGGGCTGGTGCGCATACCCCGCACGCCGCCGAGCCAGGATAGGGCCGACGGCGACCCGTCGATGATCGTGACAAGGCCGGCGTCGGGCGCCAGCGGGGCCAGCAAGGTCTCCACATGGCTGACGGGCGCGGCCGTCCCGCCCCAGCGGGCGCTCCGTCGGCCGGTCCAGCCCCGGTGCAGGAGATCGGGCGAGGTAACGGCCAGAAGGCCCAGGCCGGGCATGTCTTCACTAAGGATTTCCCAGGCCTTTAAGGCTTCGGGGGCCAGGGCGCCGCAATAGGCGATAGCCGCTTCGGCGCCCGGTGTGGGCCGTTTCAGCCAATAGCCGCCCTTCAGGGCATCCGCCTCCCAATCGCCGCCGTCGCGCCCCGGCTGGCGGATCGCGCGGGTTGAGAGGCGCAAATAGACCGAGCCGCCATCGTCCGCCTGCATATGCTCGAACGCCCAGCGCATCATCAGGGCCAATTCGTCGGCATAGGCCGGTTCGAAATAGGTCAGGCCCGGCTGACCCATGCCGATCAAGGGCGTGTTGGTGGATTGGTGCGCGCCCCCCTCCGGCCCCAGCGTCAGGCCCGACGGCGTTGCGACCAGCAGGAAGCGGGCGTCCTGATAACAGCCATAGTTCAGCGCATCCAAACCCCGGCTGATGAACGGATCATAGACCGTGCCGATGGGCAGGAGGCGGTGGCCGAACACGGAAGCGGAGAGGCCCAGGGCCGCGAGCACCAGGAACAGATTATTCTCCGCAATCCCCAGCTCCATATGCTGGCCGGCCTTATGCCCCATCCATTTCTGAGCGGACGGAATTTTGGCCGCCTGGAACACGTCGGCCAGGTCCTGCCGGCGGAACAGGCCGCGCGAATTCACCCAGGCCCCCAGATTGGTGGAGACGGTGACGTCGGGCGAGGTGGTGACGATGCGGTCGGCGATAGGATACCCGGTCTTGCCCAGATCAAACAGGATGCGACCAAAGGCGGACTGGGTCGCCTGCTCCTCCGCGTCCGGCGCAGGCAGGCGGTCGGGCACGGGCACATAGTCGGCCACCGCCTTGGCCTTGGCCCGGCCGAGCGGCGAGGCGGCGACGAAGGCGGCGAGCTGGGCGGCCAGATTATCACCCAGGCCGGCATAGGCATCCCACTCCTCCCCCACCCCAATCCCCAGACTGGCGCGCAGGCCCTCAATCTGGGTGGGGTTCATCAGGCCGGCATGGTTGTCCTTATGCCCGGCGAAGGGCAGGCCATAGCCCTTGACGGTGTAGGCGATGAACAGGGTCGGCGTCTCATCCTTGGCGGCCTCAAACGCATCCAACAGAGTGTCGATGCAATGGCCGCCCAGATTGGTCATGAGCTGGGCCAGGCCCTCGTCGTCATAGGATGCGATGAAGGCCGCGACGGCCTTATCCGCCGCCAGGTCGCGCGTCAGCCGCTCCCGCCAGGCCGCGCCGCCCTGATAGGTCAGGGCCGCGAAATCGGCGTTGGGGCAGTTGTCGATCCAGTCGCGCACCGCCGCCCCGCCGGGGCGCTGAAACGCCGCCCGTTGCAGCTTGCCGTGCTTCAGCGTCAGCACGCGCCAGCCGCAGGTGGCGAAGATATCGTCAAACCGGTCGAACATCCGGTCCGCCGTCGTGGCGTCCAGCGACTGGCGGTTATAATCGACGATCCACCAGCAATTGCGGATATTGTGCTTATAGGCCTCGATCAGGCACTCATAAATATTGCCCTCATCCAGCTCAGCATCGCCCATCAAGGCGATCATCCGGCCGGCTTCGGACTCCGGCATGTGGCCGTGGGCGATTAGATAGTCCTGAACGAGACTGGCGAACGCCGTCACCGCCACGCCCAGGCCGACCGAGCCGGTGGAGAAATCGACCGGGATCTTGTCCTTGGTGCGAGAGGGATAGCTCTGCGCCCCGCCGAACCCGCGAAACCGCTCCAACTGGTCCCGCGTCTGATTGCCCAACAGATAGTGGATGGCGTGCAGGACCGGGCCGGCGTGAGGCTTCACGGCCACCTTGTCGTTGGGGCCGAGCGCGTGGAAATACAGCGCGGACATGATGGCGGTCATCGACGCGCAGGACGCCTGATGGCCCCCGACCTTCAGCCCGTCGCGGCTGTCGCGCAGATGGTTGGCGTTATGAATGGTCCAGGCCGACAGCCAGCGTAGCCGCGCATCCAGCGCCTCTAGCGCCGCCACGGTCTCGCCCCGTGTATCCACCGCTTTGGTCTTGGCCTTCGCCATAGCGCAACCTCCCAAATGCTTCCCATCACCCGCAAGGGGAGAAGGCTTTAGTTTATCTGCCGAACACCACCGTCTTGGCGCCGTTCAGGAGGATGCGCCTTTCCGCGTGCCAGGCCACGGCCCGGGCCAGCACGGCGGATTCGATCTCCTGACCAATCTGGACCAGCTTGTCGGGCGTATGTCCGTGATCGACGCGGTGCACATCCTGTTCGATGATCGGGCCTTCATCCAGGTCGGTCGTCACATAGTGCGCCGTCGCCCCGATGATCTTCACGCCCCGCTCAAACGCCTGATGATAGGGCTTGGCCCCCTTGAAACTAGGCAGGAAGGAATGGTGGATGTTGATGCACTTGCCCGACAGGACCCGGCACATATCCGGCGACAGGATCTGCATATAACGGGCGAGCACGACCAGATCGGCCTTCAGCTCTTCGATCAGGCCGATGAACTGGGCCTCCTGCTCGGCCTTGGTGTCCTTGGTAATGGGCAGGTGATGATAGGGCAGGCCGTTCCACTCGACGAAGGAGCGCATGGCGTCGTGGTTGGATACCACGCCCACCACCTCCACCGGCAACAGGCCCGAGCGCCAGCGGTGCAAAAGCTCATAAAGACAGTGGCCGAATTTGGAGACGGCGATCAGCACGCGGGGCTTGTCGGCTGAGGCGTGCAAACTCCACTGCATGTCAAACCGCCGGGCGATCAGCTCAAAGCCCTTCTCCAACGCCTCGACCGGCGGCATCGCCCCGCCGTCAGCGCGAAAGACCGTGCGCATGTAGAATTCGTCGGCGATGGCGTCGTTGAAATGGTTGGACTCCACAATGGAGGCGTCATTATCCGCCAGAAAGCCGGAAACAGCCGCCACCACGCCCTTCCGATCCGGGCATTTCAGGACAAGGATGTAGGTGTCGCCAGCGCGCGACGTCGGTTTAGCCATAGATCATCCTTCGCGAGGGACCCTCACCTTCGCCTACAGCAACACGGGATGGCGGGCGATTTGGCTAATCTAATTTTCACGCGCGCCGATCTCATTTTTGCGGCTGGCGTGAGATAAAGAAGCAGCCTACTCGCCCTTATCCACAATGAATTGGGCCGAGGCGACATTGGCATGAAGTCTGGGGTCGGAGCGATGGGGCTATGAAGCGCTATTCCGCCCTCAACCTGTTTCGCGGCGGGCTGGAGGGGCATAAGTCCTGGCCCCGCGCCTGGCGCGCGCCGGAGCCTAAGCCGCATTACGACGTGATCATTGTCGGCGGCGGCGGGCATGGCCTGGCCACGGCCTATTACCTGGCCAAGGTGCACGGCGTTAAGAACGTCGCCGTGCTGGAGCGGTCCTGGATCGGCGGCGGCAATATTGGCCGCAACACCACCATTGTCCGCTCCAACTACCGCCTGCCCGAACTCCAAGCCCTGCTCGAACTGTCGCTGAAGCTGTGGGAAGGCCTGTCGGACGAGCTGAACTACAACCTCATGTTCAGCCAGCGCGGCGCGCTCTTCCTCGGCCATAGCGATTCGGACATGACCCGGCTGGCGGAGCGGGGCGATTCCCTGCGCTGCAACGGCATAGACGCAGAGCTGATGACGCGGGAAGAGGTCGGTAAGCTGATCCCGGCGCTCGACCTGTCGCCTGCCGCCCGCTTTCCCGTCTATGGCGGCCTGATCCAACGTCGCGGCGGCACGGCGCGCCATGACGCGGTGGCCTGGGGCTACGCCCGCGCGGCCGATGCGCTCGGCGTCGACGTGATCCAGAACTGCGAAGTCACCGGCCTCGATATCGTCGGCGGCAAGGTGGTGGGGGTAGAGACCACCAAGGGTCGGATCGGCGCGGACCGGGTGGGCCTGTGCGCCACCGGCGGCTCGACCAAGCTGGCGGCCATGGCGGACCTGAAGCTTCCGATCGAGTGCCACAACCTCCAGGCCTTCGTGTCTGAGCCGATCAAGCCCATGATCGACACGGTGATCATGTCCCAGTCCATCCACTGCTATATCAGCCAGTCGGATAAGGGCGAGATCGTGCTGGGCGGCGATCCGGACCTCTATCCCACCTACGCCCAGCGCGGGATGCCCCTACGGATTGAGGAGGTGGCGGCCCAGGCCATCGCCCTGGTCCCCGCCCTGTCGCGTCTGCGTATGCTGCGAAGCTGGGCCGGCACGACGGATATGAGCTTTGACGGCTCCCCCATCATCGGGACCACGCCGGTAGACGAGCTCTATCTAAACGCCGGTTGGTGCTATGGCGGGTTCAAGGCCTGCCCCGGCTCCGGCTGGCTCTACGCCCACGCCCTGGCCAAGGGGGAGGCGCACCCAGTGGCCGCGCCCTTCAGCCTGGACCGGTTCGCTGCCGGGGCCCTGATTGATGAGGCCGGCGTCGGCCCCATGCCGCACCACAGGTAAGCGCGACCATGCTGCTGATCACCTGCCCCTATTGCGGCCCCCGCGCCGGCGCCGAATTTACCTTCGAGCGGCCGATCGAGTCCATCGTCCCGCTGGACGCGACCCCTGAGGCGGCGACTGAGCGGCTCTATACCCGCGACAACATCAAAGGCCCGTCCTGGGAGCTATGGCGTCATGCCTATGGCTGCCGCGCCTGGGTCAAGGTGCTGCGCGATACGGGGACGCATGAGGTGATTGAGGTGGGGCTCGCATGACGCGTCGTCTTCCCCATGCCGGCCTGATCGACCAGGACCAGCCGATCCGCTTCACCTTCGACGGCAAGCCCTACACAGGCTATGCGGGCGACACCCTGGCCTCGGCCCTTATGGCGCAGGGCGTCAAGGTGTTTGGGCGGAGCTTCAAATATCATCGTCCGCGCGGCCTTCTGAGCGCCGGCGCGGAGGAGCCCAACGCCCTGTTGAGCGTGGGCGAAGACGGGCGGTTCGAGCCCAACTGCCGCGCCACGGACGTGCTGATCTATGACGGCCTGATTGCCCAGAGCCAGAACCGCTGGCCAAGCCTTAAGCTCGATGTCGGCGCGGTGAACCAACTAATCGGCCGCTTTATTCCGGCGGGCTTCTATTACAAGACCTTCTTCGGCGGGCCGCGCCTGTGGATGCTGTACGAGCATTTCATTCGCCGGGCCGCTGGGTTGGGCGCTGCGCCCACCGCGCCGGAGCAGGACGCGTTTGAGCATCGCGCCGCTTTCTGCGACGTGCTGGTGATCGGGGCTGGCCCGGCCGGTCTGGCGGCAGCTCAAGCCGCCGCCACGGCCGGGGTTCGGGTCATGCTGGTGGAGCAGGATATCCTCCTCGGCGGCTCGCTCCTCACCGACGGCGCCGATATCGACGGCGCGCCGGATACGGCCTGGGCGGAAGCGGTTGAGGCCAATGTGATCGCGGCCGGCGGACGAGTCCTGACCCGCGCCACGGCCTATGGCTTCTGGGATCACGGCCTTGTCACCGTCGCTGAACGGCTGGCAGAGGCAGGGGAGGCGCCGGGCGCTTGCGGTCTCGTTCAGCGCATCTGGCGTGTGCGGGCCGGACGCGTGGTGCTGGCCACCGGCGCCATTGAACGGCCCCTGCTGTTTTCCGGCAATGACCGGCCGGGCGTCATGCTCTCCTCCGCCGTGCGCACCTATGTGAAGCGCTACGCCGTCCTGCCGGGCCAGCGCACCGTCGTCGCAACCTGTACGGACGACGCTTATCTGACGGCGCTCGCAATACACGAGGCCGGCGGCGAGGTGGTCGCGGTGCTGGACGCTCGCTCGGAAGCCGAAGCGACCAGCGCCATCGTGACCCGCGCCAAGGCTGTCCTGCCCGTTCTTTTCGACGCTAAATCGGTCAAGGCGCTCGGTGGAACCAGCGTGAACGGTCTTGAGGCCAGCGTCGGCGGCGCAGCCCGCACCTTCGCCTGCGACCTGATCGCCGTCTCGGGCGGCTTCACGCCCGTGACCCACCTGCACATGCAGGCCGGCGGCGGCCTCAGCTTTGACAACGCCACCGGCGCCTTCATCCCCGCCGCCCCCCGCCAGAACCAGATCAGCGCCGGCGCGGCCGCCGGTCGCGACGGCCTCGGTCAGAGCCTGACCGATGGCTGGCTGGCCGGGTTGAAGGCCGCGCACGAGGTCGGAGTCAAGGGCGATCCCGGCAAGGCGCCTATCGGCGAAACGGCCGATCACGCGTCGCGCGCCGGTCAGGCCTATGAACCCGCGCCGGGTGTCTATCTGAAGACCGCCTTCGTCGATTATCAGAATGATGTCACCGCCGCCGATGTCGATCTGGCTTGGCGGGAGGGCTATCGCTCGGTCGAGCATCTGAAGCGCTACACGACGCTCGGCATGGCGACGGACCAGGGCAAGACCAGCAATCTGATCGGCCTGGCGCGTCTGGCCAAGGCAGAAGGTCGGCCCATGCCGGAGGTCGGCCTAACCACCTTCCGCCCGCCCTACACGCCCGTGACGCTGGGCGCCCTGGCCGGCGAGGCGGTGGGCCACCACGTCGCCCCGACCCGACATCTGCCGCTGCACGCCATGCATGCCGCACTGAAGCCGATCTGGCAGCCCTCCGGCTACTGGACCCGGCCTCGCGCCTTCCCCGTCGGCGGCGAGACGCTGATGGAGGCCGCCCTGCGCGAGGCGCGCGCGGTGCGCAACCTCGTTGGCATGACCGATGTCTCGACGCTCGCCAAGTTCGAGATCGCGGGGCCGGACGCCGCCGCCTTTCTGGAGCGCATCTGCGCCACCACCGTGGCCAAGCTGGCTTTGGGTCGCGGCCGTTATACCTTTATGCTGCGCGAAGATGGTCTGGTGATCGACGACGGCACGGTCTGGCGGCTGGGAGATCAGCGCTATCTGCTGACCAGCTCAACCGGCGGGGCGGATCGTATGATCGCCCACCTGTCCTATGTGCGCCGCATCCTGACGCCCGAGCTGAAACTGTCCGTCGCCAATGTGCAGGAGCATTGGGCGGGCGCCGCCGTAGCCGGACCGCTGTCCAAGGCTGTGCTGGCCGAAGCCCTGGGCGGGGAGCCGCCTAGGCATATGAGCGTGGCGGATGGTGTCATCGCCGGTGTGCCCGTCAAGGTGCTGGCCGCCAGCTATAGCGGCGAGCGGGCGTTCGAGGTCTACGCCGTCTCCACCGAGATGACGCCGGTCTGGGCCGCGCTGACCGAGCGGGTGCAGGCCAAAGGCGGCGCGCTCTATGGGCTTGAAGCGCTGGAGCTGTTGCGCATCGAGAAGGGCCATATCGAAGTCGGCGCCGAGATCGACGGCCGCCGCACGCCCGCCGATCTGGGCCTCACCAAGATGCTGAACCCCAAGGGCGGCTATGTGGGCGCCCCGGCCCTGCAACGTCCGGCCTTCTCCGCGCCCGGTCGCCTAACTGTGGTGGGCCTCACCTCCGACGAGCCCATCCCTGAAGGCGCCATGCTGATTGCCGACGGCGGTGGGGCGCCGGTGGGCCATGTCTCCTCCGCTGGCCTGCGCCTGACCTCGGACGGCTCGGTGGCGCTTGGACTGTTGAAGGACGGCGCGGCGCGGCTGGGCGAAACCCTCTTGGCCTCCTCGCCCACGCGGGGCAGGTCGGCGCGGGTGACGGTCGCCTCGCCCCATTTCTATGACCCGGCGGGAGAGCGCTATCGTGACTGACCTCGCCCTCAACCTGGCTGAAGCTGAAACCCTGATCCAGATCGAGACCTGGGGCGATATCGCCTCTGTCTCCGCCCGCATAGAGGCGATGCTGAAGCTCCCGCTGCCCGCCCCTTGCCGCTCGACCGGCGACGGGGATCATCGTCTGATGTGGTGGGAGCCTCAGACTTGGCTGCTGCGCGCGCCGGGCGAGGCGCGTCAGGGCTTGCGGACCCAGCTTCAGGCCGTGCTCGGCGAGGACGGCGCGGAGACTGATCTCTCCGGCGCTTTTCAACGTATCCGGTTGGAGGGAGGAAAGGTTCGCGACCTCCTGATGATCGGCGCAGTGTTCGACGCCGAGTCCTCCGCCTTCGCCCCAGGCTGCATCGCCGGCACCGTGCTCCACCACCTGCCCGTGCGCCTGGACGTGGTGGCGGAAGGGCTGATCGACGCCTACACCCCGCCCAGCTATGCCGAGGCTTTGCTCCACCACTGGCGGATCGGGGCGGCGCGGTTGGGCTAGGCGAGTAAGCGGCGCCCGCCAGTTGCGTTTTCGCCCCAGCGCTTTACTCAGACCGCCATGTCTGAAGACCTATCCGCGCCCGCCGAAGATCCTGAGCTGCGCAGTCCCTTGGGCCGGTTCGGGGGCGAGCGTCCGCCTGCGCCGGCCTGGTTTGATGCAGCCCTGGCGGATGCCCCCGGACGGTCGTTCATTCAAGTCGAGGGCGCCAATCTGGAGCTGCTCACCTGGGGCGAGGTGGGCAAGCCGGGTATCCTGTTCCTGCACGGCGCCCGGGCCCATGCCGATTGGTGGAGCTTTATTGCGCCCTTCTTCGCCAAGACCCACCGGGTGGCGGCTCTGTCCTGGTCAGGCATGGGGCGTTCGGACTGGCGCGACAGCTATAGCGCCGACCTGCTTGCCCACGAGGCGCTGACGGCGGCGGAGGCGGGCGGCCTGTTTCGGGGGCCAGAGGCGCCGTTGATGGTCGCCCATTCCTTCGGCGGCTGGATCGGCATGTATCTGGCGGGGACCTATGGCGCGCGGTTCAAGGCGGCGGTGATTGTTGATGCCGGTGTCCGCCCGCCCCGCGATCCCAACGCGCCGCCAAGTCTGGAGCACACCTTTCGCCCGCCCCGACCGAACCGGGTCTATACCAGCCTGCCCGACGCCCTGGCGCACTTCCGCCTGGCGCCGACCCAGACCTGCGACAACCCGTTCATCCTCGATTACATCGCGCGGGAGGCGCTGAGGCCTGCGCCGATGGAGGATGGGTCGGGTGAGATGGGCTGGACCTGGCGGTTCGATCCCTTCTTGTTCGCCAGGATCGAAAAAAACTTTCAAAAGAACGTCGCCGCCGCCCTGCCCGCCGCCCAATGCCCCATCGCCATGATGTGGGGGGAAACCTCAGCCCTCATGACCGGCCCCTTTCTGGAGCATACCAAGGCCCAGGCGCCGGCGGGCTCGCCGCTGATCGAAATGCCGCTGGCCGCGCACCACCTGTTCCTTGACGATCCGCTGGGCTTTGTCACCGGCCTGCGCAGCCTGTTCGCCGGCTGGCCGCGATGAAGGGATCGGTGCGGATCACGCCGCCGGGGCGCGCCCTGATCGGCGCGGTCACCCTGCCCGGCTCCAAGTCTATCACCAACCGCGCCCTCCTGCTCGCCGCCCTGGCCAGGGGCGAAAGTCGGCTAACGGGCGTTCTAAAAAGCGATGATACGCGCTGGATGGCTGCGGCCCTGACGGCCATGGGCGTGAGCGTGACGGCGCCGAACGAGACGACCTTCTGCGTCGTTGGTTCGAACCGACTGACCGCACCCAAGTCGCCGCTCCACCTGGGCAATGCCGGTACGGCCATGCGTTTCCTGACGGCGGCGGCGGCCCTGGCGGATGGGCCGGTGGTGCTGGACGGCGATCCCGCCATGCGAAAGCGCCCCATCGCCCCCCTGGTCACGGCCCTGGGCCAGCTCGGGATCGCAGCCGGCGCGCCGACGGGCCGCCCCCCTGTTACGGTGCAGGGGCGGGGCGGCTTCGACGGCGAGCGGGTTGAGATCGATGCGGGGCTTTCTAGCCAATACGTCTCCGCCCTCCTCATGCTCGCCCCGTTCGGCCGCAAGCCTGTGACCGTTGCGCTCAAGGGCGAGGAGATCGGCGCGCGGGGCTATATCGACCTGACGCTCGCCGCCATGGCCCGGTTCGGCGCAAAAGCCGAGCGGCTGGGCGAAGGCGCCTGGCGGGTTGAGCCCACCGGCTATACGGCCTGCGACCTCGCCATCGAACCCGACGCCTCAGCCGCCACCTATCTCTGGGCGGCGGAAGCGCTGACGGGGGGGCGGATCGCACTTGGGCCGGCCCCTGACGCCTTCACTCAGCCCGACGCCCAGGCTCACGGCCTGATCGCCGAGTTTCCGCACATGCCTAGCGTAATCGAAGGCGCCCAGATGCAGGACGCCATTCCTACCCTGGCCGTCCTCGCCGCCTTCAACGCCACACCCGTCCGCTTTACCGGCATCGCCAATCTGAGGGTCAAGGAATGCGACCGCACCCATGCGCTGGCGACGGAGCTGAACCGGCTGCGGCCCGGCCTGGCCTATGAGGACGGCGACGATCTGCTTGTCGCGGGCGCCTTAGACCTCCTGTCCCCGCCCGCGCCCGTACGGCTTAAAACCTATGAGGATCACCGCATGGCCATGAGCCTCTCCCTACTCGGCTTGCGCCTTGAGGGTGTTGTGATCGACGACCCCGGCTGCGTGGCCAAGACCTATCCCGGCTATTGGGATGCTTTGGCCAGCTTGGGGGTGGGTTTGGAATTTGTAGATTAAGATGGAGTCCTGCGTTCGCCTAACAATCTATCGCCGCAAACCGAGCCTTAAGCATTAACCGTCATAGTGACGCTCACCTCACCTGAGGCGAAGGGCGCTGCACTCCATGTTTCAGATCATCGGCATTGTTCTGTTGTTCGGCCTGGTGTTCGGCAGCTTCCTCATGTCCGGCGGCAATATGGGCGTGATTATTGAAGCGGCGCCGCATGAGCTGATGGCGATTCTGGGGGCGGGCGTGGCCTCCTTCCTGATCTCCAACTCCATGAGCACGATCAAGGCGACAGCGGGCGGCTTCGGCAAGATCTTCTCCGGGCCGAAATGGAAGGCGTCGGATTACACCGACCTGCTGTCCCTTCTGTTCGTGCTGACCAAGACTATGAAGACCAAAGGCGTGATCGCGGTGGAAAGCCACATCGAAAACCCGCACGAAAGCTCAATCTTTTCCAAATACCCCAAGATCAACAAGGATCACTTCGCCGTCGACTTCATCTGCGACACCCTGCGCATGATGACCATGAACCTGGAAGACCCGCACCAGGTCGAAGACGCTATGGAAAAGCAGATCGAAAAGCACCATCACGAAGCATCGAGCCCGGCGGGCGCCCTGCAAAGCCTGGCCGACGCCCTGCCTGCGCTCGGCATCGTCGCCGCTGTGCTGGGCATCATCAAGACCATGGGCGCCATCACCGAACCGCCGGAGGTTCTGGGCGGTATGATCGGCAGCGCGCTGGTCGGCACCTTCTTGGGCGTCTTTATGGCCTATGGCCTGGTTGGTCCCATGGCGAGCCGGCTAAAGGACGTGGTGGACGAGGAAGGCGCCTTCTATAAGATCATTCAAGCGACGCTGGTCGCCCACCTGCACGGCAATGCGGCGCAAATTTCTGTGGAGATCGGCCGCGGCAATGTCCCCTCCGGCGCGCAGCCAAGCTTCTCGGAGCTTGAGCAGGCCCTGACCAGCATGCCGGCAGATGCAGGTTAATTTGCCAAAATATCGCAGATCACACTTGCGTGTTTGGTCTCTAATTGCATATTGCAGTAGCGCTGCAGGCTTTCCCCCGCGTTCGGACCCTCCGGGCCTGGGTGGTTAGGTTTGCATCAACGCGCTCTAACCTCCTAAGGGGACCTCCTGATATGACCTCCACTGCCCGTAAGATCGTTCTCGCCGCCGCCGCTGTCGCGCTGCTCGGCATGGCCGCCTGCACTCCCAAGGCTCCGGCGACCAACAATGACACGACCAACACCACCGACACGACGACCCCCGACAACACCATGGGCAACACCATGGAAAACACCACGACCAACACCGCTTCCTAATCAGACCTGGTTAGAGCATGTTGGAAAGGGTCGCCCTCGGGCGGCCCTTTTTGTTTGCGCCGTATGTGAATTGCATAAGCGCGCCGGGCGCACTTGATAGCGCGGGAGGACAGGCCGTGAGCGACGGCGGCGATCTGGACTGGACGGACGACGGCCCCCGTTCGCGCCGGTTCGACGATGTCTATTTCTCCGCCGTGGATGGTCTGACCGAATCACGCGCCGTGTTTCTGGCGGGCTGCGGCCTGCCCGAGGCCTGGGCGAATCGAGATCGATTCGTGGTGGGCGAGTTGGGGTTCGGTACGGGACTGAATGTGCTGGCCCTGCTCGACCTGTGGCGACACTGCGGGCCGGCGGGGGCGAGGCTGCATATCTTCTCGGTCGAAGCCTATCCCCTGACAGGCGAAGAGGCGGCGCGGGCGCTCGGCGCCTGGCCTGAACTCACAGATCTCGCCGCCCAGCTTCTGGCGCTATGGCCGGACGACCGATTAGGCTTTCATCGCTTAATGTTTACGGAGCTGAACGCAACGCTGGACCTGTGGATCGGTGATGCGGCGGACGGGCTCGCGGCCTGGTCCGGCGCAGCCGACGCCTGGTTCCTCGATGGCTTCGCCCCCGCCCGCAACCCGCTTATGTGGCGTCAGGCGGCGCTTGATCTCGTCGCCCGCCGCAGCCGCCCGGGCGCGCGCCTGGCCACCTTCACCGTCGCGGGGACGGTCCGCCGGGGACTGGTTGAAACCGGGTTTTCGGTGGAAAAACGGCCAGGCTTCGGCCGCAAGCGCGAACGGCTGGAGGGGCGCCTCGACCGCCCCGTCGAAAGCCGAAGACCAAGGCCGAGGCCGGCGCGGATCGTTATTCTCGGCGCGGGCGTGGCGGGGGCGGCCCTGGCGAGGGCCCTAGAAGCCGAAGGCGTTTCGCCTCTGGTGATCGACGAAAGCGGCCCCGGCGCGGGCGCCTCCGGCAATCCGGTCGCCCTGATCTCGCCCCGGCTGGACGCGGGCTTCGGCCCTTCCGCTCAGCTTCACGCCCAGGCCTTCGCCTACGCCACGGCCCTCTATAAATGCGACGCGCCCGACGCCATCATCGCAAAGGGCGCCCTGCAACTGGAAGGAACCCCACGCGATGCGGGCCGCTATAATAAGATCGCCCCATGGCGCGGCTTCGCCACGGGCGCGCTGTCCCGCCTCACCGCCGAGGAAGCACGCCTCAGATTGGAGGAGCCCTCAGCGACAGCAGGCCTCGCCTATGCAGAAGCCCTCACCCTCACGCCCCAGCCCCTCCTTGAACGGTGGCTTTCAAACGCACGCACGATTCGGGCGAGGATCGCGCGCCTATCCCGAGACGGCGACGCCTGGCGGCTGTGGGATGACAGCGGCGGCGTTGTCGCCGAAGCCGACGCAGTGCTCCTCGCCGCAGGCCCGGCCTGCCTTAATTTTCTGCCGGAGGGCGCCGTGGCCTTCCCGCTTCAGGCGGTGAGAGGTCAGGCGAACTGGACCGCCGCCCCCGCCACGCTGGGCCAGGCCTGCGCCTGGGGCGGTTACGCCATTCCTATGGCCGACGGCGGCGTCCTGTTCGGCTCGACCCATCTTAGGGATGACTGGGGGACCGACCTGAGGGACGAAGACACCGACTATAACCTGCACCTGCTGCGCCAAGGCCGTCCCCGCCTGGCCGCGCAGATCGACGCGACCCTGGCTGGCGCACCCCTACAAGGGCGGGCGAGTCTCAGGGCGGCGACGCCGGATCAGATGCCGCTGGCGGGCGAGGTCGGCGGCGCAGAAGGTCTATACATTCTATCCGGACTCGGCGCGCGCGGATGGACGCTCGCGCCGCTTCTGGCGGAGCATGTGACGGCGACAATGCTGGATGCGCCGTCGCCTCTTCCCAACCATGTCATCACCGCCATACTTCCGACCCGGTTTTGCGACAAATAGGCTTAAAGGTCGGAGCTGGCCTTGTTATGGCCCGATAACGCTGAACAGGAGAGTTCGCAGCCATGATCACGCTTCAAACCTGTCGCGCGGCGGCGATGCTGGCCTCGGCGACCCTGATAGGCCTGGCCCTGCCGGCCTTGGCCCAACCTACCCCAGCCAAGCCGCCGGCTAAGGGCGACCAGTGCTTCTCTATGCGCAACTTTGAAAGCTGGCGCGCGGTGGACAGCAAGACCATGTATGTCCGGGCGCGGATCAGTGACATCTATCGCGTCGATATGGTCGGCGAATGCCCGGAGCTGACCTATCCGGACGCTCATCTAATCACCGTCACGCGCGGGTCGGATCAGGTCTGCGGCCCTCTGGACTGGGACCTTAAGGTCGCCGACGGAGTCGGCCCCGGCAGCTTCGCGACCCCCTGTCTCGTCAAATCTCAGACCCGCCTGACGCCGGAAGAGGCCAAAGCTATTCCGAAGAAGTTTCAGCCCTAAAAGGCTCAGCGCCGCTTCCTAGCGATCCTGAGCGTGCGCCACGGGTGGCGGGGCAAGATAGGGATGGGCGACGGAGCCCCGAACGACTCCCATGGTGGCGCCGGCCACGCCGACGATCAGGAACTGCACCGCCATGGCCGTCAGGATCAGGCCCAGCACCCGCACGACGATGGTCATGCCGACCTTGCCCAACGCTTTTGAAATGAGACCGCTGGCCAGAAACGCCGCTAGCACACACAGGCAGACGGCGAGGATGGCGATGATTCCTGCGATCTGCCCTTCCAGGCCGATGGCCTTGGCTTCGCTAGCGTAGATCACAGCGGCGGATATCGCCCCTGGGCCGACAAGGAGGGGCATGCCGAAGGGCACAATCAAGCTTTCGAACCGCTTCCGAGCATAGGCGCCGGAGCTGAGCTCCTCTCCATCCGCCGTCACTTCCTCGGCTTGGGTGAACAAGGTCGTGAAGTCGTTCCGCGCCATGTTCAGACCCATAAGCAGCAGCATCAGGCCCCCGGCAATACGGAAGGCGGGCATGGAAATGCCGAAAAACTTCAGCAGCACGGTGCCGGTCAGGAAAAAGAACACCATGAAGACAACAGCGAACATGGAGACATAGAGCGCCAGCCGACGCTGGGCCGGCGGGGGACTGCCCGCTGTCGCCGCCGCAAACAGGGGCACCATGCCGATGGGGTCCAACAGGGCGAACAGGGCCACAAAGACATTCACCCCAAATTCAATCGGACTCATCAGACGGTAGCTTCTCTGTCATGCAGGGGCGACGTCTCGCGCCCTGTCTCTTCTTATCAGATGTAAGCGTTGTGAGCGAACGCTCGCCGACCCCCTGCCATCGCCTGGAAACCTGCAAGGCGCACACGAGTCAAAAATCAGGTTTGCATAGCCTTTAATCGCGCCAAGGCTTGTTCCAGCTTGGCCTTCGCCGTTTGGGCGGCCGCCAGCTTTTCCCTGATCTCCTCGACCACGGCTTCCGGCGCGCGGGCAATGAAGTCGGCATTGGCCAGCTTGCCGGCGTTGCGGGCGATCTCCTGGTCGAAGCCGGTGATGGCCTTGGTCAGGCGCGCACGTTCCGCTGCAAGATCGATGAAGGCGGCGATGGCCAGGGCGCCCGTGGCCTCGGCGATCACGAAGGGCACAGCGCCCGCAGGCGCCGCGTCGGCCAAGCGAACGGCGTCCAGTCGCGCCAGGGCGCAGATGCGGTCCCGGTTGCGCGCCAGGCGCGCCTGGGCCAGCGGGCCTGCGCCCACGAGGCTGAGGGCAGGGCGGACTGACGGAGGCACGTTCATTTCCGCGCGGATAGAGCGCACCTCGCTGACCAGCTCGATCAGCCAGTCCACCTCCGCCGCTGCCTCTGCATCCACCCAGGCTCCGGGCAACTCCGGCCAGGCGGCTTCAATCAAGAGGCTATCTCGCTTGGGCCCAAACTCCGCCGTCTCGGCCCAGAGCTGTTCGGTGATGAAGGGCGAGACGGGGTGGAGCAGCTTCAATATCTGGTCCAGCGTCCAGGCGGCCATGGCGCGGGTCTCGGCCTTGGCCGTCTCGTCATCACCATTCAGCATGGGCTTGGCGAGTTCGACATACCAGTCGCAGAACACGTTCCAGATGAAGCGATAAAGCGCGGTCGCCGCCTCATCGAACCGGCCGGCCTCAAACGCGGCCGTAACTGCCTGGGCTGTCTTCACCGTCTCGCCACGAATCCAGCGATTCAGTGTCTCGCGCGCCGCGCCGGGGTCGAAGCCCGGCAGCAGAACGCATTCGTTCATCTGGCAAAAGCGCGCGGCGTTCCACAGCTTGGTGCCGAAATTGCGATAGCCCTCAATGCGGGTCTTGCTGAGCTTGATGTCCCGCGTCCCCGACAGGATGGCCATGGTGAAGCGCAGCGCATCGCAGCCCAGTTCGTCGATCACTTCAAGCGGATCGATCACATTGCCCTTGGACTTGGACATCTTCTGCCCACGCTCATCGCGCACCAGACCATTGATGATCACGGTGCGAAACGGAACCTCGCCCATGAACTCGATCCCCAGCATCATCATGCGGGCGACCCAGAAGAAGATGATGTCAAACCCGGTGACGAGCGTGCTGGTGGGATAGAAACGCTTCAGATCGCTGGTTTCGTTGGGCCAGCCCAGGGTGGAGAAGGCCCAAAGGCCGGAGCTGAACCAGGTGTCGAGGACGTCCTCGTCTCGCCATACAGGGATAGGACCACCTTCATCCCAGTGGCTTTTCATAAGCCGCGCTAGATGGCTGTCGTCTGGCTTAGACGTCAGAACCTCGATGGAACAATGCCCAAGTAAGGTTTCGCGATAGTGACGTTGCGCTACGTCGACTGCTTCGTCTGCGGTCTCAGCCACAAAGATCTGGGCATGAGGTATCGCTTCCTTCGTCGAGATGAACTTCGGTCCATACCAAGCCGGTATCCGGTGCCCCCACCAGAGTTGTCGGGAGATGCACCAGGGCTCGATATTGCGCATCCATTCGAAATAGGTGCGCTCCCAGCTCTTGGGCTCAA
>Ga0116226_10000718_pt1 | contig 28312 bp, 26 predicted proteins | sample S1TSphfallax_FD_89692 | JGI IMG/M metagenome (GOLD analysis project Ga0116226, IMG submission 89692) | Host-associated microbial communities from peat moss isolated from Minnesota, USA - S1T2_Fa - Sphagnum fallax MG | ecosystem: Host-associated > Plants > Peat moss > Unclassified | place: USA...
CTGCAACTAACTTACTGATGGAACGGAACAGCAGCACTTTTTAAAAAAAAGAAGCAAGAAAGTTTTGCAAATTACGGCACCAGCATAATCGCCTATACGCTGGGTTCATGGCTGCCGCCCATTTTTGCTGCGGTGCAGCAGGGCGTAAAGACTCGCAATCGGCGCGGCAGCCTCTAATATCGAAACCGCCCGTCTCGTTTCTAAATTAGGTGCGCCGTGCAATCTGCCGCTGGTCTCGATGTTGCGCCGTCCGGCCCAGGCGTTGGCCGGCCCAGAAGCGAGGGTTGCAGGCAGAAGATCCTGGCGGCCGCCGATGCCCTGCTGGCGCGGGACGGGTTTGCCCGCGTGTCCGTCGAGGCGATCGCCGCCGCGGCCGGCGCGAGCAAGGCGACGCTCTACCGCTGGTGGCCGAACAAGGCGGCCATCGTGATGGAGGCGCTGCTGGAATCGACTGGGGCGGACGTCTATGTGCCCACCAGCGCTGATCCGGTGGCTGACCTGGCGGAGAAGTTGCGGCGCGCAATCGCATTGTTCGCTGGTCCCAAGGGCCAGGTGTTCGCTGCCTTGATCGGCGAAGCGCAATTCAACCCCGAACTCGCCCACGCCTACCGTCAGCAGCTCCTGGCACCGCGCCGCGCGGCCATGCGGGTTGTGCTGCTACGTGCGATCGGCGCGGGCGCTCTGCGGCAGGACCTCGATATCGATATGGCAATGGACCTGCTTTACGGCCCGCTCTACGCGCGCCTGCTGCTCGGCCACGCCCCGCTCGATGAAGCCTTCATGCGCGACTACCCGGCGATGGCCATCGCCGGCCTGCTCGCGCCCGCGGCAGCCGAGGGGACGCGCTGAGCCATGGGTATCGTCAAATTCGCCCTGAAATTCCCCCACACATTCTACGTGCTGGCGATCCTGATGGTGTTCCTGGGGGCCAGCGCCATCCTGGTCACGCCGAAGGATATATTCCCGAACATCAACATCCCCGTCGTCACCGTGATCTGGCAATACACCGGCCTGACGCCGGAGGAAATGGAACAGCGCGTCACCACCTATAGCGAATATTCTATCTCGTCCACCGTAACGGACATCAAGAATATCGAAAGCCAGACGCTGTCCGGCCTGTCGGTGGAACGCATCTACTTCCAGCCGAACGTGAACGTGGATCTGGCGATCGCGCAGATCGTATCGGCGTCGAATTCCATTCGCGCGCTGATGCCGGCAGGCATACAGCCGCCGACGATCATCCAGTATAACGCGTCCTCCGTGCCGGTGCTGCAAATCAGCCTGAGCTCGGACCGCCTGAACGAACAACAGCTCTACGATTACGGCATTTATCAAATCCGCCAGCAATTGGCGCCGATCCAGGGCATCACCCTGCCCACGCCCTATGGCGGCAAATACCGGCAGATCATGGTCGATTTGAATCCGGACGCGATGCGCGCGCAGGGCATCACGCCGACCGATGTGGTCAATGCGGTGAACGCACAAAGCCTGACGCTGCCTTCAGGCGATGCAAAACTGGGGCAAAGGCAGGTCATCGTGAAAGTAAATGCCTCGGCACAGTCGCTCGCGGCATTGAACGATGTGCCGATCAAGCAGGTGGGTGCCACAACGATCTATTTGCATGACGTGGCGCATGTGCGCGACGGCTGGGCCGTGCAGCAGAACATGGTGCACAGCGACGGCCGCAAATCGGTGCTGCTGACCATCATCAAGAATGGCGATGCCTCCACGCTGAGCGTGGTCAAGGCGGTGAAGGCGGCGTTGCCGTCGATCCAGAAAGCGGCGCCACCCGGCATGAAGATCGACGTGATGTTTGACCAGTCGGTGTTTGTGCAAAGTGCCATCGATTCGGTGCTGCGGGAGGGCGCACTGGCGGCCGGCCTCACCGCGCTCACCATCCTGGTTTTCCTGGGATCCTGGCGTTCGACCATCGTCGTCATGATTTCCATTCCGCTTTCCATTCTGACGTCGGTGGCCGTACTGGCAGCACTTGGCCAGACCATCAATACGATGACGCTCGGCGGCCTGGCGCTCGCGGTAGGCATTCTGGTCGATGACTCCACCGTCACCATCGAGAACACCCACAGGCTGCTGGAAGAAGGCCATGATTTCGACGACGCGGTGCTGGAAGGCGCTGCCGGCATCGCGGTGCCGACCCTGATTTCCACGCTGGCCATCTGTTGCGTGTTCGTCAGCGTGTTCTTCCTGCAGGGTGCCGCGCGCTATCTGTTCACGCCGCTGGCCATGGCCGTGGTGTTCGCCATGCTCGCCTCCTACGGCATTTCCCGCACGCTGACGCCGATCGTGATCCGGTTGCTGTTGCGCGGCGAACATGGCGCCCACGCCGCCGCTGCCACGCGGAATTGGCTCGGGCGGTTTCACGATGGCTTCAACGCCCGCTTCGATCAATTCCGCGCCTTCTATGGCTGGATGCTGGCCGCGATCTTGCGCCGCCGCATTCTCACACCCGCAGTCGCCGTCGGTCTTTTCGCGCTTGCAGGCGGACTCAGCCTGTATGTCGGCACGGATTTCTTCCCCAGCGTGGATGCCGGCCTGATCCAGTTGCATGTGCGCGCGCCCGCACGCACGCGCATCGAACGCACCGAGCAGGTATTCGCCGCCATCGAGGATAATATCCGCACCCAGATCCCGGCCCGCGACCTCGGCCTAGTGCTGAACAATATCGGCCTGCCGCAGCGCACCTTCAATCTGGCTTTCATGGACGGCACCACCATCGGCGTGAACGATGGCACGATCCAGATCCAGTTGAAGCCCGGCCATGGCCCCACCGCCGACTATGTCCGCGCGCTACGTAACGAATTGCCGGCATCGTTCCCGGACGTGCAATTCTATTTCCAGCCGGCCGACCTGGTCACCCAAATCCTGAATTTCGGCGTGCCGGCGCAGATCGATGTGCAAGTGCAAGGGCGTGACCGCGCTGCCAACCAGGCCATGGCACGCGATATCAGCAAGCGCATCGCGGCCGTCCCCGGCGTGGTCGATGCCCATGTCCAGCAGGAGCTGGACGCGCCCGAAATGTACTACACGATCGACCGCACGCGCACGAAACAGCTCGGCCTCTCGGTCAATGACGTAGCCAATGACATCAATATCAGCCTGAGCTCATCCGAGCAGGTATCGCCGAACTTCTGGACCGACCCGGTCAATGGCATTCCCTACTTCATGGCGGTGCAGACCCCGGAATATCGCATCGCCAGCAAGAACGACATCGACAATATCCCGATCGCCGGCACCCGCTCCACCAGCACCGGCGGTCCCGAGACAATTCCCGATCTGCTCGGCAACGTCGCCAGTTCCACCCGCCGGCAGGTGCAGTCCGTCTACAACCAATCCAATATCCAGCCGGTCTATGATGTCTATGCCAGCGTGCAGAGCCGCGACCTGGGCAGTGCCGCCGCCGCCATCGGCACAATTGTCGCCGATGAACGCACGCAACTGAAACCTGCCGACCACATCAACATCCGTGGCCAGATCGCCAGCATGAATAATGCCTTTGCCAACCTTACGCTCGGGCTGCTGTTCGCCGCGGTGTTCGTCTATCTCCTCATGGTGGTGAATTATCAGAGCTTCGTCGATCCCCTCGCGGTGATCCTGGCATTGCCCGGTGCCGGGTCGGGCATCCTGCTGATGCTGTTCTTCACCGGCACAACCATTTCGGTGCCCTCGCTCATGGGGGCCATCATGTCCGTCGGTGTCGCTTCGGCGAACTCCATCCTGCTCGTCACGTTCGCGCGGGAACAGCGCCGGGCCGGAATGAGTGCCTTGGCCGCGGCGCTGTCAGCCGGCACCACGCGCCTGCGCCCGGTGTTGATGACCGCCGCCGCCATGGTGGTGGGCATGTTGCCTATGGCGATCGGCGGCCCCGGCGAGGAACAGAATGCCGTGCTGGCCCGCGCCGTCATCGGCGGGGTGCTGTTCGGCACCATCACGACGCTTCTGTTCGTGCCTTACCTGTACTCCGTCTTTGGCGCGTGGGAGGGTGTGCCGGGCCGCGCCCGCGGCTTTGCCCTGCCACAAGCCGCCAGCCCGCAAGGAATGCCGTCATGACTCTCACCGTTGCAGCACCGCCGGTCCATTCCGGCGCGATCGAAACCGATGATCCCGACATCGCCTTCACCGATCCCGTTCTGGCACGCCAACGGCTCCGCGTGGCACGGGGCATGGCACTGGCCGCCGTCGCCACCCTGGCCCTGATGGTCGGCTGGGGCGGGTGGGTGCACTATGCGCGCAGTGCCTCCGCGAACGCGGCACTGCGCGCCAGCCTCGACGCTGTGCCGACAGTGCACACGATCACCGCCGCCGCCGTTACCACACCGCATGTCGTCGATCTGCCCGGCACGATGCAGGCTTTCGACAGCGCCACATTGTTCGCCCGCGCCACCGGCTACATCGCCCAGCGTAATGTCGATATCGGCAGCCGGGTGCGCAAGGGTGACGTGCTGGCGGTGATCGCCGCCCCCGATCTGGATCAGCAACTGGCCCAGGCGCGGGCGCAACTGATGCAGATGCAAGCCGCGATGTTGCAGGCCGCGGCAGGAAGGTCGCTGGCCGACGTGACCAACCGGCGCACCTCCCGCATGGTGGTCGAAGGCTGGAACAGCCGCCAACAGGGTGACCAGGACCGCGCCAATCTCACCACCCAAAGCGCCGGCGTGGCCGTGGCTGCGGCAAATATCCGCGCGGCACAGGCGCAGGTCGATCGCCTGGTGGAACTTACCGGTTTCGAGTACGTAACCGCCCCGTTCGATGGCGTCATCACCAGCCGGCAGATCGATGTCGGTGCGCTGGTCACCGCCGACCAGGCGAGCGGAACGCCCCTCTTCGCCATCGCCCGCACCGAAATGCTGCGCGTGCAGGTTTACGTGCCGCAGGAATATTTCTTCGCGCTGAAGGATGGCCAGGACGCGCGTGTTACGGTGCCGGAACTGCCGGGTCAGGTATTTCACGGCACGGTTGCCCGCAATGCCGGGGCACTGGCCACCGACACCCGCACGCTGCTGGCGGAAATCGACGTCCGCAACGATAACGGGAAGCTGTCACCTGGTCTGTATGGCGTGGTTCATCTCGAGCAGCCGCGTGATACGCCCGTGGTGATGGTGCCATCGGAAGCGATCATGTTCGGCGCCGGCGGCCTCGCCGCCGCCGTGGTCGCAGATGGCCATGTGTCCCTGCGTCACTTGACCGTGCAGCAGGATGACGGCGCCGCCGTTGCGGTAAGCGGCGGGCTGCATCCGGGCGACCGGATCATTCTGAGTCCGCCGATTAATGTGACCGAAGGGATGCGGGTGCGCACGAGCTGAAGCCGGGCCCGTCATTATTTCACGATTGATATCGTGCGGTGCCTCAAATCCGTCACCGTCTTCGCCATTCAGCTGCCTTGCACCGTTTCGTGCAGGCGGGTGTAGGCAGGCGACGCGCCGGCAACCGGATCTATGGCCAGCAGCAATGTCTTGAAGGCCTGGCCGGCGCCCGACAACCGCCGGTCGCTGCGGTGAAGAATGAACCAATGCCGGAAGATCGGAAAACCTTCCACCGGCAGCACAGCGAGGCGGCGCGTCTCCAGCTCCAGTTCGATCGTCTGCACCGGCACGATGCCAAGGCCCAGCCCGGCCTGCACCGCCTGCTTGATCGCCTCGTTCGTGCCGAGCTCGCAGCCGGGCCGGTAGGCGACGCGGTGCGCCGCGAGATACCGCTCCACGGTGGCCCGGGTGCCGGAACCGGGTTCGCGCAGCACGAGCGTCGCTTCCGAAAGCCGCGCCATCTTGATGCCTGGTTGTGAGGCGAACGGATGCGACGGGGCCGCAATGACCACAAGCGGGTTATCCATGAAACGCTCGCCAACAACATCGGAACCTTCGGGTGGCTCGCCCGTAATTGCGAGATCGGTTCGGTTTTCCGCCAAAGCGGCGAGAACCGCATCGCGGTTGGCGACCTGCAGGCTGATCCGCACGCCGGGATGCCGGTCACTGAACGTGGCGATCAATTTAGGCAGGAAGTAATTTGCTGTCGATACGACCGCAATCCTTATCATGCCGCGTTCCAGGTCGCGGAACTGGTCCATGGCGACGCTCAGATCCGCCATCTGCGCGGCAATGCGGCCGGCGTGGCCGCGCAACTCATGCCCGGCTTCGGTAAGGCATAACCGCTTGCCGATCTGACTGATGAGCGGCAGCCCGATATTCTCCTCCAACTGTTTGATTTGCATGGAAACCGCGGGTTGCGTCAAATGCAGTTCCGCCGCGGCGCGCGAAACGGATTCGTGGCGGGCCACCGATTCGAATATGCGCAACTGGCGTAGTGTGACGTTAATCGCCCGTCCCTCCCAAGATCATTGGCGGTAGAATAGCACGCCTGCTTCACGCTTGAACAGGGAGGGCAGCGCCGGTGCACCTTACATAAGGATGTCCTTTAAATAAGGATAAGCGATACTTATCCAGGCTGGTTGTGCACTGCATCATCAAAACACCTTATGGCCGCATAAAAACTTCTGAATTTACCTGCCTGACGGATGCATCTAGCCCTACCCCATCAGGTGCCGCGACGATGGTTCGCAGGTGCCGCCGGATCGGCAAAGCGGGAGGACAGCATGGCAGCAAAAACCTATCAGGCCGGCGTTAAGGACTATCGTAAGACGTACTGGACGCCCGATTACGTGCCTTTGGATAGCGATTTGCTCGCCGTTTTCAAAATTGTTGCACAGTCCGGTGTGCCCCGCGAGGAAGCGGCCGCCGCTGTCGCCGCGGAATCGTCCACCGGAACCTGGACCACGGTGTGGACCGATCTGCTCACCGACCTCGATTATTACAAGGGCCGCGCCTATCGCATCGAACCGGTGCCGGGCGACGCCAACGCCTTCTATGCCTTTATCGCGTATCCGCTGGATCTGTTCGAAGAAGGTTCGGTGGTGAACGTGCTCACCTCCCTGGTGGGCAATGTGTTCGGCTTCAAGGCAGTCCGCAGCTTGCGGCTTGAGGATATCCGCTTCCCGCTGGCCTATGTGAAAACCTGCGGTGGCCCGCCGAACGGCATCCAGTTGGAGCGTGACCGGCTGAACAAGTACGGCCGTCCGCTGCTCGGCTGCACGATCAAGCCGAAACTGGGTCTGTCGGCCAAGAATTACGGCCGTGCGGTTTACGAATGTTTGCGCGGCGGCCTGGATTTCACCAAGGACGACGAGAACATCAACAGCCAGCCCTTCATGCGCTGGCAGCACCGCTTCGAATTCGTCATGGAAGCGGTGCACAAGGCGGAACAGGAAACCGGCGAGCGCAAGGGCCATTACCTGAATTGCACGGCGCCGACGCCGGAGGAAATGTACAAGCGCGCTGAATTCGCCAAATCCCTCGGCGCCCCCATCATCATGCACGACTTCCTCACCGCCGGCTTCACCGCCAACACGGGCCTGGCGAACTGGTGCCGTGAAAACGGCATGCTGCTCCATATTCACCGCGCCATGCACGCGGTGCTGGACCGCAACCCATACCACGGCATTCATTTCCGCGTGCTGACGAAATGCCTGCGCCTGTCCGGCGGCGACCATCTCCATTCCGGCACCGTTGTCGGCAAGCTGGAAGGTGACCGCGAGGCAACCATCGGCTGGGTCGATCTGATGCGCGAACCGTTCGTGCCGGAAAACCGCGCCCGCGGTATCTTCTTCGATCAGGATTGGGGCCCGATGCCCGGCGTCATGCCGGTCGCCTCCGGCGGCATCCATGTCTGGCACATGCCCGCGCTGACCGCAATCTTCGGCGACGACGCCTGCTTCCAGTTCGGTGGCGGAACGCTTGGCCACCCCTGGGGCAACGCTGCTGGTGCGCACGCCAATCGCGTGGCGCTCGAAGCTTGCGTGGAGGCGCGCAATACAGGCCGCGCGGTCGAGCGCGAGGGCCGCGAAATTCTTACCGAAGCCGCCGCGCATTCGCCCGAACTGAAAATCGCCATGGAGACATGGAAGGAAATCAAGTTCGAGTTCGATACGGTGGACAAGCTGGACACAGCGTCACCCGTGCTGCGCGTCGCTTAAGACAAAAAACGAAGTTCTTCTTTTTGAAAAAAAAGCGAAAAACATTTGCTTATGGCGCGCCGCGAAACTGATGAAAGTTTTTTGGTTCTTTCTTTCAAAAAAGAACCGCTTTCTTAGGAGAAAACCCCATGTCCGATACTCTCGCCTACAAGCCAACCGAGCGCAAAGGCGAAACCTTCTCCTATCTCCCGCCGATGACACCGGACCGCCTGCGTAAGCAAATCACCTATCTTATATCGCAGAATTGGAATCCGGCGATCGAATATACCGAGCCCGAAAAAGCCTTTTCCAGCTTCTGGTATCTCTGGAAGCTGCCGTTCTTCGGCGAAAAATCGGTCGAGAAAATCCTCGCCGAACTGGAAGCGTGCCACCGCGCCAATCCCGGCCACCACGTGCGCCTGCTCGGCTACGACAATTACACGCAGTCGCAAGGCACCGCCTTCATCGTCTATCGCGCCGGCGCGCGCTGAGGCCGCAACGATGTCCGACGCCATCTCTTCCGCCCAGTCCGGCCGCGCCGTCGCCATTGCCCGCCGCCAGGCGCAGGCGGCCGGCAAGGCAGCGCTGCCGCCGCCAGCCGAACGTGTGCGTGACGGTTTGCGCAGCGCCGGCTTGCCGGCGGCCGGGCCTGCCGCGCCGTCGCAGCCAGCACCCATCGCGACAGCGTCCGAGAGTCCACCGGCCAGCACGCCGTCCTTCCCGACTGGCACCGGGCTCTCGGGCCGCGAACTGGCGATCCACCGCCGGCGTCTTCTTTCGGCTGGCAAAACGGCTTTGGTGGCGGCGACACCATCCGCGGTGGTGCCGACCCAGAGTGTTTCTGCAACGGAAACGACCGCCTGCACCACCGCGTCGTGCCGCGACATCGCCCGCATGCGGCGTGCCGCGCTGAGCCAAACCGGCCGCGGCGACAACGCAGTAGCGGCGCCAAGCCGGCCGCCGCGTATCGGCACAATCGAGCACGCGCCCAAGGTTGTTGAATCCGCCACACAGTCCGGCCAGCGCGTCACCGGCCTTCGCATCGGCCAGGGGACGCAGGTTACCGGTGATGAGCGCGGTACGGGACAGCCCGTATCCGGCACACAATATATCGCAGCGGATAGCGGCGCTGCGTGGCGCGCCGCCGGCCCCAAGGTCGGCCATGCTCGCACCGAGGGCGGCCATGTCGTTTCGGGCACAATGGTGCGCAGCAAAGTGCGCATTACCGGCGACGAAGCCGGCGGCAGCGTCACCATCACCGGCGAGGCCGACCAGCGCCTCGACGATGACCTGACCAAACGTTCCGATGGTGCGGCCTATACCGGCGCGCAATTTCAGCGCCAGGCCAATCCGCACGGAAATTCCGTATTCGGTACGAATCTCGGGCGTTCCGCCCGCACGGTTGGCTCGCGTGACCGCAACCGCACGCCGGCGCTGGAGGCCACCGAAAGCGGCCTTCCCATCACTGGCTCCGCGCTCGGCCGCAGCGTGCGCGTCACCGGCGACGAAGGCGGCGCCTGCCGCCAGATCACCGGCAGCCAATATCTCGCCCCCGCCCGCCGCCAGGCCGCTTGCGGCTTTGCCGGTGGCGGAACGGCGCCGGCGGAACAAATCGGCCGCGACCGCGCCGACCCTGTCACCGCTGCGAAAGTTTCGGTCGCGCAAACCTGGGCCGGCCAGCGCGTCACCGGCATCGATATGGAACACAACCCCCGCGTCACCGGCGACGCACCCGGCAGTTGCGCCCCGCTCACCGGCAGCCAGTACCAGGGCCGCCTCACTGTGGATGGTTATTGCGAACAAGCGGCAGCCGACAAGGCGGCCGCACGTCGCGCCCGCGTGCCCGCGTCCACCGTCACCGGCGATACGCCGCTGCATGATCGGTCGGTCACCGGAACATCGCGCGGCGCAGCGCGCGATATTACCGGCACGCCGTATTATCAGGCCCCCGCCGCCGCCGCCGAAACGGTCGACCAGGACCCGGTCGCGGCCCTGGATGATCGTTTCTCCATCCAATCGCCGCAGCGCGCCGCGCATTTGCGCGCCGACCGCACGCAGGCTCAGGCGGAAACGAAAGCCCGCCGCATCACCGGTTCGTTCGCCGTAGGCACCGGAAAAGTGACCGGCAACGTGGAGTTTCTCGCCCGCACCCGCGCCGCCGCGTCGCCCGACCGCGCCCCCGCCCACGCACGCATCAGCGGCGAAGGCCGTCCCGCCGGCAACCGCATCACCGGCGATTCCTGGGCCGACCAATCCAACGTCACCGGCACCGAGGGCGCTTTCGCCGCCGACCGCAACCCCAGCGAGCGCGGCCCCAAGGCAAAAGCCTTTGCCGGCGCCACGACATTCAAGGCCCAGGCGAAGCATGAGGAACCGAAACAGCTCGTAACCGGCATGTTCGGATACTTCTCCAAGACCGGCGCCCGCGTTACCCTATCCGGAGGCGCACAAAGTTGAAACCGTACGCCCACATCGGTGCGCGTCGTCAGGCGGCTTCATCCTGGCGCCAATACGCCGCGGCGGCCGAAAACTCCTGGCCGTCGCCGGAACCTTCCGGCGCGCGCCACCCGCTCGCGGATGACGCCATCAGCCGCGAATTGCGCCGCCGTGCCGACGAAATCGATACCTCTTTCAACCTGATCGAGCCGACGTTGCGCGCCCTGGCACCGCGCCAGTTCGACGCATGTTTTGCTTCCGCGGCGGTCGACACCATCCGCGGCCGCCTTGGCCTCGATCTGTCGCCCGATCATTTCGTCACCAGTTGGACCGCGCCGCTGGACATGCGTGCGCTCTATGCGCGCTGCGTCATCGGTACTTTCTGCCGCCTCGTATCACGCGCCTTCGACCGCGGCCTCGCCCGCTTGAGCGACGGCGAATCGGCCGAGGAACTGATCCGCCGCTGGGGCTTTCACGCCATCGATATCACCCCCTGCGCCGACGGCCGGCTCAGCGGTGTCGTCGATTTCATCCTGCGCGTGCCGCCCGCCGTCGTCGCCTTCCGCCAATCCTATGCCGGCGCGATGTTCGACGTCGGTGAATCGTTGCGCCACTGGGAACAGGTAGAATTGCGCCGCTGGCGCGAGAGCCTGCCGAACGATGCCGGCGAGAACACGCAGTTTCTCAAGGTCGGCGTCTATCATTTCAGCAGCGCCGACCCCGGCCACCAGGGTTGCGCCGCGCATGGCAGCGATGGCGTGCGTGCCGCCGCCGCCCTGCTGGAACGCCTGGTTCATTTCACCGGCGCGATCAGTCATACCCACGCACATGCGTCCGCCGCCGCCCTGCTGATCGGTGTCGATACCGACACGGACGCGGTGCGCATTCATGTGCCCAACGCAAGCGGCAAGATGTCGGTGGATCGTTACGTCGACAATCTGGCCCTCTATGCGCGCACCCAGGATCTTATGCGCGAAGCCGCCAAGGACGCGATCCGCGCCGCGGTTGCCGACTGCGCCGGCGTGGCACAGAACGATCCGGTAACCGAAGGCATGCGGTGGTTCTGCGGCTACGTCCTGAAAAACAATATCGGCCAGATCGATGCCGTGCGGGCCTGGCATGGCGGCAGCTACGCGGATGCCGGCCACACCGAACGCCTGATTGTCGTCGGCGACCCGGTGGACGATGTGCAATTGCGCAATCTCGCCTTCCAGGCGCAAATGAATACGGTGGAGGAAGCGGCCGCCGACCTCGATGTTGGCATCCGCATCCTGCGCGGGCTGCACGAGCCGCGTGGCCTCGCGGTGCCGGTTCTGGTACATTTCCGCTACGATCCGCGCATAGACGGTGCGGCGCAAGATGCGCAGTCACGCGCGCGCCGCCTTTCCGCTGCCATCCTGGCGCGTCACGCCTCGCTGGCGGCGCGCGGCCTGCTGCATGTCCAGGCGGTCGTCCGCGCCGGCGACGCAACGTCGCTCATGGACGTCGATTGCGCGACGCAACCCGAACCAGTTCCGGAGCTGCACTGATGAAGATTTGTCAGGTGGAAGGCACGCTGGTGGCCACCGCCCGCATTCCCGGCCTGCTCAATCGCCGCCTGCTGATTGTCAAAGAGCGTGGCAGCAGCGGCAAGCAGGTCGCCGTCGACCCGGTGGGTTGCAAACCCGGCGATTGGGTCATTGCGGTCGGCAGTTCGGCCGCGCGCGACGCCGCCGGCAGCAAGGATTACCCGAGTGATCTGACCATCGTCGGAATTATCGACTACTGGGATGATCCGGTCGGCCGCGCGGGAGCCATGGCCCATGCAGATTAGCCGTGTCGTCTGCGATCTGGTCACCACCAAGCGCGTATTCGCGCTGGCGGCGAAATCCTTGCGCGTTGTCGAGGACCACAAAGGCAATCTCGACGTCGTCGTCGACCCCGTCGGCGCCAAGCCCGGCGACTACGTCATCACCATCGGCTACTCGGCCGCTCGCACGGCGGCCGGAAATCCGAACATCACCACCGACCTCACCATCGGCGGCATCATCGACCACTGGAACGAAGAAATGTGGCACGCTTAATGAGAAAAGTTTTTTGCTTCTTTTCTCAAAAAAGAAGAATTTTTTCCTGAAAGGACAAGACAATGGCAAGTGAGAAATTGGGAATTGCGCTAGGCATGATCGAGACGCGCGGCCTGGTGCCCGCGATCGAGGCGGCCGACGCCATGACCAAAGCGTCGGAAGTGCGCCTTGTAGGGCGGCAATTCGTCGGCGGTGGTTACGTGGCCGTTCTGGTGCGCGGCGAAACGGGCGCCGTCAACGCCGCGGTGCGTGCCGGCGCGGACGCATGCGAACGCGTGGGTGACGGCCTTGCCGCCGCGCACATCATTGCACGCCCGCATCAGGAAGTCGAACAGATCCTGCCGGTACCCGAAGGCACAAGGCTGATCGATCAGTCACCTTCGTCCGGCGCCGCCCGTCTCGCGGCGAATTAAAACCAACCTGTAACAGAAGGAACAACGGAAATGGCAAGCGAAAGATTCGGCATCGCCCTCGGCATGATTGAAACCCGCGGCCTGGTGCCTGCCATCGAGGCGGCGGACGCCATGACCAAGGCATCCGAAGTGCGCCTCATTGGCCGCCAGTTCGTCGGCGGCGGCTACGTGGCCGTTCTGGTGCGCGGCGAAACCGGCGCGGTCAATGCCGCGGTGCGCGCCGGCGCGGATGCCTGCGAACGCGTGGGCGACGGCCTGGCCGCGGCGCACATCATTGCTCGCCCGCATCAGGAAGTTGAGCAGATCCTGCCGCGCTATCCGGACGGCGACTTGCTGATGTCCGAAGTCGCGGCGCAATAACGCGGCAACGCCGCGCATATACGAGGGAACGCATCATGTCCGCTGTACTGGAACCGGCAGAAGGGTGGCAGAAAGTCGCCCATCCGCCATCCTTGTTTCGTCGTTACGAATTTGCCTCCTACAGCCAGACGCGCGAGTTCCTCGACCGTCTGGCATTGCTGTCGGAGGAAACTCTCCTGTATCCCGATCTGGGTTTCGGGCGGACCCACGTGAACGTTACCATTCACGCCGCCGGCGGAGGCCAGCCGGGCCCCGCGGAGATCGATTTCGCGCGCCGTGCGGCCGCCCTGGCTACCGTGGATTTGCCATAATGCCACGCGCGCAACTAAAACCGGCGGCGCCGCCATCGCAACCCGCTGCAGCGGCCAAGCAACCTTCGGTGGCGACCCCGGTTGCCGCCAATAATAGCACGCCGCCAGCGCGCGCCGGCGCGGCCGCCGTGCCGCCGATTACCACGGAGAATCCGTGGCGCTACCTGCACCCCGCGCGGGTATGGCCGGATTAATGGTGCGTGCCAATGCAGCTCCCGGTTATCGACGTTGCTGCCAGCATCGTGCGCGCGCCAGACGGCCGTGTGCTGCTGGCGGAACGTACGGCCAGGCAAATCGCCGCCGGATTCTGGGAACTGCCCGGCGGCAAAATAGATCAAGGTGAAACCGCGGCACAGGCAGCCGCGCGCGAACTGCTCGAGGAAATCGGTATTATTGCTGAGCGGTCGCGCCCCTGGATGCGTTACGAACACGCGTTTCCGACGCGCCGCATCCGGCTGAATTTCTTCCAGGTGGAAAGATGGCATGGCACGCCGCATGGTCGTGAAGGTCAACGTCTCGCCTGGATCGATCCAGCCTCGCCGGCGGTCGCGCCTGTGCTGCCGTCTAATCATCGGGTTCTGCGCGCCCTCGCCTTGCCGCCGCTTTACGTCGTCACGCACGCAACGCAAGCGGCAGGTCAGTCGGCTTTTCTCGAGCGCCTTCCACTGCTTCTTGCGGCCGGGGTGCGCCTCATATCGGTCTGCGAACCGCATTTGACACCGGATCAGCGTATCGGTTTCGCCCGCCGCGTGGCCGCCATCGCACGACCCTACGGCGCGCAAATCCTGCTTGCCGGATCGTGCCTGGAGGCGCAGCGTGCCGGTGCCACCGGCGTGCATTCCACCGCGCGTGAAGTCCGCCGCCTGTCCGCCCGCCCACCCGTGGCGCTCTGGATCGCCTCCTGCCATGATGAGCCGGATTTGCGACGTGCCGCGGCACTCGGCGCCGACGCGGCGATTCTTTCACCCATTCTGCCCTGCGGCAGCAACCCGCATTTGGCGCCGATAGGGTGGGATGGTTTGCGCCAACTGGCAGCCGCCGCGCCGATGCCAGTCTATGCCCGAGGCGGAATGACTCCGACGTTGCTCGGCCACGCAACGCAGTGCGGCGCCGCCGGAATCGTCCTCTCCGGCACCGACATGAATATCCAGGCCGCGGCGCGGCAGGCCGTCCGCGGTGCATAGATCAAGGACCTGCCGATGGGGGCAAACATGATAACCGGCGATCTCTGGCTCGTAATGCTCGGCCCCGGTTGCCTGTTCGGCGTGGGCACCGTCGGCGGTCGCCTGGCCCGGCATGACGCGCCCCGGCTGAACCGTTTCGCTATCGCTGCCGGAATCCTCACGCTCAGCCTCGCTGTCGCAATGGCCATCGAGGTCGCACTGTACGGGCCCGTGCGGACCGCAACCTTTGGTCTGCACGGTATCGGCCTCGCGCTCTATTTCGACAGCCTCAGCGCAACGATGTTCTGCCTGGTGTCCTTTGTCGGCCTTGTCGTAATCAATTACAGCCGTAATTATATGGACGGCGATCCGGGCCGGCTTGCCTTCACACGCTTGCTGTGCCTCACTCTGTCGGCAATCCTCCTGGTCATCATATCTGGCAACCTGCTGCAATTCACCCTGGCCTGGATTGCCACCAGCCTATGCCTGCACGAATTGCTCGTATTCTACCCGGATCGCCCGGCCGCGATCATCGCCGCCCGCAAGAAATACATCGCCAGTCGCCTCGGCGACGCCTGCCTGGCCGGCGCGCTGTTGCTGGTCTATGGCAGGTTCGGCAGCCTGGACTACACTGAATTGTTTTCCGCGGCGGAGGCGCTGCGCGCCGCTGCCGCCGTGCCGCCCGCCCTGCACGCCGCCGCAATTCTGCTCGTCTGCGCCGGGTTGCTGAAATCCGCCCAGTTTCCGTTGCACGGTTGGCTTATTGAGGTAATGGAAACCCCCACCCCGGTGTCCGCCCTGCTGCACGCCGGAATTATCAACGCCGGCGGTTTCCTGCTGCTCCGGTTCGCCCATATCGTATCGCTGTCGTCGCCGTCGCTCGATATGCTGGCAATCATCGGCGGATTGACGGCGTTGTTCGGCTCCGTTGTCATGCTCACTCAAAATTCAATCAAGGTTTCGCTCGCCTACTCCACCATTGCGCAAATGGGCTTCATGATGCTGGAATGTGGTCTCGGTGCCTTTTCCGCGGCACTGCTGCACATCGTTGCGCACTCCGTTTACAAGGCGCACGCCTTCCTCTCCTCCGGCAGCGTCATCGACATCGCACGTGCCTCATGGACGCCAAGCCCCGGCGGCAAGCCACATCCGTTCCGCCTCATCATCGCCATTGCCGGTGTGCTGTTGATTACGTTCATGGTGAGCCGGGTGTTTGGCGCAACCCTGACCGAACGTCCTGGCGTCTTCGCGCTAGCGGCCGTCCTGCTGCTTGGCCTGATCCATCTGATCGCCAACGGCATAGACGAGCGGCCGAACCTTTATGTCGTCGGGCGCACATTTGTCCTTGCCGGCGCCGCGGCCTGCGCCTATTTCGGCCTGCAATACACCGCTGAACGTCTGCTCGCCGGCACGTTGCCACCGTCGCAAGCGCTGCGCGGTCCGGTCGATATCGCCATCGTCACCGCCGTCATATTGTCCTTCGCGGTGATCACTTTCCTGCAGGGCCTGGTGCCGCGCCATGCGCGCGAACCGAAATGGCAGGCACTCTACGCCCACGTTGCGAACGGTTTCTATGTCAACACGCTCGCCAACCGACTCGTCCTGTCCGTCTGGCCCATTCAACCGCAAGCGGTCCCCGTTGTTTCATCCTGAAGCGGGAGAGCGTGGATGAGCCGCGTCGCCGATCTGGTCATCGATGAACCGGGTATTGCCACAGCGTACGACAGCGCCTCATTGCGCGTGGCAATCGAGGGCGCCTGCCGCCGCATCGCGCCACTCTGGCCGCTGAAGAATTTTGTCGCTGTCAATCCTTTCCTCGGCTTCAGCAGTCAGAGCTTCCACGCCACATGTGCCACACTGCATCGTGTCGCGCGAATCGACATGCTCATGCCCCGCAAATTCTATCGCGATGCGCTGCAAAACGGAATAATCGAAGACCAGGATCTTCAGGCGGCGCTCGATGCAGCACCCGATGACTGGCAGGCGCCGCGGACGATTTCCGCAATAAAACAGTCCGCGCAGCGTGATGCCATCGGAAAAGCCAAACATCCCGCGGTGGTTGCCACCATTGCCGAAGTCCTCGATTCGCTCGCGTCCGGTGACCGGATGGTGTCGCGCACCGATTTCATGGTCAACGAAATATCCAAGTTCTGCGCCGCGTATTTCGACGAGGGCCAATCCGTCTGGCGCTTGCCGTCGCGCGCCCTGCCGCCCTATGAGGCATGGCGCTGCGCGATGCGTCACGACCTCAACCCCGAAGTCATGGGCATTAGGGGTTTTCGCGCGCTCGTTATGGCTTTGCCCGAAAATCCGCGTGCTGCCATTGCAGAGGTACTCCGCCAGGTCGGCGTGCCGCCCAGAGCCTGGGAAGACTATCTGCACCAGGCACTCCTCGATATCGGCGGATGGGCCGCCTATGCCAGCTACAACGTCTGGAACAGCGAATTGTTGGGGCAGGAGGACGACACGCTGTCGCAACTCCTCGCAATTCGGGTGGTGTGGGGTTACGCCCTGTTCGTGCAGCGCAAAGACAAGGCGTTTGCCGCTGCCTGGCGCCTGGCCATGGAGGACGCTGCCTCGTTTCCGCAGGATGAGCGGCTCGGTGACGATCCGGAATTATGTACCGACCTCATTCTGCAGGAATCCTATGAGCACGCCTACCAGCGACGCCTGGTCGCCCGCATGGCGGCCCCGCGTGAGGTGCCCGGGCCGAGCCGGCGTCCCTTCGCGCAGGCCGCCTTCTGTATCGACGTGCGTTCGGAAATTTTTCGGCGCGCCCTGGAATCAGTGTGTTCCGACACCGAAACAGTCGGCTTCGCCGGCTTCTTCGGATTCCCAATCGAATACGTGCCGATCGGCCTCATCAAGGGACGTTCGCATTGTCCGGTCCTGTTGACGCCCAAATTCACCGTCTGCGAAACAGTCACCGGCGTCAGCGAACAGGAAGATGCCGAAATTCTCGGCTTGCGCCAATTGCGGCGCAGGGTAACAAAGGCTTGGAAGTCGTTCAAGCTCTCCGCAGTTTCCTCATTCGTTTATGTCGAAGCGGTAGGGCTTTCGCTCGCCGGGAAACTGGTCAGCGACAGCTTGGCACTTACGCGCCCCGTGCACGATCCGAATACCGATGGTCTGGACGCGGCTCATATTGGCCGCCTCGGGCCGCGCATCGATCCGCGCATCGTCGCAGGGCGCCCCACCGGTTTCGATGCAACGCAACGCATCGACATGGCCGAGGCGGTTCTGCGCGCTATGTCATTCACCCGCAATTTCGCCCGCCTTGTCATGTTGACGGGCCACGGCAGCACGACGGTGAACAATCCTCACGCCTCCAGCCTGGATTGCGGCGCCTGCGGCGGCAACACCGGTGAGGCAAATGCCCGTGTCGCTGCCACTATTCTAAACGACCCGGCCGTGCGCCATGGTTTGGCGTATCGTGGCATCGTCATACCTTCCGACACGTTGTTTCTCGGCTGCCTGCATGACACGACAACCGATGAAATTCACATATTCGATAAGGATACGATTCCGGTAACCCACACTGAGGAATTCAGCCGCCTGTGTGGGGTTCTTGCGCGTGCCACCTCGCTCTCTCGTCTCGAGCGCGCCGCCGCCCTGGGTGTCGCTGCTGGTCCGCAAGCCGAACGTCGCATTATCGCGCGCAGCCGCGACTGGTCACAGGTTCGTCCCGAATGGGCGCTTGCCGGCAATGCCGCCTTCGTTGCCGCCCCACGCTCGTTCTCGCGTGGCATCGATTTCGCCGGCCGCGCGTTCCTGCATGATTACGATTGGCAGCAAGACACCGATTTCCGCGTCCTTGAGCTGATCATGACCGCGCCGCTGGTCGTCGCCAGTTGGATCAATTTGCAATATTACGGCTCGACTGTGAATAACCGCGCCTTCGGAAGCGGAAACAAGGTGTTGCATAACGTTGCCGGAACGATCGGCGTGCTGGAAGGCAACGCGGGGGACCTGAAGGTGGGCCTGCCCTGGCAATCGGTCCACGATGGCACCCGTTTCATGCATGATCCCCTGCGCCTGAATGTTTTCATTGCGGCGCCACTGGATGCGATCAATGGCGTGATCTCAAAGCATGAAATGGTGCGGCAACTAATTGATCATCGCTGGTTGCATTTGTTCGCCATGGGCCCGCGGGGTGAGGTAACTCACCGCTATCAGAAGGAGCTAGCCTGGGCCGCGTGTACGTGACAGCAGGTTCCGACGTATTTGAATTACTGCGTGTTTCGATCTTCAATTTCATGCTTTTTCTTGTCACAAAAGAACGGCTTCGTTTCTCGCAACATCTTTCAGTCCCTCATCGATTCTCTGAACCGCGAACTCAAACCGATCTTCCTGCTGCGCAAAGCCAATCCGCATATGGTGCGGGTATCCGAAGCAATCGCCGGGCGCCACTAAGGCGCCACGCCGCGCCAAGGCTTCGCAGAAGGGGCGGCTATTCCGCCGATCGGTAAACCACGGAAACGAAGTCGTTCCGCCCCGCGGCCGCGACCAGGACAGCACGCCGTCGGAGCCGGCAATCAACGCCGCAAGCAACGCGATATTCTTCGCCGCAACGTTTTGCAGCCGGCCAAGGATGTCATCGCGGTGCCGCAGAGCGTGTGTCGCCAGCGCCTCAAGCAAAGGCGAACTGCTGATGGTGAAATAGCTCCGCGCATCGACAACCCTTCTTCGCCGCACGGCGTCGCGATCGATGATCCATCCCGTGCGCAATCCTGGCAGCGACATCGCCTTGGACAGGTCGCTCACCACAATCACGCCATCCAGTGGGGCAGCCGATGGCTGCCTCGTTCCGAAATAAAGCGGATGATAAACCTCATCGACGAGAAGCGGCACGCCGCGCTCGGCCAGGGCGCCGGCAAGCCGCGCGAGCTGTTCGGCCGACATCACCGAACCCGTCGGGTTATGCGGCGTGTTCACAAAGACCGCGACCGTGTCGAGATCAACCGCCGCCAGCACGGCATCAGCCTCTTGCGCGAAGTCAGCAGCAGCCGAAAGGGCATAGCGCCGCACCCCCAGGCGCGAAACTTCCGCGATGGCCGCATAGGCCGGATAAGCCGGGTCGGGAACGACAATGTTGCCGCCCTGCCGCTCAGCCACGCAGAGAAAGGCCAACAGCGCCTCCGACGCCCCGGTGGTCAAGACAACCCAATCGGGGTCCACGCCATGAAAATCCGCGACCGCCTCACGCAGCGGCCGGCTTCCTGCGGAGGGAGCGTAACTCAATACGCAGGGGGAAAGGTCTAGCCCCCCACCGCCAAGCCCGACCAGGTCTGCAACAGACCAGCGCGGACCGGTGCTGGATGCGAGATTAAAGGCAATTGGCGGCTCAGCGAAATCATGCTTCGCCATCCAATGATCCAGCAGAAAAGGCGGCAGATCCATGCTTCCCCCGTGGCCTGCTAAAAGAAGAAAGTTTTTTGGTTCATTTTTTCAAAAGGGAACTACTTCCTACCTTTTCTGTTCCTATATCGCCCGGCCAACGACCTCCTTCATGATCTCCGACGTCCCGCCATAAATCCGCTGCACGCGCGCATCGCGCCACATCCGCGCAATCGGGTATTCATTCATATACCCTGCACCGCCATGCAGTTGCAGCGCGGCGTCGCACACCTCCCATTGCATTTCGGTGTGCCACAGCTTGGCCGCCGAGCCTTCCGCCGCGGTCAGCTCCTTTCGCATGTGCCGCGACAGGCACCAATCGATATGCGCCCAGCCCACCTGCAATTTCGTCGCCAGATCCGCCAGGGTGAATTTGGTGTTCTGGAAATCGAACACTGTCTTGCCGAAAGCGCGGCGGCCCTTGGTGAATTTTACCGCCTCGTCGAACGCGCGCTGTGCCGCCGCCTGCGCGCCGATCGCGATGGACAGCCGCTCCTGCGGCAACTGGCTCATCAGATACAGAAAGCCCTTGTTCTCCTCGCCGAGGCAGTTGGTGATGGGCACACGCACCTCGTCGAAAAACAGCTCCGACGTATCGGCCGCGTTCTGGCCGATCTTGTCGAGATTGCGGCCGCGGGCAAAACCTTCGCGTTCCGCCTCCACCAGGATCAGGCTGGTGCCCTTCGCCCCGCGCTCGGGGTCCGTTTTCGCCACCACAATGATCAGGTCGGCATGCTGGCCGTTGGTGATGTAGGTCTTGCTGCCACGGACTACGTAATGATTGCCGTCGCGCCGCGCCGTGGTCTTGATCCCTTGCAGATCGCTGCCGGCGCCCGGCTCCGTCATCGCAATGGCGGTGACGACATCGCCCGACACCAGCTTCGGCAACCAATGCAGCTTCTGCTCCTCGCTGCCGTAGGCGACCAGGTAATCCGCCACGATGTCCGATTGCAGGCCAAATCCCACCGTGGTACCGGCGTAGGCGAGTTCCTCGTCCACCACGGCGTTGAAACCGAAATCGAGCCCCAGCCCGCCATATTCCTCCGGCACCGTCGGGCACAGCAGCCCCGCGGCTCCAGCCTGCCGCCACACGTCGCGATCGACGATCCCTTCTTCCTCCCACCGATCCGCGTGCGGGTTCACCTCGCGCTCCAGGAATTTGCGCACCTGGGATCGAAACTGGCCGTGATCGGATCCGTACGCGGTGCGATATTCGGTGTTCAGCATGCGGCGTCTCCTGGTGACGACTTTCGTATGCTCTAATCGGTTAATTAGATCAAGGAAGGTTAAGGAAGCAGTTCTTTTTGAAAAAAAAGAACCAAAAAACTTTTAACTCCTGCGGGCGACCCTTTGATACCGGGGGTGCTGGCCGCAATGAGCAAACGTTTTTTGCGTTTTTTTCAAAAAACAACTTCCTTCCTTTTCCTAAACCACCACCCGCCGCGCCTGCTTCAACGCCACGTTAAGGTCCCCAATAACGCGATTTTGCGCCGTCACGCTGGCACGCAGCACTTCGCTGTCCACCAGCAGCGGCTGCACCTGCTGCGCGAAAGCCTCCAGACAATCGCAGAAAGCCAGCAGGTTCGCCCCGAAACGACCCGCCGCAGCGGACTCCAGAATCAGCCCATGCAGCCCTCGCGCCAGCCGCTGAGCGGGCTCACGCGCCGCCGCGTCATGCCGCAATGACGGATCGACCACGGCGCGCACCACATCGGCACGCGGCGGCGCCACGCCGACGAAATTGGCGACACGCCGCGCGGTTTCCTCCGGCCGGGTAAACCATTCCTCATAGGCCACAACGCACACCGGATCGCGCCCGACGCCCAGCACCGCGGACATGTTGTAAATCAGCCAGCGATATTCGCTTTGCGCTGCGTCCAATTGGTCGCGCGCCGAAATGCTGCGCGTCACCTGAACCGGGTCCCGCACGCAGAACACAAACCGGGGCCGCACCTCCAGAGCACAGAAAACCTCCCGCCAAAGCGGCATCAGGCGCGCCGTGCGAGGGTCCTTGAAGCCGAACCGCCCGGACGCCACCAGCGGCCGCAGCCATGCCACTAGCGCGGCACCCACGCCCGCCACCTGCGGGTCCTCGAGCCAGTTTTCCGGCAAGGCCAGCGCATGCGAACTCTGCGCCCAGCCGCGCGAAAATATAGCGAACACCTGGTCGTTAAGGTCGTTGATCCGCGCCCGCTCCCAATGGCCGCGGGCATTTTCAGGCGAGGCGCCCGGCGTCTCCGCCATATCTACGCCCATGGCATGAAGCATATGCGCACACAGCGACGTTCCGCTGCGATGCATGCCCAACACCGTCACCACCGGCAACCTCAGGTCCTGGACGGCGTCCTGAACTGGCGCGCCGATTGTCTCAATGCCGCCGGTCTCGATGCCCATGTGCAATTTCCCGCGCCCGGTTCAGTCCCTTATCAGACTGAACCTGGCACCGAAAGGTAAACATTCCGTCTACGTGCGCCCATCGAGATCCCGGAACGCCCGGCGCAGGCCCATTTCACGGTCCAGCGCGGCGCGCTCCATGTCGGCCAACCGGCGGTCCAGCCGCGAGAAACGCGTCGTCAGACCATCGCGGTCCCACGCCGGCGACGGGGGCGCAGGTTCCGGGCGTGCCGTGGCGCCGAAATCGGTGCCGCGCCAGGACCGGCCGGCACACGAACCATTGCGGTTGCGCAGCCAAAGCGCCATGCCAAAATACACGACGAGCATCACACCCGCGTGCATCAGCAGCAGCGCCACCGCAAAAGCCCGCACGAGCCAAACCGGCAGGCCGCTCCGGTCCGCAAGTTCGGCACACACCCCGCCGATCATCCGAGGACTATGTCTGAAATCGTAAATCACCCAGCTTCCACGCGCGATCATCGCACACCGCTCCTGCTCCGCCACCCGGGCACCTCGGTGTCCAGCAGCATTTCCAAGCTCTCAATCCGCCGTTCCATCCGCCGTGCCGCCTCGCTCAGCGCCACCACCTGCTGCTGATCGCCTGCCGCCATGCCGGGGTCCCGCCGCCGCGTCAGCCTGACGACCAGCACGATGAACACCGGCATCAGGATCGCAATTACGGCTACTGTATTGTCGTCCATGGCTGCGTTTCCTCCTCGGCCCGCCTTCTACTCCTTCTTCTCGGGCTGAGCAGCCGGGGTCGCCATTCGCGCCTTCAACGCCGCCAACTCGGCATCCACCGCGTCATTGGCTTCCAGTGCGGCCAGTTCCTCCTCCAGCGACGGCGTGCGCGACGGCCCGCGCCCCAGATCGTAGGACTCAACCCGCCCCTCCATCTGGTCCAGGCTGCGCTCGGCCGCCTCGAAGCGGAAGAACGCGTCGTTGATCCGGTCGTCGTGCAGCTTCTCGCGCACTTTCAGCCGGTTGCCCGCGGTCATCCGGCGCGCCGCCAAACTCTGCTGGCGCGCCTTGGCATCCGCCAACTTGGCCTGCAGCTTGCCGATGTCGTCATTCTGCCGCGCCAGCCCCTCGGCCAGCTGAGCAATCTGCTTCTCCACATCGGCCTGGCCCGCCGCCCGGTGCTGGCGCGCCAGCAGCGCCCCACGCGCCAGATCGTCCCGGCCCCGCGCCAACGCCAGCTCGGCCTTGCGCTGCCAATCCTCGCCTTCGCGCCGCAGCGCCTCGGCCCGGCGTTCCAGTTCTCGCCGTTCGGCAATGCTGCGCACCGCCGAAGAGCGCACTTCCACCAGCGTATCCTCCATTTCCTGGATGATCAGCCGGATGATCTTCTCCGGGTCCTCAGCCGTCGCCAGCAGCGCGTTGAGGTTGGAGTTCACGATATCCGCTAGCCGCGAAAATATGCTCATGGCGGCAATTCCTTTATCCTGAGTTCGTCTCTTAGTGCGCCCACCTTTTCTTAGTGAGCGATGAACATCCAGCCGACCGCGGCGAACGGCACCGCTGCCAGCATCGCCCGGCCAACCACCCCGCTAACCCGCGCATACAGGGTGCCTTCAGCCGGCATGTCAGGCAGGGCGGCGCGAATTTCAGCGAAGCTAGGCTTGCTGAAGCCGCGGGCCGAACCGAAACCGCTGTTCATCGTCCCCGCGCTTAACGTCAAAGTCGTCATCGAAAGTCTCCTGGGTCTATGGTCTAGCCGAAAGTGGCTTGCCCAGGTGATTGCATCCGCCGTGCCAGAGCCCGCGTACCCCCTCATCCCCTTGATATCGCTAAATAAACCTCAACTCTTGCGGAACGCTCGCCGCCCCGCATAGAGTGTTCGCGCCAACATCTAGCGAAATTCACCCATCCATGGCGCGAGTCGCAACTCAGGCCGACACTCCCACCCCGATCGGCGAGGCGCCCGCCTTCCTCGACATGCTGGCCCACATCTCGCTCGCCGCCCCCTTGAGCCGCCCCGTACTTGTCATCGGCGAACGCGGCACCGGCAAGGAGCTTGTGGCTGGCCGCCTTGCCTACCTCTCCCCGCGCTGGGACTGCCCCTTCATAAAGCTCAACTGCGCCGCCCTCCCCGACACCCTGCTCGACAGCGAACTGTTCGGTCACGAAGCCGGCGCCTTCACCGGCGCCCAGCGCCGCCGCGCCGGCCGCTTCGAACTCGCCGACCGCGGCACCATCTTCCTCGACGAAATCGCCACCGCCAGCCAGGCCGTGCAGGAAAAACTCCTCCGCATCATCGAATACGGCCAATTCGAACGCGTCGGCGGCGGCGAACCCATCCGCGTCGACGTCCGCGTCGTCGCCGCCACCAACGTCCACCTCCCCGACCTCGCGGCGGCCGGCAAATTCCGTCCCGACCTGCTCGACCGCCTCTCCTTCGACGTCATCACCGTCCCGCCGTTGCGCAACCGCCTCGACGACATCCCCATCCTGGCCGACCATTTCGCCCAAAAAATGACTGCCGAACTCGGCCGCGACTTCTTCGCCGGCTTCGCCGCGTCCGCCATGGAGAAACTCCAGCGCCATGACTGGCCCGGCAACGTCCGCGAGCTCCGCAACGTCGTCGAACGCAGCGTCTACCGCATGCGCGACCCCGAAAAGCGCCTCGCCGACATCATCCTGGACCCCTTCACCAGCGTCCACCGCCCCACAACGCCCATCCCGTCGTCGCTCACCTCCACCGGCACCGCGAGCCCCACGCTGGAGCCACTTCCTCCCCCCCTCAGCACCACCCAAAACTTCGCCGACGCCACCCGCGCCTACGAAGCCCGTTTATTACGTCAGGCACTGGAAGCCTGCCGCTACAACCAGGCCGAAGCGGCCCGCCGCCTGGGTCTCAGCTACTACCAGTTCCGCCACCACCTCCGCGTCCACGGCATGCTACCCGGCAGCGACACCGCCAAATCCGAAACCCAGCCGACAGCGTAAGGAAGGAAGCAGTTCTTTTTTGAAAAAAAAGAACCAAAAAACTTTCGCTCTTTACGCCAAGCCGCGGGTTCAAATGGGCAAATCAACGCGGAACCGCTTTCCTTTCGACTAGGTCGCCGGCACCGCCATCCCACGCTGCACCGCCGGCCGGGCGCCCAGTTCCGCAAGCCAGCGATCCACCCCAGGCGTCGGCCCGAGCGCGTCGCCGGCCACACCGCGGATCATGCCGAGGCCCGCGCTGACCCAGGGATAAGTCGCAATGTCGGCAATGGAATAAACCTCGCCCCCAAGATAGGGTGCCACGTCCAGCCGCCGCTCTATCACGCCAAGCAGGCGAACCGCTTCATCCCTGAAACGGTCGATCGCCGGCGGGATCTTTTCCGGTGCGCGGACAGCGAAATAAAATAGCTGGCCAAACATCGGCCCTGGGCCACCAACCTGCCAAAACAGCCATTCCAGAACACGCGCCCTGCCCGCCGCGTCACGCGGCAGGAAGCACCCGGTTTTCTCAGCCAGATACAACAAAATCGCACCACTTTCGAAAATGCGCAGGGGCCCGCGCTCCGCGCCGTGGTCCTCAATCGCGGGGATTTTGTTGTTCGGCGAAATCGCCAGAAAATCGGCGGTGAATTGCTCGCCCTTGCCGATATTGATCGGCTTTACCTCGTAAGGCAGACCCATTTCTTCAAGAGCGATCGAGATCTTTCGGCCGTTTGGGGTGGACCAGGTGTGGAGAGTGATCATGCCAGCCGCATCCTTCACAAAAAAACAAAAGCAATTCTGTTTTGAAAAAAAGAACCAAAAAACTTTTGCTACCAGGTGCCCTTTTCATACTTGGGGGGTTCCAGCATCAAGGGGACGTTTCTTAGCATCGTGTCGCCAGCGAGTACTACCCGGTTGCTGCCTAGGGATTTGGCGGCGAACAACGCGGCATCCGCGTCGGCCAGAACCTGGGCCGCGGTGATGTGGCCGCTGGCGCCGGAACACCAGGCCAGGCCTACACTGATCGAAAGGAAACGGCCGGGCTGATCGGGGTGCTGAATGGCCAGGCGCGCAACAGCATGGCGCAACCGCTCACCAATAACGTAAAGCTGCTCCCGCTCCACGCTCGGCAACAACGCCGCGAACGCCGCATCCTGCCAACGCCCCGGCCGGTCCCAATCCTGCCGCAAGCCGGTGCCGAGCGCCCTGGCAATTTCGCGCAATGCATTGTCCGCCTCGGCGGGACCGGCCCGCTCTATGTAATCGGAGAACGCATCTATTTCGATCAGCGCAATGCCTGCGTCGGTGCGGCCGCGGTCCCGCCACAGCCGTTGCAGTTCGGCGTCGAAATGCCGCCGGTTGGCAAATCCGGTGAGCGCATCGGTGGTCGACAAGCGCAGCAGTTCGGCATTGGCCTGGTCCAGTGCCACGCCGGCGAGTTCGTTTCGCATCACGTGCAAAAAGATGGTCCGCCGCGCCACTTCGATGCGCGTCGCCACCACCATGGCCAGCACCAGCACGCCATCGGCCAGCAGCAGCGCGCCGAAATGGGGGCGGGGCGGCGGCGCGTCGGGCGGCAGAATGGCCAGCAGGGGCAGCGCCAGAATGGCCAGCCCGGCGGTAACCAGAGACGAGCCAAGGCGCCATGGCGGCAGCAACAGCAGCGCCGCCACCCCGATCGCCTCGCCGAGCGTGGCGCGGTCGAGAAACTGAACATAGGCCGGGTCGTGGGCCACGGCCAGTTCGCTGGCCAATTGCGCGACCACCAAAGCGCCGAGGATCGGCACCCACAGCAGGAAGGTTTCTTGCCAGGGCTGGCGCACCCGGGGCAGCAGCAGGGCCGAGACCAGGCACAGCAGCGCCGCCCCCACGCGCGGCAACAACGCTTCGTCGAACACCGCGCGCCCGGCCAGCCAATCGGGGCCCAGCCCGGCGATCACAGCAACGCCGGCCGCCGCCATGGCCGCCATCAGCCAGCCGCGGCGCACGGCATTGTTACGGATTCGGTATTGCGCTTCGAGCAACGGCGGGAATGCCGATGCCGAAGGGCGTCGCAGCAACGAATCTATGTCGGACTGCAAGGACTCGTTGGACAAACGCGCAAGGGCCTCCCCGCCCCACACTGCCGTAGCACACCGGCCCGCCTCGGGTCAGTGTGAAATCAGTAAAAGTTTTTCGCTTCTTTTTTTCAAAAAAGAAGAACTTCCTTCCTTACTGTATGAATTGTTTTACCAGATCAGACAGGTGCCCAATCTCATCCAGCACCATCCCTTCCACGGCGGAGGTCCGATTACCCCGCGCCACCCGCCGCGGCAGCACGGCGCGTTCAAACCCCAGTTTGGCCGCTTCCTTCAGCCTGAGGTCCGCCTGCGCCACCTGCCGTATTTCGCCCGACAGCCCGATTTCGCCGAAATAGACCGCGCCCGCGTGGGTCGGCCGTCCGGTGGCGGCCGACGTCAGCGCCGCGGCCACCGCCAGGTCGGCCGCCGGCTCGGTAATGCGCAGGCCGCCCGCCACGTTCAGATACACGTCGAGCGCGGACAATTTCAGGTCGCACCGCGCCTCCAGCACCGCCAGCAGCATGGACAGGCGCCCGCCGTCCCAGCCGACGACGGACCGGAGCGGGCTGCCGCCCGGGTTCGCGGAGAGCAGGGCCTGGATTTCGAGCAGGACGGGGCGCGAGCCTTCGAGGCCCGCGAACACCGCGCTCCCCGCGATATGCCCCCGCCGTTCGGCAAGGAACAGCGCCGAGGGATTGGCGACTTCGGCGAGCCCCCGGTCGGTCATTTCGAACACGCCGATTTCGTCCGTGGCACCGAAA
>Ga0116226_10000719_pt1 | contig 28306 bp, 27 predicted proteins | sample S1TSphfallax_FD_89692 | JGI IMG/M metagenome (GOLD analysis project Ga0116226, IMG submission 89692) | Host-associated microbial communities from peat moss isolated from Minnesota, USA - S1T2_Fa - Sphagnum fallax MG | ecosystem: Host-associated > Plants > Peat moss > Unclassified | place: USA...
CCAGCCCGCGCCGAAGGGGCCAACTGCTCTTGCGGGCGCGATCCGGCTTGATCTACTTAAACGCGCTCGTGAACGAACTCGTCGTAGTTGCGGTTTGGCTCGCAATCGCGACGTTAGGCGCCGCTCCGTCGGCCAACGCCAAAACCTTCACCCTGCCCGATGGGCGCGCGCTAGCCCTACCCGATCGGGCGGGAGTTATGGGGGAGCCGGCCCTTTCGCCAGACGGTCGCCAAGCGACCTATCTACGGGCATCTGGGCCCAACGCTGATGACCAGGACGACCCGCAGCCCACCGACATTGTCGTAGTCGAGTTACCGGGCGGTCGCCCCAAGGTCGTGATTCGTCCCACCTGGTCTTACTTCGACTTGAGAACCGCCGTCGCCGTGACCTACGCAGCGGACGGCCGACACCTCTATATAGAGGCCGACTGTCCGTGCGACTCGCACAGTATCCACGAGATCGACCCGGTCACAGGCACCCAACATCGCATTGCCTGGGGCGTTGACATGGCAGTCCTGCGCGATGGACCCTGGAAGGGAGACCTGCTGATCGGTGAGCACACTTGCTATCCCGATCATTCGGGATGCGATTATCCGGTCCACGTGGTCACGCCGGCGGGCGATTCGATCTACGTCGTGCCAGGAACTGCTGGGGCGGACCGATCTGTCCGTCTGAAAAAGTGGCTTTCGAAAAAGGACTGGCGGGCATGGTAGCTCCGGCGGGCGATGATCCGCCCGCTTTCCCCAAGCCGGGCTGAAGGGCAGATTTGGGATAAGGACGTGCGCCGGGCGATGAGGCTCAAGCCACGAGATATCCACCTACTCGAACACCGGAATATCATCGTCCCGCCCCTCCAGAAAGTCGAAGACCGCAGCCCGATAGAGGGCGTGGGGAATGGCCGAGAAGTGATCGCAGGCGGGCAGGGTCACCGCTTTGGCGTCCGGCATGGCGGCGGCTAAGACATCAGGATCACCCGCCAGATGATCCCGTGCGCCTGCGACGACGAGAGTCGGGACATTCAGATTTAAGAGCGCGTTGCGATCAGCGGGGGGCCCCAGGCCCTTGGCGCAGGCGGCTAGGGCCTGGCGGTCCTCGCCCTGGGCTTCGGCGAAGCGGCGGAAGCCTGTCTGGATGGGGTCGGTGATGTCGTTGGGATTTTCGCAGACAAGCGCCTGCGCCAGGGTCATGGCGGGCGCGGGCGCGCGATCGCTCGACAGCGTGCGCCCGCCGATGCCGCCCAGAATGAGATGCTCAAGGCGGTGCGGGACGGCGAGAGCCGTCGCCAGGGCGAGATGGGCGCCCAGGGAATAGCCCATGAGGGTCACGCGCCGGAGCCCCAGGTGATCCATGAGGGCGATGACGTCGCCGGCCATCTGGGCGCGACCATAGGCGGCGGGGTCGTGGGGCTTGTCGCTTCCACCATGGCCGCGGAGATCCAGGGCGATGACGCGATAGCCGGAGCGCTCGAAGGCGGCGTACCAGCCCAGGCGGCGCCAATTTTCGACGCGGTTCGAGGCGAAGCCGTGGACGAGCAGGACCACGCCGCGCGGTTCGCCGAGGGGCGTGATATCGTCATAGGCGAGGCTGAGGGCGCCGGATCGAAAGCTGGCCATGGGATGAGACTATAGCCCGTCGGGGCGGGGAGCGGAAAACGCAAACCATCGCCCCCTTCCTCCCGCTCATCCTCGGCAAGCCGGAGCGAAGCAAAGGCGCGATCCAATACCGAGAGGCCGCATCGCTGCTCGACAGACCCGGGTCCCAGCTTTCGCTGGGATGATCGGATGAGTGGGGCATAACCTTACAGATAGACCCAAGGTCTCCGCGTCTGATCCTGCGCCCGGAAGGCCTCTATGGCGCCCAATGATCTGAAGGTCAGGGCAATGGCGTCGAGGCCGTGGAGGAGCATCTCTTTGGCCTCGTCATCGATGTCGAAGCGCGCTTCGGCGCCACCCGGGCCAAGAATCGTCTGGGCGGCGAGATCGATATGGACCCTGTGGTCTTGCGGTCCGGCGGCCACGCCCGCTGCGAGTTCGGCGATGAAGTCCGGCGCGGCCGCCGCCGCCAAGAGGCCGTTGCGGAGGCAGTTCTGCTGGAAGATGGGGCTGAAGGAGGGGGCGATGACGGCGCGAAAGCCATATTCGGCCAATGCCCAGACGGCATGTTCGCGGCTTGAGCCGCAACCGAAGTTCTGGCCAGCCAGAAGAATGGAAGCCCCGGCATAGGCGGAATCATTGAGGACAAAATCCGCGCGGGGTGTGCGACCGCCGACCTCGGTGTACCGCCAGCCGGCGAAAAGGCCGTCCGACAGGCCCGCCTTGGTGACGCCCTTCATCTCGCGCGAGGGGATGATGGCGTCGGTGTCGATATTGGGCCGGATAAGGGGCGCGGCGACGCCGTCAAGGGTGGTGAAAGGCGTCATCTCAGGCGTCCAAGAGGCGCGGGTCGGCCAGGCGCCCGGCGATGGCCGAGGCGGCGACGGTCTGGGGAGAGGCGAGGTGAGAACGGGTTCCGGGGCCCTGACGGCTCTCGAAATTACGGTTGGTGGAACTGACCACGCGCTCCTGAGGACCAAAGCTTTCGCCGCCGGCGAAGAAACACATGGAGCATCCGGACTCCCGCCACTCGAAACCGGCCGCGGTGAAGATCCGGTCCAGACCCTCGGCCTCGGCTTGTCGCTTCACAGCCGTCGAGCCCGGCACGCAGATGGCCCTGACGCCGGGGGCGACCTTGCGATCTTTCAGCACCCCGGCGGCGGCGCGCAGATCGCTGATGCGGCTGTTGGTGCAGGAGCCAATGAAGGCCGCGTCGATCTTGAGGTCGGTCAGCCGAACGCCCGGCTGAACATCCATATAGGCAAGGGCCCGGTCATAACTCTCGCGGCTGTCATAATGGGCGACATGGTCAAAGGTCGGCACGAAAGCGTCGATAGGAATAGCGTGCTGGGGGCTGTTGCCCCAGGTGACAGTGGGAGAAACCACCGCGGCGTCGAAGCTCAAAGTCCGCCCAAAAGTCGCGTCATCGTGGCTGCGCAGACCCCGCCAATATTGGGCCGCCCGGTCCCAGTCCGGGCCTTTCGGCGCAAAGGGCCGCCCGTGCAGGTAGTCTAGGGTCGCGTCGTCGGGCGCAATGATGGCGGAGAAGGCCGCCAGCTCCGTGGCCATGTTGCAGAGGGTCATGCGTCCCTCCACGGACAGGGTGGAAATGGCCTCGCCGCAATATTCGATCATCTGGCCCGCGGCGCCCGAGGAGGAGATTTGGCTAAGGACGAAAAGCGCCAGATCCTTGGCTGTAACGCCCGCGCCGAGACGGCCGTTGACTTCGATGCGCAGGGTTCGCGGTTTGCGGACGCGGAGTGTGCTGGTGGCCAGGGCGTGTTCGGCCTCGCTGGAGCCGACGCCCCAGGCGAGAGCGCCGAGCGCGCCTTGGGTGCAGGTGTGGCTGTCGGGGCAGATGAGGGTGAGACCCGGAAGGACCACGCCCTGCTCGGGCGAGATCACATGGGTAATGCCCTGGCGTTCGTCGCCGATGTCGAAAAGGGTGATGTTCGCCGCCCGCGCCGCCTCCCTCGTGGCGGTTATGAAAGCTGTCCCCGTCGGCATAAGGGTCGCATCGCCCCGGCCGGGGAGCGTGTCGACAATATGGTCCATGGCGCAGAACGCTTGCCCGGGGCTGAGCACCTTGCGTCCCGCCGCCTCCAGGCCGCGCAGCGCCACGGCGCCGGTGCGCTCATGCAGCCAGATTCGGTCGATAAGGATCAGGGAATCCGCGCCACCGAGGGGCGACACCAGGTGCTCCGCCCAGAGGATGTCGAAGAGCGTCTTCGGCGCCGTCACGCGAAGGCCCCGGCCCGTCTCAGAGCCGCGATCTCATCATTTCCGAGGCCCAGGGTTTGGGCGAGAATATCTTCGGAATGCTCTCCCGGCTCCGGCACATCGCGCGTAACACTTGCGCGGCGCGCGTTCATGCGCAGTGGTAGGGCGGGAAGATCGGCGCTTAGGCCCGGCTTCACGGTCACATTGACCAGCCCCTCGGAAGCTAGAAGGTGGGGATCGGCGGCGAGGTCTTCTGGCCGGGTGATGGGCGCGAAGGGAAGACCGGCTTTCTCGCAGAGGCCCAGCAGTTCGGCCTTGGGAAGGGTGGCAAAGAGCGCCCGGACCTGAGGCATCAACCGCTCCCGTGCCGCGACGCGCTGGTTGTTGAAAGCAAGGCCTTCATCAGCGCCCAGGGCGTCCTGGCCAAAGACCCGGCAGAAGCTCTTCCATTGAGCGTCGCTGACCACCCCGACGAACACCTGGTCGTCGTCGGCGGTGTGGAAGACGTCATAGATCGCCCAGGCGGATATGCGCACCGGCATGGGCTTGGCGGCCTGGCCGGTCACCGCGCCCTGGGCCATGTGCTGACCCACGAGGAAAGCGGTGGTCTCGAAAAGCGAACAGTCGACGGCCTGGCCCTGGCCGGTGCGATGGCGCTGTTCCAGCGCCGCGAGGATGCCGATGACACCGAACATGCCGCCGGTCACATCGATGACCGAGGCGCCGGCCCGCAGCGGCCGTCCGGGCGGGCCGGTCATATAGGCGAGACCCCCCATCATCTGGGCGACCTCGTCGAGGGCGGTGCGGTTCTCGTAAGGCCCTTTCAGGAAACCCTTGGCGGAGCAATAGATCAGCCCAGGATTGGAGCCTTTAACCGCCTCATAGCCGAGGCCCAGAACCTCCATGGCGCCGGGGCGGAAATTCTCGATGAAGACATCCGCCCACCCCGCCAGCGCCTTCGCGATGCCCAAACCTTCGGGGGTTTTGAGATCCAGCCGGATGCTCTTCTTATTGCGGTTATACATGGGGAAATAGCCCGCGCCCGAGCCCGTGAGCTTGCGGGTCGCGTCGCCCGCCAGGGGCTCGACCTTGATCACCTCCGCGCCGAGATCGCCGAGGATCACGCCGATGGACGGGCCCATGACCATATGGGTGAATTCTAGCACCTTGAGGCCGGCGAGCGGGGCCTCAGAGGTGTCGGACGTCGGTGTCGAAGAGGGCGCGGCGGTCATGGGTCCGATGTCTAGAACCATCACAGGATTTGGTATAGACTTATATCATTAAGACGCGGCGGAAGCTTGACGATGGCTGACCAGAAGGTTGATGTCCTGATCAGCGAAGTGGGTCCGCGAGATGGCCTGCAAAGCATCGACACGATCCTGCCCCTGGCGCTCAAGAAAGCCTGGATCAGCGCCGAAGCGGCAGCCGGGGTGCGGGAGATCGAGGTGGGGTCTTTCGTTCCCGCGTCCCTCCTGCCACAGTTAGCCGATACGGCCGAGGTGGTGAAACACGCCAAGACCATCCCGGGCCTGACCGTCGCGGTTCTTGTGCCCAACCTTCGTGGGGCGCAGGCGGCCATCGCGGCGGGCGCCGACAAGATCACCCTGCCCGTTTCGGCCAGCGAGACCCACAGCCTGCGCAATGTGCGCCGGACCCACGATCAGATGATCACGGAGGCCACGGCCATCTCCGCCCTGATCGCCAGCCTGCCGCCCGGGCGGCGGCCCTATTTCGAGGGGAGCCTCTCCACCGCCTTCGGCTGCACCATCGAAGGGGCCATTCCCGACGCGGTTCTTCAGGACCTGGCCGCCCGGCTGGTGGAGGCGGGATGCGCGGAAGTCGGGCTTTCTGACACCTCCGGCTATGCCAATCCCGCCCAGGTGCGCCGCCTGATCCGGCTGGTCAGGGGCGTGGTGGGGGATGACCGCCTCACGGGGCTTCATCTGCACAATACCCGGGGTCTGGGCCTCGCCAATGCGCTTGCGGGCCTGGAGGAAGGGATCACCACCCTCGATTCTTCCCTAGGCGGCCTGGGCGGTTGCCCCTTCGCCCCAGGCGCCAGCGGAAACATTGTCACCGAGGACCTGGCCTTCATGCTGGAGAGCATGGGCCTGCGAACGGGGATCGATCTTGAGGCCCTCCTGGGCGTCAGGCGCCAGCTCGCCCAGTGGCTGCCCGAGGAGCCCGTCTATGGCTTCACGTCGGAGGCGGGTTTGCCCCTGGGACATGTCGGCCCGCCAGAGATTGTCCGCTTTGCGGACGCCTTGGGGGGTTGACGGGCGGTTCGGGGCGCGCGGGGTTAGTCTTGGGGACTATTGGGCGAGGACGCGAGCCATGAACGAAGAGGTGATCATCACCTGCGCCGTCACCGGCGCCGGAGACTCGGTGGGGCGCAGTCCCCATGTGCCCGTGACGCCGACTCAGATCGCCGCCGCCTGTATCGAGGCCGCCGAGGCCGGCGCGGCGGTGGTGCATGTCCATGTGCGCAATCCCGAGACCGGCAAGGCCGCCCGCACCGTGGCCTACTACGAGGAAGTCGTGGGGCTGGTTCGCGAGTCGCCGGTGGATGTGGTTCTGAACCTCACCTGCGGCATGGGCGGGGATCTCTATCTCGACCCCGAAGACCCTTCGCGCATCATTGAGGGCACCGATCTCGCCACGCCCTATGAGCGCATGGAGCATGTGGACCGCCTGCGGCCCGAGATCTGCACCATCGATTGCGGCAGCATGAATTTCGGCGATCACGTGGTGATCAACCGCACCTCCGACCTGGAGAAGATGGCCCGCTACGCCCAGGAATGGGGCGTCAAGCCGGAGCTCGAAGTGTTCGACATGGGCCAGGTGGGTATCGCCTCGCGCCTGGTCCGCAAAGGCCTGGTGGATGGCGACCCGCTGTTCCAATTCTGCCTGGGCATTGATGGGGGCGCCGCGGCCTCTGCTGAATCCATCATGGCCCTGAAATCCATGATCCCTCCCAATGCGGTTTGGGCGGCCTTTGGGATCTCGGTCCACGAAATGCCCATGGTGGCCCAGGCGGTTCTGCTGGGCGGCAATGTGCGGGTAGGCCTGGAAGACAACCTTTATCTTGAAAAGGGCGTCCTGGCGAAGAACGGGGAGCTGGTGGAAAAGGCTGCGCGCATCGTCCGCGACCTGGGGGCCTCGGTCCTTAGCCCTGCCGACGCCCGTCGCAAGCTTGGCCTCAAACAACAACTTCGGAAAGCCGCATGAGCGTTCAAACCCTCGAGCAGGTCACCCTGCGTGGGCTGAAGCCCGTCCTGGCCACCGCCGAAACACTGCAAGGTTATGGCTATCTGATCGGCGAGCCGGCCGGCCTGAAGCGCGACAAGATCGACTTTTACGGTCGCAATGTACGGGTCAGCCAGCCGGCGGCGTTCCACGGCAATGACGATCTTTGCCTGAACCTGGTCTCGTTTCAGCCCCGCGACCTCACGGTAAAATGGATGGAATTCCACACCAAGCACACCCAGACCTTCATCCCGCTTTCCGGGAAGCCCTTTTACATGGTGCTGGGCAAGCCCACCTGCCGACGTCCCGACGGCTCATGGGACGAATCAGCCGGGACGCTCCCGAACCCGGACGATGTCACCGCCTTCTATTTCGATGGCTCTGGCGGCATCGTCATGGAGGTGGGCGTCTGGCATGAGGTTCCCTTCCCCCTGGATGGCGAGACCCACTTCGTCTGTATCTGCACCAATGAGACCAATGATAATCTGGAGGCTCAAGGGCCGGACGGCGACTGCGAAGGGGGCGATCTTTCCAAGCGCAATCTGGTTAAGCACATGGGCTATACATTCGCCGTCCAACCCTGAGTCTGGGCGCGTGATCGATCTCTACACATGGACGACGCCGAACGGCCGCAAGGTCTCCATCGCGCTGGAGGAAATGGGGCTTCCCTACAGGGTCGTGCCTGTTCCCTTGAAAACCGGCGCTCAGAAGACGCCAGAATTCCTCGCCATCAACCCCAATGGCCGCATCCCCGCGATCGTGGACCGGGATAACGGCGACTTCGCCGTCTTCGAATCCGGCGCGATCCTGATCTATCTCGCCGAAAAGTCAGGTCAATTTCTGCCCGCTGAGGCCCAGACGCGCTCGGTCGTGATCCAATGGCTCATGTGGCAGATGGGCGGGCTCGGCCCCATGCATGGCCAAGCCAATGTCTTTAATCGCTATTTCCCGGAGAAGATTCCGGCGGTGATCGACCGCTACCAGAGCGAGACCAAGCGCCTCTTTTCGGTCATGGACGCGCGGCTGGCTAAAACGCCCTATCTGGCCGGAGACTATTCCATCGCCGACATGGCCTGTTGGCCCTGGGTCATGCAGCATGATTGGGCGGGCGTGCCCATTGACGATTTGCCTCACCTGCAGCGGTGGGTGGCGACGGTGGGCGCCCGTCCGGCCGTCCAGCGCGGCGCGGATGTGCCTGCGCCGCTGGTTCAGCCGGACGTCGAAACCGGCCGCATTCTGGTGCGGGGCTAGAGTATGTACAGCCGCAAGGTAACTTGGCCCGGCGATGCGTGTCTGGCGCTCTCCATCGTAGTCAATGTGGAGGAGGGCTCGGAGCGGTCCCTGGTGCGCGGCGACAAGGGTATGGAAGCCGTCGACGAGCTGGGGATGTTCCTGAAGGACCCCATTCGAAACTATTCCAACGAGACCAATTACGAATTTGGCATCCGGGTGGGCGGCCCTCGGGTTCTGGCCATGCTGGCGCGCCACGAGATGACCTCCACCTGGACGGTCTGCGGCCAGGCCTTGGAGGCCGCGCCGGACCTCGCCCGGGCCATCACCGCCGGCGGTCACGAGGCCTGCAGCCACGGTTATCGCTGGCAATTCCAGCACAAGATGGATGAGACTCAGGAGCGCGAATTCATCCGCAAATCCGCCCTCTCCATCGCCGCCACAACGGGCCAGACGCCCAAGGGCTGGCTGAGCCGCTATTTCGCCAGCGACAACACCCGCCGACTCCTGGCCGAGGAAGGTTTCGTCTATCACATGGACGATTTTTCCGATGAGGTCCCCTACTGGGACGCGCCCGCTGGACAGCCCATCGTGGTGGTGCCCTATCAGCTCGACACCAATGACATGAAGATGTGGCCGCACCCCGGCTATACCGCCCGGGACTGGCTGGACTATGCCATCGACAGCCTTGATCTGCTGCACGCCGAGGGGGACGTCGCGCCCCGGATGATGTCGCTCGGGGTTCACTTGCGGATCATCGGGCGTCCCGGACGGGCGGCGGCCTTTGAGCGCTTTTTGCAGCACGTGACCACCAAGTCCGGGGTCTGGGTTGCGACCCGGCTCGAGATCGCAGAACACTTCGCGGCGACACAGCCCTATAAGGCGGCGGATTAGACCACCGTCGCCGGGGGCGGGCGAAGCGAAAGGGCAAGACGCGACATGATCGCCTATGCCGAAGGCGCCCTGGAGCTGCGGATCGACGCGCCGCTCGCAACCCTGACCCTGAATCGTCCGCCGGCGCGCAACGCCCTCAACCTCGCCATGTGGCGGGATCTGCCAAGCGCGGTGGCGGCGGTCGCGGCCGACGCCTCGATTCGGGTGCTCATCGTGCGCGGCGCGGGCGGCCACTTCGCGTCAGGCGCCGATATCTCCGAGTTCCCCGAAGTTTTCGCCGATCGCCAGACGGCCGGCGACTATGCGCGCCTGATCGAGGTGGCCACGGGCTCCCTTGAGGCTCTGAAGATTCCCGTGATCGCCCAAATCGAGGGCTATTGTATCGGCGCCGGCCTCGCCATCGCCCTGGCCTGCGACATCAGGATCGCCGCCGCGGGCGCTCGCCTCGGCGCGCCCCCGGCCAAGCTTGGCTTAATCTATGGCCTGGGCGATACGCGCCGCCTCGTGAACGCTGTCGGCGCCTCGGCGGCCAAGGCCATGCTATTTTCCGGAACCCTCCATCCTGCCCCGGAAGCCCTGCGTCTGGGCTTGCTGGATGAGGTCCATCCCGCCGAGGCGCTGGAGGGCGCGGTTGCGGCGGAAGCGAACGCCATGGCCACGCTTTCTCGCTGGTCGATCGCTACGGCTAAGGCGGTTGTGGGTCTTGTCCTAGGGGGCCAGTCGACAGATACCGACACGACGCGCGACCTGTTCGTCGATGGGGCGACGGGGCCGGACCTCGCGGAGGGTCTCGCCGCCTTTCAGGCCAAGCGCCCGCCGATCTTTCGCTAAAGAGCAAGCTTATGTCTAACACTCCCGAATTTGAATTCACCGTGCCCGTGCTGATCGCCGGCGGAGGGGCCTGTGGCGGCGCGGCGGCCCTGGCGGCACGGGACGGGGGCGCAGAGGTGCTGCTTCTGGAACAGGACACCGCCCCTTATGGCACGACGTCCATGTCACAGGGCCTCATCTGCGCGGCGGGCACCAAGGCCCAAGCGGCGGCGGGCATTGAGGACGACGCCGAAACCTTTCTGGCGGATATCATCGCCAAGACACGGGGTCAGACAGATCTCACCCTGGCGCGGACAATCGCGCAAGGCGCCGGCGCATGCGTCGACTGGCTTGTGGAGACCCATGACCTTCCCTACGAGCTCGATATCCGCTTTCGCCCCGCCTATGGCCACACGCGCCAGCGCATCCATGGCTGGTTGGGGCACGGGGGGTCGGACTTCCTTCAGCTTCTCCATGCCCGGGTTCTGTCCAGCGGCGCCGACGTGTTGCTGGGCGCTAGGGTCTGCGAGGTGTTCAGCGACGCGGACGGCCGGGTGACGGGTGTGGAGATCACCCGCCCCGATGGCGCGCGGGAGAAGATCGGCTGCGAGACCCTGATCATGGCCATGGGGGGTTACGCGGGCAATCGGGCCCTGGTGGCGCGCCATATGCCGGAAGCGGCTGAAGCTATGTACAATGGCCATGAGGGCTCACATGGCGACGCCATCACCTTTGGGCAGCGTCTGGGCGCCGCGGTGGCGGATCTGGGCGCCTATCAGGGCTATGGGATGCTCACGGATCCGCAAGGTCTCAGCGTGCCCCCCAGCGTGGTCATCGAGGGCGGGTTTCTGGTCAATTTCCGGGGTGAGCGGTTCCTCGACGAGGCTGAAGATATTGCCGGCATGGTGCATCCCGTCCTGGCCCAGCCGGGTGGCGGCGCCTGGGTCGTGTTCGACGCGTCCATCGAGGAGCGCTGCGCCTATATCCCCGAGACCGCCCAACTGATGGCGCTCAACGCCGCGAAATGCGCCGACACGCCCGCTGAGCTCGCCGCCGCCATGGGGGTCAATGTTGTGGCGTTTGAGGCGGCGCTGGCCGAAGTCTATTCGGCGCGCGCCGCAGGGCGGTCGGACGCCGTGGGCCGGCGGTGGACGATTGAGACGCCACCGCGCGCGCCGTTTCGAGCCCTCAAGGTCCGCGGCGCCATCTATCACACGCAGGGTGGCTTGCAGGTCGGCCCCAACGCCCAGGTTGTGCGAAAGGATGGCACGGCCCTGCCCAACCTCTTCGCGGGAGGCGGTTCGGCGCGGAGCGTTTCGGGGCCTTCCTTCTGGGGCTATTTGCCGGCGATGGGACTCTGCGCCGCCACGACACTCGGAATGATCGCCGGGGAGTCGGCGGCCGCCGCAGTGAACGCGGCCGCGGCGTCGTTGCGCAGGGCATAGCGGTAGCGGCCGAGGGTCAGTAGCGCGGCGCCGCAGACAAGAAGCGATATAAAGGCGGCATCCAGGATCAAACGATAGGACCCTGTGCTGTCGAAGCTCCACCCAAACAGCAGGGGCCCGACGCCCGCGCCCACGGAAAAGAAGGCATAGAGCACGCCATAGATGGCGGTGTAGGCGCGCATCCCGAAATAGCGGGCCACCAGGAAGGCGATGAGGTCATATTCCACCCCCACCGCAAAGCCGATCAGGACGATTGAAAGCATGGCCGCGCCCGAACTCACGCTGGCCTGAGCCAGCAAGAAGCAGGAGATTCCCGGCGACGCCAGAATCACCAGGGCGACGGCCGGGGCCCAGAACCGGTCCAACAGCCAGCCGCCGACGAACCTTCCGGATAGGGCGGAGAGCCCGATCAAGGACGTCAGGGCGATGATCTCCTTCACCCCGAAATGGGCCGTCTTGAGAATGTTCTCCATATTGGGAATGGGCCCGGCCAGGGCGAAGGATATCGGGATCAGCACCAGGGCGATCAGCCAGAAGCGCCATTGCCGAAGAGTCTCGCCAAAGGTGAGCCCCTCGCCGGCCGGCGCGGCCATCGCCGGATCGGTCCGGGAGGCCAGAGGCTTTTCAAAAAACAGGAACAGCGCCACCGGAAAGGCGATGAGGAGCGGTAGGAGGCCCAGACCCACATAGGCGCCGCGCCAGCCGAAATCATGAATCATCCAGGCCATAAGGGGCTTGCAGAAAAATCCGAAGATGCCCGTGCCCATCAGGGAAATGCCGAGGGCCAGGCCCTTCTTGGCGTCGAACCGCTGATTGACCGCCACGGTCCAGGTCATGGGGAGGGTGCCGGCCCCCACCAGAGCGGCGCAGGCCCAGGTAGCGTAATAGAGGGGTAAGGAGCCGTTCGTGAAGGTGAAGGCCATGAAGGTCAGTGCAAACAGCACCAGGGAAGCGAGGACCATCCGCCGGGCGCCAAAACGGACCGCCAGGAAGCCCGCCAGGGGGCCCGCGAACAGAACCACGGCGGTCGACACCGTGATCCCGGCCATGACCTGGCTAAGCGTCCAGCCAAAGGACTTGATCAGATAGGGCGCGAAGACGCCGGTGGTGTAGAAGGGAAGGGGCGACAGGCCGAGCCCGATGCCGATCAGGGATGACAACACAACCGGCCAGCCCGCCTTGAATTCGCCATAGCCTGAAGCGCGCATTGGGTTTGTCCCGCCCGGATGATTTCGTCATGGGGCGGAGACGTGGGGCACCGCCGCAAGAGAGCGCGCTGAAATGTCCGACATTCGGATAGGTTTTGCGGTTAAATGCGCGCGGAGGGCGGGTTGCGCTAAGAAACACGGCGTTTAAGCGAAAGGTTTAGGGCGATGGTCAGTGTGGCGATTTCCGACATCGAGCAGCCCCTAAGCCCCCCGCGAGAGGGCCTGAGCGCGATCCTGGCGCAGATTGTCGGCGGCGATTCGATCAGCACCGATATCGATCAACGCCGTCTGTATAGCCAGGACATCTGGAGCGCCTCGCCCCAGACCGTTGAACTTGTGGTGGCTCCGAAGTCGCTCGAGGAATTGGCCCAGGTGGTGGCGAGCGCCACATCGGCGGGATACGCCATCGCGCCCCGGGGCGGCGGGATGAGCTATACCAACGCCTATATCCCGACCCAGGCGCGCACGGTTTCGCTCGATCTCTCCCACATGGATCGTATCCTCGACATCAATGCCGAGGACATGACGGTGACTGTGGAGCCAGGATGCACCTGGGCCGCGCTAGACGCCGCCCTGGCGCCCAAGGGGCTGCGCACGCCCTTCTGGGGGCCTATGTCGGGGCTCACCTCCACCATCGGCGGCGGTCTTTCGCAACTGAACGCCATGTTCGGGGCAGGTCATTACGGCACCTCGAGCGAGAGCGTCATCGCCTTGACCGTGGTTCTCTCGGACGGCCAGATCCTGAAGACAGGCGCCCGGGGAGAGGGCGGCGATAGGCCCTTTTATCGCAACTATGGCCCGGATCTGGCGGGCCTTTTCTGCGGCGACGCCGGGGTTTTCGGGATCAAGGCGCAGATTACGCTCCGGCTGATGCGCCGCCCCGCGCACACCGGCTGCGTCTCCTTCGCCTTCGCGACGGGGGAGGCGCTTCTCGCCGCCATGGCGGAAGTGGCGAGGTCCGGCCTCGCTAGCGAAATGTGCGCTTTTGATCCCGGCCTCACCAAGGTGCGTATGAAACGCGCGTCTCTGGCCGCCGATGTGAAAGTGCTGGGGCAGGTTATCGCCGCGGAAAAGTCGATGGCCAAAGGGCTAATGAGCGCCGCAAAGATCGCCATGGGCGGGCGCCAATTTATCGAGGCCGAGGAATATTCGGTTCACATCATCTGTGAGGGACGCTCCAAGACCGGGGTTGCGGAGGACGTGGATGCGGTTCGCGCCATCGCCAAGGCTGGCGGGGGCCGTGAAATCGAAAACACCATCGCCAAGGTTATTCGCGCCAATCCCTTTCCGCCGCTGAACAGCATTCTGGGCCCGGAGGGCGAGCGCTGGGCGCCCGTTCATGGCGTCGTGTCGCTGAGCGGGGCTCCCAAACTCTTTGCCGAGATCGAGGCGATCTTCGATGACATGGCCCCCGCCTTTCAGGCCGAGGGTGTCTATTGCGGTTATCTGTTTACCAGCATGTCGACCAATGCCCTGATTATCGAGCCTGTTTTCTATTGGCCCGAGGCGCGCAACGACCTGATCGCCTCCACGGTTGAACCCGATCACCTGGCGCGCCTGCCGACGCTCCCTGAGAACCCCAAGGCCACGGCCGTCGTCGTGGAAGCGCGCAAGCGGATCATCGCCCTATGCGCGCGCCTGGGCTGCGGACACTTCCAGATCGGCCGCAGTTACGCCTATCTGGAAAGCCGCGACGCGGCGTCGGCCGAGCTCCTTTCGACGCTCAAGGCGAAGCTGGATCCAACAGGCGCCCTGAACCCCGGGGGACTGGGATTGCCAGCCAGGACGGCCGCCACCTCGTGAGCGGCTATCGCGCTATCCAGTTGGAGCGCTTCGCCCCGTCTTTTCGAAGAGCCGCCGACATCATCGTGCTACCGCTGCGCGCGCCGGGCGAGGGCGAGATCAGCGTTCGCAACCTCTGGTGCGGCGTGAACGGTATCTTTGACACCCAGATTTCCCGCAATGCCGTGGACTATGTGAAGATCAAACCCCCGACGATCACTGGCGTCGAGGCCATCGGCCTTGTGGAATCCGTCGGGGAGGGAGTCGAAGGCCTTCAGGTCGGCGACGCGGTGGCCACTGTGAGATTTGGCGGCGGATACCGGGAAGCCAATACGGGCGCGGCGTCGCAGTTCGCCAAGGTTCCGGGACCGGAGCGGGAGTGGCTGGCCCTCGCCTCGACCGGCGTCTCGGCGCTCCTGGCTCTTGATATGGGCGAGGCAAAGGCCGGCGAGACCGTGGCGATCTCCGCCGCCGCCGGGGGGCTTGGCCATTTTCTGGTTCAGCTGGCCAAGCTGCGCGGCTGCAAGGTTGTCGCCGTCTGCGGCGGCCCAAAGAAGGGCGCTTTCCTTCGCAGCCTTGGGGCGGACCGGGTTATCGACTATAAGATCGAGAACGTGGCGGAGGTCTTGGCCGACGAATTTCGCGACCAATTGGACGTGGCCATCGACACGGTGAGCGGTGACATTTTCGACGCCTTCGTCGCCAACCTGGCCGTGCATGGCCGCCTTGTCGCGGCCGGCGCCGCGCAGGATCTGGAAGGCAGGCCGGAAATCGTCACGGCGCCGCGGATCGTCCACAAGCTCTACTATAAGGGCGCCTCGGTGCGCGGCTTCATGAACGGCCTTCTCACGGAACGCTGGCCGGCGGCGCGGGAGACGCTTTTCGATCTCTACCGCGAGGGTCGGCTCAAGGTGACCTTTGACGACCAAACCTTCGAGGGCCTGCCGCATGTCTATGACGCCGTCGAGCGCCTCCTGTCGGGACAGTCCATGGGCAAGGTCATCGTCAACCTCGCCCCTTAGCCCGCAACCCTGCCCCCCCCCTTTCTCACTGACTCATCGGGAGCCTCACATGACATCACAAAGCGCCGCCCTTCGCGAAGCCATGCCCCTTCTGGCCAGCAACGAAGGTGTCTGGGAGGGCTGGTATCGCTATTACGACGCCGCCACCGGCGCACTCGTCGACCAGCACAAGTCCCGTCTGTTCTGCCGGATCGTCGACGACGAAAAGATGCCCTATCATCAGACCAACCACTATTTCTGGGAAGACGGTCGCAAGGAAATCCGTGAATTCCCGGCGTGGTACGAGAATGGCCGCATCTGGTGGGACAATGATCTGATCAAGGGCTGGGCCGCCGCCATGAGCCCCGACGATTTCGGCCGCTCCACCTGCCTCAACTGGACCCGGCACGGCGAGCCCGGCCTCTATCTCTATGAGATGATCCAGGTCTCCGCTGACCGCCGTAACCGCGCCCGCACTTGGCAGTGGTTCCGGGACGACAAGTGTTTCCAGCGCACCCTTATAGACGAGGTCTTCATCACTCCCGATTGGCGGAGCTGGACCGACGACTCACCCCCGAATATCTAAGCTCAGCCAGGAAGCCTGATCATCACCTTGCCCATGTGTTCACCGGCCTTGAGATAGGCATAGGCCGCCGGGACGTCGGCGAAGTCAAAGACCCGGTCGATGAGCGGCGTCACGTCGTTCGCGGCGATCGCCGTCGCCAATTCGCTAAGCATGCGCCGGTTACCGGCGGCGATGCCCTTCATGATGAGATTCTTGCCGATCATGCTGGCGAAGTTGGGGATCTCACCGACAAACCCGCCGGAGAGCGAGCCGATCAGGGATATCCGGGCATTGGGCGCCGCCGCTGTGAGAGAGTGGGTCAAGGTGGCCCCGCCGCCGGTCTCCAGAATGATGTCCGCGCCCCGGCCTTTAGTGGCCTCCAGCAGGCCGACGGCCCAATCGGGACGCTTCGCATAATTGATGGTGAAATCCGCACCGAGGGCGCGGGCCTTTTCCAGCTTGGCGTCGCTGGATGAGGTGATCGCGACCAAAGCGCCGTTCATCTTGGCGATCTGAAGGGCGAAGATCGAGACGCCGCCGGTGCCCAGGGCGAGCACAAGATCGCCAGCCTTGACGCGTCCGACCTCGACGATGGCGTGCCAGGCGGTGAGGCCCGCCGCTGGCAAGGGGGCGACCTGTGCGTCACTCAAGCCGGCGGGCGACTTGACCAGGGCCGCGGCGGGAACCACGATCTCCTCCGCCAGCCAGCCGTCCACGGTAACGCCGAGGTCGATCCCGAAGGCAGCGGGCGAGAAGGCGCCGTCGAGCCAGGTGACAAAGTGGCCGCAAGTGACGAGATCCCCCACTTGAACCTGGGTCACGCCCGGGCCGACCTCAATGACTTCCCCCACGCCATCGGATCCCGGAATGCGTTCAGGGGGCCGGCGCGGTCCATATTCTCCGGCCAGAACCTTCAGGTCGCGGTGATTGAGACAGACCGCCTTCACCCTTAGCCGCGCTTCGCCCGGCCCGCAGGCAGCTGAAGGCTTCTCAGCCATTGTGAGGGAAGCAAGACCCTGCTGGTCGCCGAGCTGATAAGCTTTCATCGATCGCACCTTTTTAACTTCGGGCGGCAACCTCGCCCAATCACAGCCACCGCGCTGTCAGGTAACCGGTTCCATCCGCGCTTCGGACGGGGCGAGGCGCAGGGCGGCGGCGGCGTCTGTCGCCGCCTCAAGGGACAGGACCCGTTCGGCAAAGGACGCATGGGCCGATTCGAGACCCGCATGGGCCAGGCAACGGCGGGCCTTCTCCATATGCTGCTCAAGGGTCAGGGCATTGGATGGCGCGCCCAACATGGCGGTGATTGTGACCTCGGACACCTCGCCGGAGCCCTTGGTCGCGCGCGCGATGAGGGGCGTGAAGGCGGCGGGGTCGGTGCTTCCGTCTTCCTCCACCGAAATGCGTCGCGCCAGGCTAAGGATGGCCGGATCGCCCAGACGCTCAGGCATGAAGTCTCCCAAGCGCACCTCGCCAAACCTCAGGGCGACCGCCGCCAGCCAAGGGAGGCAGAGCCTGGCATAGGCGACATCCATATTCTCCTTGGCCGGGCGACCGACCAAACGCTTGATCAGGGGTGGTGCGCGGAACACCAGGCTTTCGATGTCGTCGCCCGCGAGCCCATGCGCGCTCATCAACTCGCCCACCGCGACAAGGCCCCCCTGGGCCGCGCGCCCTGTGGGAAAAGCCTTCCAGCTCACCTCCGTGACGCGCCGGATCGAAGCCAGGTCGCGCAGCACGGGAGCCAGATCGAAACGCTCCTCGAACAAGGTTAGATAGCCGAAAGGGCCGTCGATGGAGGCCTGAGGGCCCTTAAGGCCGGCGACCGCCAGATCCGCCGCAACCAGAGCCGAATGCGCGGCATTGGCCACCTGAACCGGAAGCGCGGGCTTGCCTTCCAGGTGCGCCTGCATGGTGCCGGACGCCAAAGCCAGACCGTAGCCCATGGCGTCCAGGGCTGTGGCCCGGTCCAGGCCGCGGAGACGGGCCAAAGCCGCCACCGAGCCGAACACCCCCGCCGTGGCCGGCCGAAAAAAGCGCAATGGCGTTGTCGCCGCCAGGCCCAGAGCCACGGCCACATCCACCCCCACGATCAGGGCGGTCAGAAACGCTTCGCCTGTGCGCGCGGGCCCCCGGTCGGTCTCGGCAATGAGCGCCGCCACAATAGTCGCCATAGGGTGCAAAACGGCAGGTTCGTGCACGCAGTCATATTCCTGACAGTGGATCTGAAAGGCGTTGACGAAGGCCGCCGACGGCGCAGGCAGAAAGATGCCCGGCTGGCCGAGAACGGAACACTGGCCGCCTTCGCCCCAAAGCCCCGCGACGCTGCGTATCGCCGCGGCGTTGGGGGCCACGGCCCCGGCCACGCCCACGCAAAGGGTGTCATGCAGGAGCAGTTTTGTGCGTGTGCGGGCGGCCTCGGGGACGTCCCGCCAGGCCAGTCCAAGAGCGTGATCGACCAGGCGTCCCGCCGCGCCCTCGGCTGGCGCGGCGTCGGTCAATGCGGCTCCTCGCCACCGGAGACGTTCATGCTTTCGGCGGTAATGTAGGCCGCCTCATCAGAGCAGAGGAAGGCCACGGCATTGGCGGTGTCTTCGGCGAGACCCGCCCGGCGCATCGGGATACGATTCCGCATCTGGGCCAGATAGACCTCAACGGAGGCCGCCCCCACCACCTTGGAAAAATACTCGTTCTGCCAGGCGCCCAGACCCGTGGTCACGTGGTTAGGACAGACATTGTTGACAGTGACGCCATGCGGCCCCAGCTCGATGGCCGCCGAGCGCGCCAGGCCAACGAGACCGTGCTTGGAGGCCGTATAGGCCTGGGCATGGGGAAAGCCGGACTTGGCCGCCTGGCTCGCGATATTGATGATACGCCCGCCGCGGCCCTGAGCCACCATGATCTCGGCAGCGACCCTGAGGCCATAGAAGGCGCCCGTGAGATTGACGCCAATTACCGCGTTCCAATCCGCGGGGGTGACCTCCAGAAGCGGCTTCATGATGTAGCCGATGCCGGCGTTGTTCACCCAGATATCGAGGCCGCCGTGGGTCGCGACGGTCTGGTCGGCGAGGGCCTTCACCTGATCGTAGTCGCGCACATCACAGACGCCAGTGGAGATCGGCGAACCCGTCTCCCTCCGCAGTTCTCTGGCCAGAGCCTCCATTTCCGCATTGGCGCCGATCATGGCGTCGGGCGTCGCCGCATCGCGGGAAGCGCCGATATCAGAGAGCACCACCGCCGCGCCCTCTGCGGCGAGCCGCCGGACGATGGCCTCGCCAAGCCCGCCCCGCCGTCCCGAGCCGGTGACGACGGCGGTTTTCCCAGAAAAGCGCCCCATCCCTAAGGCTTCCGCTTCCAGCCGATCTTTTTCATCACCACGAAGGTCACATCGGCCATGCCGGTGAAGCTCTGGGCCACGGACTGCATGACGGGGGTCGCCACGTCGGCGCCGAACTGGCCCATGTCGCGCACATCAATGATCTCGATATAGCGATAGGGCGGCGGGGCATCAGAGCCCATCACTTCCTTGGACTTGAACACCTCAAACTTCTTGATCGAGGCCAGCCCATTGACCGTCGGCAGGTCGACCGCGCGCGCCCAGGCCTCATAATCGGCAACCTTCACGCCAGGTTTGAGGTTAAAGAGGGCAATAATCCGGGTGATCGCCATAGGGCCCTCCGCGACGCTTCCGCGCCTCTGCCGAGGATGGTATAGCTCTATATCATTTGGGCGCAATCGCGGTTCTCAGATCGCGGCCTTCTAGGAGGAGCTGGGCATGGACGGATCAGGCGAGACGCCGATCATCGCGGCCGCCCCCGCTTATAACGGCCTCCCGGACTCCCGCGTCGTCGGCCGCCACGACATGTTTCCACACACCACTCATGACGATGTCGCCCGGATCAACTTCCTGGCCCAATTGAACCGGCACCTCGCCACCCAGGTTGCGCCCTTCGTCAAGACCGCCTGGGAGGCGCGCGCGGAACCCCGGGCGCGTGCCGCCGAGGGGCGCCCGCCGAAGGACCGGCATGAGGTTCGCAAGGCGCTTTTGGGCGATCCCATGTTCGCCACCTGGTCGGCGCTGCGTCGCATGACCATGGAACAACGCCAGCAAACCGGCCGCTGGATCGCCCTGCGCGAAGCGGAAACCCTTGCGGCGCGGGCCAAGGCCCTGACCGAAAATGATCCGCGTCTGAGCCTTGATCCCGCCTTACCTATCCCGCGCTATGTCTCGGCAGTGGACCACCACTGCATGGCCGGCAGCTATCACACCGAGCTGATTCCGGGAGATGTCTCGGCCGGGGCCAATTATGATGTGGGCATGTTCATCACCACCGGCGGCCTTCTGGGCCGTTGGTCGGACGGCGGCGGCCGGGCCATTGTCGAATGGGTGAAGCGGGAGAAGCCGGACTTCAAACCCCGCCGCATTCTCGATATTGGCGCCACCCTCGGACACAATCTCCTGCCCATCGCGGCGGCCTTCCCCGATGCCGAGGTCATAGGCCTGGATGTCGGCGCCCCCATGCTTCGCTACGGCATGGCCAGGGCCAAGGCGCTGGGTCTCACCAATGTCCGCTTCATCCAGGCGGACGCCTCAAGCCTTCCCATGTTTGAAGACGGCGCCTTTGACTGGGTCCAGACCACCATGTTCCTTCATGAGTTGTCCCTGACCTCCATGCGGGCGATCTTCAGCGAGTCTCACCGACTTCTGGCGCCAGGCGGCGTCGTGCTGCATGTGGAGCAGCCGCAATATACCCCTGAAATGCCGCTTTATGAGCAGGCCATGCGCGACTGGGACGCCTTCTATAACAACGAGCCGTTCTGGAGCACCCTCCACGAGATCGACCTGGACGCCCGGTTCGTCGAAGCCGGCTTCGCCCGGGACAAGCTGATCCACGACAAGGTCAGCGCCGACGCCCGCGATATTTTCCCCGCCGCAGCCGACGACACCGTGGAGGACTTCGGGCGCAAGGCGGCCTGGCGACTGGTCGGGGCAGAAAAGTGAGCATCGCCCTCGCCCTCGCCAAGGCGGGCGCCAAGCCGGCCGGCAAGCGCCCCTATTTCCTGGATCAGGAGGTCGAGCGCGTGATGGCCATCGCCATGGCGGCGGTTCAGGAACTGGCGGTGGCGCGGGAGCGGATCGACACACTGGAGCGCCTGCTGGAGGCCAGGGGCGTCCTCACCACTGGCGAGATCGACGCCTTCTCGCCGACGCCGGAGCAGGCGGCGGAGCGGGGTCTGTGGATGCAAGAGTATATCGCGAGGGTTCTCCGGATCGTTCAGCAGGAAGGCGAGGCGATCACGGCGGGGGCGCACGGGGATCTCTATTCCGAGGACGTGGCTGTGGAATTGGCGGCGGACGCTCCCGTTTGAACCCTGATCGCGCGGCCTGATTGTCGTGATCGTCGGGGGCTGACGCGCTTATGACAACGACAAAATCCGGCGCTGAGTCAGGGCTGAGCAACGCCGACCTCGCGCCGGTAGGGCCTGAGCAGCGCACCTGGCGATGGTGGCACTTCGCGGCCCTGTGGCTTGGCATGGTTATCGCCGTACCCGCCTATATGCTGCCGGCCAGCATGCTGGAGCAGGGCATGTCCGGGCTTCAGGCCGTGGGGATCGTGCTCCTTGGCAATATGGTGGTGCTCGTCCCAATCCTGCTCATTGGCCATGCAGGTTCGCGCTATGGCGTGCCCTTCGCGGTGCTCGTGCGTTCCTCATTCGGGGTGGAGGGCGCGAAGCTTCCCGCCCTGGCCCGGGCGCTGGTGGCCTGCGGCTGGTATGGCATCCAGACCTGGATCGGCGGGGGCGCCATGTTGGCCCTCACCGGCATTGTGGTCGGCCACGATCTTAAGGGGCCCTCCGTTCCCCTTCTCGGCATCGGCCTGGGCCAATTGATCGCCTTCGCGATCTTCTGGCTCGCCCAACTTTTCTTCGTGGCCAAAGGCCTCAACGCCATTCGCCGGTTCGAGACCTGGACAGCGCCCTTGAAGATTTTGGTCTGTATCGCCCTGGTCTGGTGGGCGTTGCGGACGGCCGGTGGGGTGGGGCCGATCATGGCGACGCCCTCGGCCTTCGTGGCGGGGGGCGCCAAGCACGGGCTCTTCTGGAAGACCTTTTGGCCGATCTTCACAGCCATGGCCGGCTATTGGGGCGCCCTGGCCCTCAACATCCCGGACTTCACACGCTTTTCGCGAACCCAGGCGGACCAGGCCATAGGCCAGGCGGTAGGCCTCCCCGGCCCCATGGCTCTACTCGCCCTGGTAAGCGTCATCGTCACCTCGGCCACCGTTATCATCTATGGCAAAGCGATCTGGGATCCCGTGGCGCTGTCTGGAAATATCGGCGGCGTGGGCGTGATGATCGGGCTCGTCATCATCACCATCGATACGGTGTCGGTGAACATCGCCGCCAATCTCGTGGGCCCGGCCTATGACTTCTCGGCCCTCTGGCCGCGCCGCATCTCCTATCGCACTGGCGGCTATATCACCGCGGCTTTGGGCGCGCTGATCATGCCCTGGAAGCTGTTGGAGACGACCCAGGGCTATATCTTCGTCTGGCTCACCGGCTATGGGGCGCTTCTGGGGCCGATCGCCGGAATCATGATCGCCGACTACTGGTTGGTGAGGCGCACCCGCCTGATCGTCGGCGACCTCTATGCGACCCATGGCGCCTATGGCTATCGCGGCGGTTGGAATCCGGTCGCCCTGGTCGCCTTCGCCCTGCCCATCCTGGTCAATCTCCCGGGCTTCCTGCACAGCGCCGCCCCGGCGACCTTTGGTTTCCTCGGGCCCTTCTGGACGGGCCTTTATGACTATGCGTGGTTTATCGGCGTGGGCCTCGCCTTTGTCATCTACGCCCTGCTCATGCTCCCGGCCCAGCGCGGATGATGTCGAAACCGCCTGGCTTCCTCGGACCTAACCTTGTCGACGAGACTCTGCCGACGCCGCTCTATCACCAGATCTATCTCCTTCTGCGTGAGCGGATCGTGTCTGGGGAGTTGGCGGCCGGCGACATGCTGGAGGGCGAGCAGGAGATGGCCCGGCGTCTGGGAGTCTCCCGGATCACGGTGAAGCGCGCCTTGAACGAGCTTGCAGCCCGAGGGCTCGTCGTGCGCCAGCGTGGACGCGGCACGACGGTGGCGGGGAGCGCGGTGATTCCTCTTGTCGCGGGCGGCTTCGACACCCTGGTGGAAAGCCTCCAGCGGATGGGACTGCAGACCGACGTCGAACTCCTAGACGTGAGAGAAGAGGCCGCCGGAGCCGCCATCGCCGAGCGCCTCGAACTCAAGCCCGACGCCCTGGTGCAGCGCGCGGTCCGGCTACGAAGACTGAATGGCGAGCCCTTCTCACATCTCGTGAACTATATTCCGGCGTCCATCGCCCGCCGCTACAGCCTGGAAGACCTGGCCGTGGCCTCCATGCTCACACTCCTGGAGCGCGCCGGGGCCCCGGCTCAGGAGGCCGAACAGTGGATCAGCGCCGTGGCGGCGGGCGCCGCCATCGCCGCTGCCCTGGACGTGGCGCCCGGGACGCCGCTTTTAAGGGTGGATCGCGTGATGCGTGGGCCACGTCGAAAACCCGTGCAGTTCATAGAGGCCCATTATCGCCCCGACCGCTTCCACTATCACGTCCGCACGCACAAGAACGCCCGGGGAAATGGCGACTGGACCCACAATGGTTGATACGCGCCATGTCGTGTTTCTGGCGCGTGAGATGATATAGAACTAGACCTTCTCGGCCCGCCTCATCCTTCAGGACTCCCCATGACCGAACCGCTCCATTTCGCCCCCACCATGGTCAGCGACGGCCGCACGGCGAAGGAGATATTTGAGCAAATCAGGGCCAATCCCGCGCGGGCCAAGTTCGGCTTTGGCGAGCGTCTGGCCATCGTCAATATCGATTTTCAGCAGGCCTATACGCGCCCCGATCTCTTCCCGGCGAGCGCCTATGTCACCGATCCGGATCAGATCACCCACACCAACCGGATCTCGGCCCTCGCCAGATCCAAGGGAATGCCGGTGATCTGGACCCATGTCGCCTACAAGCCGGACGCGGGCGACGCCGGGGTGTGGGGCACCCGGACCAATACGCCCGACAGCCTCCAGAACATCAAATATGACTCGGCGCGCCACGCGTTCGACCCCCGCGTGGAAATCGATGATAGCGTGGATCTGGTCTTCACCAAGCGCATGCCCAGCGCGTTTTTCGAGACGCCCCTCGCCAGCTATCTTATCTGGCACAAGATCGACACCGTGGTGATCACCGGCGGATCAACCTCCGGTTGCGTGCGCGCCACGGCGGTGGACAGTCTCTCCCACGGCTATCGCACCATTGTTCCCGAGGAGTGCGTGGCCGACAAGCATGAGAGCTATCACTTCGCCAACCTCACCGACCTGCTGATCAAATATGCCGATGTCGTGCCCGTCTCCGAAGTCGCGGACTGGCTCACGAAGAGGTGACCGCGCTCACCCGGCCGCGTCGGCGATCGCGCTGGCCGTGGCGGTCCAGACCCCGGGGTCCGAGGCCAAGCCGCCCAGAACCTGGCGGAGGGCCGAGATGCGGAAGGGCTGGCCAATCACGTAAGGGGTCAGAGTGAAGCCAAGCACGCGGCCGCCGCCTTGAGCGGCCGACTCGCCGGCCAGATAATCCCGCGATTCCAGAATCTGGCCAGCCCAGTCGTCGTCGGCCTGGCGCCGATCAATCAACAGGGTGCGGTCATCAAGCTCGTTGGAGAGCGGAATCGCGGTCACGATCCCCGATGGGGTGGTCATGGCGGTGGGAATATCGTCCTGCTCCCAGTCGAGACAGATCTCGAATCCGGCCCCCGCGATCAGATCAAGCGTCGCATAGGACTGCTGACGCGCGGGACTGAGCCAGGCGCGGGGCGACAGTCCCGCTGCGTCGAACTTCGCCCTGGCCTCGGCGATCCAGGCCGCCTCCACGCCCGCCTCAAGACCGGACCAGTGAATCTGCTCAGGTGAAAGGCCATAGGCGGCGATCTCGTGTCCGTCGGCGCGGATGGCCGCCACCAGGGGCGACAACCTCACGAGTTGATTGGCGTTGATGGCGAAAGTGGCGCGAACACCCACCTGCGCAAGCTCATGCAGGATCCGGAATACGCCGACCCGATTGCCGTAATCTCGCGTCGTGTAGTGACGCAGGTCCGGATAGGGCGTGACCATGGCGCCGGGATGCCTGAAGGGCTTTCCGGCAGGATTGAGGGCGTGATGCTCGATGGGAACGACGATCATCGCCGCCACGGCCGCCCCATTCGGCCAGGTGACGGGAACGCGGCGCGATGACGGGCGCCAGTCATACAGCGTCTGGTCCATCCCATAGGCGCGATGGGGATATGTCAGATAATCCTCAGGCAACGACATGGTCGAACCCCGTTCCACCGGTCGCCAAGCCGCGACGCGCGACGTCGGCGAGGGCGCCGTCCCAATAGTTTTGTCGGTAATAGTCGGCGATCTCCGCGGCGGTGGTGATCCACACATCCTTGGCATGAGCCGAAATGTGCTTCAGGGCTTCCTCGAAGGGGCGGATGCGGTGACTCTGGCTGACCAGATAGGCGTGCAGCGGAATACACATCACCGTGCCCGAGCATTCACCTTCGCTGAGAAGCTGATCAAAATGTCGTTTGAGAATGTCGGCGTACCGCCAGGGATTCATGCCCATGGCGCCATAGGTGATCACGTCGTTCACCTCCAACGAATAGGGCATGGACATGAGCTGACCTGATCGGGTCTTGATCGGCTGAGGCTGGTCATCCTGGAAGAGATCGCAGGTGTACCAGAAATCATATTCCCCCAGGAGATCGAAGGTCCGCTCCGTATGTGTCAGGGCGGGCGCCAAATAGCCGCGAATCCGCTGTCCCGTGGCGGCCTGAACGGACCGGATGGAATCTTCGATGAGCGCCCGCTCTTGGGCCTCGGTCATGCCGTAGGAATAACGCGTGTTATAGACGCCGTGGCTGAAAAACTCCCAGCGCCGGGCGTTGCAGGCCTCGATGATTTCCGGGTGGTGATCGATGAGCCCGATGGACAGGGACACCGATCCGCGCATCGCGTATTTGTCCATGAGCTCCATCAGGCGCCAATGGCCCACACGGTTGCCCCAGTCCCTCTGGGAATAGCCGACGACGTCCGGCGAGGGCTTGGGCCAACCGGGGCGGAAGGGATTCACCGGCGGCGCGAACTCATAGAACTCGATATTGGGCGCGATCCAGAAGGCCAGCTTTTTGCCGCCGGGCCAGACGATTTTCGGGCGGTCAATATAGGGCCAATAGTCATAGAGGTTGGGATCGGCTTGCATGGACAGGCGCACTCCTAAAGCGAGGTCGCGCGCCGCGCGCGCATGGCCGAGGACCGGATATATGATATAATCCTATATCTTTTAGGGGCCGGGCGAGGCCAAGCCAAGCTGGCTTTGGCGCGGCCTTGTGCGAAAGCCGGCGCGATGATCTTGAACGCTTGCTTTGACGCCACTTTCCAGGAGATCCGCCCGTGGCCAATCCGATTGTTCGTCAGAAGCTGGCGCGCAAAGAGTTTTTCGTGGCCCCCGGCCTGCAGGACATGGTCGCCACCGCGGTCGCCAATAAGGTCGGCTTCGATATCGTCTATGGGACGGGCTATTGGCTGACCGCGTCAGCTTCCGGCCTGCCGGACGCCGGCATCGCCACCTACACCCAGATGCTGGATCGCATGACGACCCTCGTGCGGACGTCCAACGCCGCGGTGATCGCGGATGCGGATACCGGCTATGGGGGCCTGCTCAACGTCCACCACACCGTCCAGGGCTATGAGGCGGCGGGCGTCACCGTCATCCAATTAGAAGATCAGGAATTTCCAAAGAAGTGCGGGCACACGCCCTACAAGCGGCTGATCCCCCTGGAAGACATGGTGGAGAAGATCAGGGTCGCGGCCGACGCGCGGCGCGACAAGGAAAACTTCCTCATCATCGCCCGCACGGATGCGCGCCAGAGCGAGGGGCTGGAGGGTACGCTGCGGCGGCTGGAGGCCTATTCCGCGGCCGGGGCGGATATCCTTTTTCCGGAGGCCCTTACCTCGCCCGAGGAGATGCGCACCGCCTGCGAAACACTCGACAAGCCCTGTATGGCCAACATGGCGGATGGTGGGCTGACCCCCATTTTACCTGCGCAACAGCTGGAAGAGATCGGCTACGCCTTCGCCATCTTTCCGTCGATGACGAGCCTCATCGCCGCGGCCGCTATGGAACGTGGCTTGACAGCCCTGAAGGAGACGGGGGCCTATGATGCGAAGGCTCTCTTCGATTTCAAGGAGTTCTGCGGCCTAATCGGCTTTCAGGATGTATGGGACTTCGAGAAGAAGTGGGCCAGGTAAGGCTAAGGAAAAGCCTATCTGGTCGCTCGCTGTAGCCCCATAAACGGGGGCTGACGCATGAGGTTGGGAGCCGCGGCCGAGATGGCGAAGGGCATGCGGCTCATGTCCAGATCCCGGGTGGTGGTGGGCGGATCGAGATCATCCTCATCATCGAGGGTCGGGAGATCCTTGGCAATCCGGCGGTCATAGGCCGCGGATATGTTTGCCGCGAGATCACGGAGGATCGGTACATAGAGCTCCTCCAGCGCGGCGGCCTTCATGGCCGACTTTGTGTAGCGCATGACGATCCCGCCGACCACGCGGCCATCGGCAAAGACGGGAACAGCAAGGCCGCCTTCACGATATTGGGCGAAGCGTCGGTGGCAAAAGCCCTGCTGGCGAATCTGCTCCAGGGTGTAGTCAAGATCCAGGTCCGGCGCGGGGTCCCCCGCGTTACGGGACCGAGGGGCCGCTTCGAGAATCGAGGCTCGCTGATCATCCTCACAAAAGGCGAGATAACAAAGGCCCGCTGGCGCATGGGTCATGGGCGTGCGGAAGCCGATATAATAGCGGTCGATGGCCAGAGGCGTATCGTGGTCGGTGGCGATACGCACAACCATATCAGAGCCCGATGGCGTCGCCAGGGCCAGGGGCCAGCGAACCTCGTGACCGGCGCGGATCACGCGCGGCTTGGCCACCTCCACGACCAGATCGGCGTTGCCGAACCCGGACGACAGCTTTTGCACCAGGCTGGTGAGACGATAGATGTGACTATGCGGCTGCTTCTCCACATAGCCCTCGGAGGCCAGGGTCTCCAGAAGACGGTGGGACGTGGTGCGAGGCACGCCGATGGCGCAAGCCACTTCGGTGACGGTCGACTCGCCGTTGGCGTTCAGGAAGGTCAGCGCGCGAAGCGCTTTCTTCAGTGACTTGACCTCTTGTCGCTCATGCATGGTCGCGGCCGCCCTGTATCCG